>Ga0193747_1000204_pt1 | contig 24676 bp, 29 predicted proteins | sample L1m2metaG_FD_143048 | JGI IMG/M metagenome (GOLD analysis project Ga0193747, IMG submission 143048) | Soil microbial communities from a riparian zone of the East river system, Colorado, United States - L1m2 | ecosystem: Environmental > Terrestrial > Soil > Riparian zone | place: USA: East River...
CCATATTACGAATCCATTTACTGGAACTTTTAATATTGTACATGTCTTCCAACTGGAATTTCACAGGTTATAATAATTTCCGGTGTAGCTTTCGGCTAGTGCAATGGCTGTGATCTTGGTTGCAAATTAAAGAACAGTACTAAACTGTTTTGACGCCGAACTAAATCCTGATTCCAGTTCTACTACACCTTCGGCTCTCCATTTGATCTGCTTGAATGTTGCAGGATTTTGTATTACTTTGAAGATCTGGGGATTAGAATGAGAGTTAACAACTTGGAATTGCGATTGAATTGTTATTGTAGTGTTAGACAATAGTTGAGGTCTTCCATTAACTGGAACATCCGCGTAGGATAATGATCCTTGACCTAACAGAGTACCATCTGCGAACAGCTGGTAATCGATTCCTGAAGTTGTCAGTGTCTTTTCGGTCGGATTGTGAACGCTAAAAAATACATTTAGATTGATCAAACTACTGCCAGTTACATTTACGACTTCAACCTTGGCAAGTGCTATGCTTACTGTATTTAGATTAGCTGGAAGAGTAATAGTAAGAATCAACGGCAAGAAAACAATTGTTATCGCAACTGCTGCGATCGCTGCGATAAGAACAATCCTGCGGCGACTTAGGAACATAATTTGTCCAAGGGTAGCTGAATAGAAGAGTGAATTAAAACCTTTCTTCTGATAACGTGGATAATCTAACATAATAATTACAAGCGTTTATAATCGCCGGGCATTCTTCGCGGATAATTGCATTTTTAAGAACTTACGGCTTAATTCTCTTTCTAAGAACTATCCTCGCTGTTGTTACAAACTTGACATAGTTGATACTCATCAGAACTAATAATATAATAACGAGAAAGCAAATCGAGTCTGGAAATGAAGTCAGCGCAAATGTTCAATCCATGCGTTCAAGGATAACCTATCTCGCACGATTAGTGGCTATTATCTCTGTCGCGATCCTTTTCGTTGCAGAATTCCTCCAATGTGGATTATTTGTCATTAATTTACGATGCTCACTCATAAGAGGAGATTCTAACATTCTATGTCTATCTGTACGCCAATTCAGACTTTGCTATCGGTCTGCCTCCCGGGAGGCAGACCGATAAATCATCTATCTATAGCCAATTCAAATTCCCTGGCAGGGAATAATTCGATACCCTATAGTGGGTTCTATCCCATGAATATTTCTGCATTGAATTCTACTTCCATTGAGCGAAATGTCAATTTGATTCTCTTACGCGTATTCATTATTGTTGTTAGTAATATCCTCGATCCGGAATACTATTGATTGCGATACGAGGACTTAGTCTCCGGGCGAGGTTAACAATATGGTAGAGGATTATTTTTTCATTATTTCTTCATTTACATTAATGAGCACTTTGACTCGCTTCCTTGCACGGTATAGTCTCTCAATTTCCACTTGCAGCGCATAGAATGTTTCATGTAGCCTACTGTTCTCAGCCCGGACATCAAATAGCAGCTGTTCAAGACTGCTAACGCTAGTCTGTTGCAATGTTATTTGCATTTGCTGCACAGAACTTCATATAGTGTGTTCTTGTACACTAGATTGCTTACAAGACGGTACCCTCCCTGGAGGGTACCAGTGTACATTTTTGGATGAAGTTTTAAAAAGAAACAATTTCTATGAGCGTCAGATTCTACCGTCTCCGATCTTATAGAACAATGTTTGAAAATTAACAATTTGCCCTCCCGGGAGGGTACGGGTATGAATAAAATGCCGTGTTAAACTTAATATCGTAAGTACCAATTATCGAGTTTGTCCCTTAGTGAATAATAATTTTGACTTAGATTTTACAGAATTAGGAGCACCCCATGGCAGCAAACCAGGTCAAGCCGCCCCAAAAGCACAGAACAAGACGAACTGATAACAATAGGGTTCAGTGTCAAGCCGAAAGAAAAGGCAATAATCCAGGACCATGTAAACAGGATGCACAGCCAGTTCGTTGTGGATCCCAATAAGAAACGAACCGAAGAGAATGTTGGATTATCCCACTAGCGAGGCTGTGACAAAACTTGTAACTTTTACATATGAGTCAATTCTGCTCGAACTTTTCAGAAATCATCATTTAATGTAAGTATGGGTGTCCGTAAATTTTGTAAGGTCAGTATGCAGTCACCAAGCGACTACGAAAAAATAAAAGGTTGTGACTAAATCATCTTTTGTTTTGCGTTATCAGTGATGGTACTTGTGGTAATAGTGGTGATGATGGCTGTGGTGATGTCCGTATGCGAATGCGTGATTGGCAACAAGCGGGCCTGTTGCAAAAAGCATTGCTACTGCTATGAGAGCCAAACTACTCACGATTGCTGCTTTTGTTTTTGAATACATCGAAAAACTGATAAAAAAACATGCCTTATAAGCGGTTGCTATTAGATTTCGTGCACCCTAATGCTATAGAATAAAATAATTGCATTATTTTATACCAATAATCAAATTTACACAAATTAAGCCTGAAATGTTTCACGCATTTAATATGAAAATATTGGAGAATAGTTAAGACAATTCTTCTTTCGGAACGGCCTAGATAGAATATCAAAATATGCGCTGTTTATTTGTCGATAATCTTAGCAGTCATCGTTCAGAGTTTGAGTTTATCTCGAGGTTCAATTTAGATGTGCGGCGGGGGTGACTAGGAATTAGCTCTTGTCGTGATGAGTGGCGGTCTCATATGGAACTCGCTCCTCAGCTAGTTTGCTGCGAACTCTAGGATTCGTTGGCTGAAGCGGCGGACCGCTCCTCGTGTCCTTTCGTTTCCGGATGTATCATATACTTCCGCGCCATGAAGAACAAGAGTATGCCAAAGAGGAATAATACCACGGCAAGGCCTTGCGCCCCTCCATTTGGTACGGCTTCAAAATAAATTATTGAAAATATAATACTGGCTGAGGCCTGGAACACAAATTTCAACGATTCGCCTATCTTTGCCTTCCTTGCAAAAAATCCGAGTCCGAAAATAGCCACGGCAGGATAAATTGTGAATAAGATGTACTGATCAATATCTAATGCCAAGCATTGAATTATATAATTTGTTCTTATATATTCCTACTATCTTTTGACATGGCTAAATCAAGTAATCTAGCAATCCGGACAAAGCAATAACAACTACCATATCGAGTATCACACTAACGACAGTAACGTAATGGATGACTTCAGAAAAATAGATTTGGCAACTGCATGACTAAAAATAATTCAGCTGCAATTTATAAAATCGATGATGAAATCATGTCCTTTATCGGCTCCAACATATTATCAGTGTTCGCTGCTGCCTGAAATGATTTTATTCTGTGTCTTTAGGGTTGGCTTGGTAGAGAAGGCTTGCTATTGACTACCATCGTGCACTCAAAATAATAGAAGGCATTGCTTATAGTGAAGAAACAGAGAGTAGAGGGCTGTGGAACAGACGAACGGAAAGCAGATGTAAGCGGCTATCAAGTACAGTACGGGATATGCCAACTGCGACAACCAAAATGAATGCATAAGGGTTGTATTGTTTATTCGAAAATTGGAAAATCCACCTTGCAGCATTTTTGGAATGCTGAGGATGATTTATACAATAGTCCAAAATTTAATAAACTAATCTATGAACTAGACTATCTTAGAAGTTACAGAATGTGTTAGTCGTGGACTTAAAAAACGCTTTAGTCGATGCTGTGACAGAGACTGTAAGCCAAGAATCTTCTTTAGCAGTCGCCTTTTCTGGCGGTATTGACAGTAGCTTGCTTGCACAACTCTGCAATGATGTAGGAATTAAAGTCACACTATTAACTGTAGGATTTCCTGGTTCTCCAGATATTGAATTTTCAAAGGTAATTGCGACAAGGTTAGGTTTACCTCATAAGTTGTTGGAGTTAAAAAAAGAGGATTTCCACAATAAACAGAGATATGTATCGCAGAAATTAGGTTGTAGGAATATCTCCCATATTGAAAATTGCATAGCATTTTTTTATCTTGGAATGCTCGCACGACAAAATGGTTTCCGATTAATTTTAACTGCAAATGGTTGTGATGAGCTTTTCTGTGGTTACGATAGATTTAGATCAATTTACAAATATGGTAATGCGAGAATTATGCAATTCATACATGAAAAGATTGAAAATGAGATCATCCTCATGAAGGAGGCGGAATCGATAACAGCAGAGTTTGGCATAAAAACCAAGCACCCTTTTCTGTCAGAAAAATTTATCTCAGTTGCTCTGGAGATTTCAATTGATAAGAAGATCAAGGGTTGCGATGATCTCATTCGGAAACACATCCTCAGGGAGGTCGCTGTAATGATTGGTGTTCCCCTCGAAGCTGCACAGAAGCCCAAGAAGGCTCTGCAGTATGGTTCGCTAATCCACAAGAATTTCAAAGACTTGAAAACATCCAAAATTGCAAATATTGATTCATAGCGAGAGTTTAGATTTATGATCAAAATATTTGTTTCTTGTATTCCTTACCTTATTCACGACATGATCAATGATCTCTGATGAGGCGCCGAGATGGTTATTTGGTTCAAATATATACTTTAACTCTTCTGACGACAGTTTCTTTGCTAAATGGGGATCCCTTTTGATGGCATCACGCAAATGGTGTCCGCTCCGCAATGCCGAAAATGCTACCCTTTGGATATCCCTGTATGCCGTAATCCTAGGGACTCCTTTTTTGACCAACGCATCCAGAACAAATTCTGAATAGATCTGACCTTTCGTCATGTCCAAGTTCGAGGTGAGACGCTGGGTATTTATTTTTAGCCCTGCGATGACACTCATCAGTGAATTCAACATTTCATCTAGCAGAATTGCAGCCATTGGAATGGTAAATCGTTCATTCGCCGAATTTGATAGATCTCTTTCATGCCATAACGGGATATTCTCCAATGCAACGTCGATTAGAGATCGGAGAAGCCTTGCAAGTGAAGAAACTTTCTCACTTCTAATAGGATTGCGTTTAACAGGAACTGCGCTGCTTCCCATCTGACCTTTTCTAAAATGTTCTGCAACCTCACCTAACTCGGTTCTTTGTAAATTCCTAACTTCAGTCGCAATTTTGTCAAGTGTGCAGCCAACTAGCGTGATCAAAAATTGTATCTCTGCAATTCGTTCACGCGGAATTACCTGAGTCGCCGCATCCACGGGATGCAAACTCAGGTCCTTTGCTACTATTTTTTGCACCTCTAAAGATCTCTTTCCCATTAAAGAACCGGTACCCACGACACCTAATGTCTTGCAAAGCAAGAAGCGCTTTTTTCCTTCTTCAATTCTTTCAATGTGAGTTGCCATCTCTGCAGCCCAAACCGCAAATTTCAATCCAAATGCAATAATACTTGTATGCTGTCCATGTGTTCTTCCAACTGCGGGCTGTGCTCGAAATTCGACTGAGCGGTCAGCCAAAATTAAGGCAAGTCTCAAAATTTTGGGTTCGATAATGCGAAGAACATCTCTCATCTGCATTGATATGGTAGTATCTATGATGTCATTGCTCGTTAGACCGTAGTGAATCCACGGCTTCGATTTCGCCGAACACTTCTCGCTTAAGGCTTCCACAACTGCAGCTGTATCATGCTCGCTAATTGCTTCTAATTCACCCACTCGTTCTAAAGTAATCTTGTCAGACTTCGCTAATTTGACAATTTCCTTTGCAACACTTACGGGAATCATATTGATTTGAGCCTGTGCCTTTGCCACTGCGGCTTCAAACTCTAGCTGATATTGTAATCGGTCACTTTCTTCGAATATTCGCTTGATTTGAGGACTCCCGTAGCGACCTGTATCAATCGGAAGAATTGGCATATACACAAGTCCGCCGAAGACAAGAAAAATAAACCTTATTGGGAAACTACAAATCATTTTCCTAGTTCGTGCCAGCAGAACGCAATTATCTAAGCAAGGCTTATAATGACTCCACCCCAAATCCACAGACGACTATGAGTGAATTAGTAACCAGAATCGGTAACCACAAAGTCACTAAGATTAATGAGTTTGAGTTCCGAGTAGAAATGGATGGTTCTAAGGACATGAAGGTGCCTGTTACGATTTATGCTAACGACGATCTTATTTCGAAGATGATGATTGACAGAACTATTCATCAGGCAGCAAATGTTTCAACATTGCCCGGGGTAAGGAAACATGTTGTCGTTCTTCCTGACGGACATGAAGGCTATGGATTCCCCGTCGGTGGAGTCGCCGCTACCGACCTTGACGAGGGGGTGATTAGCCCTGGTGGAGTAGGATATGATATAAACTGTGGAGTAAGGCTAATTAAAACGAGTTTGACTGAAAGAGATCTAAAACCCAGATTAAAAGATCTAGTAAATGAGCTCTTTAGGTCTATTCCGTTGGGAGTGGGGAGTGAGGGAAGAGTTAAATTGACTAAAGCAGAACTAGATGAACTTCTTGTAGAAGGCGTAGACTGGGCAATAGGGCGCGGATACGGATGGGAACAGGATGCAGAGGTGTGTGAAGAAGGAGGAAAAATGATAGGAGCCGAGCCAGATAGCGTTTCAGATCTCGCTAGAAAACGTGGCGCACCACAATTAGGTAGCTTAGGATCAGGTAATCATTTTCTCGAAATACAGAAAGTTGACAAAATCGTTAATGAAAGAGCTGCAAAAGCTATGGGCATTGACGAACAAGGCCAATTGACTGTTTTAATTCATTGCGGCTCGAGAGGATTCGGACATCAGGTCTGCAGCGACTATTTACGTATTTCCGAAATTGCTTTGAAAAAGTACGGTACTCAATTGATTGACAGAGAACTGGCTTGTGTGCCTAATCAATCACCAGAAGGCGAGAATTATCGAAGGGCAATGTATTCTGCTTTAAACTTTGCTTGGTGCAACAGGGAGATGATAACTCATTGGACAAGAAAGACATTTGAAAAAGTGTTCGGTATGACTGAACAACAGCTAGATATGAAACTTGTTTATGATGTCTCCCATAATATAGCCAAAGTGGAACGATATGGGATCAATGGAGAAGGAATGCGCGATCTAGTTATACATAGAAAGGGTGCTACCAGAGCCTTTCCTGCAGGTATGCACGAAATCCCTGCTAAATACCGTGAAATAGGGCAGCCTGTAATTATTCCAGGATCTATGGGAACTGCAAGTTGGATTCTTATAGGTAATAAAAAGTCTCTTGATTTGAGTTTTGGATCAACTGCACATGGAGCAGGCAGAACAATGTCAAGATCTGCTGCAAAAAGAAGTCATACTGTTGAAGAGGTGAGAACCAGGTTAGAATCAAGGGGTATTTATGTCAAGGGATTAACGAAGGAGGGAATAGTTGAAGAAACACCCGATGCATATAAAGACGTCGATGCCGTGGTAGACGTCTCTGACTCGCTCGGAATAGCAACCAAAGTAGTAAGATTAATCCCGTTAGGGGTGATAAAGGGTTAATGTCAGAGGAAGAAGATCCAGATCTCACAATTATCAAGGCTCGAAAAATGAAAGAGCTACAGAAGCAAGCTGCCACACAGGAGAAGATGAAAGCAAGGAAAGATCAGGAAAGTCAACCGCGAACAGACATGGAAATCATATCTAGCTACCTGTACGACAGGGGAGAGGAGGTGCTGGATCTTGCAAAATCTCAGTTCCCAATTCAAACGAGGGCGATAGTGAGGAAAATTGTGGAATTAATCAAAGCAGGCGAGATTAACCAAAGAATATCTGGAGGAGAATTGTTGGCATTATTCCGGTCCGTAGGGATGAATATCAGGGTTAATACAAGTATCAGAGTTGAGGATCATGGTAAGTTAGTTTCTTTTTCTGATAAACTGAAGTACGAAAACGAAGACAGCTCGGCTGCATAGTAGAGAAGCTATGTCATTGATCGATGCTTTTCTTATAGACTTTGAAACTGTCGATTTTGAATCCGACAGTAAAATTGCAAAAGAGGTACTATACGAGTTTCAGAAGAATTGCAATTATGATAACAGTGATAATCGCAATTTCGTTCTAGACTCTCCCATCCCTAGTGCAGGATGGTATTTCGCCAAGTTATTCCTCTCCGGACAGTTTGTAAAAAAGTTGTATGAGCTTAATTCAGATCAAATTGATAATTCGAAAGGTAAAAAATTTGAGGACAAGTTTGTTTCCTGGTTAAGTATAAATTTCAAAAAAAGGAAATGCGAGGCATACCTAAAAATTGCTTCAGAAATGAAATAAGGACCATCCCTTTCTTTATCAATTTCCTTCCACTTTACACACGAAACTGATAAGCGCTAGTAATTCAAATTCCTGTCGAAAAGCTCTAACAGCAAAAATTCATTTTCATCGCCCTCTGTGAGAACGTGAGCGTGTTTAACTATTCTGTCCTCTAACACTGCCAGAAACGAAGTACTAATGACAGGTCTCCAAAATCTTGTCACATATTGAAGGTGTTCTAGGAATCTGTTTAAATAATAGGGTCGTATCATATGGAAGAACCTACTAGACATACCAGTCTAGAAGAATGTGGTAGGTATGGTATAGGATAACAACAAGTATCTCGACTCCCAACTTCTGTACGGGTTTTTCCAAGTAGACTTTTTTCATATTATCATGAGCCAATATTTGACAATTCAAGAAACATTTTTTGTCTTTAGCACAGAGAAGATTTCGAAAGGGCCATGGATATTTCTAAGTTCAGTAACGATACCTAAACTTTTTAGCTCAAATTGATTTGAAATTTTCGATTTTGTAGTAGCCGAGACGATGACCTGTCCGCTATCACATATATCCGTTAACCTGCTTGCTATATTTACAGTCGTACCTATTGCAGTAAACTGAGCTCTCCGTTTTGTTCCTATATTACCAACTATGGCATAACCAGTATTAATTCCACATTTCAATCCGATTGTTATTGTATGAGGAACATGTTTTTCCCATATGCGTATCCATTTTGCTTGGAGATCTTTAAAACGTTCTTTTAATTCAAGAGCTGCTGCAACAGCACAAATAGCATTCCCTTTACATTCTTCGGCTTTATTTTCAAACCCAAAAAGACCCATTACTCCATCTCCCACATACTTGTCCAATACTCCACCATGTTCAAAAATTGTTTCTCTTGCCATGTCAAAAAATTCCCTTAAAAATGGAACAAGTGATGTCGAATAAGTTTTAAGAATGTCACACAATTTGGAGAATCCCTTTATGTCCCAAAAAACTACTGTTAATAATTTTCTAGTCGTTTTAAAACCTCCTCACCTTCACAGAAAGCTTTTAAAGTAATCCTGAACGTATACTGAATCCAGTCTGCCATCAGTCATAAATTCGAGGGACGCCCATTGGTCGGTCATAGCTTCGTTCTTGTTCTCTGCAACAGCGTATAGAATTGACAAGGATACGTCTATTCCGGATCTTTTGTGTTTAGTTATCAAATATCGCTCGAGTTCAGCTACATCTTCCAGTTTCAAGGGAGTAGCATTTTGAGACATAGTTTCTTCCTTTAGATACTCTGTAACCGTTTTACCTTCCTTATAGCCAAGAGAGCTACTTTAGGATAGGGAGAGGGAGGATTATCAATAATTGGGTAATATACCGTACTCATTAGGTACTATACGATGGTTTTCGTTTGAGACATTCTACATCCCCATGAAGATACCTCAGCCGAAACCTCAGCTTTTAATCGTTAAGTCACGAGCCAACAAATAGCTCTTCCCCCATAGACATAGTTCCTCTCAATTTCGCTGAAAATTTTAGCATAATCACAATCGCGTGATTCAGTTTGATCTGACTGATAATGCTTTATATCCAGTTGATTAACGAACAATGATCTTAATTTTTCGCTGAGGTACGAATGTCTTCTCGTATATAGATTAAAGTGGTACGCGCGGGAGATCTCAAACTCTTCTTCCTCTCCTTCCGCCGGGCTTGCGTGTTGTGTCATGAGGAACTGGAGTAACGTCATCAATTCTACCAATTCGGAAACCCGCCCGCGCCAAAGCTCTAATGGCTGCTTGAGCTCCGGGGCCTGGAATCCTCGGCCCCACACCCCCAACTGCTCTTACACGTATATGAAGGGCATTGATCCCTTTTGTTTTGGCTGCATCAGCAGCAGCAACTGCAGATTTCATGGCAGCATATGGTGAAGATTCATATCGGTCGGCTGTTACATGCCTCCCTCCAGAACTGAAAGAAACCGTTTCAGCGCCGCTAACGTCTGTTATATGGACCAATGTATTGTTATAACTACTGAATATATGGGCTACCCCCCACTTATATTGCGTAACTTCAGCGATATCTGTGGACATGAATAGAGAGGTAATTTTATTACGTGGCGGCTATATTAACTTAGTTAGAAATGCGAATAATCTTAATGACGTCGCCTTTAACTGTTTTTATATTATCACAAATTCAATCGAAATAGAGTCGTCCATGAAATGACCATATAACGGTGTATATTGACGGTAGCGGCCATTTAGAAAGATGGATATAATGCCCTAACTCACTTTCTTAAAGGCGCAAAACATTTTACTTTCTAGCTCCCAGCCACACATTTAGAAAATAATATGCTTCAAAATATTATGTTTTTTCTACTATTGACAAGGTTGGGTATCAATTGTTGGATTATTTAACTGGAATTATGGCAATGAGGTTAGATTGGGCAGGGTTGGATGATGGTACTATTTTTCTACAAGAAAAAGATGAAGGAACAAAATGACAGGATAATGCTAAATCAGTTTGAAAAAGGATTGATTCATATCTATATTTGAGTTAGAAGGTAAAGGAGATGAGAGTATTTGGCCGTTGGAGAAAGAATAGCAATAACATCCCGGTTTCAGAACTTGATGGTAATAGAAGATTTTCTAAACCGGCTATAGGGCAAAAACGTAGCCTATTTGATAGCATTGTTGGTTTCGACGATGTGAAAGAATTGTTTGATATGTCTATAAGGGCAGACAAGCCAGTACATCTACTCTTGGTAGGACCACCTGCTTCGGCCAAGTCATTGTTTATGAGTTCACTTACTAAGCTAGAAAGGTCATATTACGTTGTTGGGAGTAGTTCTACAAAATCAGGCATATTCGATTATCTGTTTGAATATAGACCGAGGTATTTCATAATAGACGAGATAGAGAAGATGAATAAGCGAGATCAGACAAGTCTTTTAAATCTGATGGAGTCCGGAATATTATCCGAATTAAAACACAATCAAAAAAGAACAACTCAACTAAAGACATGGGTTTATGCCTCATGTAATAGTACGGAGAAGCTATTACCGCCACTGCTAACCAGGTTTAGAGATATGCATTTCAAACCGTATACAGAGGAAGAATTTGTAAATATTGCTGTGGAAATTCTGGATAGGGAGGAAGGACTAGAGAGAGATGTTGCTACTATTATTGCCGAGGCAGTATTCAATAGACTCAAGAGTACGAACATTAGAGAGTGTATAAGAATAGCACGATTAACACGTGGTGACATTGATGTTTCTAAGCTTGATAAGATTCTTGAGACCTTTGCCAAATATGGCGCTGTTTCCGACAAAACTGAACAAGCTTAAAGAAGTTTGGTTAATGTGTTACCCTGGGTTGAGAGCTGGCCTCGAGGCCGGCGTTGCCGACGAGCTTCGCACGGGAGTAAGGCCACGAAAAACCTCAGTGCCTCGAGTGACGATCATGGTAGCTATCACGTATTAGTCCGTTAGGCATGATTGAGGAAGGCCCAGGAGGGTATTCGATAGAGGAAGAAGAGGATGACATTTTGCGTTTCAGTTGTTTGCCTCGACTCAGAGATAAAGGTGCTGGTGATTTTAAACATCCTACGAAATCATACCAGCATATATTCGAGATCCAATTATTTCAGGTCGTGGCGAGGGTCAGAACGAAATTAATAGTGATTTCTCATTGGTAGACCTCTAAAAACTTCCTTACTATGATAATTCATACAATACGCAGCATTGTATTACCACAGGGCGTAGCTAGTCTTGTTTCAATTGGGAAATGTTCTATCCTCACTGGGTTTTCATCATAATACGTATACTTGCACCCTACTTCTTCCATTTGGTTTAGTCTTGCAGGGAGAATCTTTGGATTACCTCTCTTCAATGGAATTTGGCACCTGACTAAATCTCTTTCTGCTTTTCCTACTCAAACTCGTTAGAATCAACATCGTCTAGCTTTTGGAGATGATTTTGAACGTGTCATTAGGTGACCAAGAGCTTATCTAAAGGAAATGTTGGATTTATTCTTGTCATGGAGAGGCTAACTAAAATACTTTAGAAAAATGGGCCGATACTGGGACTTACACCCAGTCTGCGACGGCTATTTACCGAACGTGTCCTAGATCATAGACGATATCGGCATTATTTTGGCTTCTATACGTATTTAAAAAGATCATGGTATAATTATCTAGAGAAATGTAGCAACGGATATCTGAAGAGGAACTTCAATTCCAACGACAGCAGCAGCTATTTTATCGATATCTGCCGAATGACTGCGATCTCTTACCTGGTCTGACAAATATGAGAGTTAAGATATGAAGATATTTAGCAATAGTACGAACAAGATAATGTACTTGTTATAAGTAACAAGTAAAGGACTCTTACTAACCGGATTTTCCACTATGGTTTAGATGAACGTAACCCATATCTTCGAGTTGAACGCGTTTTCCAGTCTTCCTATCCAAAAGAAATACTTTCCCCTCTCCCTTTTCTACCTTGCCAATTATAAACAATTTCAATTTTAAACGTCGGGCCGTAGCCTTTGCTTTCTTCAAATTTGCTGGCGCACTTGTTCCGACGATCTCATATTCCTCTCCACCGCAAAAAATCAATCGTTTGTAGTCTAGATGATTATTTCTAGCAAAATTGCATACACCTTTTGCTGAAGGAATATTATCAATGAGAAAGTTAACATTGCTTCGTCTTGCAAGTTCATAAAGAGAGATGCCCAAACCGTCACTTGAATCCATTGATGCTGAGAAATATTTTGCAAGAGATATCCCAAACTTTTGCGCAGGTTTGGGCTTCATCACGGATGAGATAGCATTATTTTTGAATTCACCGTACGCTTTCGCGTTTTTCGTAAGAATTTTCAGTCCAGACGACGTATACCCAAATTCTCCCGAAACGAGTACCAAATCACCAGGTTTTGCACCGTTTCTGCCGGGAAGTCCTGATGCACAATCCTCTGAAAAGCCTATCATACTACAATCGATAATTAGCTCCTTAGATTCGTTAGTATCGCCACCCACTATTTTGACACCAAATTCCTTGGAAGCGATTTGAAACCCCTTTGCCAGATCCTCAATCTCAGTCTTGGAATATTTCTTTGGAATCCCTAAAGAAATTACCGATACGTGCGGTTTAATTCCTTTTGCTGATAGATCACTGACACAGGCAGATACGCTCTTCCTAGCAATCTGCCATGGGAACATTCCTTGGGGCACGTCAGTACTCTCAACTAGCATATCACATTTTACGATGAGACTCTTCATGCGTTTCATGTTTCGCAGCGAAACGATTGACACGTCATCATCTCTTCTTTGATTATTACCCGTTAGCCCGAGATTAGAAATAATAATATCGATAATCGCTCGTTCATTTAACACGCTCATAAATTAATTTGACCTTCTCCATTGTCTTCTTGTAAAGGGATTGTGCATTGTTAGCTTTTGATTCAACTGATATTCTAATCGCATCTTCAGTGTTTGATGGTCTTACAAGGACCCATGAATCTTCATCAAATATTGCCTTAACACCATCGATCGTCAAAATTTGAGATGCTTCTGATCCGAATTGATCAAGTAGTTTATCTAGCAATTTCAGATGTATAGTAGAATTGACACTGATTTTTGATCTGATTTGGACATACTCCGAAGCCAATCTCAGACATTCGTTTATCGTTGAGCGATCCAACGAAGAAACAGTCGCAGCTGCAAGCAATCCATCCCTGCACATATTGAACCTGGGCAGAATAAATCCTGCGCTGCTCCCCTCGCCTCCGGCATCTGCGTCAAGTTCTAACATTCTCTTAACAACATTAGCCTCACCGACTTTAGAACATTCAGATCTACCATGATGCGATTTTATTAATTTCTCTACAGAAACACTAGTATCTATGCTGGTTACAAATTTTTTCATTCCCATCTTGAGAGCACTGGCTATGCATAGCAACAGGGTTGAATCAGGATTCAATTTCTCCCCTCTGTTGTTAACTACTACGAGTCTATCGCCATCCAAATCAAAGGCAAATCCGAAGTCTAGCTCATTTTCCTGTACTAAAGTACGCAATTCATTCAGTGCATCGATAGTAGGATCAGGACCTCTTGAGGATATTCCGGCAACATCGTTAACACAATGGAATTTGTGGCCAAGTTTTTTAAAGAGCGCCTCGACATAATTGCATGTGGCGCCTCCGCCGAGATCAAATCCTAATGTTACCGCTCTGCTTGTTCCTGTTTGGACCACCAAATCAACAATTTCGTTCAAATATTCTGACACTATATTATATGATTTGCCATATTTGTCTGATGTAGATGTAGTGCCTTTCAGCATAAGATCCAATTCATTCTCGTAAATCCCTCTTCCATCAACTACGAATTTTAGTCCATTCCACTCGAGCGGGTTATGTGAAGCTGTTACGACGACACCGGCTCCATATTTCCTTGTCTCCCTAAATACCATAGGAGTGGGGGCTACATCCAGATCGTATACATCAATCCCCTGTTCCATTAAACTCGCTGACACAGCTTGGAGAATTATTTTTCCGGAATGCCGTGTATCTCTTGCCAGCACGCATTTCCCTCTTGGTCTAATTAGGCACGAAGCGAATAATCTGCTGAATTTGATAACTTCATGCAAATTTAGGTCATTACCATAAATTCCCCTAATGCCAGAGATTGAGACCTTCATATTAAATACGACTAAAGACCGGTGATATTTAATTTAACTTAATTTTGTCTTGTTTTTTGCTCAAAAAATTGTCACACTTATTCTTATGCAAAGACATGAAGAATTAAATAATGAATGATCAACTGCCTCTATTTGATTGCCCTAGTAGCTCAGCCTGGCAGAGCGAAGGTTTCGTAAACCTTAGGTCGTGGGTCCAAATCCCGCCTAGGGCTCATATAGGTAGTCCTAAACTAATCTGGAATTGACGAAGTCCTACATGAGAAAACAACGGACTTTAATCATGGCGTGGGATATCCGGTAAGAATGAGTAATATACCACTACCCACAATACACCCTTCCTTGGGAGCGCTCTATGGACTCCAACATCAAAGAAGTTCCAATAAGACCACCAATCGTAAAATAGTTAGGCTCTCTTGCTCGTCTCGTTGTTTCTTCAAATGCAACAATACCGAAATAATTACGTTACTAATTATGACAGAAACACCCTGCCGCTGTCGAATAATATATTTCATTCTTGCATCAATACAGATGCAAATAACATCGAAAGACATGAAATGATTACCATTTTAAACTCGTCTTTTCAAAAATAACTCGCTAAAGTGAACATCAAACCACTGAGTTATTTCTAGTGGAAATAATAACTTTAGCTACAGATTGGACAGACAGTTTGGCCATCAACGGCATAATAACTCCAAGCTGTAGGTCAGACAGAATACATTATCCCTCCAGATACAATCGGAACAAACTCCACACTGGCTAGTTCCTTAATTCTAGCAATTATTGCATTAAACCAGAGGCTATCAATTCCTTGGCTCCAAATAGTTATCTTCTTGTATTGTCTCTTTACGCCGCCATGGAAGAACCCATTGCAGTCCTCAACTGTTATGTTGCAATACTTCTGACTCACTTCTTCTATAATGTTCTCTGCCTCAGCAGGCAGATATAGTATGGTCAAGGTAGGAAACGGAATAGTATTCGAAGCGGTCGATGATGTATCTTCGGCCATTATTGTATATCTACTTCTAAATTACTGAGCCCAATATCTGGATTTCGTGCGAATAGTCATTAATAAGTAAAGTTCCAAGTCGTTACTAAGTCCTGATCATGAAGTGTCAGTCCGCTTTCCACAGTGATGTATCTCTACTTTAAAAGATCAGCAATAAGCTTAGCATATTGCCTAAGCGAACGCATGTAATATTTTATCGAAACTGGATCTAGATTGATTCCATTTATACATCCTCAATAATTGAATAATTTTTTCTCGCTCAGTAAAATGTATGTTGTTATTGACCCGTCTTGAAACCGTGCCGTTTAGTAACAAGGAATGGGCAGCCGCCGTTACATTGTGTGTCTTTCTGTCGATGCTGGAAGTCTCAAAGTCTATGATGTGAGCGTTAACACTCTCCGAAACCAGCACATGATGGTCTAAGCAGCTTAATTCTCCATGGTCAAGATTCACCCTATCTAAGATATAACATTGCTCCAGCGTACTTATTACCACCTTGCGAACTTGATCAGCGCTAATATTTTGGTGGTCCAGCCAACCTATTATGTTGTAACCATCTATAAACTCCATTAAAATAAAATTTTCGGAGTTTGCGTAAATGTGAGGCCCAACACCGGCTGAATTTGCAATTTTATGCAGCTTGACCTCTCTTTCCATGGACCTGCGATTTGCATCGATTCTTCGGATTTTGAGAGCGTAGGTTTTTCTATCGTTGGATTCGACCTTCACCACGAGACCCACGCTGCCCTTTCCTAGAATACTAAATTTGCCAATTTTCGTGCTTCCAACCGGTAAAATTGAATTAACGCCCATAGTTTCTAATTCTTTCAAACGACCGCCATATTCTCTGTCGTTGATTTGTCTTGGATACGAAATTACAGGGCCAAGCTCAGGACAATTTAGATCGACTTTATTACAAAATGCGTTGATCCGATGTGATAAGATCCCTAATTGCCTCCTTTGCGAGTCCATTTATTTTTTGATCATCGCCCGAATATATACGAAATAACCTTTGGATGTCTCCCTTTAATCCCTTAGTGATACCAGTACTTTCGATTTTCTTGGTCAACAGCAATTTCAAGAAATGCTTTGCATTTGTAGTCTCTCTTTGAATTAAAGTTGAAACCCTCATTTCGCTGTCAACCCAGGTGATTAACGATTTCTTCTGATTTTTTAAAATAAAATTGGCAGTTTCCTTTCTCATAAATATCTTCGGGCCGATTTTTTCTGTGTAGGCAGACAATGTGACGGAATCTAATAAGAACACTAAGACAGCAGTTTCTTGTTGATCCGTTACGCAAATACTTCGAATTACTTTAAAATTCGCAAGTTCTAGTTGCTTGGAAATTGCATTAAGGCTTCTCTTAAGTTGTCCCCAGATGACATCAGGACTACGCCTTTTATAACTGAATTCGATTATAATTAAATTAGGATAAAGTCCCTCATAATTTCCAGAGAACTTTTTTTCTTTTTTGATGAAAAAATCAAAAGATGGCTTTGCCAAGAATGATCTGGCAGCGAGTACCAACTTGCCAACACTCTCAGCCGAAATAGCCGTGCCTAAATTTCTTTTATGATCAATAGGATCGATTATGATAAGCTGACTTTCAAAATCCTTTACACTGTGTTCATCGGGCTTATCTATCGAAATCACATTGTTTTCTACCCCTATATTTGACATTGCATGCAATACGGACTCAAACGTGCCATATTTCAAAATCATAATTTCAGCGACATAGCCACTAAACCCTCCTGTAGCAATATCTGCTCCATATATACCAACGGATTTCAAAAACTTCTTCAGCAGCCTTACCTGGTTCCTTTGTTCGTCATCTAAATTGTTTTTTATATACTCAGTATGGAAAGGCGATCTGTCCGCAGCGCTTTTCCATTTACCCTTCAGTACATCGTAACAAGGAACCACGTTGACTCGAATTCCATTGATAACTGCTTCAACATATGGATGATCAGAATAGCGAAGATATGGATTGTATCCCTTAAGTGACTGCAACCCTACTTGCTCGCCAAGTTGTCCAAACTCTCTATCATTGACCGAGTTATCAATTTTGATGAAAATGTCAATATCTACTTCGTCCTTTATCCATGTTCCTTTCGCAAATGATCCTCCAAATACAACATCCACTACTTTGGGAGAAATGTAACGACTCACAAGGCTCTTTGTTTCAATTGCGATCTCCGTTAGCTTTTCCACATCTTCAGCTGAGGGCTGACTTTGCTTTAGCGCCTGTGAAATAATATTGCTAATACTTTTCATCTGGCATGCACCGTAAAGATATTTGTATATATCGGTCCTGAAGGAGTAAGATCGCTTCGTTTTAGATGAACTTTGTCAATAATATCCGAAGTGTAATCTTTCTTCCCGTACTTATCCAATATCTCTTTTCGGATCTTCAAACTTCCTCCTTTTACGCGAAATACTGTAAGGTGGGGCGTAAACGGTTTGTCCGGCGTGAAACCTATCTCTGATAATTTTATGACTACCTGTTCTGCAAGACTAACAAGCCTTTGGTTCCCGTTTTCGTCTACTCCGACCCAGACAACCCTAGCAAAGTTAGGGTGCGGGAATCCACCGATCCCAGTGAACATTATTTTTATTGGCTCGAATTGTATTTCTGATATTTTGATCTTAATTTCTTCGATGATTTCTAGGCGTATGTTTCCTAGGAAGATAAGGGTAAAGTGAAGATTCTGGTTTTTTACGGGTCTGATTTGTCCTGGTGTCCATCCGCCGTCAGCTACCAATTCGTGCTGAAGCTTTTCGATAGCGAGAGTGTTTGATACATCGACTGCAATAAAAGCCCGCATGTTGTTCAAATTACCCAAAGTATCTTCCATATACTTTTATATTATTTTGGAATAACTGGCAGTAGCCAGAATAACTAGATATACATTTCACTCTGCCAATACCACGGCGAAAATTTAATAGCTTCCTTGAGTAGACGGCAGGGGTGTCGTAAATATGGCAGAAAAAGATAGCATGCAAAAGAAGGAAACTGGAACCAGAAACGCCGATTTTTCGGATAAAAAAATTAAAAAGACAAAATTCATCGTATGTCTTACTGGAATGCCTGGTTCTGGTAAATCTACCGTTGCCGAGTCACTAAAGAAAAAAGGATTCTCTGTGATAGCAATGGGTGATGTAGTAAGAGATGAAGCGAAACGAAAGAACATAGAGCCGACTGATATTAACTTAGGTAAGTTAATGTTAAAATTGAGGAGGGAGATTGGTCCAGGAGCAATCGCTCAGTTGATACTAAATGAAATCGAAAAAAGAGAGGTTAGAAGTGATGCCAATCAGAATATCGTCATTGATGGCATCAGGAGCGTTCCTGAAGTCGAGATATTGCGAACTATTGGCCTGGTTAAGCTGCTCTCTATACATGCATCTGCAAATACCAGGTTTGATCATCTAAAAAAGAGAGCTAGAGGCGATGCCCCGTTGAACGAAAATGATTTTGGCATACGCGATAAACGTGAATTGGCTGTAGGTATAAGCGAAGCAATTGCAATGTCCGATGAAATGTTGTCAAACAATAATTTAACAGTTGAAGAATTGCAGGAAAAGGCTGTTGGAATAGTTCAAAAATGGGTTGGAGAATTTTATAATGATGATGGTATTGGGAATAATAAAGGAAGGCAGTAATGAAAAAATCACCGATCACAACCCCTGTTGAATTAAAAGTTGAGGCTGCAGTTAACGCCTCAGAATCGCCGGAGAGAGTAATTGCCGCAATAGCGAATGTGATTGAATGTTCGCCAGAGTTCCGATATGGAAGAAGGGTTATTGGTAGGTCACTCGAAATTGAATCACTTCGTACAATTTATGAACAGATTAGGTCTAGATCCGCAATGGGCGTCTTAAGACGTATGTTGCTTAATAATCGAGTTGCAGATAGCACTAGCTTCCTTTTGAACAAGCAGGCAGCTGCTACTGGCATTGTGGTAGTGATTGAGGAGGATCAGGAATCGCCACTTGGTCCAATAAGGATAACATTGGATTGTGAAGAGCTTGACGCGCTTATTGATTGGCTAGTACCGCTCGATTGAGTACGTCTCTAACCTCACCATTCACTGTACTCCTAGTATCAGCACGTCAAAGTCTGCGTCTGTGGAAGTCAATTATCATCTTATGGTTACAAGTATCGATTATAATATTCAATCTTGTCCAGCGAAGTAAATTTATAAAATCCGACACCCGTTATATATTGAATTGAAAAATAATGAGCGTTAAAGAGAATGAAGGAGATATTGAAGAAATTGATGATATTTTTGATGATAATGAATCCCCTAAGAAGCCATCTGATACATCAGATACACCATCTGATACATTAGATACACCTACTCAGGAACCGGCAACAAGACCAGGTTTAGACTCAAAATTTTTCGCTATCCGAATAACAGGCGGTCAGGAAAACATAGTGGCAAACATTATACAAAATAGAATTAACGCGAAAAAGATTGGAATTCATTCAATTCTTATACTGGAAAATTTTAAAGGATATATTATCGTGGAGTCTCCTGATTCAAACATAGCCTATGAGGCATTGGCAGGTGTCCGTCATGTGAGAGGCCAGATCCGTGGAGAATTACCCTTCAAGGACATCGAAGGCTATCTCGTGAAAAAACCCGTCGTATCAGATCTGAATGTCGATGATACAGTAGAAATTATCGGTGGGCCGTTCAAGGCTATGAAAGCGAAAATAACTAGAGTCGATTACGAAAAGCAAGAAGCGACAGTCGTGTTACTTGATTCTCCATACCAGATTCCCGTAACAGTAGATGCAAATTATCTGAAAAAGGTATCGCACTAATTTTGTACATTTTTTTTTGTGTTCTCGCGGCCTGACTTTTTAGCGCGAAGAGAATACTGTACTACCAACGAGCTGAATAATGGATATATACAGAAAGATGGCTGTGATCGCCACGAAGATGAACATGGCGAATGTGTCTAGTGCTTGGGTTCAGCCTTGTCCAAAACTCTCTTATACGCGTCATGAAAAATTAGGCTCCCAGAAAGTTCACCGTTTATATATATGCTATCGTGACTGTAAAAGACGTTTATATTTCAGCTCAACTGTGTTTTGAAGCATGGGCGATAAAAAAACCGTTTCTGCTTTAGTTAATGGTGGAGAGGCAAGTGCTGGGCCTCCGCTGGGACCGGCGCTCGGTCCTATAGGAGTAAACATATTACAAGTAGTAAATACCATCAATGAAAAAACCAAGGATTTCCCTGGAATGAAGGTTCCTGTAAAAGTAGAAGTCGATACTACAACAAAGCAATTCACTGTTGAAGTAGGAGTTCCACCCACAGCTGCGCTGATAATCAAAGAGTCCGGTGTAACTAAAGGCTCCGGGACGGCAGGCACAAACTATGTTGGAGATATAACTATGGAGACTGCGATTAAAATCGCCAAAATGAAAATTGATAGCTCCTACGCTAATGACATACAGGGTGCGGTAAAGGAGGTAATCGGATCTTGTCAAAGCATTGGAATGACAATTGAAGGTAAATCTGCAAAAGATATTTACTCTGAAGTTTCAGCAGGAAAATATGACGAACATTTCAAGTAATTATTCCTGCCAATTCCTTTTTGATTATCTGCCTCAAAAGTTTTGTAGGCCGTAACATTTTGAATACTTTTCTAACTTAATTATCTGTTGTGGCCCCTCATTTGAGTACCGATAGGGGCAGCAACGATAAATTTGCAGTAAGTTTAAAATATCCCAAACTCTGCCATATAATTTATAAATTTTAAAGAGGAATATGAATATGGCTACAATTCAACAAGGATCAGCTGGCGGAATGCCAGTATTAATATTGAAGGAAGGCGCAACTCAGACAAAAGGCAGAGATGCTCAGAAAAATAATATTACTGCCGCAAAATTGATTGCTGAAGTAATAAGGACGAGTCTTGGTCCTAGAGGCATGGACAAGATGCTGGTTGACACTCTAGGAGACGTAACAATCACAAATGATGGCGCAACGATTTTGAAAGAAATCGATGTTCAACACCCTGCGGCCAAGATGATGGTCGAGATCAGCAAGGCAACTGATAACGAAGTAGGTGATGGCACATCCTCTGTGGTAATACTAGCAGGTGCCCTGATAGAAAAGGCAGAGGAGCTTATCGGGAAGGATGTCCATCCTACGATAATTGTTGACGGCTACAGAAAGAGTGCTATAAAGGCAATTGAAATTCTTAACAGCATGGGACAGAAGATTAGAGAAAATGACAAAGAAGATTTGATTAAAGTAGCAAGGACTTCTATGCAGACAAAACTGGTCTCGAGGGAATCAGACCAGATAGCAGAGTTAGTAGTTAGTGCCTGCCTTCAGGTTTCTGAAAAAAGTGATTCCTTATCCAAGGTAGATATTGATGATATTAAAGTGGAGAAAAAGGCTGGTGGTTCTCTGCATGACACTAAATTGATCAAGGGAATTGTTCTTGACAAAGAAGTCGTACACGGAGGGATGCCAAAGAAGGTTGAAAAAGCAAAAATTGCTCTTCTTAACTCTGCTCTCGAGATTGAAAAAACAGAGTTCGATGCCAAGATAAACATCAGCTCCCCAGACCAGATGAATTTGTTCCTAGAAGAAGAGAATAAAATGCTAAAGAATATGGTTAACAAGATAACAGCGACAGGTGCGAATGTTGTTATATGCCAAAAGGGTTTAGATGATATAGCTCAGCACTACCTTGCGAAGGCTGAAGTTTTAACGGTTCGCAGGGTCAAAGAGAGTGATATGGCGAAATTGGCAAAAGCAACTGGCGCACGAGTGGTGAGCAACCTTGATGACCTTACAGCTAAAGACCTAGGTTCTGCCGACCTCGTGGAAGAGCGAAAGATTGAAACGGACAAATGGGTGTTTGTAGAAGGCGCCAAACACCCCAAGGCAGTAACTATACTGATTCGAGGTGGATCTCAAAGAGTTGTCGACGAAGCAGAGCGATCAGTCCATGACGCTTTGATGGTTACAAAAGACGTACTCGAGAGACCGGTCATAGTTGCAGGCGGGGGTGCTCCAGAAGCGTATGCAGCAGCAAAACTAAGAGAATGGGTAAGCACACTATCCGGTCGGGAGCAGTTAGCTGCAGAAAAGTTTGCTGAATCTTTAGAGGTGATTCCATTGACTTTAGCAGAAAACGCAGGCATGGATCCAATTGATACCATCACAGATTTAAGGTCAAAGCAGAGTAAGGGTTCGAAATGGACTGGAATTGACGTAAGGAATGGCAAAATTGCCGATATATCCAAATTGGAAATATTCGAGCCACTTGTCGTTAAAGAACAAATCATCAAATCCGCAACAGAAGTTGCATCAATGATCCTCAGGATAGACGATGTAATAGCCTCTGGGAAGTCTGGTGGACCACCAGGAGGGGGCGGCATGCCACCTGGAGGAATGGGCGGCATGGGTGAAATGTAACAAACGAACGAATAAGAAGGTCATTCAAAAAGGTAATTTATCAAAGGAATACCTATTTTCTTTTTTTTGTAATCATAAAGTTTTCATCGTCATTTAGTTCATTTTTGGTTTCACTAGGTCGGTTTTTCGTCAGTTCTTCAATATCCGATAATAATGATTCAGCAACCTTATTACTGTATATAAGACTGAGTCGTTTTATCAAAATTCTTTATGACCTCAAAGTGCTTATCAAACCTTTCCCCCCTGAGCAAATTAAGCTCCGGGAACAAAGTTGAAGGATCTCCCTTCGCCATTATTGAGGCAGGATGGTCTATGCCAAGAAATGAACAACATAGATCGTATGTCATTTGCCTAACTCCTAATTCGTCCATGATCCCAAAGCTATGAAGATACTCATGTACCAGTACCATAAAGAGATATGAATTATATTCCTCGATAGACTTGTGCTGTTGGATTATGTTTAGAATGGTTCTATTTACGACAATTACGTTAGAACCTAGGATATGATATGCTCCGATTCTACTAGGCAAGCCTTGGAGAATGAGGCTCAATCCGGCTCTGTGCATATTGAATTTACTGTTAACTGCTAACTTCACTAATTCAAAAGCATCATTAAAATCCTTCATTTTTAATATCTTTTCCGGAACATTTAGTTGCTTATCAATCAACCTCATACACTGTGTTGTGCAAAACAGACTATAAAACTTATAGTTACTATTATAATTATATTAAGCCAAGGTCGCCAATATTCAATCTTATTGATAGACGCCGAAGAAGGTCTGTGTTTGTATTGCATAGGTAAATAACCCTCGATTATAGGGATAAGGTATCAAAAGCCTTCAAAATGATTCACAATGAGCTTTGATCTGCGTTTGGCTACCGTTCGTCACGTTCTAAATCTTGAATTTCCTCCGCCCAATGTTGCTCAATGTTTGTTTCTCTCAGAACGTGTTTCTCTCTAATGTAGGTATAGTTGATAAATATCTCTGACTTGATCTAAATAATATAGGATTTAGCCTTATTAATCGAACTGCCAGTCATGGAATCGGTCATTGAGTGTTGCTTTGCGGCGCTTCCAGGCCAAAAGAGAGCGCACGCTCTGCGTCTCAGGGATATCGTATTAGAAGTACATCCTAAGATCGTAGAGAGAATAAAATGGGGTAACCTTACCTTTGTATACAGTGAAAACAACATCGCTTCCGTCTACAGTTTTGAGACAATATCCTATATTAATCTGGCTTTTTTTTAAGGGTGCGTTGTTACCTGACCCAAAACGCTGACTAGAAGGGACAGGAAAAGGCATGCGCCACCTCAAAATACATTCGGAAAAAGATATCAATAAAAAACAAATAATTTCTTGGATGAAGGAAGCTATC
>Ga0193747_1000205_pt1 | contig 24644 bp, 17 predicted proteins | sample L1m2metaG_FD_143048 | JGI IMG/M metagenome (GOLD analysis project Ga0193747, IMG submission 143048) | Soil microbial communities from a riparian zone of the East river system, Colorado, United States - L1m2 | ecosystem: Environmental > Terrestrial > Soil > Riparian zone | place: USA: East River...
TGGAAAGAATAAGGGGTAACATGGCATGGAGGCAGGCGAGAGAAAAATCTCTTTTCATGTTGTATGCACCCCACTTGAAGAAAATGATAGAAATAAAGAAGCAAATCGCTGAGAAGATAGGTTATGAAAAGCATCCATATGATGCGCTTTTGGATACGTTCGAGGAAGAGCTTACAGTAGATGATTTGGATAAAGTATTCGATGCATTGATTCCGCGGATTCAGAAGATTCTGAAAAAGCTCGTAGATTCAGGCAGCCCATATTCCAAAGAGAGCAAACTTGGAAAATCAAAGTATGATATCCAAAAAGTTGATGAGCTCAATCATGCTATTTTGACTCTCCTGCAATACAACATGGAACGTTTCAGAATGGATGTATCTACTCATCCTTTCACTGAGGCTATGGGCCTCAACGACGTCAGAATAACTACCCGGTATGAAGGGACTGATTTCAAAAAGTCGATATCTAGTACTATTCATGAAGCTGGTCATGCCTTGTATAATCTGCAATGCGATCAATCATTGTCTGTAACTCCGCTTGAAGGCGGATCTTCGCTTGCGCTCCATGAATCTCAGTCAAGGTTTTGGGAGAATATTGTGGGCAGAAGCCTGCCTTTTGTTCAATTGATAGCTCCCTTGATTAGAAAGCAGGTAAGTTTCGCAAACCAAGCAACAGATGACGAGTTGTACCTGTATTTCAATGATGTCAAAGCTGATTATATACGAGTTGACGCCGACGAAGTTACATACAATCTCCATATAGCAATAAGATATGAGATAGAGAAAAAAATATTTGGAGATGAGCTCAGCGTCTCTGAGATTCCTGAATTCTGGAACGATAGAATGGAGCAGCTGCTTGGAGTGAGACCAACTAAGGATTCACAGGGAGTGCTTCAAGATACACATTGGAGCAGTGGCCTCTTTGGCTATTTCCCAACTTACACTTTGGGAAACTTGGTTTCAGCGATCATTGCTTCAAAGATGCGCAAAGACCTGGAGGGTTACGAGGAAGACATCAGGAGGGGTAATTTCAACCCTATTAGAGAATGGTTAAGATTAAAAATACACCAGCAAGGGTCTGTCTATGCCCCCAAAGTGCTTCTTAATAATACCTTCAATGAAGGCTATAACCCAGATTACTTTGTGACCTACATAGAGACTAAATACCTTGGGTCCTGAACCCTAGCCTATTTGATTAAAGCTATATTCTAATTCTTTTTATACTATTTTTTTTGATTTCTTTTGCTAGAAGCGAGTACTTCGCCGATAGCCTTAAAGCTTAGTCAATAGAACCCGATTACATGCAGGAAGCTTATCCTACAGAATAATTACTTGGCAGATAAAGAAGAAGAGTCCTGATATTACCGGATCCCGATTGGAACATTTGGTAGCAATAATCTGAAGTTATTGATTAGGCAAAATTAATGCAGAATAACATAATAAGTAAAAATAACCTTCGATAAAATTATCCTAAATTAAACAAATGATTTATGAATGCCCGCAAGGTCATATTTATTTTAGTAAAGACAGCCTGTGGTTCTTGCAGATATTATTGTATTCTTCCTCACCAATTAAATGCCCGCACGATGGACATTTGAATTCCGTAATTTCTATTGTCATTCTAATTATAATACGTTGCCAGAATCGATAGCCTTTAATTTGTATTATACAAATAAGACTTCGCACAGAATTCTTAAACCTTATTAGCATCATTAATAGTTTCTAATTCGTGTCAACAAACTCATCTGAAGACAAATCTCAAGCTAAGAAAGTTACACGTCGTGATTTTCTGAAATTAGCAGGCGTCGTAGGAGCAGTTGCTACCTTACCATCTCTCATACCATTTGGCAAGGTCTTTGGTGGTACCAACAACAATACCAATATTAATCAGACAAGCAATCTGAATCCGGTGAACAAAGAGACGTCTTCAATTCATATTTTTGATTTGGACGGAGCGAAACCGCAATTCTCCAGTCCAACTGGAAGCAGGACAATAATGAATGCGGATAACTTCCCAATATTATCAGGGATGGGGGCTGTTTTGCTTCGTCTAGAAAAAGGCGGAGTACGTGAGCCCCACTGGCACCCAAATGCCGCTGAGTTAAGTTACTGTATTACTGGAAATGCTAAAATGACTATTTTTAGTACTAACGCTCGTGTAGATACATTTACGATAAATCCTGGACAGCTAACTTTTGTCCCCCGAGCATACTGGCACGATATAGAAAATATTGGTAACGAAGAGGCGAAATTTGTCATTGTATTTAATATCGAACGTCCTGAAGACTTGGGTATTTCGGGATCTGTTGGTTCTATGTCTGCACGAGTTTTGGATAGAATGTTTGGAATAAATCCTCCTGGATTCTTTGATCAATTGAATTATAAATTATCTCAGGATGTAATTGTAGCACCAACGCCAGCTGACTTTTCAGGTAGCAGCAAGGTTGAAACTCCAAATCTACATAAATTTAACTTGGGCGGTATCACTCCACAAATTCAGACTCCAGGAGGAACTGGTGCATTGGGGACTGCTACCTATTTTCCAATACTCGCGGGCTTAGCATTGTTTCTGATAGGTTTGAAGCCAAGCGGAATAGTAGAACCTCACACTCATCCAAATGCAGCTGAATTGAACTATGTTATCAATGGAAAAGTGCGTTTCACAGTATTTGGCCCCAATGGGCAGGTTGAGACATCGGAAATTGGTCAAGGTCAAGTCTTTTTTGTCCCCGCTGGATATTTTCACTATCTAGAGAATCCAGATAATGTAAATGGCAGCAATGTTCTTTCCTTCTTTGGTAACGAGAACCCAGAATTTATAGGACTTGTAGGAGGTCTCAGCGCATATTCTAACGAGGTACTAGGTTCTGTATTCACTAAAGACCCAAAGATCTTTAGCAATCTCACACGACTGGAGAAAAATGTGTTCATTGCATCTGGAACGGGATAAGCATCAAGGGCCAGTAACCGCTCTACAAATTTCTTCTGGTAACCATATCGAAATATGCATACAACTGACTATGCAACGAGCTTAATGTAACCTATTCCTGCCTCTTCTGTCATAGTCATTATTAACGTAAAATGGAACCAAGGGAGTAATTTTTATATCATATCATTCGTGGTTAATATCTATAAGTTATGGATATTATCGGTTCGGAAAAGGATGATTTAAGGTCAAAGAATGTCTTTATTATTGTATTTTACTTTTCAGCCACGGTTATGCTTTCTATTTGTTTCTTCGGATTTTATATAAGTGTTGGAGAATATCTGAAGACTGGCAAAATAGTTATTGGTGAAGTATTAGTCAATACTGAATTTCCGTTTCACGGGGATGCGACACTTGTTACATATCTGATGATCGCGTCCGTATTGTCATGGTATTGTGTTACCAAACTCGCCGGAGACAAAATCAAAAATATTCCTCAGTCAGTTAGATCTGTTTTACAGCTGATTTTACTTGCTATCGCAGTGACTGCTATCTATGAATTTATTTACAATCTTTTCCTATCGAATTCTTTTTTAGCAGTCAGTTTAGTAAAAGGAGTATATAAGTTGGATAGCATAAGCGTACCATATCCTAATCCCCAGACACCATGGAATCTTATATTTGCAACAAAAATGACTCTCTCTGCATTTCTTATTTCCGCACACGGATTTTATATAATGTCAAAAAATCAAATAAGGGAGAAGTACAAATACACTCGAAATTAACATTCTTAATTTCTGTAATAACGCAAATGCCATTAAAGCAAGCTCGTTTTTTGTGTAGCATGTAAATATTAAATTTTATGATTCTGTACTGTGGTTGATACTGGAAGCTGTTTTATACTTAAAATTTTCTCTGGCCTTTACCAAAAGTTCTAGCAATATCCTCAAACCTAATTCTTTTATACACAACGTAATCTTATCCTCCCAGATCTGAAACTGATTCTACCTTCCAACTAATGTGCATTACTAGAAGTCAGTTAATATTTGGTTATCTAGTGATTGGCTTTTTTTTCCTCCTTCTATCACTTAACACCCACTTAGTTACCAAGGCGATTCCAAAAATTGGGAAACTAGCTATAAACACATATGGAAACATTGCAATGTAAATGGAAGGCTGAAATATTTCCATAGCCAACTTAATATTCTCGTAGGGCATTTATAATTCATTATATCAGAAATAAACGCCATTTATTTCCCAGTGAGCAAAGCCATTTAACTTTGCTCAAATGCCGTGTATTTAAGCTCCGTTGATAGCGTGGTAACGTTACCATGTGATTTTTCTCAGCTTTAATGACTTCCCATACCCATACGATTCAATACACAGATAGGGAAGACGTTCGACTGAAAGTAAAATGGATACTGCCTTCGACCTAAAGAAAAGCGAACATAAGACTTTGAAGCCTCAAGCCTTTAAAATCAACAAAGCCACTTTCTCCCTTCCTCCCTTCTTTCCATAACTTCTTTATAACTCGGATTGCCTCTGAAGTTCTTGCCAATCTAACCTTTATATCAGGCCAATCAAATCCGATAGGAACTCCATTCATTGCTTCTCCTGAACCAACACCAGGAGAAATACGTCCTGGATGCAACACGTCAAGAGAAGCAAATGCTTGAGCAATTATACCCGGATTGTAACGATATCGCCCATTGAATCGGATACTACTTAGGCTCTCTCGTGAGTAACACACTATACACTTTATCAACAATAGTTTCAGCGCTAATCGGTTTTGCTGCAAATTCATTAGCACCATACTCCAAAACCCTCGTTTTATCGGTTTCGTCTTCTGCAAGAACCATAATCTTGATATTCGAATTAATTCTTTTTACTTTGATAATCAGCATTGCACTTCTATCAGCTGCTATTTTGCCATCTACGAAAACAATATCCACTTTACTATCTAGTTCGTTTACTTTGTTCAAACATTCCTCAACACTGTATGCCTTATAAACTTCATATCCTTTGAGCCCAAAAGTACCTGCTAAAATAGAGGTAACGTCTCTGTTCTCATCAACAATAATTATCCTAAGTTTCGGTTTTAATATTTGGCTTCACTGCCTCGGATAAGTAATATATACGGAGTACTAAAACTTTTATGGTTTTTTAATTTGGCCCATAATGAGTCTTTTTCAGTATCTTTAAATGATTCAGATGGGACTAGGTCTGGAAAATATTACAAACAATCAATGATTATTACTGCTTTCTTCTGGATGCAATAGGTCTGAAAATAGTCTACTCTAGTTTTACCTTCGATTTTCGAGAATTGAATCTATTATATTTACAAGCTTCTTAATCGTAATTGGTTTTTGTATGAACCATTCCTTTTCGATTCCAGGATATAGTTTCTTGTATTTTTCGTAAACCGTATTTGATGCTGATATAAAACATATCCGTATATTTTCGTCTATTTTTCTCATCTTATTATAAAGCTCAAAACCATCCAATCCTTTCATTAGTACGTCCAGTAGCAACAGATCATACACACCCGCCTTGAAATTCTGCAATGCCGATTTTGAATCTACAAACGCTTCTACTTCAAATCCATGGTGACTCAAACCCTTTTTCATAACCGCTGTGGTATCGGCATCATCATTAACAAACAAAATTCTTTTCTTCCTATGATCGGTTGTCTTATCCTCATCCAGATTTTTATAATGTTGTCCCATCTTGCTCAACTCTGGCCGGATACAACATTATGGCTATCATGCTATTTTAGGATATCATAATATTCTAATTGCTTTTCTATTTCGTACAAAGATGCTCGGTTCTATAGTCCTAACCAATGATAATATTCCATAACCAACACATAAAGGGAGCAATCTAGGATCATCACGTCAAATGATAATAGTACTGGCCATTGACAATGCATTGGTAAGAACAAATTTCCCTAACTCATCAAAGAGTAAGCACACCTTCCACAATATTTTCTGCCAACTTCATAATGGCTCTTACCTACAATAATTTTGGAATACAGCCTCTCACATAGATTCCTGCAAACCATGGGGAATTGTAAGGAAGTAATTCGAGTTCTAAAAATATTGGAGCTACTTATAGAGAGTGGGAAGCTGTCCACGTATTATTACAATACGTGAACATCATGAATCAAAAAAAGAGATGTGGTTGTTTTATTTTGTTTTCTCACAATACTTTACTAACTCATTCAAGAATTGAGAACAACCTTCCTCGTATTGTTTGGCCTTTTCATCTGCTTTAAATCCCGTATGCAACAATTTCAGACTCGTTTTGTTACTCTCGATTTTTTTGCAGTTCCCACGTCACAACTGTCCTCGGAAAATCGGGCTCGCACTCCCACGTATAGGAAATTTTCTTATTTGGAATAAATTCGCTGATAGTCCCCTTCGTGGAAATAGTCCTTGTCTCGACCATGATCCTGGTTCCCTCTTTTCGAATTTTTGTAGAAACTGAACTTCATTTTTCCTCCTACCTTTGGCTCCAAAACGGCTTGATCTGGGAACCAATTTGTTAAGTCATTTGGATCAGTTATAGCCTTGAAAACAACTTCTGGCGAAGCGTCAATGACTATGTTTTTCTTTATTTCTATTGTTTCTTCTTGTTGTCCTTTCCCTTCTGTTGTTGACATTAAGGGTATCAAAAAGTGGTATTTAAACATTTAAATATTTCATTAACTTATATAATATTAACATTATGGGTTCTCCATGGAAAGCAATTTCAGATGACAGTAGAAGAGAAATCCAGCTGCTCAAAAAGAAAGATATGGTTCCTACTAAAATAGCTGAACACTTTAACTTTACTTTGCCAGCCCTCTCATCTCATCTACGCATATTGAAAGACGCAGATGTGACAACTGAAAAGAAACAGGGAAAGACCAGGTTTTATACATTGAATAGAGACAGAACGTTGGAATTAGTAGAATTTTTTGAGGATATGTATGACTATAATTTGAAGTCGTTGAAAGAATATATTGAAAACAAAGAGAGGAAGAGGAAATAATGACTGAACCCTTAAAAGATCACAAGATTGTTCCCGAGAACGAATGGTTCGAGTCTCGCAAGGCGCTGCTCAAGAAGGAAAAAGAGTTCACAATCTCCCGCGACCAACTTAGCCAACAACGACGCGATTTGCCTTGGATGGCCGTTAATAAAGAATATGTCTTCGAGGGACCGAATGGGAAACAAACTCTGTCAGAACTTTTTGACGGAAAAAGCCAATTAATAGTCTATCACTTTATGTTTGATCCAAGCTGGGAGGCAGCATGTTTGCATTGCTCTTTTTGGGCGGACAATTTCAATGGAATTATTGTGCACTTGAACCAAAGAGATGTGACCATGATCGCTGTTTCTCGGGCCCAATACAGCAAGCTAGCCGCGTACCGGAAGCGGATGGGCTGGGATTTCAAATGGGGTTTCTTCTTGCGATACAGATTTCAATTTCGATTACCACGTGTCATTCAAACCGGAAGAGTTGGCCAAGAAAGAAGCCTTCTACAACTTCATTACACAAGACCCGCACAGTTCAGAGCGGGAAGGAGTAAGCATATTTTACAAAGACCTTGCAGGTCGCGTGTTTCACACCTATTCAGCTTATGCGCGTGGCATCGATATGTTGAATGTGGCATACCACTACCTTGACCTAGTTCCCAAGGGCAGAGATGAGGCTGGTCATGAATTCCCTCAATTCTGGGTGCGCCGCCATGATGAATACGACAAATAATTTAGATTCTAATCAATAGCTCAACAGTGTATTGATATACAGACCTTATTAGTCTAAGTCTTTTTATACCCATCCAAAGAGATACTCCTGACAATGAACTAAAAAAGACAACTCAAGATTACTATGCTGCCGACGCAAAGTTCTTTAAGAATTTTGGCAATTTACGTGCAAATTCTAGCTGCGGATGTTCTTCTTGGATTTGTTCAAGGTCAGTAAGGCATTGATTGGAATAAATTGGTCGAAGATCTGACCCAAAACCATCCAGACTTCTGCTGACGAATGCATCGCATACTATACTGGTTACCTCGTTTGCTGGTACGAATCAGCGGTCTCTCGAATATGCCATGATACCTGTAGAGTAACAGTTGAATACTTTTTTATAAGTAAATGACGGAACCGACCATGTAGAGCGGATGGTGGTAAACCAAGGGATATCCATAGGCAGAATATTATTTGAAGAGATAGACAAACCAACGGAGAGCAAAATTGTTTTTGAGAATAAGAAGTAAGGAGTGATAGAGAGAAAGCAGTTGGACTGGTGAAATTAAAGGATATGATTCCTTCCCCTCAGGAAAAGCTAGTGGCTCAGGACGTTCTTTTATACATAATAACGGCATAAGCATTTCGCATTGGGAGGGTGTACTTAATACGGAAGACCGACAAGAGCTCACATTTAAAGGACGTGACGTAAACAAGAATGGGAAATTTGTAGTGTTACGAACCTATTTTACCGAGTCCGAAGTTTTAGGATGGATGGATGGTTTAGTCTGTATACTGACTGGAGACTTTGACATTTCTATCGGAGTATTCAAGAGTACAGGCTATGAATTCAATTTATAATTCGCTTTCAAGGCAAAAATCTATTCAAATAAATAACCTTCACCTTTTCCTAGATTTCGCATTGTGGCGTATGTAAAAAAAGCCACTTTTTGCTAATGCTAATGATGTTTCAAATCCTATCCCACTTGAGCTGCCTGTAACAATTGCAACCTTCTGGTTGGATGAAGATAACGAAGATGCCATGTATTATTCTTTGACTAGACTACTAATACACTACTTAGGTAAGATAGTAATCCACTGGCTAGTTAGTAACAAGAATCTAACCAACTTACCAAGAAATGACTACCATATTTAATTATCCCGTTACGTACAACCACTAACAGGTGAATAAATGACAAATGGAGAATCAATGTAGCCATGAAAACGATGATTCCTGCGGATGTTCGTGTCATCCTGGATCTGGAGCAGGGGGCTGTTCGGGATGCGGACATATGCACGGAAGTGGCAAAATGGGATCTATGGACCCATTCGAGATGGTGATGGCGATGTGGCACAAAGCAACCTTCGCAGCGTACTCGGAGTTGATGGTTGAAAAACTAAAGAAGAGGATAGAAGCAGCAAATGGTCCTGTTATGGACAAGGTTGCTGATGCCTTGATGGAAAGTATGGGTAAAGAGTTTGAGGCTATGAAGCAAAAATCCTCCGCTAAAAAAGAATTACACGAAAAATTGGCAAAAATATTTAGTGAAGGAAGTCAAAAACAGAAGTAGAGAATCCTATCCACTGACAAAGCCGCAATTTTGCTGGGATTGCCAAACCAACATGGTGAGAGAAGCGAACAATCTTTGCTCTCCATTTATTGAGGTAATCGTAGCATTAGGCGTCTGTTCTCGGTCATTATGACTACATATAATGCCTCTACTACCATGGCCATTCTTTTTTCTCAAACATTATCCCAAATCTATTTTTGAGCTTTTTAGTACAACGTATAAATCGAAGTAGTTAAATATTACTTAGCACTATTCCAAGGCCTGATGGTAAATCCGCACTTTGTTGCAACAGAAACAGAAGATGAAACAGCTGGTGAAATTGCCAACGTTTGGGAGGTATTAGGAAGAAGATGGTCTTTGTTAATACTAAAGAATTTTTGCACAAACGAAGTAATACGGTTCAATGAATTTAAAAAACTATTGCCAGGGATAAGCAGTACTGTTTTGGCTGATAGGTTATTGGAGCTTGAACGTGAAGGTCTTGTTTCTAAAAAGATTTACCCAGAAATTCCACCAAAGGTTGAATATCGTTTAACACTTCGAGCAAAAGAACTAAGAGTAATATTCAAAGAATTAGGAACATGGGTTAGCCGGTGGAAAGTACCCAGGATTACAACCAAAACAAAAGCTAGAGCTGGTGCCAGAACAGCTGGTCGTTGAGTCTCAACGATTGGGATCAACATAAGTTAAGAGTAGTTGACTAAACTAACTTACTACGCTATTTGAAGTTTGTAATTAAAAACGACTATAGATATAATGTAAATTGACTCATTCTGTATGTCTTCCTATTATTATTGCTATTAATGTGATTCATCTTATCTTATAACTTTTCTCATATTTTCATTATTTATGAATCCTGTAGTTGGCTCGCCAATTGCAGTTTACCAACTCCATATTTAGTTGACCAACAGTCATATTCCATGCGGAGATGCAATGTCATGCATGTATGTTTTCAGTCTCCATAGAATGGAGAACACTCATTCTAGTGGTGAACAAAATCCTATCTTATCATGACCTTACGAATGCCATAGAATTAGATTATAAACCTGAATTCATCATTGAAATGGAGGAAGATATGAATGGAACAGATTCGAACAGATCTAGACACCATAAGCAATAATGGCTTTTTGTGGACAGATATTCAAAAGCCAACTAACGAGAATACGAGTCTGCTGGCTAAGAATTATAATTTTCATGAACTAAATGTAGAAGACTGTCTCTCCAAGATCCAAATTCCTAAGGTAGATAGATATGAGGATCATGTGTTCATTATACTTCATGTTCCAACTACTGGAGAAAAAGAGAAGACCTTGCCTACATTCAGTCAATTATCAATCTTCGCAGGAAGGAACTATCTTGTTACAATACATCACGGAGATCTTAAACCCCTTGATGACATATTTCAACTTTGTAAGCAAAGCGATGAGCAGCGCCAGGCCCTGATGGGTAAGTCACCTGGCTATTTGCTTCACAGTATAATTGATGCACTAGTGGACGATCTTTTACATCTATTAAAGAAGATAATAGGCAACTTAGATGATCTAGAGGAATCAGTATTTAGTGACCGGAAATCAGATGTCAAAACTATTTCGCTTCTAAGAAGAGAGATAACTAGTCTTAGGCGTATTGTTGTCCGACTTAGAAGAACCATGTCTGAAGTAACCAAAGACATACAAAAGTTCACGGAAGAAGACCTTACGCCATATTTTGCTGATGTAGAGGATCACATCGAAAAGATATTTGAGGAGTTAGAAGAATCAAAAGAGATCGTGGATATCTACAAGGATACGGACTTTATGTTGAGCACGGAAAAGTCAAATAAAATTCTGGCAATCCTCACAATTATCTTTACTCTTTCTATTCCAACTAGTACAATTGCTACTTTCTATGGAATGAATATTAATCTGCCAGGTAGTATTGCTCATTCATGGACATTTTTAGGTGAATATACGACTATGATGTTGATATTGCTAGCGTCCATAATCTCGGGTTTGTACATGCTTTGGTATTTCAGTCACCTTGGATGGATAGAGATGCCTTGGAGACGACAATAGAGGTTCTTATCAAAGAAATAATCAGATCATCACCAAGTACAAGGATCAGGGCTATTCGAAGGCCAATTGAAGTAGATAGCATGCATGTGTGATATATTATGTGTCTATTAAGATAGGCGAGGCTCCTTGATCCTGACGTATTAGAGATGATCTTTCAGGTAAATCGAATTCATGCCAGAGCATGTCGCCTACATTCAGCAGCAGGGTGGATAAATTTTATTGATTCATGTTACTCGCTTGTATGTGTGAATGAGAGTGACAATTGGATATCGATAAACAGCCAAAAGCAGCGTTTTCTAATGGATGTCAAGCACTATTGTACCAATATCTTAGAATAGATCAGCAAGTGTCTATCTCTCAATGCCGCAGCATCCTTAATCCCGATGTTAACTAAATGTTCCCAATTCCTGGCCTAGTAGCATTCCAGAATATGCAAAATTATTGTTCATTATTGCGTCAGTATACTTTGAAAACATGGATTTATCAATGCAAGATCCATGCTGCGGAAAGACCATATTCGGTGAGAGTTTCATTAGTCGTTTGGTTGTGTTTCTTACCGGTTCTTCGCTACCAAAGATTCCAACCTCTCTGTAAGCAGCAATCATTGCTTCTGATAAGTCCTCTGACAGAACTGGTTTATTTGCTCCTGGTTGAAGAAATAAATCTGATGGGAAAAGCGACTTTGTTGTGTCCTCAAAGATCATCATGCTATCCCAATGATGCACATGAGGAGTCATAATGAATCTAAGAATTCTTTTACCTGTCTTCAACACTTCATTATCCCAAAAAGAAATGTGGTCTGTTGGAACATTATACCAACCCATCAAATTTAATTTTGAGCTCAGGTCGCTACAAATCAACTTTGCTTTCGGAGATCTAAGAAATTCCATTCCGCCCCACTCATCACTTTCAAAATGCAGGAATGCTACATATGCTAATTTTTCTAGCGGAATCACTTCTTTTAACTTCTCTTCTATTTTGTCATACATCCCAATAGGCCCAGTATGAATAAGAGTAGGTTGCTCGTCGTTGATTAAAAATTGATTGAATGTAATTCCATAGTCCTTCACAAATCCTGCTATCCTGTAAATTCCGTCTTTAATTTCAGATATCTCAACACCAATATCTTTCGGAGAAAAATAGGTTCTGCTAACTTCTGGCATACTTGATTGGCTGGTATTGTCTTGTCTAGTTACTTAAATATTGCCTAATTCACATTTTTGGCCTAAATTGAAGATAAGAAGTCAAATCGCTGATGTCAAAGTCAATCCCAACATAGTCTTCATCTGTAGAAGGATCTCTAGTAGGAGAAATCATCCTAATTTTTGCATTGTCAAGTTAACGGATATTAAAAATTGCATGTCAAATTTGAACGTGGAGAAATACATTTAGGCGCATCGATTACAACTACATAGGTACTACATAGGTAGGGCGTAGGTGCATCTTTGCACGCGTGTGCCATTATTTTATATTTATTATTGCTTCAACTTTCATGAGTTGTTAATGCATTTCCTAATACTCGTTGTGAAATCTGCCTATTAAGAGAATATCACTATGTCATCAAATTATTATTATCGCTACTAGTATCATGACAATTACAACGACTTCCAGCTTATTAGTTCTACTAACGCCGCCGCCAATGACAATAAAATCTACTTACTGGCTAACCAGTTCTCTCCTATGGTATCCTACTATTGAATCTCCAAACCTCATATTCCTGTTATATTAATACTATGATATCTTACAAAGGTAGGCTGTTTTTTATTGCTAAGATCAGACATAGGAAAACACGAATACTTAGCTGTTATCTTATTTAGGCCTGGTTTAATTGTAACGTAACTTGGATTGTCTGTAAACTTCCATAACCTATAGTCTTTGGTTCCATTATTACTACCATTACCTGCAGGTATAGCTTTCTGGTATGGATGAATTCCATTTATAATAACAGAAACCAGACATTGGCTAGTAGCGTTGGCTGGTGTGGATGTGCCAGTTAGGTTAAGAATGCTACCAGCTGCTATTTTTTGGCCTTTAGTCGGTGAAAGTATTTTTAGATAGGCATACGCTAAATTACTAGCACCGACAAAACATGCGGCGAAAATACTACTTGCTATGGTTAGAACTAATAGTCTTATTGCTATTTTAGTTGTGATCTCTCATGTTTATAACCAATCTCTCAGTAATAGTAAGAAATTCCTCACTTTGAGAGAGTCCCATAAGGGAGTAATATTGGCCTAACCTCATCAGGAAATGCAAAGATAGTCGCACCGTAGCCGAGACTCACAAGGCACTGCTTTGAACCATCTATCTTATTATTCAATCGACATTGACATTATCTAGATGAGCTTGAAAGGCGAATTAGAAAGTTCATGGTGATGATTAAGTCTTAGACTAATATCTAAGAGAGTGTTACTCCCTTAAAGGGAGTCCAATAAGTGAGTAACTGATAAAACAGTCCTCAAAGTCGGCAATTTTACAGGATCAGTAGATAAGAAAAGCCTATAATACGCGGAGAGATAGCGAGAATAATACAATGACTTCAACCATAATTGATCAATCCAAGCTAAATGAGTTTATGGGAAAAATTGTATCGGATATCGGGGCTTCTTGGAGCACAATTCTGGTATACATGGGAGAAAAACTTGGTTTATACAAAGCTATGGGAACTTCAGGACAACCGTTTACTTCTACTCAGCTAGCCAAGCAAACCAACACTTCGGAAAGATATGTAAGAGAATGGTTGGCAAATCAGGCAGCAAGTGGATATATTACGTATAATCCCAATACATCCGAATACACCCTTCCTCCAGAACATGCACTAGCCTTAGCAGACGAAAAAAGTCCAGTATATGCTCTAGGTGCTTTTCAAATTGCCATGTCGTTATATAAAGATGAACCTAAAATAACAAATGCGTTTAAAACAGGAATTGGTGTTGATTGGGGCGAACATGATTCAGGGCTGTTCGAAGGCACAGAACGTTTCTTTAGACCCAGTTATGTCTCCAACTTGGTAAGTTCATGGATTCCTGCACTTGAAAACGGAAAAGTAGAAGAGAAATTTAAACAAGGAGGTGCAAAAATAGCGGATGTTGGTTGTGGTCATGGTGCTTCTACCATATTGATGGCCAAGGCCTATCCTGATTGTAAATTCGTTGGCTTTGATTATCATGAACCCTCTATCGAATGGGCACGCAAAAAGGCAAATGAAGAAGGAGTAGCAGATAGAGTAGCATTTGAAGTTGCCAAGTCTACTGATTTCCCTGGCAATAACTATGATTTAGTAGCATTCTTTGATTGCTTGCATGATATGGGCGATCCTATAGGTGCCGCTGCTCATGTTCTAAAGAGTCTTAAACCAGATGGGACATTAATGATAGTTGAACCTTTTGCCAATGATAAACTAGAGGACAATCTAAAACACCCAGCAAGCAGGGTATTTTATGCTGCATCAACTATGGTATGTGTGCCTGCTTCATTAGCATACCACGGGCCAGCGATGGGTGCTCAGGCAGGTGAGGACGCTATTTCGAAGGTAGTAAAGGCTGGAGGTTTCAAACACTTTAAGAGGGCTACCCAGACACCGTTCAACATGGTATATGAGGCTAAAATAAAATAGATAGAAATGCTCTTTTTAGAAGATAACATTCCTCTACATTAGTTGATAATATTAACCAGCAAGGAATAGAAAACTCTATGGATAACCGTGTCACTCTTTGTTTTGTCTTCGTTACTTCTGTCTTAGCTCTTATTGCACTCCTGATATTTCAGCATGTTGCGTTTAACGTGCTTCCATTGGCTATACAGGAGACAAAAGCTAGCCAGCACAAAACTTCTTCTCTTAATGATCCAATTTCAAATGAACGCAATACAATTCTCTCTTCCTCTTCTCAACCTGACACTGAATCTACTGTGGGTTGCATCAATTACAATCCGTCCACAAGAACGATTACTGTTAGCTGTAATTTAGCAAGACTTACAGATATCGATAATAAACTTCACGATAATAGTGTTCTGGCTAAGCAATCTCCAACAGGCACATGGTTTCTTAGCGCAAACTTACTGATTACTAGAGGGGCTGTCTTTCATATAGACCCCACAGACACTAACTGGTTAAAGATAAACTCTAAGGTAATTAGTGGTAGTCTTGTCAAGACTTCTGCATATTACATAGATATACATGGCAGCATGAGGATTGATTCAGTGAAAATAACATCTTGGGATCCAACAACAAACTACTATGCTATAACTAACGGTTCAAGAACGGGAATCGGCCAATTTATTTTCGGTGCTCCACGACCAGGCATTATAGTTGAAAAAGATGCAACAGGTCCTACCAATATTATGAATTCAGAGATTGCATATTTAGGATATGAAGGCGGTAAGCATCTAGGTGCCTCAGGGTTTGCCTATTCTGGAGGTGATGGAAGTATTCTGAGAAATGACAATATACACCATGTGTATTTTGCCTTCTATTCTATCGGTGTAGGTCACATGATTATTGAGAACAATATTATTCGTAATAGTGGACACTATGGTCTTGACCCACATACAGGAACGCATGATACGATAGTTAGGAATAATACAATCTATGATAATAACGGAAGTGGGATAATATGTTCTTTAAATTGCTACAATATACTAATTGAAAATAACAAAGTTCATGATAATGCAGAGAACGGAATAGATTTTAGTAGAAACATGACGAACTCTATTGCCAGAAACAATATTGTTTATGATGAACCCTCGGGCGTCTTTGTGTCACAATCACATAACAATCGGGTATACAATAATACAATTTCGACGAGTCGAGTTGGAATTAACGTAAATTCTGGTTCTTCCAATAACAAAATCTTCGCAAATACTATATCACACTCTATAACTAGTGCTTTGCTTGTAGCGAGTGGCTCATCAGGGAACACATTCTCTTCAAATAAAATACTTGGTTTAACACCACACGGGCTGAAGATTTGGCAAGATCCCACGTCAAAGAATAATATCTTTTTTGATAATCAGATAATTCGCTCTTCGGCGGGAACACAGTAGGACCCTGAGCTGCCTCGTCACAATGGCCTCATGATCTTCGGGGAGGAACTCAGTAGTGGCGCTTAGAAGGGCTTTGTTATACGAACCCACTCTCAAACTTCCTGCAAAACCTTGAATTCTCAGCTTGGTTTCCACTTGCGTCCACTTGTGATTACTTGAAACAAAAGGAGGTTTTGTACTTTTTTGTCATGCCCCAGATAACCTGAGATAACTAGAGAATTGCTCATGAGACTCTGATGTTTAAGATGAGCGAAATATTTTATCCTTTTGATATTCACAGATTGTGGTCATATCGGATAATAATATAATATCGAATGGATAATCAATAATAATCATATGTCGTCTAATGAAGAAATAAAAAGAGCAATCGAAGAATTAGATAGCGGATGGGAATTAAAAGAAGGTAAGATTGTAAAATCATTTCAATTCCCAAGTTTTATGAAGGCTATTGAGTTTGTAAATGATGTTGCAAAAATTGCTGAGAAGGTCAACCATCACCCGATTATTACAAGTAACTGGAAGACTGTCAAACTTTCCTTAAAATCCTTTGATGTTGATGCTATAACCGAACGAGACATTAACCTTGCAAAAGAGATAGAAAAACGAATAGACAAGAATTAAAAAATAGTTAATTGAGGATCATTGACCCCATATTCTGACTCAACTGAGTATTGATTAAATTGTCTGATGCCGTCCTATCCCATTTAAAATAGTATCTCGGACCAAGTTAATCCATAAATTCAGTCAGGGTAAACTGTTCTTTCTTTCGTTCTCTAAAGATCAATTTTAATTCCGTCATTAGAGATTCAACTCTGCCACGTAAGTAATCATTAACTCTGAACTGAGTACACATATTTATTGCAATATCGGCATATTTTTCAACCGAACCTCTAGTGACTGTTTGCAAAAGTTCATGTTCACATTCAATACACTTGCCCATAAGTGGCATTCTGCGATATTTTTCTCCACAATTGCTACACCGAAAGGATTGTGATGAGTAGGATCGCATATTGCCCATAATGTCTGGCAAAATATGTGTCGTCAGCACCATTGATGCTACCTCATCAGGATCGACAGCATTGATTAGTTTTGCAGTAGCAAGCTGCATTTCCAATTTCTCATCCATGGAATTTAGTCTAGAATATGCGCTGCGTTGTATGTTGGTCGTTAGCAGGGATGTCGAATGGGTGAATCCATAACCAAAAAATTGGTCTTCTTTTCCGAGCCTGTTTTTAATAATTTCTATCTTGTTAACAAAGTCTCCTGCCTTAGATTGTTTCAAAGTTGCTTCGTAAAATGCAAGCGGATAAACTGAGGTAACATCAATATTATGAGCTTGTCTTTGTACCTCATTTGGCAATACAATCGGCTGAATAAGTAGGGGTGCATCCATGAGCCCACCAATTTTATCCGGCAAAAAATCATTTGAAAAGTTTAGGAACGCATCAGCTAATAGCATTATAGAGTCTGCATCACCATCACAATCCCTACGTTTTGCAGAGTGCCATACCGGATGGGCCAAACAGACCTGAGAATTGGTAAAACCTATAATTCTCCCTATAATACCAACAGATGTATGTGGTGCCAATCCGACTATTAGGTGTCCTATCAGGTCTTCCACAGAGAATGAATTGTAGAATGGCTCAAGCCCGTATAATTTTACAAGTTCTTCATCAATAAAGTTGGCTACATTGAGCAAATGTTTAGCGCAATCCAAAGGTAGTACCACGTCTTGCATCAGCAGTTCGACCAACTGATCAGCCGATACTATCTCTCTACCAAGATAATCTCTTGTATAACCCAATTCCTTTAATTTTTGTATGCTACTTATAGTCCACTCAGGTTTAAAGTGGGTCAGAGGCTCGTTCGTTGCATCAAACCTAACAGTCCCGTCCTTGAAACTATAGAGATCAAATTTTTGTCTCAGTATTCCTTTTTCTAATAGCTCGGCAGCTTTGTGCTTACTCATAAGACCCTTAACACCTTTGAGTGGTTCTCTTGCTATAGTGCCAAGTTTTCTTTGCGCCTCTTCAACAGCTGTTTTTAGTGAATAGTTGACAGGAGAGTAAGTCTTGCCATCCTTACCACACCTATAGCACCGATTGTTATTAATGCCATCTGTAATTTCCTCCCTGCAAACTACACATAGATTTCGTATGGGAGTAAGAGCATAACAATTACGACAGCGTGTTCCAATTGAAGGCAGTTTGCAATTATTACAAAATCTATTTGCGATTTCAGCATAAAAAGATTCATCCTTTGCTGCTCTTAAAATATCGCGTGTTGCGCCTCCTTTGATACCAATAGGAAACAATACATGAACAGGAGGTTTCATTCTACGTTCAGCAGCCTTTTCGGGGCGTCCTACTCTGACAGCGATTGAAGAAGCAAATTTTGCTCTGATTTCAACTCCGGACGTCTTTGAAATAAATTCCAATGTATCCTTAGCTTCGAGAAAGCAATCAGCATCATCACCAACAGGCGATGGTGATGGAAACGCAGTGTTTCTCTCAGCAGAACTAGGAATCAATAACTTGGTTAGCGAATACGCATGCTCTAGGTTATCGATCTTAATAATTTTACCCTCATTTTTTACTGAATGGATTATACCAAGCTTTTCCAAGATATTTTTTAACTTTGGATTATCATTGGGGAATTGTAAAAGAGACGAGCAAGAAGGAGAAGAATAAGAAGAACTACTGTTATCAGTTAGCTTAGCATTTTGTTGATACTGATAATATTTTTCTCTCAGTAATAAAACTTCATCTATGCTGACACAATCCCAATAGAACGAATATTTTGGATGAAGTGGAATGTTAAACCTTCTGCTGATTTCAAATGCCTCTTCAACTGTAGGTACTGTCGAGAAAGGCTCTTTTGATAATTGGATTAGCCTTTTGCTTAATTTTTCTCCAGTTAGGATGGAGTCCGAGGTTTGCAATGCCAACAATTTTGCCTGTAACTGTAAAGACCAAACTTCTTCTACATAACTCGCTGGGAGCAGCTGAGCATTATTTTCAAGAAAATCACCATAGCTTATTAGAATATCGCCCATGTAGAGTATCCTGTCGATGTTAGGTCGGATCTGTGCAGCCTGTTCCATTGTTGATACCTGTATGACATTACCATTGTCAAGCCTAACAATTGGAGGTTCAATGGTATCTACAAGTGCTATACTGGATGCCTTTCCGGGTACATCTATTTTGATTTGTGTACCCACAACAATGGCATGATTTAATAATATGGGCACAACAGGGTGAATTCCGATAGTTGCCAAACCAGTATTGTAGCATCGACCGTACCTTAACCGGAACCCTCCGATTTTCTTACTCATTGAAAGCACTGGCCTACCGGTAATCACTTCAGACATTCTGTGATTAGCCGCATCATCATTGCCTGTTTGAATAGCTCCTTGCAGTTCCTTGAGCCAATTCCAGCCTTCCAGTTTTAATGTCTCAACCATTTTGAGTAACTTTCTGCTGCGACCGACCAGACCATCATTCATTACCCTCAGCGCACCGCCTCGCACCCTGTCGGTATGGATTCTCTTCATACTTCTATGACCCAAAACCTCTACCGGATCAGTATCTATTCCATCGAGCTCCACCGGTAAGTTGGTTATACATTTAACTACATCCTCATCTAAGACCTTAAACTGGAAATTTCCAACTTCACGCTCATAAATTCTGAGTTCTTCGACAAATCTTCCTGTCTCGTCATCGTATGAATTTGCAGCATATTTTTCTAAGCCAGTAATTTTTCTTACGTGATCTGCTATTAGCATTGTAAATGCGGCCTCAGTTCCTCCTGCAGACCTGATAGGCCCTGCAAACGATATGGACAGGTATTGGCTTCCGTCATTGTTATTCTTTAGTTGCACATCAGCAATTCCTTGTAAAGGAGCAATTGTCATACCCTCGGTAACTATAGCTAGACTAACACGTACAGCATTGTCCAGTCTCGTACATAAGTCCCCATTGCCGTATTCTGCCAAAGCTATCTCTTCAGCAATTGTAAGTGCTGCCTTCTCTTTGGTGGACCACGAAAGTAAAACACGCAATCGATCTGCAATATCGATATTATGCATTTTTGCAACTCTATCAGCTAGATCGTATGCAATTTTTGGCTCTACTCCGTCTGAAACATCTAAACCCAGTTTCCGTGCCTTCGCAGCAAGTTCAAAATTCTTTTGTACATTTTTCAAAATATTGTGTTGGTAATTTAAATAATAAGCTGGCATACACACATCTTTTAGACGGAGCTCGGCCTCACCGATCATTGTGATATCATGTTTTGTTGTCATCTTCTTATCTGCTTGATAATTGTAGAGAGTTTATCTTCCCAGCTTCCATCTTGCTCAATCATCGTACTGATTACAATGACATCTGCACCAGCTTTAGCTATTTCCTTTGCTGTTTCAGGAGTACGAATTCCACCTCCAACTATAAGTATTCCTTCGTAGTGTTTTCTTACAGAAGATATCATTTGGGGCGAGATACTTTGCGTAGCGCCTGAACCCGCCTCGAGGTACAAAAATCTCATACCTAAATACTGAGCCGCCAGCGAATACATGACTGCAATTCTGTATTTGTTGAAAGGAATTCCGCGTGCCCGGCCTATGAACCATGCAGTAGTACCCTCCCCGATAATAACGTAACCAGTTGGCAACGGTTCGATGTTATACTTTTTGACAGAAAGAGCTCCCAACGCCTGGGCTTCTGTAATGAAATAGGGATCTTCTGAGTTAAGAAGAGTGCTAAATAGAATTGCATCAGCTCTGGGCGATACTCCGGTAACATTGCCAGGAAACAATATCACAGGAATATTAATTTGTAGCTTGATACTCGAAACTATTTCCGTCAGTTCAAGTTGATCAATTGCCGAAGATCCCCCTACTAAAACAGCTGAAGCTCCCATTCCTTCAACCTTTTTTGCAATTGAGGCTGCCCCAGCAGAATTTTCAGAATCTATAAGTGGAAAGCATAACGTGCCATATTTTTTGACCTCACTTTGAATGTAATCCTCGATCTTATGCGCCACACCATTTGTGAATGCTTTGTGGTTGTATATCAATATGTATGCGTTAGATTTCGTAATAAACAATAAAGATCGATTAATTGTTGTCTATTTATTTGATTTTGATATATGTGGTACATTTCTTATCAAGGTTATTACTATTATTACAAGACGAGTTGGACCAAAGGTAGTAATACTTCAATGCTTCTACGTTAAGGCTAGCTCTAATGCTTGGAAGGTTTGAATTTGTTCGATCTTTCGTCTTAGTTTGTCTCATCATTTTAGTGAATTACGACAGATATATGCACGATGCGGAAATTCACCTAAACGCTAATTCAGTGTTTATCTTGGCATCTAAAAGTTCTTGTGTTACTTATCTGGCAAGACGCTCGGTCTTACGAACACAGTCTCGCAGCAATGCTTCAATTGGACAGTATAATTATATCTTTAGTATGCTTTATTAGATACCGTACTTTACCGTACTTGCCTGAAATGTATCTATTATCAAATTGTCGTGGACGACGGGAAGGATGTATATAACCAATTGGTTGAGGGGTGGTTGTTTGATGCGTATCCACTACGTGATAAAATGGTTTTTTGGGTAAAGCAAAAGAATGGTAATACTAACAGATTAGAAGACAGTTGGAGTAATTCAATTTATGTTGCAGCGGATAACAAGTCAGATCTGAAGTCAATCTTATCAGTAATAGTTGCAAAACAGACTGAAAATAATAATAATAATGGTTGGTTAATTAAAGACCACGAATTCGTATCTCGATATGAAAGAATTACAGATGATACTAAGTCTGAGGTTCTGAAATTAACATTGTCAGACTCTACAAAAGCATTAAAGTTAGCAAGAGATATTGAAAGAAGACTTGATGGTGATGGGATTGGAAAGTTTAGACTATACAATGTTGATTTACCGCCAGCGCAATCTTACTTCTATGAACACGATATTTTTCCGCTTGCATTTTATAAACTCAATAATAATAACTGTTGTTATTGTTCAAGTTGGAACATCAAAGATAATGTCTGGTCAACGGACTACAAAGTGCCAGATTTTAAAACCGTTCATCTAAAATTAAATCTAAAGAAAGAAGGAAAGATATCTAAACACACTGATAAAATCGAATCGATTTTAATTAAACAAGAAGAACAAGACTCCCAAGCCACTATTGTTGAAATTCAGAGTGAATCAGAAGCCGACATGATCGATGAATTTGTAACGGAGATAACAAAGAAGATTGATCCAGATTTTATATTCACAGATGATGGCGATTCTTTTACATTTCCTTATCTTATTCATAGAGCTGAACAAAATGGTACAGCATTAATTCTGGGAAGAGAACCAACAATGTCATTGAAGAGAAATTACAAAGGAGGTACATCTTATTTTTCATATGGAAGAATATACTTTAAACCAACTACTGTCAGGTTATTTGGTAGAATACATTTTGATATTAACAACTCATTTATTTTGAACGATTCTGGATTACAAGGTTTATACGAAATTGCAAGAATTTGCAGGATGCCACTTCATACAGCAGCTAGAGCTTCGATAGGAAAGTGTTTGAGTAGTTTGCAGTTTTATTATGCCACACAAAAAGAGATTTTAATACCTTGGAAGCCAACGTTAGCCGAACATCTGAAGACCTTTGAGGATCTTCTTGTCGCAGATAGAGGTGGATTTATCTTTGAACCTGAAATAGGAGTACATGAACAGGTTGCTGAATTTGACTTTGTTTCGCTTTATCCAAATATTATGTTAAAAAAGAATCTGTCTGCAGAAACTATCCGATGTAGTTGTTGTCCAGACTCTAAGCTAAGAGTACCTGAATTACACTACAATATATGCGAGAAAAGAACTGGTATAGTACCGACATCTTTAAGAATAGTATTGGAAAAGCGAGCAAAGTACAAGGAATTATTAAAAAATTCTAATTCTGCTATTGATTCTCAATCAGAGATTTATGACGCAAGACAACAGAACTCGCTAAAGTGGATTCTTGTAACTTCTTTTGGATATCTAGGATTTAATAACGCAAAATTTGGTAGGATTGATGCTCATATTGCCGTATGTGCCTTTGATCGACAAATTCTTTTACAAACAGTAAAGATAGCTGAAAGACATGGATTTAGAGTTCTGCATGGCATTGTAGATTCAATATGGGTTAAGAGGAAAAGGAATACAAAAATAACAAATATGATGCAAGATGAGGAGAACTATGCAAGATTGCAAAGATCAATAGAACAGAAGACAGGCTTTACAATACCATTTGAAGGGAAGTACAAATGGATTGCATTTGTACATTCTAAGGTAAACAATGCTCTACCTGTAGCAAACCGTTACTTTGGAGTATTTGAAGATGGCTGTTTAAAAATAAGAGGAATAGAAGCTAGAAGACATGATACGCCTATGTTATTATCCAAATTTCAGCAGGAAATTCTAGAAGTAATGTCTAAAGGTAAAGGTAAGAATATCGGAGAGGTTAAAGCATTGATGCCAAAGGTGAATGGAACTTTTCAAAAATATGTACAGCTTCTAAAGCAAAGCAAAATCCCTTTTGAAGAATTGGTATTCACTAAAAGAATTTCGAAGAATTCAAAAGAATATCAAAAAAGGAACACAGTTGAAAGCAATTCAATACATCTTCTGGATGTTGAAGGTAAATCTCTGAAAGCAGGAGAGATTTTAGAGTATGTTATAACCGATTATTATGAAACGCAGTCTAAAAATAGGAGGGCTATTCCTATCGAGCTGATAAATGAAAATACTACTTCTTATGATGTAAGAAGGTATGTGGAATTACTTGCGGAAACATGCAATTCGGTTATAGAACCTTTTGGATTTACTGTCGTTGTCTAATACCCTACAAGATATTTCTAATATTGATTTAGGAAGAGTAGTTCATATCGTCTATTATTTGTTGATTGTTCTAAGGTTCCTAGATGGATCTGGCATGGCTTACTAGATTGCTTCCCGAGCTAAAATGATAATATCATGTGGTAGCTTAGCTGATTCTTGAATTTAACCCGAAACCATTTTTAGGGTTTATGTGCAGGTATAGAATACATGTCGCAACTTAAATTTGAGGAAGATTCTCTTCGCAGCACTAAGCGCATAGTAATTCTGGGTAGTGGCTTTGCTTAAATCGAAGTTTTAAAGAAGCTTCAGAAGAAATTTCACAGTAATAAGAATATTGAAATTACCTTGGTAAGTAAAGATAACTTTCTTCTCTTTACTCCAATGCTACCTGAAGTAGCATCTGGCATGATTGAACAAGACATATAGTAACACCGA
>Ga0193747_1000206_pt1 | contig 24569 bp, 26 predicted proteins | sample L1m2metaG_FD_143048 | JGI IMG/M metagenome (GOLD analysis project Ga0193747, IMG submission 143048) | Soil microbial communities from a riparian zone of the East river system, Colorado, United States - L1m2 | ecosystem: Environmental > Terrestrial > Soil > Riparian zone | place: USA: East River...
CCGGCGCAACTCCAGATCGTGCAGCGATTGGTTCACGGAGCCTCCTATCTGAATGTCTATACTCATTCAGATTATCAGCCCAAAAAAAGAAAAACACAACATCCACCTACAAATTTGTCGCACACCCGTTTCAATCGTGTCAGCGGTAAATTTTGACGGAATCAGCCTGGAGGAAAAAGGAATCCGGTTGGCTCCAGCATGGCCTTACGATGCCCCGCGCGCGTTCAGGTGGATGTGTATCCTCCGATTCAGGAACCGATCCGGTACTCACCGGTACTCACACTGCGCCGCCTTTTACTCGGAGGTACGGTTTTTGCTAGGATTCTCATTGTTGCTGCACGGTGCAGGGATGACACCGCAGCAATTGCCACTACTTTTCAGACGCTCGCGGGGCAGGAGACTACCGAATGTCACTCATCGATCCACCTGCCGATAAGCCAGATAGATCCCGGGCTATGGCCTTCACCATCGCGGCGCTTGTGCTGGTCGCGATTGTGGCGCTGTGGTATACGTTTCGCTACTACCCGGAAAAGAAAGCGGCCGAGCGTTTCTTTGATGCGTTAGTTGCCGGCAATACGGACTTGGCCTATCAACTCTGGAAACCTGGCCAGAGCTATACGATGAAAGATTTTCTCGCCGATTGGGGACCCCAGGGTTACTACGGCCCGGTGAAGAGCTACAAGATTATCCATGCCAAAGCACCGGGAGGCTCGAATGCCATTTCTGTTTCGGTGGAGATAAGCCCGTACTCGCCGATTCCGGATATTTCCGACGTGGAAAAGAGCCGTAAGACCAGAGTCGTCGAAATTTGGGTCTTGGCCGCGGACAAATCGTTCAGCTTCCCGGTTCCCGGTTCCTAGCCGTCTCTTTTAAGAATACATACACCCCGGCTACCGGCGAATGTCGTCGAGCGCGTGCACAAGTTCTTCCGGGCTGACGCTGGCGGTGCCGAGTTTGCCCACGACGACGCCGGCGGCAGTGTTGGCGAGCATGGCAGCGTCGGCGAGCGGCGCCCCAGCCGCAGCAGCAAGGGCCAGGACGCTGAGAACGGTGTCGCCTGCCCCGGTGACGTCGAAGACCTGCCGGCCGGTTGCCCCGCGTTCGATACCTGGCTGGCCCACGCGCGCGTAAGTCACTTCAAAACTCGTCGCAGGAACGTGAAAGTGACGCGCTGGGGTCTCCTCGAAGAGGCTCATTCCCTTTTCACCCTGGGTGATCAGGACGGCGCTACAGCCGAAATGTGCGAGGAGCGCGCGGCCGGCCTCTTCTAGGGATTTTTCATTGCCCAACACGCGGATAAACCACGCTTCCTTGTCGTTGCAGACGATGGCTCGCGCGCCGCGATACGCGTATAACCTCGAGGTCTTCGGCTTCACGAAAACGGGAACGTGCAATTGATGTGCGGCGCTCAGAACACGATCGGCGAAATCGTCGGTGATCAGGCCTTTGTCGTAGTCGGAAAGCACCAGCGCGTCAAGTTTCTTGAGCGCGGTAAAAAGCAGCCGCAAAAGTCTTTCCTGGGTTTCGGAGCGGAGCGGCTCGCGGCGCTCGCGATCGACGCGAACCACTTGCTGGTGCCGCGCGATGATCCGCGTTTTCACCGTAGTGACGCGTTTCGAATCGGCGATGATGCCTTTGTCCGCAATACTCGCGTCGCGAAGACATTTTTGCAAGGCGCGCCCGGGCTCGTCGTTTCCGATGACTCCGAAGACTTCCACGTGCGCGCCGAGCATAGCGATGTTTGCGGCGACGTTGCCCGCGCCGCCCAGGCATTCGCTCTGCTCGACGAAATCGACCACGGGAACGGCCGCTTCCGGCGAGAGCCGCGAGGCCGTGCCCCAAAGGTAGCGGTCCAGCATCAGGTCGCCGAGCATTCCGATGCGCTTGCCGCGCAGGCGCGGGATCAATCGTTTCAACCGGGGAACGGCATCGGCAATGTTGGTGACCATGCGGGCGCTTTGATTTTTCTGTTCCTCGATCGGCTACTCCTCGGCGATTTTCGCTTCTTCCGGCATCATGACGGGAATTTCATCGCGCACCGGATAAACCCGGCGGCAGGAGCCGCACTTCAATCCCGAGCCGTCACTCAGCAGTTCCACCCGCGTCCTGCAAACAGGACAAACCAGAATGTCGAGAGCATATTTCGGCAGTTTCATTCGTCTCTCCGTCCGAGATTCGAGCGTTCGTTTATGTGAATTGGCACTGTACCAAACGCTGTCGGGCGGGAGCAACTGCGCTCGATCGCCCTCTTCGAAGACCCGATGCAAATACCGCGCCGGTGACTCCCGGGCCTCGCTGCCGCGCAATCGCCTTGACCCCGATCAAGACCGGGCGTAGCGTCTTCTTATCCCCCGCGGAATACCGGAGCCACCCATGAACTTTCCCCTCAAACTCGACGAGCCGGAGAGACTGTTCCGCGCGTGCAAACAATTCATCGTGTTAACAGCGCGCTACCGCAACATGAGGCGCTATCAGAAGATGTTTTGCGGCTTGCTTAGGATGACTTGGCCGCTCGCCACAGCTTTCGCGCAATCATCGTCGACCCAGGCTCAACCGCCAGCCCAGGTTCAGCCCGCAACCCCCGGCCAGCCGGCGCAAAAAGAAGATTCGCTGGCGGAGGCGGCGCGCAAAGCCAAAGCAAAAAAGCCAGTTGTGGCGAAGGGCAAGGTGTATACCGAAGAGGATCTGTCGGGACTGAAAGGCCCGGGCGTATCCGTGGTTGGCGAGGCGCCGAAGAAGGGCGCGCGGCGCGCGCGGCCAACGGGTCCGGATGGAGATGGGGGAGAGAACAGTGAAGAGTACTGGCGCGGGCGCGCGCTGGAGATTCTGAGCCAAATCGCCGCCGTGGACAAGGCGATGGCGAGCATGAAGGACGATATCAAGAAGCACGGAAGCGGCGGTTTTGACGTGACAACCGGGATGAAGGACAACATCGCGTACATCAATGACAGGAATGGCCAGTTGAAAGATTTGGAGAAGCGCAAAGCGGATCTGCAAAAACAGCTGGACGAGCTGCAAGACGAGGGTCGCAAAGCGGGAGCGCCGGCTTCTTGGTTCCGGTGAGTGCGAGCTGCGCGAGCCGATCACGCTGAGACGTAGCGAAACGCACAACTTTGCTCGCGCGAACGTATTAAACTTTTGTGCAAGAAAAGAGACCGATACCAAAACTGCCCCTCGGACCAGTAGTTTTTGGAACGGCAAACGCAGTAAGCTGACGGCGATCGCTGGTTTGAATCCCTGACTGTGGGAGAGCACCCGTGTATTGCGACCGCTGTGGACTGAACTTCCTGCCCAAACAGTCCGTGTGCACTCGATGCAAAAGAGTGCCGACGCGGTACTGGTTCCAATTCATGAGTTTGGTGACGATTTTTGTGGCCGTGCTTTGCAACACGGTTCTGGGCTTGTTCTTGTTGCCCAGGCTGGCGATGTCGAACCACGGGCGCGTTTTGTTTCGGGGATGGTACTGGTTCAACCAGCATGCGGCCATGTATGGCTGGGTACCCCTGGCCATCGGGTTGCTGGTCTGGGACTATTTCGTGTGGAAAGAAGCCCGGCCGAAGGTCAAGGGCTGGTTCACGCGCAAGCTGCTGACGTTCTCGCTGGCGGCGGGCGTAGCGCCGCTGCTGCCCTGGTGGATTCCGGCGGGCCAGCCTCCGTCGCAATTCTTCGATATGATCGGCCGGCACCCCGGCGTTCCCGTCATGCTGGCATGGAGCGTCGTGCTGTTTGTTACCGTTCTTCTCTGCATCGATCCCGAATCGCGCGACCATCTGCTGGGCCACGGGAGAACGTTGAGCCTTGTCAGCACGGGGATGCTGTTGCTGGTGCTGACGATGACGGTGGTCGGCTGGTCGCTGACGTACTGAAAAGCGGTTGCCGCTGGGAACCCCCTCCAATCATCATGGAAGCTATCTTCGTTCCCTGCTCGCTTCCCGTCCCGACCCGGTCGCGGTAACCGCCAACCGTATTGGCGCATTTACGGAGGGCCAACGGCCCCACTTAAGATAGCGGCGGTGAGAAGTCCGTCAGAACGAGAAACGTGGAATCAACCTTCTCAACGATCTTCCCATTGGCTTCGGACTTATCGCGGACACTGCGCCATTCGGGATCATCGCCAAAGGCCTTCCAGTTGGCGGTAGCGGCATCGCGGCTAGGATGCGCGAGGATGTAGACGAGTGTTTTGCCTTTGAGGGGTTCTTCGGTGGGCGTCCAGTAAGCCACGTTTTTCATTCCGTGCTTCTCGAAGAGCTTCGTGGTGTGCTCGCGAAAGCGCCGGAGCAGGTCGTCCAGCTTGCCTTCGTAAGTGTGATAGACCCGGAGTTCGTAAACAGGCGTTGCGGATTGTCCGGAGCCCGCCTTCTCTTGATCCGAGGTCAGCCAGGCCGCTATTGGGAAGAACGCTACTGCGGGAAGCGATTGAAGCAATGTGCGTCTTTTCATGGCAGCGATTCTAGCAGAGCTTTTGAATGATGGGCAGGAAAGCGGCAGGACGACAGGGATTCGATTTAAGCGAATCGAGGGGATGACAGCGGGAGAGAAAAGAGCGAGATGTGTTGCCGGTTCCCTGCCCCGTTGAACAAGAAGCCCGCGATGACATCCTCGGAGGCATTCCAATGGCGGCCATCGCGGGCCTATTTCCAACTTTCACTTTTCAGGAAGAAACTATAACACCAAACCAGGTTCCGTCTGTTCAAAATTGGACATGTTTCAAACCAGAAGCCCGAAAGCAAGGCGAGCTAGGAAGAGGTGCGGAAAGGTCTAACAGAGAGGTGCAAAGAAATAATCGCGAAGAGAAAAAGGGTACGGCGGCCATCGCATTCGAAAGGGAGAGAGGGTATAAGAAGAAGGCGCAGAGGAAGCGGGGCTCCCACGCGCCCCGACTGGGTCGGGGCAGACGCCCCGGCGCATGGAGCGCCCGGCTCTGAAGCGCAATAGGAGGTAGCTATGCGTGCCGATCAAGTGGAAGTTTCCTGGGACACAGGCAAGGCCAAGTGGCTGGTTCGCATTGTGAATGGCGAAGAGGTGATTCGCCGCTATTGCAATTTGCCGAAGGATGCGGACGAACGGGCGCTTGGCGCAGCGGCGCAGAAGACCGTGCAGGATGAGGGCTATGAAGCCGATCTTGCACTGGTAAGCGTGCGCAGGTAGCCCGGCGCGGCTGTCACAATCCTTGGTGTGATTTGATTTTGACGGCGCGAGGCGAGGGCGGAACTCGAAAATAGAAAAGCGAAATTAGAAAAACGAGAAGGCGTAAGGGAGCAAAACTCCTGCACTGGGATTGCCTTTTTCGGACCTCAAGAAAACAACACTGAGTTACCTGTTCCATCGGTCAGGATACTTCTAAAGGACACCTTCGCGCGGAAACGTTGCGGGCGAAGGGCCTTCGCGTTTCAATGGAATTACTATGAGAAAAACCAAGAAGCCGTTCCTTTTCGCGTTCTTGCTGATGTGCGCGTCGTGCGGGCCTTCGTTTGGCCAGCAACGAGTTTTTGGCTGGCAACCCGGCAACGACGAGAGCGTGCGGCTGGACCCCGCGAATTATCATGCGGGGGTGACTTATCACCCTGCCGGGGACGGCGGCAACATGCAGGTGGATATCAAATCGGAGCAGCCGGTCACGATATTCCTGACGCCCACCGGGGCGTGGAACGGGGCGCTACAGCATCCCGAGGGCCTGGATAACTTGCAAAAGTTGTGCCAGCGGGAGCATGTGGTGGAGACCAGATATTCCTGTTTCGTCCCGCCGGAAGCGATGACGCTGATTATTCGCGACGAGCGGAATAGTCCCGATCAGGCGGTGTTCGCCGGACTCGGGGCGGTGCTGAACCCGAATAATCGGGCCGAGCGCGCGGTAGGCGAAGGAATTGCGGCGGTGTTTACGGGCCAGGGTTCCGCCACGCGGCGTTTCAAGGCTCCGAACGATGTGCGCATCCAATATTTCCGCTGGGTGTGCATGGAAAACTGCATCCAGCCGGAGTATCGGTGGACCGAGCAGGTCAAAGAGAAGTACAACCTCACGTCGTTCCTGAAAGTGTATGGCGGGTTCGCGCCGGATCATGACGGTGTGCAGGTCAGCATCAAAATCAAGTCGCCGGTGCCGATGGTGGTGGCCATGGTGCCGTCGGGAATCGCCAACCAATTGCATGCGAAGCCGGAGATGTTCGAGCCCGCGCTGGAGAAAAACGCTTGCCAGCAGCGCGGCGTGCAGTCCTTGCAGTTCGAGTGCAGCTTCAATCTGGCCGATGGTCCGCAGTCGCTGATCGTTGCGCCGGAATCCACCGATCGCGTGCCGCACAAGAAAGCCGAAATCGAGATGCAGTTTGTGAAGTGCGTGGCGAATTGCGAGCTGCTGGAAACCAAACGCTAAAGAGTTTCGGCCTTTGTCTCTGACCGGTTCGCTCGAAATCCAGTTTGTATCTTGATTGAAAATCAAAACCCCCACTCTTGACGCAGACATCAAGAACGGGGCCCCCGGTTCTCTCAACCATTTGCCACAGAACCACCCGCCAACAAAATTCAGAGACCTTTCGGTGCACGGAAGGCCTCCCGTTTGATTCATGCGGTGAGCTAGTTCACGCGCCAGGGAGAGCGCTCCGGCCAGTGGCGCAAGGCTTCGGTGGCCCAGGCGGTGGATTTATCCGTGTGACAGGACGTGCAGGGATTTGGGATTTTGTACTTGTCTGTCATGGCTGGGGAGATGAAGGCGAATGTGTGAGCGCGAACTTTGACGTCAGCAATGGTGGTCTCGATCTGCGGCATGTGGCAGGAGATGCACTGGCTTCCGGGCGTGCCGGTCTTGTGATGGGTGTGCTCCTCGAGCGTGGCCGTGCGGGGTCCGTTGAGAGACATGGGGCCGTGGCAATCGAGACAGAGTTTGTCAGCCGGCTTTCTTAGCTGAGCGTAGTTATCGGTGCCATGAACATCGTGGCAAGAGAAGCAGGTGACGCCTCGGCGGTACATTACGCTTTGAACGAAGTCATTGCCCTGCATGCGATTCTTATGGGCGGTGCCATCGGGGAAATGCGTGAAGGTCATCTCACCGAGGGTGTGGTCTTCGAGCTGCCAAAAATCGCGGAGGTAGAGTCCGACGCGATAGCCGGCCGGCCAGTCGTAATACTTCCCTTCGATGGGATTGGTCAAAGGGCGTCCTTGTGAATGGCACTGGATGCAAGCGTCATTGGCTTCCACGTAGTCCATCTGCGCGGGATTGAGAATGTTGCCGCGCGAGGGATGTTCAACATGGTCGCTGCCGGGTCCGTGGCAGCGCTCACAGCCGACGTTCCACTCTAGGACCTTTTTGGTATGAATGTTGTAGTCGACGGAGTGGCAGCCATCGCAGGTGGGACCGGTGGGACGTTGGATATTGTCTGGAGGATAGAACGGTTCCCACCAATCCGTTCCTTTGGCTACAAAGTAGGGACGCCAAACGTGGTGGGTGACATCCCACTGCGCCGGCTCCGGAAAATAGTCATCGCCAATTCTTGTGAAGTAGCGCTGCTTCCAGAGGCTGCCGTAGACGAGTGCTACCTGGTCCTTCGTGAACTTGGCGAGGGGATTTGTGGCGAGATCGGGAATGATGGCCTCGGGATGCTCACGGGGATCCCGGACGACGTTGGCCATGGGCGTCTTCTTCCAGCGCTCGTAGATTTGCTGGTGGCATTTTTCGCAGGCCGGCGAGCCCGTGTAGTGCGCGGAAGCGGCCGTTACTTGCTGCGACAATTTCTCGCCAGCAGAAAGTTGGCACATGTCGCGGATGAAGAGAACGAGTTTCCAGCTATCGTTGTCCTGTTCTTCGTGCGGATGACTCCAGGCAGGCATGCCCGTGAGACGGACGCCGTTCTTGATGATGTAGCGGATCTGGCCGTCGGTAAGATTCTGCGTTTGTGGCAAGCGCAAATCTGGCGGCTTGGGGTAGAGGTTCCGGCCGACTTGGGTCTGGCCGCTGCCGTCGTTGCCGTGGCAGGTCGCGCAGCGGTCGAAGAAGCTGTCGCGGGCCTCATTGAGGATCTCCGGAGAGGCTTTCAAGGGATTGTTTTCATGGCGCGCGGCGGCGGGGATGGCCAGATTCCGGACGGCACGAGCGACGAGCTTTTCCAGAGCGGATGGCTCGTCCATGGTGCTGAAGCCGCGGCGAATCAAGACGGCTCCATAGGCGGCCGTAAGAACCCCGAGCGCGACAAGTACAAGGAGAAGTTTTTTCCAGCGTTTCATGCTCATCGCCCTTCGGCTGCAGGCCGGGTCCTGCGCACTGTCGTGCAGACTGGTGAGCCGCGCTGATTATTTCCGCAATCGGATCCTAACTTCACAGCGGAGAGATTGTACTTGAACCAGCGGCCGAGGCTGCTGAAAAAGCGAAAAGAGGCTAGAAGCCTCTTGAAGAACGGAACTCTCGTACGACGACGGCGACGTCCTGGTGCTGGGCGTCGACGGCGTAGTTGAGGCGGCGGATGTCGGCGGCGGAGAGTTTGCCGGCCAGATCGGAGAGGGCGGAGCGGAGCTGGGGGAATTGCGCGAGCGTGGACTGGCGGACGATGGGGACGGCGTCGTAGGGCGGGAAGTAGTGGCGGTCGTCTTCGAGGGCGACTAGGTCGAGGGAGTCGATGAGGCCGTCGGTGGAGTTGCCGGCGACGATATCGACTTGATGGTCGACGAGGGCGCGGTAGATGAGGCCGAGATCCATCACCTTGGGCGATTCGGCGAAATGGAGATTGTAGCGCTCGCTCCAGCCACGGAAGCCGTCGGGGCGCTCGAGGAATTCGTAGCCGACGCCGGCGCGCCATTTGCGGGCGATGGGGGCGATATCGGAGATTTTTTGCAGATGGAGATTTTTGGCGTCGTGGCCGCGGATGACCATGGCGAAGGTGTTTTCGAAGCCGAGGGGCTCGGTGACTTCGAGGTGGAAGCGATCGGAGTAGAGCTGCTTGACACGGTTGTAGACGGCGGGGGAATCCGCCTGCGGTGATTCATTCAAGACGGCGGTGAGGGCGGTGCCGGTGTATTCGACGTAGAGGTCGAGCTGGTCGGCGAGGAGAGCTTTGTGGACGAGGAGGGTGCCGCCGAGGTTGGTCTTGCGGATCACAGGGATGCCGGTCTTGGCTTCGATGTGTTGCGCGAGGAGTTCAGCGAGGACGACTTGCTCGGTGAAAAATTTTGACCCGATCGTAATTTTGGATTGCGCGGATTGGCGACATCCTGAAAACAGCAGAGTGACGACTGAAACGAGAGCGAAGAAAGAGCGACGCACGTCAGGAGACCTTTAACCTGCGCTCGAGGAGGCCGAGGAGGAAGTCGGCGAGAAGGGCGAGGAGGGCGGCGGGAATGGCGCCGGCGAGGATGAGAGCATCGCTGACTAGGGCGACGCCACGGAAGATGAAGGTGCCGAGGCCGCCGGCGCCGATGGCGGCGGCGATGGTGGCGACGCCGATGGTGATGATGGTGGCGGTGCGAATGCCGGCGAGAATGACGGCGAGCGCGAGCGGGAAGCGGACGCGGAAAAGGGTTTGCGCGCGGGTCATGCCCATGGCTTCAGCGGCTTCGAGGACAGCGGGGTCGATGCCGGTGAGGCCGACGTAGGTGTTGCGCAAGATGGGGAGAAGCGCGTAGAGGACGAGGGCGACGATGGCGGTGCGCTTGCCGATGCCGCCGATGAACGGTATGGGAATGAGGAAGCCGAAGAGGGCGAGGCTGGGGATGGTCTGGAAGACGCTGGCGACGCCTAAGGCCATGGCGCGCAATGCGGGGCGCTGCACAATGAACATGCCGAGCGGGACGCCGATGAGAATGGCAACGATCATGGCAATGACGACAAGCGCGAGATGATCGAGAGTGGCGCCGAGGATTTCGGCGCGGTGATCGGCGAAGAATGACCAGGTGGTCATTTGAGGGCTCATGCTGAGGCTCCCGGGGTCATGGCTAGAGAGGAAGTGAAGGCGCGAACTTCAGGGTGGTCGAGGCGAAGAAAATCCTGCGGCGTGGCGCTGGCAACGATGCGGCCGGCTTCGAGCAGGACGATGCGGGAAGCGAGAAGCAACGCTTCGCGGAGATCGTGGGTGACGAAGACAATGGTTTTGCCGAGGCGGCGGGCGAGGGCGCTGAATTCGCGCTGGAGCTCGGCGCGGGTGACCGGGTCGAGCGCGCCGAAGGGCTCGTCCATGAGCAGAATGGGAGGATCGGCGGCGAGGGCGCGCGCGACACCGACGCGTTGGCGCTGGCCGCCGGAGAGTTCGCGGGGCCGACGATGAGAGAATTCGCGAGGATCGAGGCCGACAAGCTGGAGCATTTCCTGGATGCGAGCGGCGGTGCGGGAGGCGTCCCAGTTTTCCAAAGTGGGGATGAGGGCGACATTTTCTGCGACGGTGAAATGGGGGAAGAGGCCGGCGTCCTGAATGACGTAACCCATGCCGCGGCGGAGGCGTATGGGGTCCCAGGCGGCGGTCGAGCGGCCCTGGACGAGGACTTTCCCCTCTGAGGGAAATAACATTCCATTCATTAGGCGGAGAAGGGTGGTCTTGCCGCTGCCGCTGCGACCGAGGAGGACGAGGGTCTCGCCATGAAGAATTTCTAAGGAGATGCCGGAAACGATTACACGGGAAGGAATAACGTTTATGTGAAACGACACATCGCGAAACTCGATGGTTTTTATTAGAGAGAGTGGTGGTTTCGTATTCATTTCGATTGACAGCAGCAAATTCCAGAGGGAACATATTAATGCACCTAGCCTCCCGACGCCGAATTTTGGCGCATCCTTCGCGTGGAAGTTGCATCCAACAGAAGGGGAAGAACGCCATGGGAGCTCCCGCCGCTATCCGCATCCGGCACGACCTTCACACCAGACTAGTTTACGCCCGCGCGCGAACCGATGAGGTATTCCGCGTGGTTCGGGAAGAAGCCATCTACGACAGGCCCATCCCCGAGAGACACCGCATTATTTTCTACGTGGGGCATATTGAGGCGTTCGATTGGAATTTGTTGGCGCAACGGGCGTTTGGGTTGCGGCCGATTCAACGGACGTTCGCTCAGCTGTTTGCTTTTGGCATAGACCCGGTGGAGGGCGGGTTGCCGTCGGACACCCCGGCGGATTGGCCGGAACGCGCGGAGGTCGAGCGCTACAACCAGCGGATACGCGAGGAATTGGACCACGCGATCGAACAGGCCCTGGAGCGGCCCGCGGAAGGGCATCCGCAGCTGATCCCGATGCTGGAAGTAGCCATCGAACACCGGTTGATGCATGCGGAGACGCTGGCGTACATGCTGCACCGGCTGCCGAGCGCCAGGAAGGTTGGCGGTCCCGAGCGAGCGGCGTGGAAGGCGCTCAGGGCGAAGCCGCATCTGGTGGAGATCCCCGCCGGGCGGGCTACGCTTGGACTGGAGCCACTCCAAGGAGAAGAATTCGGCTGGGACAACGAATTTGGCGCGCACGAAGTCGCGGTGAAAGAGTTCGCCATCGACAACCACGACGTAACGAATCACGAATTTCTTCGGTTTATGCAGGCGGGGGGTTACGAGAACCGATCCCTGTGGAGTGAAGAAGCCTGGGCCTGGAAGGCGAAGGAAGTCGTCGAGCATCCGATGTTCTGGGGGCGCGAGGGTAACCTGTGGATTTATCATACGATGTTTGGCGAGGTTCGTTTACCGCAGGAGTGGCCGGTATACGTGAGCCACGCCGAGGCCACCGCATATGCGAAGTGGCTGGGACGCAAACTGCCTACCGAGGCGCAGTTTCATCGCGCCGCGTATGGAACCCCCGAGCGCGGGAAAGAGCGGAGCTATCCTTGGGGCGAGGAAGCGCCGAGCGCGTCCAGGGGAAACTTCGATTTCAAATCGTGGGACCCCTCGCCGGTGGGAGCGCATCCTGCGGGCGCGAGCGCTTTCGGCGTGCACGATCTTGTCGGGAACGGGTGGGAGTGGACGCGGACGGAGTTCGCGCCCTTTCCAGGGTTTACGCCGATGCCGTTCTATCCAGGCTATTCCGCAAATTTTTTCGACGGCAAGCACTACGTTATGAAGGGTGGCTCGCCGCGCACCGCGGCGTGCATGCTGCGGCGGTCGTTCCGAAATTGGTTCCAGCCGCATTACCCATACGTCTACGCAACGTTCCGTTGCGTCGAGGACTGAGAGTTTTCAGTCGTTGGTTCTCAGTCTTTAGTAAGAGAAGAAAAATTGCTCTTGTGGGGGTATCGAGAAGCTTTCCCCCGACGGTGCTCAGGTATGCGATAGCGGAAACCAGTAAACCAGTGGCGAAGCTTTGAGCCAGAGACAATCAAGCCCAAGCCCGGGAGACTCCATGCTAACCTCTTCCCTTCCCGTTCGGCACGTGTCTGAATTCTCGGCGGACGTGCGCGAGAGCCTCACCAAAGCAGGACAAAGAGAGCTTCCTTCAAAGTATTTGTACGACGAAGTAGGCTCGGCGCTGTTCGAAGCCATTTGCGTCTTGCCGGAGTATGGACTCACGCGCGCTGACGCGCGACTGCTGGAGAAATACGCGCGAGAAATTGTGGGGCGGCTGCCGTTGCCGATTCAGGTGGCGGAGCTCGGCAGCGGCTCGGGGAAAAAGACGCGGTGGATCCTGGAAGCACTTTCGCGGCGGCAAAAGACGTATTACTACCCCATTGAGATTTCGCCTTCGGCGCTGGCAGCGTGCGCGAAAGAACTCGGACAGATCGATCTGGTCAGCGTCGTCGGCCATGAACAACCGTATTTGGAGGGATTGCGTACGGTCGCCGAAGGGCGCGGAGAGCGGGACCATTTGCTCGTGCTGTTTTTGGGGAGCACCATCGGCAATTTCGATCGCGATGCAGGGGAAGAGTTTTTGAGCGAAATGCGAGAGATTCTGCAACCGGGGGACGCGTTGCTGCTCGGCACAGACCTGGAGAAGAGCATCGAGCTTCAATTGCTTGCTTACGACGATCCAGCGGGCGTGACAGCGGCGTTCAATCTGAATTTGCTGGCGCGCATCAACCGGGAACTGGGCGCGGATTTTGATTTGAGCAGCTACCGGCACCAAGCACGCTGGAACAGGGTGGAACGACGGATCGAAATGCATCTGCGTTCCATGTGCCGGCAAACAGTGCACGTTCCGGCCGCGAGTCTGAGGTTCATGCTAGACGAAGATGAAACCATATGGACGGAAAGCTCGCATAAGTATCAGCCAGAAGAAATTCCGGAGATGGCAGAGCGCACGGGATTCCGCTGCGATGGACAGTGGATCGACCGCGAGTGGCCGTTCGCGCAGAACCTGTTGATTGCGGGATAAAGAGCAAAGTTACTGGTGACTGGTGACCCCGACAAGGCCGGGCAGGCCGGTGACTTGGGTGCCTGCGACTTGGGCCCCACTCTGCGTTATTCGAGCAGGCCTCAAGGTTGAGGCTGCGGGGGTACCGCCACGGGAGGTACCCCACCCCTGTTTTCTGTCGAAGAGGGGAAGCTGCGCTGATTGACGCATCGCGCTACGCGCGGCCGACTGGCATCGGTGTCGCATAACCGGAGACCCACAACGAAAACTTTGTGATCGAACCGCCGGATACTTGTGAGCCTTGTTGACGACGCAGAATCAGAAGCCTTCGATGCGCCAGACGAGGCGGGTGGACCAGGTTTTTTGGGTGGTGAGCGGGGGGCGCCAGAGGGCGAGGATCTGCGAGCCCTGGTAGACGCGTTCGAAACCTTCCTCGGATTCGGAAACAGTTTCGATGGGGGCAACCCAGAATTCTTTGACGAGCGGCGCGTGCAGGGCGATGCGGACGCGTTGCCAGCCGTCTTCCATGCGCAGGATGGGACCGGGCAGCGATCCGCTGAAGCGAAGATTCACGCGGCCGGTGGGCGTCTCGAAGAAACGGTCGGGCTCCGCCGGGGCGAGAAGATTGACGACGGATTCGAGGCCGATGGCGACCGGCTTTTCGAGCGGTACCTTGAGCTTCAGGCCTATCTCGCAGGCGACTTCGCAACCGTGGGGCGCGGGACCGAAAGAATACTGCTTGGTGAGCAGCATCTTCGGCGCCGATGTTTCCGTCTTGCCGTGCAGCAAGAGGGAGTCGGCGCGGAAAAGCTCGGCGTCGTGAGGCGCGGAGCTTTTCACGGTGAAGGCGCCACCGGCGAAGCCGGCGTCTTCGCGCAGTTCCAGCGCTTCGTAGTCCGCATGGGTGCGTGCAGGGTCAAAAATCATGACGCGGAAGGCGTGGCGAGGCCAGCGATCGTAACGAAGGAAGCGCTCAAGGCCGGGCTCTTTCACGCGGGTCTGTTCGTGGATGCTCGCGACGGCGCCGGTGGCGGGCTTGCCCGCGGCTTCGCGCAAGCGCGTGTGATAGGCCTCGGGACGGCGCAGGATGGAGTTGACGAGCGTGGCGGCCGCGGGGCGAAAATCGAGCGCGGCGATGGTGCCGCCGTCACTGGGCTTCAAAAGCGCCTGAGCCTCGGGAGAGGTAAAGAGCAACTCGCAGGTGCCGTCGGCGTCGTAGTCCAAGAGTTCGACACGCGGGACGAGCGCCCCGGGCGTCTGCCGGTCAGCGATAGTCTCGGCGCGAATGAGATTGCGCCAAGGATCGGTACGGAGATGCGGGGCATAAATTCCGCCAAAAATGCCGTGCCAATAGGCGTCGTTGCACTGGGCGCGCAAAAGCAGATCGCGCGCTTGCAGCAATTCATCGGCAGCCTTTGAGCCGTCGTGTCGCACGGGCGCAGCGGCGATGCGCGCGGAAACGCGCAACATTTTCTTGTGCAGGAGATTGGATTCGGCGTATTTGCGAAAAAAGCCGCGCCAGGAACCGCCGCGAAGAAAGGACAGGATTTCCGGGCGAGCACTGAACTCCTTGAGCACCTCGTGATAGCGCTGCCGGACGCGCGTCGGGAGCGCCCACTCCATCATTTCGGTGTAGGAAGCCGTCGGTAGGTCGGCGCGGCCGAGAGGCGTGTGAGTTGCCAAATAATCGCCGGGTGTGGAAACTTGCAACCAATCCGAATTCTTCTCCAGGGCGGCAAAAAAATCGGCGAGCCAGCCATCCTTGTAACAGTGCTCATACGTTCCGGGCCAGACACCGAACTTTTCCATGTCATCGCCCATGGCGGCCACGCCGCCGGGGTGGACGCTGGCGGCATCGCGCAGATAAGCGATGACGTCTTCGACTTTGCCGAAAGGAATGAGATAGCGCAGAGCTTTCTGTCCGGGGTAAAGCCACACGGTCCGGCCACGGTCTTCGGCGATGTAGGCGCCAAAGAGTTCTTCCGGTTCGAAACCCGCGGAAAGGAAATGGATGTCATCGACAAGCGTGTAAGCAACGTTTGCGGTGGCAAGGGCGGTGGGGAGCTGAGGTTCCCAGACGCGCTCGGCAAGCCAGGCGCCCGACGGAAGCCGTCCGAAGTGTTGCTCGAGATAAGCGGCCAGGCGGGTAATCTGTTCGCGCTGATCTTCGGGCGGAATCGAAACCAGGATCGGTTCGTAGAAGCCGCCACCGACGAGTTCCACCTGGCCGCCTTGAACCAACTCTTTCAGACGAGCGAAATATTCAGGCCGATGTTTCTCGATCCAAGCGAGCAGCGGCCCGGAATAGTGCAGGCCGAGATGGACGCCAGGGTGCTTTTCGAGATGTTCAATAAAGGGGAGATAGGAGGTGTCGTAGGCCTTTTCGAGGACATGCTCGAAATTGCCGCAGGGCTGGTGCGCGTGAATAAGCAGAGCGAGATGGAATTTCTGCGGCATGGGGACAGTGTTTTCTCTCTAACATCATAACCCGCCATGCGAATTTATGAATTCCAGTCGCGTGGGAAATGCACGAATTGCGTACTTTGATTGGCTGCGGGACGTGCCCACATGGGCGCGAGTATGCGGTCCGCTCAGGGTTCAGGGCGCGCTGTGTTTTAGCACCCAATCGGAGACGGCATTCAGAGCCTCCGGGGCCATGGTCTCCTGAATGCCACCGTATTCGGTGGGCGAGCCCGTCGGGCCGTGCTGGAAGAGGTGGTTCAAGCCAGGCAATTCGGTGGTTTGAAAATCCTGGTTGCCGCCGTCTTGCAGGGCTTTTTCGATTTTGGCGAGATTCTGCTTCGGCGGGATTTGGAGGTCCTTTTCGCCATTGAGGGCGAGGACCGGACAAATGGTCTTTTGCAATGTTGGGACGGGATCGTAGTCGAGAAAGAATCGAAACCATGGTGAAACCAGCATGCGAACTTGCGACTGAACGGCGGCTGGCGGGAGCGCCGCGCCAGTACTGGTGGTCTGCACAAGTTCATTCAGTTTCGCTTCGAGTGCCGCAGGCTCTTTTTCCTGTCGAACAAGGGCGTATGTCTGTTTGTTGAAGGCAAGGGTCCTTGCGACTTCGCCATCGTTTACGCCGGCGGCCCGCAAGATGAGTTCTGACTGGAGCAAGAGGACGTCTTCGCCCTTCAGGCCCGGACCAGCCAAAAGCACGATCCAAGAGAGGGATTGCGAATTAGTTGCTACCATGGGCGCGATCAATCCGCCTTCACTGTGGCCAATGAGACCAAGTTTCCCTGAGTCGATCTCCTTGCGTGTTTTCAAGTAAGCGAGGGCGGCTTCGGCGTCGCCCGTAAAGTCCCCCATCGTCGCGTTCGCGTAGTCGCCGGTGGACTTGCCGATTCCTCGTTTATCGAAGCGAAGGACGGCGACGCCTTTTCGCGTCAGGTGGTCCGCCAACACGAGAAAAGGGCGATGTCCAACGAGGGATTCATCGCGATCGTGCGGCCCGGAACCACTGAGGAGAACCGCGGCGGGAAACGGACCCCGGCCAGGCGGAAGAGTGAGCGTGCCTGCGAGCGAAATCTTCGCTTTACCGTTCGGGAAGGCGATTTCCTCTTCCTTATACGGATAAGGCTTCACAGGGTTCTGAGGGCGCACCAGTTCTAGAAGCTGGTCCGAGCGTTGAAAATCCAGTTTCTGCTCGATGCTGTTTTGCGTCCAGCTTCCGGTAATGGCCGACTTTGCGGCGTTGAGCGTGCCGTCATAGACTCCGCTCACGACTGGAATTTCAAAATGAAAGCCGGCGCCCTTCTGGCTCACATGGATGGCGGGCAGTCCGCTAACCCCCTGGTCGGGACTGTCTAGCGCAGCGACGAGCTGCCTCTGATCATCATGCGAGACGTGTAACTGCAAGCGGAGGCGCATGCCGTTGCCCTCCAGCGCGCCTTGCCATACTCCCTCGGCGCTCGCGACGGCATCAAAAGGCTTCTTTGCGCCGGCTGACGCGGCCTGGCGATGAAAAACAAGCGGCAGGCTTGCGCTGCCCTGCGTCCAGTCACCTTCGATGCTACGGTGATCGGCCGCAATCCTTCCTTCATAAGAAGCGCCCACGGAAGACACGTTGAAATGGAGAGCGGAATCTTTCTCTGTAAGCGAGGTCACTTCAATGCCGTAGACGCCTTGATCCAGGCTATCGATGGTGGCTTTGAAGGAGCCGTCCGGTGCTTTTGATACGTGCAGAACGAGATGAAGTACCGCCTCGCCCGCTTGAAGCGAACCGGTCCAGTGGCCTTCCAGCGCGGAGGAGCTCCGCTGCGGCTGCGGTTTGTGAGCGGCTGGAGTCTGGGCGGAAGGCGTCGAAAAAGCAGTGAAGCCGAAGACAGAGATGGCTAAGGCCAGACTCCAGTTAGCAGGCTTCACGCAAAACCTCCACACTCCACTCTCAGGATGGTAGATGATTCCTCGCCCAAAAGAGTTGGCATCAATTGGAAGTGTCTCAGGGTTCGAATTTTGGGAAGCCCGAGCAGAAAAAAACGGCACGCCGAAGCGTACCACCCAAATCCGCAAGAAACCGATCGCGCCCTAGCAAAGCAGGCTACTTTCCCTGTTTTGCATACCAATCGGCGTTGATCGGCGTGAAACTATTCCACTTTTCCGGCAGATCCTCGAGCGCAAAAATAGCCGTCACCGGGCAGACCGGGACGCACGCGCCGCAGTCGATGCATTCCGTGGGATGGATATACAGTTGCGTCTCGCTCTCGAAATTCGCTTCATCCTTGCGCGGATGAATGCAGTCCACGGGGCAGACATCCACACAGGCGGTGTCTTTTGTGCCGATGCAGGGCTCGGCAATCACGTAAGCCATTAAGGGTCTCCTTTGTTCGGACAGCCGACCGGCGCCCCATCCGACGAAACAGCACGACCGGCAAAATTTTCTTGTACCACACGACTGCCTGGAGCGACAAGCAGCTATAAGAATTGTACGCGGCGGGAGGGAGTTTCTCAACCGGCAGGGGTACGGATAGAATGGGAGGAGAAGGAAGGACCATGAGAATCCAGACTTGTTGTCTTTCACTTGTTTTACTGGCCGCGGCGACGGCCATAGCTGCTCCGCAAGCTTCGAAGACAGCCGCTCCACGCGATCCGAAGATGATCGACGCACAGGCTTATCAGAAATTGGTACAGAAATACCACGGTGAACCGCTGCTTGTTACGTTTTGGGCGACGTGGTGCGAACCATGCCGCGACGAGTATCCCATGCTGAATGAATTGGCGAAGCAATATGCGCCGCAGGGATTGAAAGTCGTGGGCGTGAGCATGGATGATGATGGCGATTTAATCTTGATGCGGCGTTTCCTGGCGCGCTACAAACCAGTATTTCCCAATTACCGGAAAAAGGCTGGTGGGGAAGAACTGTTCAGAAAGGGTGTACTGCCGGGCTGGAATGGAACCCTTCCGGTTTCGGTCTTCTATGGCAAGGACGGCAGGCAGGCCGGACATGTTCTCGGCGAGGGCACGCGGGATAGGTATGAGACGGCGATTCGAACGCTGCTCGTTTCGGGATCCAACTAGAAGTACTGCCAAGAATCGAGATCGCTGTATTTGGTCAAGCTGAAAAACTGCCGCGGAGGCCGTTGGTGATCAATACCAAGGGCAATCGAATCACCTATTTTGGCCACAGCACGTTTTCGCTGACGACGCCCTCGGGCCAGGTTGCTTTGATCGATCCGTGGGTGATGACGAATCCCTTCTGTCCGGAAGCTCTGAAAAAAATGGCGCGGCTGGATGCCATTTTCCTGACTCACGCGCATACCGATCACATGGGCGATCTTCTGGCGTTGGCCAAACAGCACAAACCGAAAATCGCGGCAAGCTTCGAGACGTGTCTATGGATCGAGAGCAAGGGCTTCGAACAAGAGACCTGCCCGATGGGCAAGGGCGGCTCGCAGAAAATCGGTGATTTTGAAATCACCATGACGCACGCATTTCATTCGAATTCGATCGACGATAACGGGGTGCGGCACTACGGCGGCGAGCCCGCGGGATACATCATCCGCATGCCCGGCGGGTTCAAGGTGTATCACGCGGGCGATACGGCGCTCTTCGGCGACATGAAATTAATCGGCGAGCTGTACAAGCCGGACCTCGCGATGCTGCCGATCGGCGATCGATTCACGATGGGCCCGCGCGAAGCAGCGTATGCCATCCGTCTGCTCAGCGTGAAGCATGTGGTGCCGATGCACTACGCGACGTTTCCTTTTCTGACAGGTACGGCAGGGGAATTACGAAAAGAAACGAAGAAAATCAAAGGGTTGAAAATTTACGCATTGAAGCCGGGGGAACAACTATGATTCGCAGCGAGAATCTGCGCAGCGGCTACATACAGGACGATGTGGAGGAATATCTTTACCAACTGCTGCCGGAGCGCGATGCCGTCGTCAGGGAGATGGAGGATTACGCGGCGCAGAATCGCGTTCCGATCATCGGGCCGGCGGTGGCGCGAATGCTGGCGCTGTTCGTGCAAGTTTCTGGCGCAAAGCGGATTTTTGAGATGGGCTCGGCCATCGGGTATTCCACAATCTGGCTGGCGCGCGCGGCGGGGCCGAAGGCAAAGGTGATTTATACGGACGGCGATCCGGAGAAAGCGCGCCGCGCTAAGGATTATTTTCGCCGGGCGGGCGTTGCCAAACGGATTGATGTGCGCGTTGGCAACGCACATGATCTGTTGCAGAAATCGCCGGGCAAGTTTGACCTGATCTTCAACGACGTGGACAAGCACCAATACCCCGCCGCATTGCGCGTGGCGCTCCCGAAGCTGCGCCGCGGCGGCTTGTTCATCAGCGACAATACGCTTTGGTCGGGAAAGGCGGCGCGGCCGGCAGCGCCGGATGACGTCCAAACGCGTGGCATACAGGAATTCAACCGACTGGTCTACACTTTGAAGGAGCTCTACCCCGTCTTGATCCCACTGCGCGACGGCGTCACCGTCTGCCGGAAGCAATAGCACGGGAACACGCTTAGGAGCGGAAGTAGTTCCGCACAAGGAACCCGAGGTTTGCGGGACGCTCGGCGAGACGCCGCATGAAATAAGGAAACCAGTCGCGGCCAAAAGGGATATAGATGCGGACGCGATAGCCATCCTTGACGAGGCGGCGCTGCAGGTCGGTGCGCACTCCGTACAACATCTGAAATTCGAAATCGTCTTTGGAAATTTGCTTCGCCGCGGCATGGCGAATGGTCGCCGCGATCATGCGCGGATCGTGCGTGGCGATACCGTGATAGAAACCGCTGGACAGCAGGAGCTGCATCAGTCGGACGAAATTGGCATCCACATCGGCTTTCTGCGGAAACGCGACTTCTTCTGATTCCTTGTATGCGCCCTTGCACAGACGGATGCGGCAACCATATGCCAACAGATCCGTAACGTCGGTTTCACTGCGGTAGAGATACGACTGGATGACCGTGCCGACGGCGGGATTGCGTGCGCGAACGCGTTTGACGAGTTCAATGGTGCGCTGCGTGTAAAGAGACCCCTCCATGTCGATGCGCAGAAAATTATCGAAGCCCGCGGCACGCTCCACGATGGAGCGAACCAATCCTTCGCAAAATTCAATGTTGATGTCGAGGCCGAGTTGCGTGAGCTTGCCGGAAACGTTGGCGTGCAGCCCTTCCTGAGCGATGCGTTCAAAGACCTCGAGATAGGCATCGCGGGAATGTTGTGCATCCGAGGTGGTAGCGACATTTTCACCGAGGTAATCCAGGCTCGCGAACATGCCAGCATTGTTACATTCACGAGCGGTGGCGATCGCTTCATCGAGTGTTTCGCCGGCGACGAACCGGCGCGCCATACGGCGCGTAGTGCCATTGGAAGTGACCCAATTAGCAAAACTTTTACTTTCGGAAAGCTTGAGGAGCGTCGACCGGAGCATGCGGGAATTATTATGGCAGCGTAGGCAGGGCGAAACTAGCCTTTGTGCTCTTCCAGAAACTTTTCGGCGTCCAAGGCGGCCATGCAACCGGAGCCTGCAGCGGTGACGGCCTGGCGGTAGCGGTGGTCTTGCACGTCACCGGCAATGAAAACACCAGGAATCGACGTGAGGCTGCCGTGCTTGGCGAGCAGGTAGCCGTTGGAATCCATTTCGAGTTTTCCCTTGAATACGATGGTGTTCGGATCGTGACCGATGGCAACGAATACGCCGTCGAGCGCAATCTCATGTGTTTCCTTGTTCTGTTGATTGCGAAGACTCACGCCCTCGACGTGGCCTTTGGGAGCGAGAATCTCCTCCACGGCGAAAGGTGTGACGAATTCAACTTTCTCGTTCGCCCTGGCGCGGTCGATCATGATCTTGGAAGCACGAAAATCATTCCGGCGGTGAATCAGATGGACCTTGCTGGCGTAACGCGACAGAAAGTTGGCCTCTTCCATGGCTGAATCTCCGCCGCCGATTACGGCGATGGGCTTGCCGCGGTAAAAATAGCCATCGCAAGTCGCGCAGGTGGAAACCCCACGGCCAATCAGTTCCTTTTCACCCTTTAGACCCAGCAGACGCGCTGAGGCGCCCGCGGCGACGATCAAAGCTTGCGCTTCGTAGGTATCTTTTCCGGCGATGATCTTGAACGGCCTCTTGCTGACGTCGACTTCGTTTACAGCCCCGGCTTTGAACTCCGCGCCGAATTTCTGCGCTTGCTTGCGCATGTTTTCGATAAGCTCCGGCCCCATGATGCCGTCGGGGAACCCCGGATAATTCTCAACGTGGGTGGTGAGTGAAAGCTGTCCGCCAGGCTCGTGCCCGTCAAGGACCAGCGGTTTCAAGTTCGCGCGCGCAGCGTAAATCGCAGCAGTTAAGCCGGCACAGCCGCTGCCGATGATGAGGACGTTGTACATTCAATCTTTCTCCAACTATTAGATTCAGGACGGCGCCTTCCAGATACAACGCAAGCCGGTATTGTAGCATTCCCTTCCCCGCGATTCGGAATGCGGGCGGCCAAATTGGAGAGGCCTTTTCCCGCGGGCAAAGTTGACCGGTACGAACGGCGGCCGTTATAGTCCAGAGAAATACCAGGTTGCCCAAGGAGAAAGTCAAGATGGATCCGCGCTACCCGATTGGAAAGTTTGAGATGCCTGCGAGTGTGACGCCAACTCGGCGCCGGCAGGCAATCGACGAGATTGCGGCTACACCGGCCAAAATGCGCGCAGCAGTGAAGGGACTGAACGACGCGCATCTCGACACACCGTACCGCGAAGGAGGCTGGACGGTACGCCAGGTCGTGCATCACGTTCCGGACAGCCACCTCAATGCTTACGTCCGATTGAAACTGGCGCTCACCGAGGATAAGCCGACGATTAAGCCCTACAACGAAGCGGCCTGGGCCGAACTGGCTGACTCAAGGACGACCCCCATCGAAGTTTCGCAGACTCTGCTGGATTCGGTACACAACCGCTGGGACCGGCTGTGGCGCTCGTTGAAGCCCGAACATTTTGCAAGAGTACTCGTCCACCCGGAGCATGGCGAGCGGACCGTTGACTGGCTGCTGTTCATTTATGAATGGCACGGGAAGCATCACGCCGCGCATATCACAGCGCTCCGCAAGCAAAAGGGCTGGTAGAAGGGACCAAGGGAGTCCTCGATTTGGCCGTCGACTTTGTCAATCTTTCAGGCCGAAAGACAAGTTCCGGCCGCAGTGATGTGGCGCGCTACACTCCGGCTCGTGTACGATGATCGTGTACACGAGGAGAACGCATGAGCCGGGCGGCAGGAACCTACGCTATTTTTGAGACTTCACAGGGAAACATTGTGGTGCGCTTGCTCGAAAACGAAGCGCCAAAAACGGTTGCGAATTTCATCGGGCTTGCCGAAGGCACCAAAGAATTCACGAATGAAAAGACCGGACAGAAGGAAAAGAGACCGTTCTACGACGGATTGATCTTCCATCGCGTGATTCCGCAATTCATGATTCAGGGCGGCTGCCCGCAGGGCAGCGGAATGGGCGGGCCAGGATACAAATTCGCCGATGAGTTTCATCCTTCGCTGAAGCATTCGAAGGCCGGAAAGCTCTCCATGGCCAACTCCGGGACGGGAACCAACGGGAGCCAGTTCTTCCTCACCGTAGCGGCAACGCCGTGGCTGGACAACAAGCACACCATCTTTGGCGAAATCGTCGAAGGGCAGGACGTGGCCAACCAGATTTCGCATGTGCCGCGCGATTCGAATGACCGCCCGCGAACACCCGTGTCCATCTCGAAGCTTCGCATTGAACGCGTCGCGTAAGCGGACGCCATGGCGATGCTCACGCCCGAGCGGCTATTCCGATTCATGATCGAATTGATCTTCGTCTTGCTCGGCTCTCTGGTAATCTGGCTGGGATTGGCACGGCGCATTTATGTGGACCGACATAGTGCCGCCTGGTTGATTCTCAGCATGGCGCTGATCTTGTGGGGCCTGCGCGCGCTGTACAAGCCTGGCCAGTGGTGGGCGCGCTGGCAGAACTGGACGCGAGGACTTTCGTTGTCGCTTTTGGGCGTCCTAATGCTGGTGATATCGCGCGTGCCGTTTGTGTGGGTAGGTCCGATGCTGGCGGTCGGCGGTGGCCTGCTCGTACTGCGCGGTATGATTGGGGCGTTCTTGATCTTCCGGCCGCGCTAAAGAAGGGTCTTTTAGAGGCGCGGCTGCAAATCCCAAGCTCGGCCGTCTTCTCGTCTCTCTTTCTCTTCTGCTTCAACTATAATCCCGCAACAGACATCCCTAGCAGTGTTTGGGAATCGGCCCCGGGCCGTCGTTTTGCCTTCATCAAATGAACAAAGGAGGAAGACCGTGCTCAAGGAATTCAAAGCGTTTGCCATGCGGGGCAATATCGTGGACTTGGCGGTCGGCGTGATTATCGGTGTAGCCTTCGGAAAGGTTGTGTCCTCGCTGGTGGAGGACCTGATCATGCCGCCGATTGGCCTGCTGCTCGGTCACGTGGATTTTTCAGGATTATTCATCAATCTGAGTGGCAAGCCCTACGAAACGCTGTCGGCCGCGAAAGCAGCCGGCGCCCCGACCGTGAACTATGGAATTTTTCTGAACTCGGTGATCAACTTTCTGATCGTGGCGTTTGCCGTATTCCTGATGGCCCATGAGGTGAACCGCTGGACCAGGAAGCCGGAAGTCCCTGCGACGAAAGATTGCCCGCAGTGCGCGATGGCAATTCCGCTGGCGGCGAAGCGCTGCGGTCACTGCACGACGCAGCTCGCATGAGGCAATGCTGAGCGGTTAGCCTAACTTCCGCGCTCGTTGGGGCGAACTGTTTTGTTTGCAAGGGGTTGTCATTTCATTCCGTCACTATGTCGCCGGTTCATGCCAAGTCTTGACCGGCTTCATGACCTCCGCCGGTATCTGCAGCG
>Ga0193747_1000209_pt1 | contig 24425 bp, 27 predicted proteins | sample L1m2metaG_FD_143048 | JGI IMG/M metagenome (GOLD analysis project Ga0193747, IMG submission 143048) | Soil microbial communities from a riparian zone of the East river system, Colorado, United States - L1m2 | ecosystem: Environmental > Terrestrial > Soil > Riparian zone | place: USA: East River...
CTTAAAGTTAGATGTAGTTTTCAATAAGTTATATGATTGTGCCGAGAATTGAGCGGGAATAGTTACAATCAGTAATAGGTTCTCTGACTTCAGCGGCAAAATCCTTCTAAGAGCATCAACTACGTTTTTTGCTTGGTCTTCAGCCGGCCTGAAGGGGTCGACTGTAAGTCTCACCTCGCTCATTGCACTTTCGATTCTCATAACCGGATGCGGTATATGCGTCTTAGGATCTACAAAATTTTTGTTTATATACTGAATAATTTGTCTCTTCTTCTCCTCGACCATTTTTCGACGCTGGTCTGTTGTGAGACTGAGGTCACCTCTGGAGAGTATTTGCGAGGCAACAGCCATCGGATCAGTTGTCTTAAAGTACTTTGCTAATTTTTCACTCGCCGCTCTAGAACCTTTATTAGCATCAGAATATATTTCATCAGATATAAGTACGCCTGATAGGTCCGTTCTTTTGCCAAGTTTATACTCTAGAGCAGGATCGGGTTTGACAAGAATCTCAAATTTATTCCCGTCTAACGTTAAACGTACAGTAGTAATTTTACTTTCGACCATTTGCCCTGTAAAGCAGTTCTTTCTAAAATATATATATCTGCATGTCAGTGATTCAGAGTCTGCATCTGTGAATCTTCCTTAGTTTATGTTTGGTCTGCAGTCTCGGGAGATTCGAAATAAAGATCGCATCTGGCACACCTCCTAATGTTGTTCTCGCTGTTGACCTGATTTAGATCTAGAATTATATGTGTGACTTAAGAATAACACAATCACATCGTTGCATCTAGTTTACAATAGCCTCATCGTCAGCATTTCTCGACGAAGGCTAGCTAACGAAGACGTAGGAATGCGCTCCAATGCGTAACCTTTGTCCAGGCTACAAATAGAGGTCGGTTGTGCCGTCATAGCACGCGAGCCTTCAGTAAGGCTTCAGAAAATTTACTGCCTTCGGTAGATTTTTAAGGACGCCTTGATCAAAGTCTGAAATAGAGATTGACTTCCATTTCTGCCGAAGTTCTTGAGAGAACAGATGAGAGAATTGTGATTAAATTTAACAATATTTCTAGACAATATATAAACGCTATTAGAAGAATGGCTATATGCGAGGTTCCTACGTTGGCCATTGACGATGTTGTAATCCTCGAGAATTCATCTGTAATGCACGATGAAGCTGTGGCTCATAGACTAGGACTTATCCCCTTACGAACAGGATTGGATCGATTTGTAATGCCTCAAGATTGCGATTGTAAAAGTACTTTAGGGTGTTCAAAGTGTAGAGTGTTACTCGTGTTGGACTCCGAAGCAATGGAAAAGACGAAAATCGTCACTTCCGGTGAACTTTTATCTGAAGATGAGCTTGTAAAGCCAGTTAGCAAAGATATCCCCATAGTTGTTCTCGCACCAGCTCAGAAGCTCAAATTCGAAGCATACGCAAGGTTAGGGGTGGGGAAGGATCATGCAAAATGGCAGCCAACTTCAGCGGCTATTGTCAAAGATGGAAAGGATGACAGCGAGTCAATACTTACAATTGAAACAAACGGAGCGTTGACAGCAGAGGAAACAGTCGGTGCGGCTCTGGAAAAGTTGAACACGAAATTAAAGAGCTTTAATCATGTCGTGCGATCTCTTGAGCCAAAGGTAGCTAGGTAGATTTATTTGGGGATTCCGGATAACTGACGGAATAGTCATAATGTTAGCTAACACTTTAGTCAGTAACATAGTATGGACTTTACGTAAAGCTTTTAAGAAGAATAAAAACTCGATTTGGAGGTCCCTCGAACATGAGATTTCTAGAGCTAGATCAATTAGAAGAGAGGTCAATATCTCCCGATTGTCATCTGTCACCAAAAATGACGAAGTCATTGTTGTGCCTGGCAAAGTTCTAGGATCTGGAGAAATGGATCACAAGTTGACAGTTTGCGCCTTTTCTATTTCAGAAATGGCTGCAAAGAAAATCACCGATGTCGGCGGGAAAGTTATAACCCTTAACGAATTGATAGACAGATATCCGGACGGCAGAGGAGTGCGAATAATTGGCTGAACAACAGGGATTAAAAAAATCTTACCACAAATCAGAGCCCCTATCATCGAAAACTGAACAACGTGCGCTAGTAGTTAACGGGGCTGGGTGTATTGCAGGTAGAATGTGCTCTCATGTTTCTAAATTGCTTCTACAAGGAAATAGAGTCACGATTGTAAATGCAGAGAAAGCGATGCTATCAGGACATAGATATAAGACAATCGAACTCTACAAGGAACATCTTGAAATCAATTCTGCAACAAATCCAATACATGGACCATTCCATCCTCGAAGACCAGATAGAATACTGACAAAGATGGTAAGGGGAATGGTGCCAAAACGGAAGACCAGCGGTGTCGAAGCCTTTAAGCGATTGAGAGTTTATATCGGCGTTCCCGATCAGTTTAAAGACTCCAAATTGGAATTCTTCGAAGACTCAAAAATTACGAAGCCAGCGTCGTACTACATTACAATAGGCGATGTAGCGAAGGAGATTGGATGGAGGGGAGAGATGCTTGGTGGTTAGTAAAACAGACCTTTATCCAGGCCAACGAAAGACGTGTCGAGCCGTGGCTACAATATCAAAGGGCAATGGCAGGGTGAGAATCAATAATATCCCGGCCGAACTAATAGAACCACAGATTGCTAAGGAATTGGTATTAACTCCTCTCAACCTTTTAGGCGAGCTGAGAAATAAAGTTGATATCAGTGTAAAAGTCCAAGGTGGAGGATTCATGGGACAAGCATTCGCCTCTGCCGTTGCAATTTCCAGAGCGCTAACGGGCGAGGGAAAAGGTGGTAGGGACCCAAAAGACCATCCATTGACGAAGAGCGTACGTGAAGAAATTCGAAAAAAAATTGCTGAATACGATAGACATCTGCTGGCAGGCGATCCCAGACAGAGCGAGTCGAAAAAATTCGGAGGACCAGGTGCTCGACGCAGGAAGCAGAAATCTTACAGATAGACGCATAATAGTATGAAAAAGACACTTGTTCGGGCATCGTCAAGATCTCGATCCTTATTGTTTTAACTATTTCAGATTTGTTGCCGAAATCGATAATTTCCTAATAAATGGCAAGATATCAGATATAGGACAAGTAATTTATATAGAGTAAAATACACCGTAATCGGTAGTGCCGTCGGATTCACATGCAGGGACCCTTAGCGCAATTTCTGATGACAAATCTTTGCTTGTGTTCAAGACTATTGCTCTGACCAGCCCCGATAGCAATTCGCTACAACACAAAACTAAATTGACCCGTAAGCAATATTATACACGGACCTCTAGGCTAATAAGGGCTGGTCTAATTAAGAGAAGAAACGGGAAGTATTTTCTTACCGCGTACGGAAAAATTATTTATGATGCTCAAAAGATAATTGAAAATGCACATACGAATTATTGGAAACTTAAAGCCATTGATTCATTGGAAGTCTCTGACGATGAGCGCTCTCTGAAAGAGCGTAAGAAAATTATAGACACTCTGATAGATGACAAAGATATCAAAGAATCCCTCCTTCCAAAAACTATGCGGTAACACTATAAGATACCATCGTGGCAAATAAACAGCAGATTTAGACGTGTTCAAATGTGAATTATCCCAGACCACAAAAACAGATGCAAAAGATGTAATTGCATCCAGGCATGAACAATCAAGCGATCTATTGGAAATTCAGCCTAGTCCCTGAACATTTAACAGGCTTTCTATGAACCTATCAAGAATTTATCGCTTTGTAATGTCTCTACGATCAATGGCAATATAGTGATCGGTCAATTTTTTCTCATAACATTCTCCACAAAGGTCTCCCACAATGTTCCATTCTGGCATTGCTTTGTATCTAAAGCTTATGTGACTCCCGCAAACAACGCACTTTTGATCTTGAAACTTGGCCATTTGATATAATATCTCTTCACATTACTTATCCAAAATAAAAGTTGTGGCGTGATGAGTGATTGGCCAGCGTGTCCATGCCCAAAACTTAGTGCCTAGTTAGAATAGCTAGGCCAAATAAAAGAAATTAATATGGGTTTATTAGCTAAAAATCACGATTACAAGCATGTGGGTCGGAAGAACCGCTATGATAACGCTTTTTATTCTAGGAGCAATTACTGGTGTGGTGGTGTATACTGTCTTTCACGACGTTGCACCGGTTCCAGGTGCAATGTCTTCTTTATATAGGAAAAATCTAACTCCTCAAGATATAGCGGCAGCGAATCCCCCGTCCGGTGGATCTGGCAGTACCGGTGCCAGCGCTGGGCCTGTGGGAGCATCTGTGACGATTTTAGCAGGTGCATCTACACAAGGAAACCCCGCTTATGCTCCTGACACCGTTACGGTAAAGAAGGGAGATGCCGTTGGGGTAACCAACAAAGATTCTGTCCCACATACAATCACTAACGGTAAAGACCCAAGTGATCCTACGTCTGGAAAACTTTTCGATACGAGCATTATCAACGCAGCGGCATCAGCCCAATTTGCAACGACAAAGTTGGCTGCAGGCAATTATCCCTTCCATTGCACCATACATCCATACATGACAGGAACGCTGAAAGTACAATAGAAAAAATACCCCGATTCAAGTTATTTGCTAGTGTGTTTGTTCTAGCATATGGCTTTTACAGCAGGGAGCAATGGTCTCAGTACAGGATGGATCTTACTCCTGAAGGAAGTCGTGCCAGAGGAAATTGACTACAAGGCCACGCCATTAATTATCCGATCAAGCTTCACAGCTGAACATCCACATTCCTGGAAAATCATATATATGGGCTAAAATTTTAGCAGGAATAACCCACACTAGAAGGCTAAGCGCATTTGTGATTGATGGAAGTTTTGTAGATTTTCTAATAAGAAACGTAGCGTCGCCAATGCACCTGGGACATTTGTTAGGACAAGCAAATATCCTTAGATTATATACACCTTAGGGTAAAGATATTACAATGTCGTTCTTAGAAGCAAAAGATTTGCACGCTAGCATAGAGGGCAAAGAAATTCTGACAGGCCTCAATCTTGTAATAAACAAGGGTGAAGTTCACGCCCTTATGGGTCCAAATGGTTCCGGGAAGAGTACGTTTGCAAACGTATTGCTCGGACACCCAAAATATACTGTTACCTCAGGCGACATACTTGTCAAAGGTCAAAGCCTTCTGAATCTATCAACAGATGAAAGAGCAAGGAAAGGTATCTTCCTTGGCTTCCAATATCCGATCGAAATTGCGGGGGTCGGCTATAGTCACTTCTTAAGGAATGCTTACAATACTTTAACCAAAACATTAGGAGAAGAACAGAAGAATAGAGAGGTTTTTCTGACTGTAAGAGAATTCCACGAATATGTAAAGAGAAATTTGGATTCTGTTGGTTTAGATCCAGCGTTTCTCAGTAGATATCTCAACGAAGGATTTTCTGGGGGAGAGAAAAAAAGGTCTGAGGTAATGCAGATGTTGGTCCTTAAACCAAATGTCGCAATTCTTGACGAGCCGGATTCGGGCCTAGATATTGATGCCGTGAAGTCTGTAGCAGAGGCAATCAACAAATTGATAGATACTGGGGCGGGAGTTGTTGTAATTACGCATTATGCACGGATCCTCAGATACTTGTCAAGATTAGATCATGTTAACGTTATGGCAAAAGGCAGAATAATTAAGTCAGGGGATAAGGGACTGTCAGAAGAACTCGAAACCAAAGGCTATGGATGGCTCGGATTAGAAGAAAACTAGGCTTCCAATAGGGATTGTATTTTCCCATAGTAAAATTACCCGGATCTAGTTTTAAATATAGTTTGTACATTTTATTATCAAATGGCCTCGGGAGGGGAAATCCAAGACGGAACACGATCGCCATCATCCTTATCTTCGTCAGTAACACCAATTTACCTAAATTTTTCATTCTTTAAGGTTGATGCAAAGTGGAGATGGCTTAACGATATAGCAAAAGGCGAGGCCGCCAAGGAGTTTTCAATCTTAATAGAGGTTGCTAATACAAAGATAAAAGTTCGAACTTATTCCACGTTGGGGCTTCGACCAGACACGGACTTTATGTTATGGATGATTTCTGATTCAGTTGAAAAGATGCAGATTTTGACATCAAAAGTTTATTCTACCCTGCTTGGAAAATACATCGAACCTTCGCACGTGTACCTTTCTTGTCTTCGACAGTCAGTATACTCAACTAACAAAGTTATGGCTGGATTTATGACAGACGAGAAGCCAATGAAATATGTAATTGTGTACCCTTTTATCAAAGCACGAGAGTGGTATTTGCTTCCTTTTGAAGAACGGCAGAAAATGATGGAAGAGCATATAACAGTAGGACGAAAATTTCCTCAGGTTAGATTAAATACATCCTATTCCTTTGGCATCAACGATCAAGATTTTATGCTCGCCTTTGAGACAAATGATTTAATAATTTTTCAGGATTTGATAGTTCAGTTGCGCGAAACTGGCGTTAGTAAATATGTAATTAAGGACACGCCCATGATTGTCTGCGTTTATAAGGGCATGGAAGATATTGTCAGAAGTATTGGATAGTCAGGTCATCCCCCCTTCGGATCAGTCTGCGACTGAGGTTTCTAAGGAAAGAATAAAAGCCATTGAGGCCACCGCCGCAGCGCTGAAAGAATGGGCAGTAGTGTGTAAAGCACTCGAGGAAGGAAGGCAGGTAATTCTTCTTCGTAAAGGGGGAATTATGGAATATAGACAGGGTTTTGAGATAAAGCATAGCGATTTTTTTCTTTATCCAACTTTCGAACATCAATCGAAAGAATGCCTCCAGGCAGACTACGTGAACAATCTAGATAAAGTACTACAGAACGCTCCGATGAACAACACGAACAGAATAACTTCGTGTGCAGCCGTAGTACTAGTTAAGGAAATTACCAATAAATCGATATTGGGGCAATTGGAGAAATATCACATATGGAACGATCAGTATATCAACGTAAGATTTAGCTATAACCCTAGAAGACCGCTGAACGTAGTAGTATTACGAGTCTACAAATTAAATAACCCACTAGAGGTCGATGTTAAACCAGAGCTAACTGGTTGCAAGTCATGGATCCCTGTTCAATTGTTGTTATCTGACACAAAACTCCAGGGCCGAGCTAAACCGCAACAGGAATTTGATAAACAATCGCGCTCCGCTATAGATATAGTAAAGCCGGATTGTAAACCTGTTTTCAATGATTCAAAATTCACGGAGATTGTAACCGAGCTCCAGGAGGTTTTGAACCGATAAATGAAATATCGAAAATTAGGAAAAAGCGGAATTAAAGTAAGTGAAATCGGATTTGGAGCATGGACTATTGCTTTAGATTGGTGGACTGCGCGCAATAATAAGATTGACGATGACGAAGCAATTCGAATGTTAAAGCGCGCTTATGATCTTGGTATCAACTTTTATGAAATGGCTGATATGTATGGAAATGGTAAAAGCGAAAAACTCGTCGCGCAAGCTTTTAAAGATATGCGCGGTGGCCGAGGCGTTGGCGACGTAGATGGAGAGGAAATCGTATATTCTACAAAATGGGGCTATGACATGTATACCAATGAACAGGTCGGTCATAGCGAATTGCCACAAAAACATGACTCTAAATTTCTAGAATATGCTCTTCAGCAAAGCTTAGGCAGGTTGCAAACAGATTGCATCGATGTATACAGCCTTCATAATCCTAAGATGAATGCAATAAAAAACAACGAGCTGTTCGGATCGCTGGATGCTTTGGTAACCAATGGCAAGATTAGAAGTCATGGAGTTGCATTAGGTCCTGCTATCGGTTGGAAAGACGAAGGACTGTTAGCCATGGAAAACCGAAATATCACGTGCTTGCAGACGGTTTACAATATCTTAGAACAGGACCCTGCTAGAACCTTTTTTGATGTCGCTAGAAAAAATAATGTAGGAATTATGGTAAGAGTTCCTGATGCATCCGGTGTGCTAACAGGTAAAGTCAATGAAAAGACGGTATTCGACAAAAATGATCATAGGAGCAGCAGAAAAAGGGAATGGATTATTGAAGCAATGCAAAAGGTTGAAAAAATGAAACCGCTTGCCCTCGCAAACGGGTGGAACATAACACAGTTAGCAATCAAATTCATACTGTCTCAAAAAGAAGTAGCCGTCGTGTTGCCTACAGTAATTGACATTGAGGAACTCGAGACGTTTGCGGGAATGTCAGACGGCAAATTCCTTGCTGACAAGGATATCGCAGAAATAAGAGGCCTCTACGAAAATAACTTTAATGTCAAGCCTTTCGCGTCTGCATCTACTTCTACCTCTATTTCTCCTACTTCCTCGTAGTATAAATGAGAAGATTGAAAACGAACGTACAACCCAAAATAGGAGTTAGCCTCTTCGTATCATCATGATACAGAGTCGGCAGTTATTATCATGCTCGTTGCCTACTACAATCCGAGAGTAGTTGCCTTTTGTTATGACAAGATGTTAAAATGATTTTTTAATCAGTGCTGCTATCCCGTCCTCAATGCTTCTACACTTGGCCTCATATCCGAGTTCCGACTTAGCAAGCGATATATCAGCCTTCGTTTTCTGAACGTAGTTTTTGATTGGGTTATCTACATAACTGGCCCTTATATCAGTTCCAAGATGTTGGTTAATTATTTCTACTATCCTGGAAAACGACGTTTCAGTGCCTGTGCCAATATTGTAAATCCCAAATTCCCTTTCTTCCGACTGGAGTGCTAAAATATTTGCTTGAACTACATCGTCTATGAATGTAAAATCCCGTGTCTGTGTTCCATCGCCATAAATAGTTGGACTTTCTCCGTTTGTAATATTCCAGAGGAACTGCGAAATATTATTTGCAAACTTTCCTTTATGCTTTTCGTTAGGACCATAAACACTGAAATATCTCAAACCAATTGAGTTCAATCCGTTTTCCAAATAGTATGACTTCGCTAAAATTTCTCTACAATAAAAAGAAGCCTCATAGAATGTCTTCGGTGTGATGGTTTGAGATTCCTTAAATGGAATTGTCAGGCCGTTATACATGGAACTAGATGAAGCAAAAATTACCTTTTTAACATGGTTCCTTTTCGCAGACTCCATCACATTCATAAATCCTAAAGCATTTACCTCGATTCCTTCTCTGGGATCATCTTGGAACATTGGGGACGAGCTCTTCGCGGCCGAGTGGAAGATGTAGTCACATCCCTTACTCGCTTCTAAAGTTAGTTCAAAATCCATAACGGAACCCTTTACAAATTTTACACTCTGAGAGAGATTTATTGGGCTTCCCAAGGATAAATCATCGAATGCAACCACAGTAGCATTTTTTTCTTTGCTCATGGTGTTTGCAATATTAGATCCTATGAAACCGGCACCACCAGTTACAAGTATCTTCATAAATTCACTTAGTTATCGGGTTGGTAGGTGCCATATTTTTCTGTTATTGTATAAATCCAACCAAAGATGAAATTCATGAAGGCGCATGATGCTATTATTAGAAGCGATGAATCATCTCAGTAAAGGTATAAACACTCTAAAATACAACATCTCAGAGAAGACATATTTAGTGGTTTAAGTGAACTCTTGCTATTATCATAATCGTAAGTGGATAGGTTTTTAACAGATGAGCAAGCATGACGAATATTCCTTGGTACCAAGATCAGTCCAGGCACAACAAATCGATACAGTAGATAAACAACTTTTGAATGAAATCCAATGGGTTTTTCCGCTAACTGATAGACCCTATCTTGAGATATCAAAACGTTACAATATTTCTGAAAATGATGTTATGCAAAGAACTTCCCGCTTGAAGGAGATCGGTCTAATTAGGCAGATTAATGCCATTTTTGATACAAGGCGACTTGGTTATAAAAGTGCTCTTGTGGCTTTTTCGGTTAAACCTGACAAACTCAATCACGTTGCTGAAGAAGTAAACAAGCACCAAGGAGTGAGTCATAATTATGAGAGAAATCACGAATTCAATATGTGGTTTACGCTTGCCGTTCCTCCGTATGCGGATATAAAGATGGATTTAGAGAGAATGGCTTCAATAGATGGTGTTATAAAATATCGTGTGCTGCCAACGTTGAAACTCTATAAAATAGGTGTTAAACTGGATATGGTTAATGAAGATCCCAAAATGCCAGAACCAACCGACAACGTTAAGACTTTGAATCCACGGAAATTCAATCTCACCGAACGAGACAAAGAATTTATTCGTGAACTGCAGAAAGATCTAAAGGTAATAGCAGAACCGTTTAAGGAGCTCGCACACACTCTTGGCATAACAACCGCCCAACTCTTTGCAAAGGCTAAAGAATATGAACAGCTTGGTGTAATGCGAAGATTCGCAGCAATCTTGCGTCATCGGGATGCGGGTTTCACTGCCAATGGTATGGTAGTATGGAAAGTGCCTGATTTAGAAATCGACGAGGTCGGCAATAAACTCGCGGCTTTTCCGCAGGTGAGTCATTGCTATCGAAGACCAATTTATCCAGATTGGCAGTTTAATTTATTCAGTATGGTTCACGCACGTACGATAGAAGCAGCAGAAAAAATTACAGTCGAGATGTCTAAATCGATTGGTATTAAAGATTACAAGATTTTATTCAGCTCGCGGGAATTTAAAAAAGAGCGTGTAAAATACTTTGAGAGTAATGAGTGATGATGGCTTTCAGAACGGGCCAAACATTCTCACTTATCTCAGCGCTTGCGGTTGCCAATACTTGAAGATAATTTAGAAATCTATGAAGTTGAACTTGATTGTATCAACAAAAATATTCTCAATAGATTCACAGCATAGAGTAGGTAGGCATTATCATATGTGCGAAAGCTATTCTGCTAACATTTACACATATATTGCTCGCCTAGACCATTCGAATCCATGCTGGAAACCCGTGCATACACGGGAGACGAGGTCCGCAAAGATGGCTTATAAGCATGCTGGTAGTATCTTCCGGTAAAAGTATAATTGAGACACATTCTCATCTAGGGGTACACTATCTTCCAATCTACAAGAGAATAGAGAAATATCCCATAAGTTGTTGATTCACTACGTCTCCCTACGTCCTTTCCTATTTGCATGGTGTATTCATTAGGATCGACACTTCCTACCTCTTCTGTTGATACTGCATTAGCCGTCTCCTTAGGCTGCACCGTGGCGATTATCGGGAGGCCATCAGCACTCTTAGCCATTTCTCTCAATCGATTTAGCTCCTGACCTTTGAGGCTCGGAATCTTTCTACTTGATTTTACTTGTATTAGCCATTTAGTGGAACTTCTGGTTGCAATGATATCTGCAGGTCCCCTACTTCCGCGAGATAACTGTACATTCCAGCCACAAGAGTTCAGGTAAATCGCTACTACAAATTCCCCATCTCTACCAAATTTACTCCATGAACAGCATGATAGCAAAGCCGCATAATTTTAGATTACAAGGCTAGCCATATCGCTTGTTCTCAAAAGTGATTTACGTTATGGTCAAAAAATTGTGAGAAACATATAGACCTATTACTGTGCATGTTGGGTTCATCTTTTATGACTTTCCTTTCTCGAATGAACGTCACACCGACTCGTTGTTTAATATAATCAGTCGACAAGGCACAAAGTTCGATTCGTCTCGTAAGGCTATGACGTTTAACATATTCTCTAGAAGCCAATTTGCCGTCTAGTATCTTATCATAAGTATCATCTTGGTTTCGGGTTTCTTGTTTTTTAACCAAAACCACATGAGTTTCAGAGTAAGTCATACCTCATAGTGAGTCCACACTCTTTGAAGCCAATTTTTTTATAGAACGGCACGTTCTTTTCCGAGCAATCGAGAATAACTTTGTAACATTTCATTTGTGCAGCAAACCTTAAGGACCGGCCCACCAACGCTCTGCCGATACCCATACCTTCATATCCTTTTTTCGTTGCAACGTCTTCAATATGCCCCACCCTCCCTCCATTATGTATAAACTTCTGTTCTATCAATAATGTGTTTGAACCGATGATTTCGCCGTCCTTTTTAACTGCTACAAAGACTTTGTAGAATGGATAAGATCTAATTTCATGTAGGACTTTCTTTGCATTCTCGTGGTCTTCACTGATTTTTCCAACCTGCGTCAAATTCGATAATGTGTCGAAAAAACCTCTTTGCAAATCTGTATCGGATATTTCTCGTACCTCGAAATCAATTTTTTTTGAATCTCCCATGTAAATATTATATTTTTTCATGTTGCCCAATATTTTACTTTTTTTGCATAACCCCACAGGATTTTCGAATATTCGGCCCGGTCCAAATACTGACAATCCTGAGTACCCTCTTCTGCATGAATTTTCGCTGCATCCAGACCATGATCGGACAACTGAAACAAAGAAACTACCCACGCTGTTGGCTTTCTGTTCATAGAATCTGTCCATCCATAAAGGCGAACAATGTTACGCTATAGCACGGCAATGATAACTGATCTGTCGTTGAGTTATACATTATATAAATTACCGGATGTCACCCGGAGACGCTTTCCTTAAATTACCCTTGACTGGCATTGTGTATGATGAAAATGCAGAAAGAACAGAACAAATTCTGTTCTAAATGCAAGACTCACACAGTCCAAGCAGTGTCCATTTATAAGAAGGGCAAGGACAGGGCCACTGCACAGGGTGCACGCCGACACGCTGAGGATAAGCGAGGATATGGAGGCCAAAAGTTTCCAGAGCTCAAGAGGACGGCGAAGACGACAAAGAAGATCAGATTACGCTATACCTGTAAAACGTGTCAAAGACAGACTATGAAGGAAGGCATACGAATGCGGAAACTGGAAATACAGCCCTAAGAAGGTGATGATGATAATAATGATGTCTAAAAGAAATATAATGATTCCGAAGCCAAATAGTAATTTTATTTCTGTCCAATGTACTGAGTGTGGAGAAAAAAGGATTATCTTTACGCATACAACAACAGACATTAACTGTAAATCTTGTGGTCAACCGCTTGCTAAAAAGGCTGGGGCGAAAGCGAATATTCTCGGCAAAGTCCTGAACATACTCGACTAATTCTCGTCATCAAGCATTTCCTCGGCGATCTCCAATTCTCTTATTGTGTTTACATTGACAGCGAGCTCCTTCTCGTTCATCACTATATAATGTTCCGCTAAACTCAACTCGCGATTAACTTTTGAAGAGTCAAGAATAGTTATACCTGAGTGACAATATCCTTTTCTTCGTATAACAGTCACTATGCTAGGTTTGATACCAATACTTTCAACAAACTTCTTTTCAAGCAAGATAGACACACATGGGTTACTAGGCAAACATTTGTCAACAATATTTTGAACAATTTTTGAATTCAGTAGTGGAAGATCTGCCGATACTACGAAGACCCTAGCAGGTTTGAAGTTGCAGATAGTCACCGAAAGATCATTTGAATAGCTGATACCGCCAGTTTCGACTACATCGATCGGCGCTAAGCAAGAGTAATAATGATTACGCATGAATGTGTTGGTTGTGGGCGTATTGATGCTCGGGATGGCTACTATTTTCTCGAATTGCCCGGATCCTACCAATGCATGTAACACCCGTTCAATCATGGTGCTCCCCTTCAGTTTTAACAATGGTTTTTCAGTTTCAGGGGCGATCCCCATTCTGGTTCCTTTCCCACCACACATTAAAGCAGCTATCATAGTACTTGCTTGGACCAATCGTTTGTTGCTGAAGAGAAAATGATTAAAGATGAAAGACGAGAGAGCTCGTTCGATGCGCCAATGACATCTCCAGATATGCCACCAAAACTTCTCTTTGAAATGTAATGTATTATTATTCCGATCAGTACGGAACCACCTAACGACATAATCCCGGCATATCCGCCTCCTGTTAGCACTAGAATTAGAAGTATAATTGCTGTGGAAGCTAACAATTTTCGTCTATCCTTCATGCTAGCAGTAAAGGGAGAACTGAACCCTTCCCATGCGGATAATCCTATGTGGGCCTGTAGCACCATCGTATATTTAGCAATCGCTTCAGCAGCTACAATACTGGTTAACAGTTTTAACCCTTCAAAGTGGAAGATAGATAGCGCAACAATCATACCTGCGACGTAAAGAACAAGCGATACCGTTCCGGCAGAACCTACTGCTGGATCACGCATTGCTTTGTGTTTACCATCTTTCCCTCCCTTAGCCATCAATCCATCAGCAAAATCAGCAAGCGCATCCGTATGATTTACCCCTGTGATTATGACGAGTACTGCCGTTACCAGAACTCCTAGGAAGAGAGGTTGTATGTAAAACGAAATTGCATATGCGAATATCCCCACTATGGACCCAATAATAGCTCCAGCGATGGGAAAAAGATACATGACCTTTGCGACAGAATAAATATCTATAGTGGTTGAATGTCTAGTAGTAGGTATTATTGACAGAAATGAAATTATTGCTTGTATCCATCTAAAGACCAAATAGAAGTTTCCACCAACCAACCAGATATAAAATTAGTAACATCGGAATGGAAAAACTAAGGCTGAACAGAATTGTTGTTAATTTCATTATAGAGATTGCTATCTTACATTTCGCGATAGACAAGGGCTCACGATTTTCCCCTAGTGAATAGTGTCCGACTTTCTCAAGCTTAATTCGAAGCGCGCCAGCCATTGTGGCCATCGGGTATCCAGCATTTAGGCTATGAGTCTTGCTGTGATCACGACGCAAAATCTGGATAGAATTCTTCCAATCCGCCCCAAGCAATCGAGAGGAAATAACCATCAAAAACGAGGTAATTCTAGCAGGAACATAGTTAGCGATGGTATCCAATTTAGCAGACATCCATCCAATATTCTTGTAATAATCATCTTTGTAGCCTACCATGGAATCAAGTGTATTAATGATCCTGTATGCTAGCGCTCCAGCTGGTCCTAATATTGAATAGAAAAACAAGGGCGCAACAATTCCGTCGACAGTACTCTCTCCTATACATTCTATTGTAGCCGAAAGGACATCTTGTCTACTTAGCTGTTTAGTCTGTCTTCTCACTATCAATGACAAATTATGTTGTGCGCTCTTAATGTCGCCCCTTTCTAGGGCGTTTATGATTTCAATAGCATGTTTTTCCATTCCCTTTATAGCAAGAGCAATTTTCAATATTAGAGCCGTGAGAATAGCAGTGGCAACCAATCCAAATATATGAAGACACATAGAGACTAAAAGCTGGGTTGCGATGCCAATTAATGCGACTAATACAATAGCGAAAATCATCCCCCCCAGTTTTTCATGATTCACATTGTGATCATCTTTGTCTCCTTTTAATTTTGGTATGAACAAGCCAATTAGAACTCCTAGCCATGACACTGGATGATACTTATTAGGGGGATCCCCAAACAAGATATCAATTAAAACTCCCCCGATTAGTCCAATTATTAAATATCCGTAGCTCACCTCCATCATATTTTATCTAGACCCACAACATTAGTTACTATCTCGGCTATAGAGATCTTGTTTTTTATCGAGTTTGCTACGATGTCGATCTCCCTACTCCAATCTCTCGATGGAATTTTCACTTTTGAAGCACCGTCAAGCGAATCCTCAGCTGGCAAATTAAAAGCTAATTTGGGTATTACGCCGAAATTTTTCTTTCGGGTAATTTTTTCTACGGATTTTATTGCTGGTTCTAGGATCGACGGATCGCCACGGAATTTGTTTATTAGAAAACCCCGTATTAGGCTCCTATATTGAGGTTTTAATAACTTGAGAGTACCGACAATGCTGGCAAAGCATCCTCCTCTTTCTATGTCTGTCACAATGATTACCGGTGCTTCGACTTTCTTTGCAAGCAACATATTTGCTATGTCATACTTCGAAATGTTAATTTCAGCTGGCGAACCGGCTCCTTCAATTACCACTATATCATTTTCTATTCTAAGGTTTTCGAGCGCTTCAATGACGATTGGAAAACCCTTTTGTAAGGTGAACGTTTCATAATATTCTTTGGCATGCATTTCCGAATAGAAGATGCCGTTCAAGTTAACCCTACTTCGGTAGTTGCCGAGCGGTTTTATTAAAATAGGATTCATTCTTACGTCTGGTCGTTTTCTACAAGCCTCGGCTTGGATAGCCTGGGCGAGGGCTATCTCTTTAGATTCGGATTTGTCGGTAATAATATGTATATTCGAAGACATATTCTGAGCCTTAAATGGAGCTACACGATATCCTAGATCAGAAAAAATTCTGCACAACCCCATAACAATAGTACTTTTACCTGCGCCAGATGATGTTCCTTGGATCATCAAAAGCTTCGCTTTCAACTGTCAATCGACTCTAGCGCATTTAGTAAGATAAGATTCTCTCCGTGATTCTTGATGGCTACCCGAATGTATTTTGACCCCATTCCACTGAATGTACTACAATCCCTCACAAGTACTCCACTTTGGGCCAAAAGAGTATCTCTTACTTCTGTCGAGGAATTGTGATCTGTTAAACGAATTAAGAAATAATTTGTATCAGATTTAAGGGGTGAAAAACATTGTGTCTTTTTCCTTATGTTCCAGTACATGAAGTCACGCTCCTTTTTCACAATCGCTCGTGCTCTCGTTACATGCTGTGAATCCTTGAGTGCCACGATCCCAGCTCTCTGTGCTATCCCGTTTACGTTCCAAGATATATGACCAGAAGCCAATTTTTTGGCAAGCCTAGGGTTGGACACGCTGTATCCGAGCCGGAGACCCGCAAGGCCAAAAGATTTTGTGAGCGATCGTAAAATTATCAGATTATCAAATTCATCTATATTCCTAATCATAGTATGTCGATTCGATCCATTAACGAGTTCGATAAAACATTCGTCTACAAGAATTTTTGTCGAACTGTCAAGGCGTTCGATAATCTTTTCTAGTGACTTTCTGTAAAGCAGACCAGTAGGGTTATTTGGATTACATAAAAATATGGCATCAGACCCCTTAGCTTTTTCAATAATTTGATCAGCATCCAACTTAAAGTTCTTGAGTGGTACGAGAATAAGGCTTGCACCCATTCGCCTTGATGCAAGCTCGTATTCGCAGAATGACGGAGAAGGGATGATGACTTTTTCCCTTGCAAACATTCTGGCAAAGTTGTGGATTATTTCTGTCGCGCCGTTTCCTACATTAATGCATTCACAATGAATTTTAAGATAATCTGATAGACTTTTTTTCAGATCCTTGCATTCAGGATCTGGGTACGATGAAGAAAGTGAACGCAGGTCTTTTTGAATAGAGCTGAGGACAATCTTCGAGACTCCAAGTGGATTAACATTTGAACTAAAGTCGATTTTGACTAGGCTGGGGTCTACTGAATAAATGCCTCCATGGAAGCAACCACGTAGATCTATCACGATTTTTCTTAACTAGTTTGAGCGTTTTTCCATTTATTATCATTTCAGTTTCCATTAGATCATATCATATAGAATTCCTAAGAGATTTTGCATATTTGATTTAATTCTGTCTGAAAAAGATTATTAACTGCATACCGATTACCTGCCATCGTATGCTAAAAGTTGCCCTTATCGGAGCTACAGGCGCTGTTGGACAGCAATTTGTTCTTGCATTAAATAAACATCCATGGTTTGAGTTAACTCAGATAGTGTCATCAGAGCGATCTGCTGGCAAAAAATACACGGATGCACTGCGCGATCCAAAATCTGGAATTCTTCGCTGGCACAGCAAAGAAACGATTCCCGAATACATAAGGGATGTCATCATTAGCAGGGTTGAAGATATAAGCCCAAAAAGATTCGATCTAATATTTACTGCTTTGGAATCTGAGGACGCAAAAGTAATTGAGCCGCAATTTGCAAAATCGGTTCCTGTTGTAAGTACTGCTGCCGCCTTTAGATATGAAGAAGATGTTCCAATTTTGATTCCCGGTGTAAATGACCAGCACGCCGAGTTACTAAACACCCAAAGAAAAAATAGGGGATGGCAAGGATTCATTGCTCCACTGCCAAACTGCACTACCACAGGCCTTGCCATTACACTAAAACCAATCATGAATGAGTTCGGAGTCGAGATGGTTTTTATGACTTCGCTCCAAGCTTTATCTGGAGCTGGCAGATCGCCTGGGGTTATTGCACTCGATATCATGGACAATGTCATACCGTACATTCCTAAAGAAGAGGAAAAAGTTCAAATAGAATCCAAGAAGATTTTAGGTGACGTCAATTCCAGATCTATTACGCCCGCTACGCTTAAGGTAAGTTGTACTTGCACCCGTGTCCCGGTTTTGGATGGTCATACAGAAGCTGTCTTTGTTGGAACGAAAAGGCACTGTGAGCCAGAAGATGCAAAAGAGGAGATGTTAAAATTTTCTAAATCTGTAGCAGTGAAAAAATTACCAACAGCTCCAAAAGATTTTATTATTGTCCATGACGATCCCACTAGACCGCAGCCTCGAATAGATAGGGAGATTAATGATGGGATGACAACAGTGGTGGGTAGGCTGAGGCAGGATACTGTCTTTAGCAATGGGCTGAAATACATTTTGTTATCACATAATGAGAAAATGGGCTCGGCAAAGGGAGCAGTTTTGCTTGCAGAATCACTGAAAGATAGAAGGATCCTTTAGCTACACATGTTTTTCCAAAAAGCGCTGCTAAGTTTGAAATTAATACGTTTATTAGTCACTCAATTAGAGATATAATTACGACATTGTATGGGAAAAACGGATGATTTAGATCTCAAAATTTTGAGTGAGCTTGCTACAGATGCGAGTATTTCAGTACCCAAACTTTCGAAAAAGATCAATGTTAATGCTTCCGTAGTTTACAGTAGAATAAAAAGACTCGTGAAAAGAGGCCTCATCAAGAAATTTACCATAGTGGTTAATGACGAAGCTCTAGGGTTCAATGTCAAAGCACTCACAGGAATTAATATGGATTCAAAGATGAGAGACAATGTCCTCAACGAGCTGTTCAGGATTCCAGAGGTACGAGAAATCGCAGAAGTTACTGGAAGATTTGACATCCTAGTAACAATGAACGCACAGTCTCTTGATGAAATGCACCACTTGATTTCTGAAAAGGTGGGTCGTGTTGAGGGAGTTCAAAAGACAGAAACGTTTATTGAAATGAGGAAGACCGCACGCGAAATAATCTATCCAACTTCTATATCAAAATAGGTATAGATCTCTTGGAGGATAAATTTGTCATGATAATGCCTTTTATAACAGAATAGTTAAAAATTTGACATGGGCACCCTGCTCCCGCAACTGAGCGCCGGCAACAGGCTCAAAAATTATTACGAGCTTACGAAGCCAAAGATTTGGTACCTGCTTGTTTTCACAGCCTTTGCTGGGGCACTCACGGCTTCTTTCTTATCTCATATCATTATTCCCCCGATAACATGGGTGCTGATTATCGGCGGGGTAGCTGCTGGTTCAGCAGCCGCCGACACCCTCACCGGTTACAACGACCGAGATATTGACGCAATAATGGACAGGACTAAGCAAAGACCTATTCCTTCAGGAAGAATTTCTCCCCATAATGCCCTGGCATTTGGTCTAATCCTCGCAGCGATTTCATTGGTATTTGCATGGCTTATTAATATCTGGGCTTTTGCATTGATGGGTTTTGGATTGTTTGATAATATTATAGTGTATAGTAAATGGTTGAAGAGAACTAGCCGAACAAACATTATTTTAGGAGGTTTTTCAGGCGGCGTCCCTGCTATGATAGGTTATGTCTCAGTCACGACACAAAATATTGAAATCGGCTTGATCATGGCGGGCCTCGTTTTCCTGTGGATTCCAACTCACATTTGGAGCCTTGCTTTGCATGTCCGGGAAGACTATAGAAAGGCTGGTGTTCCGATGCTACCAGTAGTTTCTGGCGAGAAAAAATCAGTCCGCATAATAGCTGGGACTACATTAATGATGGTTTTGTTCAGCATACTACCATTCTTTTTCAACCACTTCGGGATGATTTATTTGGTTACTGCGAGTATCTCCGGTGTAATTATGTTAGCGTTATCAATCTGGCTATTGTTAAAGCCAAGCGAGAGAGTGTCTTGGATAGTTTTCAAGGTAACCAGCCCATATCTGGCCACACTGTTCATTGCCTTCATTATGGACTCGTTGTTCCGTTGATAAAAGGTCCTTTCAGAGTTCAGAGTCTTCTTAAGCGAATGTTGCTCTACTATGCACCTCCAAAGCCAACCAGTTGGTCAACCCCGCGTCATTTTTAAAAACCCGGTACTAATAATGCAGCCAGCGGTAATATTCATGTTAACATATGAACAAAATCTTCTCACACTCGTAAAGTATTCTAGCAATAACAACATGGGCTTCCAGTGTTATTTTTCCAATAGAGTATGAGTTGTCTAGGAAATTGCTAATGTTGTCTGAGAAGCGACCTTTCGGGAAGCCCCCTATCACGATCGCGCACAGGCAGTCGTTGAATCGATCGATGTATTTTGAAACTACCTCGCAAGCAGTGCTTGAGACTCCACCACTCGATAGTCCGATCGATTTACTAGATCTTGCTATATTTTTAATCAAATGTTTGAAGGGAACATCATCTAGCAATTCTAAAAGAATTCTATCGTCTTGTTCACTTTTTATTACTTTATCTTTGAACAATTTCATCATTAGCCCTTCGAATCGGAAATAGGACTTGGGTATTCTCAAATTAGGCCCTATTAAGATCACCTGACTGTTTATCGTATAGACATAAACATCCAATTTGTTCTTCAGATATAAGGGAGTAGACAGGGCTTCGACTAACGCAAAATGAACTATGTCTGGACGGCCTCGTTTCCACACGCTTTCAAGTCTGCCAGTCACCATCGCGGAATGATGATAGCTTCTATCTAACAATACCTCCGACGGCTTTTTGCCAAGCTTTTGGGCATACCTTATTACTGACATGTGCCTTAAGAGTTGTTTGGGAATAGTCTCTAGAGATGCCTCCGCGATTACGAGTGCCACTGATCCTACCAAGTGCGTACGACTTAGACTTGAGCTGTTTATTATAGCTGTCTTGACTACTATGATAGATCCTTAGCTGGTTCGCTGAAGCAGACGACCGTTAAGATGATGTACTACTCCAGACTATCTCTAGTTAGAATCTCATGTACAATAGTGGAGGCGCCCATGGTCATTAATTTAAAATACGTAGCTTTTATGCGATAGAGTATTATTATATTATTGAATGTTCAGAGATGCCTTTCCTATATCATTGCGGGTCTGCTTCCCTGAGCTAACTTAGGTTAGTATCGTCATTTTCACTTGCATCTCTTGTGGAACCCCTATTAGCCGCGTCCTGATGAGCATTCGTACGTTCCTTCTTAAGGCTTCTTACCAATAATTAACTTCTGGAGTTCTATTATACAATGGTCAAGCTCTGTTCGAGCGGCCTTTATGTTATCTCTGTTAACTATGATTTCACCTGGACCAAATTTTGCGCCTTCAACCGCAATTGGGATCGGTGTGTGTAGCAGCTCAGAGATAAATTCAAAAAGATTCGGATATGTCGAATTATTTTTGTAAACATAGGATGTTGTCCCATTGCTAACCACTTCTTGTCTTTCTAGCGGAAATGCAAATTCTGGAGAGGAGAAATAACCAATAATACTGATTGATATATTGTTCAGCTCTTCTTCTAATGCCACTCTTTCTTGATCCATTTTTTTTTGTCGTTTTAATTTCACGTATTTCTCAGCCGTCTTTTCTAGTTCAGCGAAATTAACCATTTCTAACCCGTACAATTTAGCATTCCCAGTTAATTACAGTTTTATTTATCGCCTAGAAGAGACGAAAATCAGGTAGAACAAATGGACTAGCATATTAATATGAGAAGGCACGTTTTATAGCCCAACCTATGAGGAGTCAGATTTCGAAGGGCATTGCAAAAGAGAGAGTCGGCATTCTTATAGCCAACGCATTAAAAGAAGCACACGCAAACGAAAAGCTTGCTAATGAGCAAGCGTATCTAGCGAGGAAAATTGCAATGCGGTTACGTGTTAGACTGGATTATGAGATTCGACAATTGTTCTGTAAGAAGTGCAAAAAATTTATTATCCCAGGAAGAAATTCAAGAATCAGAGTAGGACGAACTAGCACGAAGAGTATAAGGATCACATGTGTGAAGTGCGGACACACATATCACAAAATCCTTTCAGGGCGCACATGGAATTTCTAAATCCGAATAATTTCCTATAAGGATTTATAAGGGATTTACAGCGTGATTAGTCAGTAATTACTATGGCTAAAGCTTATGATATTCCGGCTACTGAACTAATAACCCGATTAGCCGAACAACTACGGAACGATAAGAAAATTCAGCCTCCTCCGTGGGCAGCGTATGTAAAGACTGGGGCACATGCTGAAAAGATCCCCCAGAATAAAGACTGGTGGTACGCGAGATGCGCTTCGATAGTAAGAAAGGTTTACCTTCATGGTCCCGAGGGGGTTGCGGATTTGAAGAGCGAGTACGGAGGCAGAAAACGAATAGGGTACAATCTAGATCATCATAAAGACGCTGGTGGAGCAATTATCCGCAAAGCCTTACAACAATTGGAAGCAGCCGGTTATGTTACCAAGAAAAAGAGAGGCCGATCGATATCAGATGAGGGAATGAAGAAGATAGATCGGTTATCTACAGAAATATATAAAGATATTGTCAAAGCTGCGCCGGAGCTACAGCGATATGGCTGAATGGACGTAAAGGAGGTCTGGAGGCAATATGGCGATTCCTCAACCCCAACAGCCAAATGACGAAGAAGCAAGGAAACGCGAAGCCGAGGCTGCCGCAATGCGACAACGCGCTCTGATGATTCTATTGGATCCGTCTGCCCGTCAGCGCCTGATGAATATCAGAATGGTTAAACCAGAACTTGCAAACGCTGTAGAAAATTATTTATTAAATGCGGCATCCAACGGGAAACTTAATAGAGCATTAACAGATGACGAATTGAAGCAAATTTTGCTTAGTATTCAGCAGCCAAAAAAAGATTTTAGGATTAATAGGCTTTGAATTTTTTCCAATTTTGAGTTGTTTGAGCTGAGCTAACAATATCTATTGAATTTTCATAGGAATGGATACTAGTACTCTATACGATTATTTTTTAGAAACCGTCAAGATCTTGCACTTTAGTTAACTATATTAAGTCTCGTTAACGCTTTCACTTTTATGAAAGCAGCTGTATTCCGAGAATATAGCAAAGATCCCACGCAAGTTATCAAAATCGAAGATATCGACATGCCAAAGCTGAAACCAAACGAAGTTATGATAAAGGTAGAATTAGCATCATATAACTATAATGACTTATGGGCTATCTGGGGAGAGCCAATCAAGACACCCCTGCCACATATTTCTGGCAGTGATGTCGCTGGCACCATTGTGGAAGTCGGCGAGGACGTTACTAAACTCAAGCCTGGTGATAGGGCGGTATCACACTCAAATATGAGCTGCAGAGTCTGCGATATGTGCACGGCAGGAAGGGAATACGACTGCAATGATAGAACTATTTGGGGTTTCCAAACAGGCCCACTTTGGGGTGGTTTTGCACAGTATACACATCTACCAGAGGTGAACGTTTCCAAAATACCGGAAAATGTTTCATTTGAAGCTGCTGCAGCGGTCTCAATGGTAGGGATGACTGCCTGGCATATGTTAGTGGGCAGGGCCAGGATCAGGCCCGGTCAAACAGTTTTGATAATGGGCGGTACTAGCGGTGTTGGAATGGTTGGTATTCAAATAGCAAAACTGTATAACTGTACAGTCATTGCCACAGCAGGCAACAAGCAAAAAATGGACAAGTGTATCGAGATTGGCGCCGACGACGTTGTTAATCATAGAGAAGCAGATTGGTCTAAGAAAGTAAGGGAAATTACAAAGAAACAAGGAGTAGATGTTGTCTTCGAACATATCGGGAAAGCGACATTTCCACAGGAAGTTGCACTTCTAAAGATTGGCGGAACTCTTGTCGCAACAGGCGCAACCACTGGTTACGATACCACTCTTGACTTGAGATATCTTTTCTTTAAAGGAACAAATTTGCTGGGGTCGACACAAGGGACTAAAGCCGAACTCGAAGAAGTAATCTATTGGACGAGCAGAGGCAAGATAAAGCCCGTAATTGATACGGTCTTACCATTTAGCGACATGGTTAGAGGGCATGTAATGATGGCCAAAGCTGAACAGATTGGTAAGATCTTGACTACACCTCAGAAACTCTAATCTCTCCTTCTTTTCCATTTTTCGATGTCAAGATTTAGAAGTCTATTATTTGTTCCTGGAATTAATCCACGGTTTGTTGATAAAGCAAAGAAATTGAATGCCGATATCATTTGTCTTGACTTAGAAGACTCTGTGCTTCCATCTGAAAAAGTCACAGCAAGAAAGATGATCGTACCAGCGTTAAAACAAAGAGCACATTATAACTTAACAGAAAATGTGTATGTCAGGATAAACTCACCTGAATCTGGGTTCTCACGTAAAGACTTAA
>Ga0193747_1000213_pt1 | contig 23806 bp, 20 predicted proteins | sample L1m2metaG_FD_143048 | JGI IMG/M metagenome (GOLD analysis project Ga0193747, IMG submission 143048) | Soil microbial communities from a riparian zone of the East river system, Colorado, United States - L1m2 | ecosystem: Environmental > Terrestrial > Soil > Riparian zone | place: USA: East River...
CAGTCGCCGTGGTAGTCGAGCACCTCCGACGCACCGTAGTCGCGGATGCGCTCGGCCTTCTTCGCGCTCGCGGTCGCGATCACGCGGGCGCCCCGAGCCGCGGCGAGCTGGACGAGCAGGCCACCCGTGACTCCGCCGGCTCCGTTGAGGACGACCCAGCCGCCGCTCTCGATCCCGAGAGCCTCGTCGAGTGCCTGAGCCGCGGTGAGCGCTGGAATGGGAAACGCTCCGCCGGCTTCCCATGAGGCCTCCGGCGGTCGGGGCGCGACGGTCGCCGCTGGGGCAAGCACCCTCCTCGCCCACGTCCCATGACGCCGGAGCGGCAGCGGATGTGTGATCACCTCGTCGCCCTCGCGCAGCTCGGCCACGCCGGAGCCGGTCGCTGCGACCGTCCCGGCAGCCTCCGTCCCGAGCGCCATCGGAGCCGGGCCGCCGATCTGCCAGCTGCCGATCCTGACAAGCTCGTCCCAGTTGCCGATGCCGGCGGCGGCGACGTCGATCAGGACATCGCCTGCTGCAGGCGTCGCCAGCTCGTCCAGCTCGAAGATCTCGACGGGCCCGCCGAGTGCTCTGATCCCGGCCGTTCGCATCCTGTTCGACGCACGTTACTGGCGTCGGTGATGCGGTGTGGACCGCCTTGGCACCTCGTGAGAGAGTGCGACTCGAGCACGTGACAGATGACTCGACTGGCCAGTGTTCGGGAATCATCGCTGAGTCATGTCATGGCGATCCTGCATCACCGGAGAGGCTGGAAAGCAGCCCTCACCTCCTCGCTGAAGACTTCCGGCTCCTCCCAGGCCGCGAAGTGTCCGCCCTTGTCGACCTCGTTGAAGTAGATGCGTTCGGATAGCTCGCCTCGACCCAGCTGCGCGGTGTCCGCCAGATCTCGCCCGGGAACGTCGTGAAGCCGAAAGGATCGCCGGGGGTGGCAGGGGCTGACCGCCGGCGGCTGGGGCGTCAGGCCCGTACGCCTCCCAGTACGACCGGGCCGCGGAGGCGCCGGTGCCGGTCAGCCAGTACAGCGTGATGTTGTCGAGGATGTGGTCTCGGCTCAGGTTGCCCGAGGGCTTGCCGTCGACGAACGCGCGCGCGATCTTGTGGTAGGCGTCCGTGTCGTGGTCGGCCATCCAGGCCGCGAGGGCGATCCGGGAGTCCAGCAAGGCGTAGCCGATTGTCTGCGGCCTGGTGGCCATCTCGACGAAGTAGCCGTTTCCAGATTGCCCGAAGGTGGCGATCTGGGCGGCTGCGGCGCGTTCCTCGTCCGTGTTCGTCGGCATAGTCCCACTCAGCGCGGGCACCAAGAGGTTGGTGTGGATGCCGACCAGGCCCTCGGGTGCCTGACGGCCCATCGCATCGGTGACGCCGGCGCCGACGTCGCCTCCCTGGGCAACGTAGCGGGTGTAGCTGATCGGCCGACCAGGTAGACTCTCAGCAGAATTCTTGCAAACTCCCTGCAAAACAGGGACAAAGGCCCCCGTAGCTCAGTGGATAGAGCAGCGGTTTCCTAAACCGCGTGCGCATGTTCGATTCATGCCGGGGGCATTCCTCAGTTGTGACTCAATACGAGGCTGCCGGTGAGGTTGGACGCGAACAGGCCCCGAGAGCGAGAAGCGTCGCCGCCGAAACCCGGGGGTTCTTGATCACCGTCCGTCCTCCCATCGTCGCTTTGGCGAAGCGGAAGCTACGCGGGTCAGGTCGGCGGGCGCACCGGGCGGATTCCCCATGTTGGGACCAGGCGCTACCTATCTTGGCGCGAAAGCGCAGAAGCGGGCCACCGGCCGGGTTTGCACAACCAATCCCGGGCAGGCACCGTAGACCGGACGATGCTGACGTATCTCGTGAGGCGGGTCGCGTGGGCCGGGGTGCTGTTCTTCGTGATCACGATGGTCACGTTCATCCTCTTCTTCGTCCTGCCCGTGTCGAACGCGCGCTTCGTTCGCCGGACCGAGTACTCGTCGAACGACTTCCGGCGCGCGCTCGTGATCGACGGCCCGATCTACCAGCAGTACGGCCAGTTCGTCGGGCGGATCCTTCGCCACGGCTCGCTCGGATCGTCGTTCGACACGCGCGCCGACGTGAACGCGATCGTCGGACAAGCGGCGCCCGTCACGCTCTCGCTGATCATCGGCGGTGCGATCGTCTGGATGCTGATCGCGATCCCCGTCGGCGTCCTGTCGGCAACCCGCCCCCGCTCGCTCCGCGACAGGATCTCGATGACCGCGGTCCTGATCGGCATCTCGGCGCACCCGTTATGGATCGGGCTGATGCTCTCGTACTTCGTCGGCTACCGGTGGCACCTGGCGCCGATCAACGGCTACTGCGACTTCGTGCACCCGGCGACGTCGTGCGGCGGTCCGATCCAGTGGGCGTTCCACCTGATGCTGCCCTGGATCACGTTCGCGATCCTCTTCGCGGCGCTCTATGCGCGGATGATCCGCGCGAACGTCATGGACGTGCTGGACGAGGACTACGTCCGGACCGCGCGCGCGAAAGGAATGAGCGAGTGGAAGGTGCTGCGGTCGCACGTCTTGCGGAACGCGTTTCTGCCGGTGATCACGATGCTCGGGATGGACATCGCCGTCACCCTGAACGCGGCCGTCTTCGTGGAGACCGTCTACGGCCTCCCGGGCCTCGGACGCACGGCCGTGCGGGCGCTGCAGCGCCAGGATCTGCCGGTGATCCTCGGCATCGTCGTCTGGACGACGATCACGATCCTGCTCCTGAACCTGATCGTCGACGTCCTCTACACGTGGCTCGACCCGCGGGTCCGGGTCGTCGTGCCGGGCCATGCGCGTCCGGAAGCGCCCGATTCAGGCCGCGCGCAACCCTCCGTAGTCAGCCGGGCGGTTCCCGACTAAGCTCGGCCCCGCTCATGCCCAAGCCGGTTATCTGGAAGCCCCGCTACGCCACGCGCCGAATGCGCGAACGCGCATGGGCGAACGCGGATCTGCGGCGCGAGCAGGCTGCTAGAAAGACGCCGGCCCGCCCGTCACTCCTGGCGCGGCTCCTCCGTCGCTTCTAGAGCCTCTCGCGCAGCGCGTCGATGTCGTGCAACCGCCACATCATCGAGCGCAGCAGGCTCTGCGGGTCGGTGCTCTCGCCCCGCCTGAGATAGAGGAAGCCGAGCTCGCGTGCGACGAGCTTGCGGACGCGCTCGTGGCGCGAGTGGCCGCGCACGCGGTCGAAGCCGTTTGCTCCGAGCTGCGCTGAGGAGACCACGGCGTAGTGCTGCGAGTCGCGGAAGGCGAACATGTGCTGGATCCCGAGCGACGTGCTCTCGATGTCGTAGTCGGTGATCCCGATCACGACTGCGTCCCCGCTCGCCGGATAGGCGCGCCGGAGCGCGCTGACGAGCTCGTCGGCCACGAGCTGATGCCTCGCGGCGTCCAACGTCCACGTCGGAACGTCGATCCGCGGGCGTGCGACCACCGGCACGCCGTAGCGACTCTCTAGCTCTCGTGCGAGTGCGCTCGCGTCAACGCGCGCCGAGCGGCCGAGGGGCACGAGGACGACCCCGGAGCGCACTGCCCGAATCGGCGGCGCCGTGGCCACTGAGTTGCCGGCCGTGGCACGCAGCGGGCCGGGCTCGGCGAAGACCTGCGTGCCTGCGATCCACATCACGACGAAGAGCGCAACGCCGAACGGCGCCCCGACTCGAAGCGCCCGCACCAGACGGAAGGGATCCACGCTTTCCGCATCGGCGCGCCACGGCGAGCCGCCAATCACTCAGAATCGTGGCGTGAGGACGCCGCTACTCACCGGCGCGAACAGGCGCAGCAAGTTCGCGCACATTCCGCCGGACCACGATCCGGGGCCTCAGACGCTGCGGAACCAGGGCGGCTCCACGCTCTGGGAGTGGTTCACGGCGTTCGTCGGCTCGGGGATGGTCGTCGGCGGACTCTTCGTCGCGGCCGGCGGGCGCGGCTCCAAGTTCAATCCGTGGGAGGAGGCGATCGGCGGTCTCGTTTTCGCCTTCTTCGGCGCCGTGTGCGTTGCCTGGGCCTACTCTCTGCGGCGCAAGCGCCGGCCGCTCAGGCTCGCCGACCGCCTACCTGGCGCGGCCCTCGCGGTCGATCGCGACGACGCTCGCCGCGGCGAGAGGCTCTCCGTCACGCTGACCCTCGCGAGCAGCAACGGCAGCGCGGACGACGAATCCCTCGAGGTCGGGCTCGTCTGCGTCGAGATCTACGACTACCAGGTCGTCGCGCAGACGCGCGCCGGGCCGGTCTACGTCCGCCAGACGGGCGAGGCCAATGCGCACGAGGACTGGCGAAGGGTCGAGCGGACAGCAGGCGACCAGTCCGTCGAGTTCGAGCTCCCGCGCGACGCTCCCTACTCGTACGAGGGCGACTGCGTTTCCTACGCCTGGCGGGTCTCGGCCCGTATTGCGCGCACGCTTCGCTCCGACCCTCGCATCGACCATGCGGTCTGGGTGCTCCCGTGAAGCTCGAGCTCGTCCTCGGCGACCAGGCCGCGCAGGGAGAAAAGGTCACCGGGCGAGTGGACGTGGTCGAGGGCGGGGCCTCCCGCTCGCTGACACTCACGCTGAGCTTTCACGAGCAGACGCAGAGCTACTCGGCCGTTCGCTACAGCTCAGGCGGCGAGATCCATACCGGTGAGCTCGTGACCGGGCAGCCGGTCGACTTCGACTTCACCGTGCCGGCCGAGGCGCCGCCGAGCCTGAAGTCGAAGCACGCCGAGCTGTACTGGGAGCTCGCCATCACGTCCGACGAGCACGGCCTCGACACGCACGCGCGGCAGCGGCTCGAGGTCATCGCGCGGGCCTAGCAAGCACGATCGCGCTGACCACCATCCAGCCGGCCAGATAGAGGAACGCCGCCCGCGGGGAGACGAGCGTCCACAGCCCGCCGGCGACCGCCGAGGCCGCGAGGTTGCCGAACGCCTGCACCGCGGCCAGGGCCCCGAACGCCGATCCACGCAGATGGGGCGGGGCCAGCGCGGCAACCGCGGCGCGCTGAGCCGTCTCTGCGAGCCCGATCCCGACCCCTGCGAGCGCGAAGAGCGCCACGAGCGGCAGGACACCGGCTCCCGCGAACGCGAAGCCCGTGTAGGCGACGAGGAACGCCACGACGCCCGCGACGAGCACGCGCACGCCTCCGCGGCGATCGGTCGCGCGGCCCGCGGGCACGCTCGAGAGCGTCGCCGTGAGGTTGTAGGACGCATACAGGAGAAGCGCGACCTTGACAGCGGAGTCGTGCCCTCGAGCGGGTGTGAGCAGCTCGGTCGCCCGCAGGATCAGGAGCGTCGCGGCGACGTTTCCCAGCTCGAACGCCGAGACGCCCGCGAGCAGTCGGCCGAGCTTCCCCTGCATGACCGGACGGATCCGGATCCGGAAGGGCTGCCGCGCGCGCTCGCGCAGCCGAGGTGCGAAGCGGACCGCCGCGAGCATCGCGAGCGCGGCGAGCAGGCCCGGAACGACCGAGACGAGGATCGCGGTGCGCACGCCGACGACCGCGACGAGCGCGAGCGCGAGCAGCGGCCCCACGATCGCGCCGAGGTTGTCCAGGGCGCGCTCGAATCCGTACGCGCGGCCGTACGCCTCGGCCGGGACGACGTCTGCAAGCAGCGCGTCGCGGGCCGGACTGCGCAGGCCACGTGTCGTCCAGGCCGCGGTGCGGAGAACGCCGACCTGCCAGGCCGCAGTCGTCACGCCGATCACCGACGTCAGCACGGCCGTCGCCGCGTAGCCACCCACGGCGGTCGTCCCTCGGCGGCCCGGGTCGTCGGCGAGCGCGCCGCCCGCGAGTCGCGCCACGCCTGAGAAGCCGTTGGCGATCCCCTCGATCGCCCCGAGGGCGGCAGCCGGAGCGCCGAGCGTCGAGGTCAGGAACGCGGGGAGGAGCGCGGTCGGCACCTCCTGGCCGACGTCGTCGAGGAAGCTCGCGCCGCCGATCGCCGCGACGCCGCGAGTCAGCCAGCTAGTCGGCGGGCTTGAGCCCGCCGCTGAAGACCGCGACGACGACACGCCCCGCCTCCGCGACATCGTCCTCCCCATCGGGGAGCTGGCCCATCACCCAACCGGTCAGGATCTCCTCGAGCGACCCGTAGAGCATCCAGGCGACCGTGCGCGACCCCAGCTCGGTGGTGAACGTGCCCTCCGCCTGCCCTCGCATGATGATCCGCTCGAGCGCCGCGAACGCCTGCGCGATCTCGTCGATCTCTCGCTGGATCTGCGGGCTGCGGACGACCTCGCGCACGAGCACGCGGATCAGGTCCGGATCCGTGGCCCACGAGCCCAGGACGATCGCGCAGACGCGGCGCAGCTGGTCGGTCGCGGGGCCGCCTCGCTCCTCGACGCTTCGGATCGCACTCAGCATCGCGCCCCACGTCTCGCGGAAGACCGCCTCGAGCACGGCTTCCTTCGACCTGAAGTAGTGGTAGACGAGGCCGTAGGCGACGCCGGCCTCCTTCGCGATATCTCCAACCCTCGCGTCGTGGTAGCCCTCCCGGGCGAAGACGCGCACGGCCGCGGCGAGGATGATCGCCCGCTTATCCTCGGAAGCGCCCCCGCGGTTGGACACGGCCGGCGGAGTCTACGGGGGTGGCGGCAGACGCGTGCAACGAGCAAATCGCGCGCCCGATTGATCTGTCAGTCAATGTTGATTGATAAATCAGTCACGCAATTTCGGCGGGAAAACCCTTCGGAATCTGCCCCATTCTGCCTGTATACACCGGGGAAAATGCTGTGTATAAGACCCTCCGTTCTGCACGGTCTATCGAGGAGGAAGCAATGCGATTCTCCCTGCGCCGCGGCCTGATCGCCGCGGGTTGCGTGGGTTTGGTGGTCGTGCCCGGACTCGGCATGGCCACGCGCTCGCACCACGAGCGGACTACGGCAAGGGCGTGCCCGGCCGGATTTTCCACGACTGCGCAGCAGCAGTTCGTCGAGCGCCGCGGCGGCCTAGCCGAGAGCGGCGGCGAAGCCGACGCCGAGAGCAATGCGTGCATCAACACCAAGCATCCCGAGAGCGCCATGGAGCTGGTTCGGAGGCAGGAAGCGCTCGAGACGGTTCGCAGCGCGCCGTACGACACGGTCGCGCCCGGTGCGTTCGCCAACGCGATCACGCAGATGCGCGCGACGCCGAAGGCCAGCAAGACCGCCGGAACCTCCGGCAAATGGGAGATCTACGGCAAGGGCCCGCTGAAGGTCAACGACCCGCGGTACTCGCGCGTCAACGGCCTCGGACTCGTCGACAACGAAGGCCGGCTCGACAGCCTGAAGTACGACCCCGTGAACAACCGGCTGTTCGCCGCCAAGGGAACGGGCGGGATCTGGATGTCGACCGACGGCGGGGACAACTGGAAGTCGATCGGCGAAGGCCTGCCGAGCCAGATCGTCGGCGCGGTCGGCTGGACGACTGCGAACGGCGGCACCGTCGTCGCGGTCAGCGGCGACCCGACCTACGGCTCGGGCGGCTACACCGGCTTCGGCGCCTTCTACAGCACCGATCTGGGTGCGACGTGGACGAAGGCGACGGGCGTTCCGGACGGCGCGCTCGGGTTCGCGATCGAGACCGATCCCTCCAACCCGAACAAGATCTACGCGGCCACTGGGAAGGGCCTCTTCCGCTCGACGGACGGCGGCAAGACGTACGCGAACGTCAAGCTCCCGACCGGCGCCTGCGCCGGTGTCGAGGGCGGCGGCACGTGTCAGCTCGCAAACATGGTCACCGACGTCGTGGTCAACCCCGGCGGCGGCGTGAACACCTCCACCTCGGCGGGAACCGTCGTGGCGGCGGTCGGCTGGCGGGCGGGCACCAGGCAGAGCTCAGACGGCTCCGTGCAGTCGCCGAACAACGGCATCTACCGGTCGACGACCGGCGATCCCGGCAGCTTCGCCAAGCTTGCGGCGCCCGGCTTCACGCAGCAGGACCGCATCGGCCGCGTGCAGCTCGGCAACGCAACCGGAGCGCAGCAGGATCGCGACTTCCTCTACGCGATCGTGCAGGACGCTGCTGCGCTGAACGGCCAGCTCGACGTCGTGGACGTGAACGGCGTGCCCGATCCTCGCGGCTCGGCCGGCACGGTCCTCAACGGCATCTATGTCTCCAAGGACTTCGGCACGACCTGGACGCTGATGGCCGACGACAACGCGATCGCCAAGAATCCGGCCACGGGCTCGGCGCTCGTCGGGACCGGACAGGCGACCGGCTACGAGCCTGGAGTGCAGGGTTGGTACAACCTCTGGGTCGCTCCCGATCCGACGCGGCAGGACGCAAGCGGCGTTCCGACTCGCCTCGCGTTCGGGCTCGAGGAGGTCTGGCAGAACGAGGCAAACGTCCCGATGAACGGGCCCACGACCTTCAAGGTCATCGGCCGCTACTTCGCCGGCGACGCGTGCCTGATGCTCACCCTCGGCCTGCCGGCGTGCCCCACGAACCGGGATCCGCAGGTCAGCAACACCACCCATCCCGACCAGCACGAGGGCCTCTGGGTTCCGGACGGCTCGGGCGGCGTCACGCTCGCGGTCGGGAACGACGGCGGCTTCTACAAGCAGCATGTCGCCTCCGGCGGCGAGCTGAACAACGGCGGCTGGGGCGACGGCAACCAGGCCGGCTTCACGACCCTCCTCCCCTACGACGTCGCGATGGCGAACGACGGCACCGTCTGGGCCGGACTGCAGGACAACGGCCACATGCGCATCGACTCGCGGACGCGGCAGCAGTTCGAGACGTACGGCGGCGACGGGACGTACGCCGAGGTCGACCCGGCCAACAGCGACGTCGCCTACGAGGCCTACGTGTATGGCGACATGCGCGTCACGAAGGACGGCGGGCAGACCTGGACGGACATGATCCCGCCGGTCACGAATCCCCGCTTCGCCAATCCGTTCGAGATGGATCCGACGGACGCGAATCACCTCGTCACGGGTGGCAACGAGATCGTCGAGACCACCTATGGGCCCGACACGACCGGCCAGACGCAGCCGCCGGTCATCGGCGACCCGACCCCGACGGGCTCCCTCACCGACTGCTGCGGCGCCAAGCCGTGGACCCAGGTCTACGATCTCGGGACAGCGCAGCATCCGGGCGACGCGGCGGCCGCGCCGAGCGCGTCCGACCCGGCCAACGGAATGTCCGCGATCGACGTGCTCGGGCCGGCGATCTACGCGGGCTACTGCGGCGTCTGCGACATCCTGAACGCGACCGCTCCGTTCCAGAGCGGGATCGCCACGAACGTCGGCGGCGCCACGCCGCCCGCGAAGATGACCCCGTCCGGCTGGCACATCGCCGCGGCGAAGGGGTTGCCGGAGCGCTTCATCACGTCGACCGCGATCGACCCGACGGACGCGACGAAGAAGACCATCTACGTCACGATGGGCGGCTACAGCCGGCGCTGGGTTCCCCCGGGAACGCTGCAGGAGAAGAGCTCGGTCGACACCGGCCATCTCTTCAAGTCGACGGATGCCGGCGCGACGTTCACGGACATCTCCGGGAACCTCCCCGACGTGCCGGCGACGTGGGTCACTCAGCGTGGCAAGCAGCTGCTCGTGGGCACCGACGTCGGCGTCTTCGGCACCGACGCGAAGGGCAAGGCGACCTACACGTACCTCAACGGCCTGCCAGTCGTCCCGATCAGCACGATGAACCTGAAGCCCGACGATCCGAACCTGCTCGTGGTCGCCACCTACGGCCGCGGCATCTGGACGTACTGCTTCGACACGCCGCTCGCCGGCACGACCGGCGGCTGCCCGATCACGCCGAAGCCGTTGCCCGAGAAGCCGTCGACTGCCGTGGGGACGACCCTCACCGGACCGTTCGGATTCGAGACGGACGCCCAGGGCTGGACGACGGCCACGACCGACACGCTCGGAGCGACGGCGTGGAAGCGCGGGCCGATCGGCAACACGGGCACGTTCAGCTTCAGCGTCTCCCCCTACGCGGGCGACACGACGGCGACGCTGACGTCACCGCGGTTCTCGAGTCCCGGCGGCTGGACGTTCGTGAACTTCGCGAACCGCCGCTACACCGAGGGTGGCTGCGGCTGCGACGTCATGGCCGTCGAGTGGTCTTCGGACGGGACGACGTGGACTCCCGCGACGTGGCGGTGGGATCCCGACGCGAACGACTGGACGGACCAGTCGGTGTTCGACGGGATGAACCGCGACTACCCGGGCTTCTCCGCGGAGAAGGCGGCGTTCAAGGTGCCGGCCGCCGGGTCGATCGCGGTGCGGTTCCGGTTCACGAGCGACCAGCTCGTCCAGTACGAGGGCAACTACGTCGACGACGTGAGCGTGACCAACTAGTGGTCATTCCGGTCATGAGGCCCAGTTTCTCGGTCGCGAGCACCAAGCCGGAGGGTGCACTCGTCCGCCGCGCAGGCCGATTTAGGCCTGGGCAAGGGCGAGGGTGCGTTCCGGCGCCCCGTGATCGCGGGCGAGAAGCGGGCAGTCATGGCCCGGAGGGCCACATTTAAAGCTTCCGCTCGATACCCGAGACCGTGTAGAGCGGAGGGGCTGTGGCCGGGATTTCCCGGCCACAGCCATTTTTCTAGCCGGTCTGCGCGGCCGGCGATGCGGCCGCGCGGTGCCGGCGAATCAGGTCGCCGTACCAATGGAAGCTTCCCTTCGGCACGCGCTCGAGAGTCGGATAGTCGACATAGACGATCCCGAAGCGCTTCGAGTAGCCGTGCGCCCACTCGAAGTTGTCGAGGAACGACCAGACGAAGTAGCCGCTGACCGGCACGCCGGCCTGCACCGCCCGGCCGACCGCGCGGATGTAGCCCTCGAGGTAGTCCTGCCGCTCCGGATCCCGCACCTCCCCGTCGTGGCCGCGAATGTCGCCGAACGCGGCCCCGTTCTCCGTGATGTAGATCCTGGGCACGGCGTACTCGTCGTGGAGCCGCATGAGCACCTCGTACAGGCCGTCCGGATAGACCTCCCAGTCCATGTCGGTGTACACCGAGCTCGAGCTCCGGAGCGGCTTGCCCTCTCGACCGATGACGAGCCGCGAGTAGTTGTTCACGCCGAGGAAGTCGAGCGGCCTGGAGATCACGGCGAGATCACCGTCCTCGACCGGCGGCGCCGCGTCGCCGAGCAGCTCGAGGACGTCGGCGGGGTACTCGCCCCGGAAGATCGGGTCGAGGAACCAGCGATTGTCTCCGCCGTCGATCCGGCGGGCGACGTCGGCGGCCGACTCGTCGTCGCCTTCGGCCTGGACGGAATAGAGGTTCAGCGTGATCCCGACCGTCGCATTCGGAGCCGCGGCCCGGACGATCTCCACGGCGTGACCGTGCGAGAGCAGCAGGTGGTGCGCCGCCGCCGTCGCATCGGACTTGCTGCGGCGCCCCGGCGCGTGATTCCCGCTCCCGTACCCCGCCCACGAGGCGACCTGCGGTTCGTTGTGCGTGATCCAGCGGCCGACACGGTCGCCGAGCCGCTCGACCACGACCTGCACGTACTCGGTGAACGCATCGACGGTGTCGCGTGACGCCCAGCCGCCGCGGTCCTCGAGCGCCTGCGGAAGATCCCAGTGGTAGAGCGTCACGAAGGGCTCGATGTCGTTGGCGAGCAGCTCGTCGAGGACGCGATCGTAGAAGTCGAGGCCGGCTTGGTTCACGCGGCCACGCCCTTCGGGAAGGATCCGCGGCCAGGCGATCGAGAACCTGAAAGCGTCCAGCCCGAGGTCGCGCATCAGCGCGATGTCGTCGGGGTACCGGTGGTAGAAGTCGCACGCGACCAGCCCCGTGTCGCCCGCCCGAACCTTGCCCGGCGTCGCCGAGAAGCGATCCCAGATGCTCTCGCCGCGGCCGTCTTCGTTCGCCGCGCCCTCGATCTGGTACGAGGCGGTCGCGGCGCCCCACACGAATTCAGCGGGGAAGAGAGTGTCGAGGTCGTCGGGCATCGAGTTCCTTCCGGTCAGGTGATGGATTCGCGGACGTAGTGGCCCGGCCGCTGCTCGACGAGCTGCGTGCCCGGCCCAAAAGCGCCGAGGTCGCGGGCAGAACGACTGGGGAGCCGCTCCTGTCGAAGGCCGGCTTCCGGATCGGGCACGGCGGAGAGCAGCAAGCGCGTGTACGGGTGCAACGGCGTCTGCAGCACGTCGTCGGTCTTGCCCTGCTCGACGATCTGGCCCGCGTACATGACGAGCACCTCGTCGGCGACGTAGCGGGCGCTCGCGATGTCGTGGGTCACGTACAGGAACGCGATGTCGAGCTTCCGCTTCAGATCGAGCATCAGATTGAGGATCCCGAGGCGAATCGAGACGTCGAGCATCGAGATGGGCTCGTCCGCAAGGATCACCGCCGGCTCGACGGCGAGGGCACGGGCGATCGCCACGCGCTGCCGCTGGCCGCCGGAGAGCTGGTGCGGGTACTTCTGCGCGATCTCGCCGGGCGGCACGAGCCCGACCGACGCGAGCAGCTCCTCCACGCGCGCGGACACGTCTCGCCTGGACACGAGGCCGTGGATCAGAAGCGGGCGCGCAAGGTGGTGGTGCACGCGCTTGACCGGGTTCAGCGACGCAAACGGATCCTGGAAGATCATCTGCACCTGCGAGCGGTAGCGAACGAGATTTCTCCGGCCGCGAACCTTGCTGACGTCCTCGCCGCGGAAGAGGATCCGTCCCTCGGTCGGCTCGTAGAGCCGCGAGATCAGGCGCGCGACGGTGCTCTTCCCGCTGCCGCTCTCGCCTACGAGCGCGGTGACGTTTCCGGGACGGAGCTCGAAGGAGACGTCGTCGACTGCGCGCAGGACCCGGCGCCGCACGAGCGGCGAGCCGCTGAGGGGGAAGTGCTTCGCCAGGCCCTGCACTTCGATTGCCGCACTGCTCATGGGCGCTCCTCGCCAGGTGACAGGCGACGAGATGGTCCGCTGCGATCGGGCGGAGCTCGGGCCCCTCGGTCCGCTGCCGCGCGTAGAGCTGCGGCGCGTCGGGCGAGCAATGCGGACAGCGCGGATGGAAGCGGCAGCCAGTGGGCGGATTCGCAAGATCGGGCGGCGAGCCCGGGATGCCGGTCAGGCGGACGATCGGCCCGTGGAGCGGCGGGAAGGAGCTCATCAGCCCGACGGTGTAGGGGTGCTCGGGGCGCTTGAACAGGTCGTCGGCCGGCGCCGACTCGACGATCTCGCCCGCGTACATGATCGCGATCCGGTCGCTGAACTCGACGAGCAGCGAGAGGTCGTGCGTGATGAACAGGACGGCGAACCCGAGCTCGCGCTTCAGCTCCTCGATCTCCTGCAGGATCTCGCGCTGGACGACCACGTCGAGCGCAGTCGTCGGCTCGTCCATGACGATCAGCTCCGGGCGCAGCGCGAGCGCCATCGCGATCACGACGCGCTGGCGCATACCGCCCGAGAGCTCGTGGGGGTAGGCGCGGACGCGCCCGCGGTCGATGCCGACGAGCTCGAGCAGGTCGCCCGCGCGCGTGAGTGCTTCCGAGCGGTCGACCCGCTGGTGGGCGCGGAGCATGTCGACGAACTGGTTGCCGACGCGCATCACGGGATTGAGCGAGTCCATCGCGCTCTGGAAGACCAGCGAGATGTTCCGCCACCGGAACCGGCGCAGCTCCTCGCGGTTCAAGGCCGCCGCGTCCTCGCCCTTGAAGAGGATCCGTCCGTTCACGATCTCGCCCGGCGGGCGCAGAACCCTGAGGAGCGCGTGTGCGACCGTGCTCTTCCCGCAGCCCGACTCGCCCGCAAGGCCGACGAACTCGCCCGGCCGGATCGACAGCGAGACGTGGTCGACCGCGCGCACACGGCCGTAGTCGACGACGAGGTCGTCGAGCTCGACGAGCGGCTGGGACGGCGCTTCCGGCATGACCTGCGTCCGGCTGTCTACCACGGCGCTCACGCAGCCGCGCTCCGCGGCCAGAGCAGCCCGGCGAGCATCCGGCGGCGTGGGCGCACCGACTTCGAGCTCAGCCTTGGGTTGCTCAGCTCGTCGATGCCGTAGTTGACGAAGACGATCGCAAGGATGGTCAGCGAGATCGCCGCGCCCGGGAACACGAAATGCCACCACTCGCCCTGGAGCAGGGTGGAGTTGTTCGTGGCCCAGAAGAGGATCGTTCCCCAACTGACCTTGTTCGCGTCCCCGAAGCCGAGGAACTCGAGCGCCGCCTCCAGGAAGATCGCCTGCACGAAGACGAACGCGAACCCGGCCGCGATGCGGCTGAGCATGTTCGGCATCAGCTCGCCGAAGACGATGCGCGGAGTCGACTCTCCCGCGACCTTCGCGGCGAGGACGAAATCGCGGTTCCGCAGCGACATCGCCTGGCCCCGCCCGATGCGCGTCTCGATCGCACAGCTCGTCAGGCCGATGATCAGGGCCATCACCCAGGGGCCGGTCGCCGTCAGGAACGACGAGATGACGATCAGCAACGGGAGCCCCGGGATGACGAGGAAGATGTTGGTCAGCAGGTTGATCGAGTCGTCGATCCAGCCGCCGCTGTAGGCCGCGAGCAGCCCGAGGGTGATCGCGATCGCCATGGAGATCACCGTTGCCGAGCCTGCGACCAGCAAGGACAGGCGGCCGCCGTAGAGCACCTGCGTGTAGACGTTGTAGCCCTGGTCGGTCGAGCCGAACGGAAGCGCCCACGACGGCGCCTGGCCCGGGAGGTCGTTCGGGACCGTGGGGTTCCCGTGCGTGAAAAGCGGCGCGGCGATCGAGACGAGCACGATCCCGGTGAAGACTGCGATCCCGAAGGCCGACTTGGGATTCCGGAGCAGCTGGCGCGCGAAGGCCGGCAGCGGCATCCGGCGCTGCGGGCCCGCGATGCCCGCACCCGCGATCGGCTCGACGCCCGCCGTCGGATCGTCCGCGACGGCCACGTCCGTATGCGCGAGCTCGTTCACGTCGAGCGCACCCGCGGGTCGAGCACCGCGTAGACGAGATCCATGATCAGGTTCGCGACGAGGACGCAGAGCGAGAGCAGCAGCAGGAGCGCCTGCACGAGCGGATAGTCGTGCCCGAGTGCCGCCTGCTGGATCGTCAGTCCGACGCCGGGATAGCTGAAGACGACCTCGACGAGGATCAGCCCGCCGACCGCGCTCGCGAAGAACGAGGCGAAGCCGGTGAGCGGCGGCAGGATGGCATTCCGCGCCGCGTAGCGCGTCATCACCCGCCGGTCTTTCAGCCCTTTCGCCTGGGCGAGGCCGATGTAGTCCTCGGCGACGGTGTTGATCATCACGTTGCGCATCCCGAGCAGCCAACCGCCGGCGCTGATCGCGACGATGACGAGGATCGGCAGCTGGGCGTGGCGGAACGCGTCGCGCACGAAGTGCCAGCTAGGGCCCACCGTGGTCTCGTTCGAGTACGCATGCTGGATCGGGAACCAGCCGAGCCTGAGCCCGAGGAAGTAGACGGCGAGGAGCGAGAGGAAGAACGCCGGGAACGACTGCAGCGCCATCATCAGCGGCGTCAGCACGTTGTCGGTGAAGCCGCCGCGACGCCAGGCCGCGAACATCCCCAGCGTCGTCCCGAGCGCGAACGAGAGCACGAAGCCCACGCCGACGAGGAAGATCGACCACGGCAGCGTCTGGCCGATGATGTCGCTGACCGGAACGCCCTTGGCGGTCGAGAAGCCGAAGTCGCCGGTGAAGATGTTCGCGATGTAGTGCGGGTACGCCCGCCACACCGGTTCGTCCGAGCTGCCGAGCGACGCCTTGAGCTGCGGCAGGATCGACGGGTTCGAGCGGATGACGTCCTGGTAGCGAAGGAGCAAGCCGTCGAGCGGCGACCCGGGCATGAGCCGCGGCAGCGCGAAGTTGATCGTGAGCGCCGCCCAGAACGCGATCGCGTAGAACGTCAGCCGCCGGAGGATGAACCGCACGCGTCCGCTCCTTCCTTCATGCCGGGGGGCGACCCGGTGGGCAGTGTCTCACGTTGCCCACCGGGTCGAACGAGATCGAGTACCGCTATCCGCCGGAGGGTCGGAGCGTCAGCAGGATCTTCTCGACCTGGTTCCCCGTGTTGAAGATCGGGTCGACGTAGGCGTTCGCATACGTCGGGAACCCTGTCCAGTACTTGGTGCTGTAGGTCGACCAGCGCGGGCCCACGAAGAGCGGCACGGCCGGCAGGTTGTCGAGCCAGATCTTCTGGAGCTTGTGCGCGATCTGCTTCTGCTTCGACGTGCTCAGCGTCCCCTTGAACTGCTTGAGGAGCGTTGCGCCCTGCGCGTGCTGGAAGTGCTCCCAGTTCCCGGTCGCCGAGGCGTCGACGCCCGGACCCAGGTTGGTCGACGGATCGAAGTGCGAGAAGAAGTACGCGTACGGCGTGATGTCGTTGCCGCCGTTGTTCCAGAGCAGCGTCGTGAACTTCGTGCTCATCGCGTTCGGCTGCCACGCGCCCCAGTCGGGCTCGAGCTTGACCGACGCGTCGATGCCGACGTCCTGGAGGTTCCTCGCGATGATCTGCAGCGAGGCGACCCAGTCCGACCAGCCGCCGATCACGTGGATCTGGAAGCTGACGCGATCGCCCTTCGGATCGACGAGGTTGCCGTTCTTGTAGGTGAAGCCGGCGTCGGTGAACTCCTTCTTGGCCGCCGCGGGGTTGTACGTCGCGAGCTTCTTCGCCTGCGACACGAGCTTCGGGTCGATCCACGTCGGGTAGATCTTCTCGATCCCGAGTGCGTTCACCGCGGGCGCGTAGCCGTACTCGCCGAGCCTGACGACCTTGTTCCGGTCGATCGCCTGGCTGACGCCCTTGCGGAACGCCGGCAGGCTGTACGGGTACTTGGTGAGGTCGAAGAACAGGTCGACCGGCAGGCCCACTCCGAGGTAGGAGGCGTGGTAGTGCTTCTTGTCGTGGGCGATGTAGGCCTTCTCGACGTTCGGCACGAAGTTGTGCGTCCAGTCGGCCTGGCCGCTGACGATCTGGAGCAAGGCCGCGTCGTTGCCGGAAGCGGAGATCCGCTCGATGCACGAGACGCGCGGCAAGCCCTTCTTCCAGTAGTGCGGGTTCTTGCTCAGCACGTAGTCCTGCCCGTTGAAGCGCGTGATGCGGGTGAACGGACCTGAGCCGACGGGATTGGAGTTCGTGAACGTGTCGGGGTTCCGAACCTTCGACCAGATGTGCTGCGGGACGATGAAGACCGTGCTCAGGATCGAGCCCACGAAGGTGGCGTCGACCTGCTTGAACCGGATTGCGACCTTGTTCTTGCCGGCCAGCTTGACCGAGGCGATGTTGCTGTTGTCGCCGACCAGGTTGATCCGGTCCATGTACTTGTCCTGACGGCCTGCGGTGAGGCTGTAGAGGACGTCGCGATTGGTCAGCCGCTTGCCGTCCGACCACATCACGTTCGGCTGGATCGTGATCGTGAGGGTCTTGCCGTCCCTGCTGAACGCGAGCTTCTTGGCGAGGATTTTGTAGACCCGTCCGCCGCCGAAGGCGGTCGAGATGACGAGGTTCTCGTAGATGCCGCCCTGCGTGAAGTCGCGCATGGAGCCGCCGTTGAACGGGTTGAAGTTGCGGACGAACGCCTCGTCGCCCGAGCCGGTCGCAACCACGCACTTGTGCGCGGCGACGGCGGTCGTCGTCCCGGCACCCCGGTGCGCGGCCGAAGCGGTCTGCGCCGCGAATGTCGTGAGGAGGACGATGGCGCCGAAAGCGCCGAGCGCTCGGAGGGTCTTGCGGGCCGAGCGGACTGAACTCTCCATGCTCCCTTCCTTTCTTCCCAGGCCGGCCGTCACGGGCGGTCTGTCGTCGAATCGGTAGGAACCGGTGACTTTCCGTAAATGTTCCGGTAACGGTTAACAGAGTTTCGATGCGGAGTCAAGCGACACCGCTCTTTGACGCCCGCCGATCCGCGGCATATGATCGTCAGGTTCCCGAAACCGTTTCCATGGCATCCAGCACTGACATCCGGGCACGAGCCGGTCGCGCGACGATTCGCGACATTGCCAGCCTTGCAGGCGTTTCGATCGCGACGGTGTCGCGCGTCCTCAACGAGCGGCCCGACGTCGCGGCGGAGACCCGCGAGGCCGTGCTCGAGGTCGTACGCGCGCAGGGCTTCAGCACGAATCGCAGCGCCCGGGCTCTCTCCGCCGGCCGCACTGGTCTCGTCGGCGTGACGCTCCCGATCGTCCACGCGGCGTACTTCTCGTACATCCTGTCCGGAGCGACCGAGGCCCTGTACGAGCAGGACATGCGGGCCATCCTCTGCCCGACCCTCCACCAGCACGACCGCGAGGTCAACCTGCTCGACCGGCTGATGCACGGAACGACCGACGGAGCGATCCTGATGCTCCCGCAGGAGTCGAGCGAGGAGCTCAAGGCGCTGCAGGACAAGGGGTATCCCTTCGTCGTCGCCGATCCGCGCGACTACCTCGACGAAGGCATCCCTTCGGTGTCCGCAGCCCACGCCTCCGGGGCGAAGCAGGCGACGCAGCACCTGCTCGGCCTCGGCCATCGGCGCGTCGCCGCGATCACCGGCGAGCCCGGGATGGCGACCGAGGAACGGCGTCTCGGCTACCACGCCGCGCTCGCGGCGGCAGGGATCGCGTCCGACCCCGAGCTCGTCGTCGAGGCCGACTGGCTGATCACCGGCGGCGCCGCCGCCGCGTCACGCCTGCTCGACCTGGCCGATCCCCCGACCGCGATCTTCGCGTTCAACGACAACCTCGCGATCGGCGCGATCCGTGCGGCGCAGGCTCGCGGCCTGAACGTCCCGGATGAGCTCTCGGTGGTCGGCTTCGACGACACCGAGGAAGCGGCGATCGTCACCCCCGCATTGACCACGGTGCGCCAGCCGCTCGCCGAGATGGGCCGCATGGCGGTCTCGCTCCTCGGCCGCCTCCTCGATCAGCAGCGCGTCGAGGCTCTGCGCGTCGAGCTCGCAACCCGGCTCATCGTGCGGAACTCCACCGCGCCACCTCGCGCGTAACGCCTTCGCTCAGAAGCCCCGCAGGACGTCCGAGACGGTCTCCCCGACGACGTCCAGGCTTGCCGCAGAGACGGCGGTCAGGTCGTCGCACGGCTTGTGCCAGCACGGGAAGCTGAAGTCGATCAGGTCGACCGAGGGCACGCCTGCGCGGGCGAACGGGACGTGGTCGTCGAGGATCGTGACGGTCCGGCCGACGAAGACGCGCCCGACGCCGACGCGCGAGGCCGACGCGCGCACACGCGCGAAGAGACGCTCGTTCGAGCCCTGCTCCTTCGGGATCGCAAGGCTGCGGTCGCCGATCATGTCGAGCAGGATCATCGCCTGCGCATGTCGGTACGCCTGCGCCGCGACCCTGCTGCCGCGCGTTCCGTTCTGCTCGAAGCTCGAGTCGTCGGGCGCCTCCTCCCCGTCGAAGAAGATGAAGACGACAGTCGGCCGGACGGCTCGCGGACGGAGGGCGCGCGCGAGCTCGTAGACGACCGCGGTACCGGAGGCGCCGTCGTTCGCCCCGACGAAGCCGGGGTAGTCCTTCGTGTCGTAGTGGGCGCCGACGACGACGTAGCGCTTCGAATCGCGGCCACGGACGGTGTAGACGACGTTGCGCAGACCGCCGGGTACCGATTGGTAGCGGGCGCCCGGCAGGAGCTTGACGATGTGCGCGGCGAGCGCCCGCGACTCGACCGAGCCGGCCGGGCGGGGGCCGAGCTCCACCTGCCAGCGCAGGAACGCAAAGGCGCGCTTCGAGTCGAACCGGTCGGGGCGCCTGGCGGCGTGGGTGCTCGCGACGAGAGCGGCGGCCACCGCGACGGCGAGGAGGAAGAGGCTGCGCCTCACGCCCGAATCTTGCCCGGAACGCACGAAGGGCCGGTTGCCCGGCCCTTCGATCGAGGTCTTGCGCGGAGCGTTAGGCGGGAGGGGTGTCCTCGTGGCTCCCGCTCGAGCCGCCCATGTCGCCGCCGGCCGCTGGTGGCGGCGGAGGCGGAGGCGGAGGCGTCGTGCCCATTCCACCGGTGACGGGCGGCTCAGGGGTTACCGGCGGCGGTGCCGTCGCCGTACCTCCCCCTCCTCCACCCATCATCGTGGCCCGGCTGGGCAAAGCCTCACCGCTCTCGCTGAACCTGAGCCAGGCCCCTGCGGCGATTGCGATCCCGAGCAGCAACCCGACCCATTCAGGCCAATGCCGGAACTCGTTTGCGCTCAGGAACTTGATCAGGACGAAGATTGCGACGAGTCCTGCCACACCCGCGCCGATCAGCCCTTCCGGGAGGTTCATGTTCTTCGTGACGTCCGGAGCGAACGCGCCGAGCAGCTCCCAGACGAGTAACACGAGCGTGAGAAGCCCGAGGATCACACCGGCAGTGCCGTGCCAGCCGCTCACCCCAGCGCACCTGCTGCCGACGGTCGGGATGGTCACGCACGTCTGCTGCCAGTCGAAGAACGACATGAAGATCAGAAGGAGCGCTGACGCCGGAAGGAGGATCTTCCTCGACATGCTCCAGTTAGCCCAGTCCATTCGTTGCTCCTTCTTTGATGGGACCCCGGCTGTACGTCAGGATGAATCTACTGCGGAAGCCGGACGCGCGTCTAGGGCAGAAGCCCATTCTGCAAGCCGTCCGGGTTTCCTCCGACAGCGATCTGACACACTTCTGCGATGGAAGCGAACGAGCCTGGGACCGCCCCTCCCACGAGCACCGGCGGCGATGGAGGCGAAGGCCGCGGCGAGCGGCTGAAGCGACACAGCCAGCGTGCCCGGCTCTACAGCGTGGCGTTCGCTCTCGTGGCTCTGCTCGTCTGCCTCGTCGCGCTGATCCTCGCGAACACGCGCAAAGTGACGCTGAGCTGGGTCTTCGGCGACACGAACGCCTCGCTGGTCTGGATCATCCTCGCGGCGGCGATCCTGGGCTGGCTGCTCGGGCTCGCGACGAGCATCGCCTTCCGCAGGCGCACTCGGCGCATTTCCGGCTAGACGAACTCCTCCGCCGGGACGGCACGGCGAACGTCTTCCTCGCGCTCCGGCAGGAACCACCGCTCGGCGATGAACGTCGGCACGACGGCGGAAAAGACGACGACGGTCATCAAGAGCGAGAACTGGGTCTCGTCGATGATGTGTGCGGTGAGGCCGTAGAGCGAGGAGATCGTCCCGAACGTCAGGCCCGTGCTCATCAGCAAGGTCGCGAAGGTGGCGTGCCGAGGGATCGCGCGCCGGGCCAGCGGATACACGAACGCGATCTTCGGGACCATCTTCGTGAGCAGGAGCGCGCCGAGCAGGCCCAGGTTCGAGACGACAGCGCCGAGTGAGACGTTCAAGCCGCCCTTGACGAAGAAGAACGGCGTCAGGAAGGCAAACGCGACGATGCGCAGGCGCTGCTGCTCATCGCGGTGCTCGGCATAGTGGCGGCTCATCATCAGGCCGAGAACGAAGGCCGGGAGTACGGCGTGTCCGTTCGACGCGTCCGCGAGCACCATCAGCACGAACAGGACGACGAACACGAGCTTGATCTCCGGCTCGATGACGCGGCCGCCGTAGCGGCGGAAGAACGGCGTTGCGATCCTCGGCAGCACCAGGATCAGCGCCACCGACACGACGAGGAAGACCGGGAACCAGATGTTCGGCTTGATGAAGATCGCCGAGAGCGCGACCGCCGTGCACATGTCCGTGACGAACGTGGCGCTCATGATCAGCTTCCCGACATTCGACGTCGTCAGGCCCCGCTCGACGAGCACCGCATAGACGACAGCCAAGGAGGTCGTCGAGAGCGCGGTGCCCGAGATCAGCGACGCCTTCGCCGTCCAGCCGATCAGGAAGTAGGAGACCAGCGAGGCCAGGACGAACGGCCCGAGAAACGAGGCGACGCCGATCCCGACCGTCGCACGCGCGCGATCGCGCATGTAGACCGGATCGACCTCCATCCCGGCCAGGAACGTCAGCACGATCGACGCGAACTTCGCGATGAACTCGAGCCATTCCGTCGTGTGCAGGTGGAAGAGGTTGCCAACGACGACGCCGAGCGTCAGCTCGAGGAGTGCGACCGTGACCCCGAGCTCGACGGAGAGCATCGACGCGAGGAGCACGACGGCTCCGAGGACGGCTGCAAGTTGGATCGGGCTCGCGGTGACCTCCTACGTCGCGTCTCGTTTGACGTTCGGTAGAGGCCATCAGCCCCCGTGGGGGCGGTTAGGCGCGAGCCTCATCGCGCTGGGCGAAGCTTAGCCGGAGAAGCGTCCGACGTAGATCGTGACCACGGAGCCGCGCGGCGCGCGGGTGCCGCCGGCCGGCTGCTCGTCGAGCACGATCCCGTCCTGCGTCTGGTCGGTCGTCGGCTGGTCGATCACCTCGACAACGAAGCCCGCGTTCTGGAGGGTCGTGGTGGCGGTCGCCTCGTCCTGGCCGGCCACGTCGGGAACCGAGCGCGCGGCCTGGGGATTCGGGCCCGTCGAGACGTTCAGGCGTACACGCGAGCCCCGCTTGACCTTCGTGGCGGGCGCCGGCCGCTGCGCAACGACGCGTCCGGCCGGCTGCGTCGACGCGACGTAGACGACGTTGCTCGCGAGTCCCACGGCCTGGAGCCGGCGCTGGGCCACGGTCTGGTTCAGGCCGACCACCCGCGGGACCGCGACGCTCGCCGGCGCGGTCGTGGTCGTGCCGGGGCTGGTCGTCGTCGCCGTGGTGCCTGTTCCGCCGCCGGACGCGACGTTCAGCCGAACCTTCGAGCCCTGCGGCGCAGACGTCCCGCCCGCCGGTGCCTGGCTGACGACCGTCCCGCGAGCCTGGTCGGAGGGGACGACGACGATCGTGTACGCGAAGCCCGCCGTCTTGAGCGCGGCCTGCGCGTCGGCGGAGGGCTGGCCCAGGACGTCCGGCACCTGAGCGCGCTTCTGTCCCTTGGACACCCCCAGCTGTACCTGACTGCCCTTGTCGGCGCGCTCGCCGGCGGCGGGGTTCTGCGCGACGACCGTCCCGCTCGGCTTCGTCGAGAACACCTCGCTCGCCTTCGCCTTGAAGCCGGCCGCCCGGAGCTTCGTGACCGCGGCAGCCGTGCGCAGTCCCACGAGGTCCGGAACCTCGACGCCGGACCGGCCCGCCGAGACGATCATCGTGACGACCGCGCCGGGATCGACGTGCGCTCCTGCTGCGGGCGACTGCGAGAACACGGTGTCCTTGGCCTTCTGACTCGTCTGGCGCTTGATCTGCGACCGCAGCCCCGCCTGCGTGATGCGGGCCGTCGCCTTGACCTCGGTGAGCCCGATCACCGTGGGGACGGCGGTGCCCTGCGCGGTGGACGTCGTCGTGCCGCTACCGCCGCTGTTGTGGACGAGCAGCCAGCCCACGAGCGCACCGACCACGAGCAGGGCGAGCGCGAGCAGCCACGGCCACCATTCCCTGGGGGGTGGCCCCGCGGGCGGCGGCGGCGGGCCGTCTTCGACGTAATCCTCGCGGACCGCGCGGCGAGGAGTCCCACGCACGACAGTCGTGTCCGCGGGGGCGCGGCGGCTCCAGGGAAAGCGGCGCGGGCGGGCCATGGCCGCTGAATGCCCTGGGAGGACCTATTCGAATCGCTACCGGCGGCGGCCGCGGCGCGGGACGTACTCGGGCCGGCGCGGAGTCGTCGTGACCGGAAGCTCGTCGGCCTCGTCGAGCGGTGAGCCGTTCGACTCGCCCTGCTCGAGCTCGAGCTCGCTGCGCTCGGCGGCCAGCGGCTCCTGGGTCGTCTCCTCGAGAGGCGTCTCCTCGAGCTCGACGACGTTCTCGGGCTCAGGCTCCTCGGGCGTCGCGTATTCGAAGTCCCGCTCCCACGGATCGACGTAGGCCTGTGCCGGCTCGGGCTCGGGGTCCACCTCGAGCAGCGCTGGCTCCAGCTCCGCCTCCTCGACGCGCCGGCGGCCGAACAGCCGACGCTTGGGCTGCTCCTCGACTGCGGGCTCGGGCTCAGCTTCGGGCTCCGGCTGCGGCTCGCTCCGGGCCACC
>Ga0193747_1000214_pt1 | contig 23654 bp, 12 predicted proteins | sample L1m2metaG_FD_143048 | JGI IMG/M metagenome (GOLD analysis project Ga0193747, IMG submission 143048) | Soil microbial communities from a riparian zone of the East river system, Colorado, United States - L1m2 | ecosystem: Environmental > Terrestrial > Soil > Riparian zone | place: USA: East River...
AGCTTGGAAACAATCGGTTATTTTTCCGATGCGCCGCACTCGCAAACATATCCGTCGCCGGGTCTCGGCGTGTTTTATCCGAAAACTGGCAACTTCATCGGCTTCGTTAGCAACGTTCATTCACGCGCGTTGCTACGTCGTGTTATCGCGCTGTTCCGCAAACACGCAAAGATCCCATCTGAAGGCGCCGCGCTTCCCGCGTTCATCCCCGGCGTCAGTTGGTCGGACCAATGGTCGTTCTGGCAACAGGGTTACCAGGCGATCATGGTGACCGATACCGCGCCGTTTCGTTATCCCTACTATCACTCGTCCAACGACACGCCCGACAAGCTCGATTACGATCGCTTCACGCTGGTTGTCAGCGGCATGGAGAAAGTGATCGAAGATCTGGATAAACTGTAGCCGTCGATCGAAGAGTCGCGTTTGATTGTAGATCAGTGCGAGTTCGGATGGATACAGAGAATACTTCGACGGCAGTACACACTTGGCGAATCACAGCAAGGTGCCACGAAGAACGAATAGGGCGACATTGAAATAAATTACCAATCCCGTTACGTCGACCAGCGTCGCGACGAATGGCGCAGATGAGGCCGCCGGATCGAGTCCGCAACGGCGCAGCAAAAAGGGGAGCATCGCGCCACTCAGAGTTCCCCAAAGCACGACCCCGATAAGCGCAGAGCCGACAGTGAGTGCAACCAGCCAGTGATATTTTCCGTAATCGAAAATATGCAAGTATTGCCACAGCGTGATTCGGAAGAAACCGATCGTTCCAAGAATCAAGCCGAGCGCAAGTCCGGACAGCAACTCCTTGCGCACGACCCGAAACCAGTCGCGCAGATGCAATTCACCGAGAGCCATCGCACGGATAACCAGCGTCGTTGCCTGCGATCCGGAGTTGCCGCCACTGGAGATGATCAAGGGCAAAAACATCGCAAGGATGGCCGCCTTCTCGATCTCGCCGTTATAACCCTGCATTGCAGTTGCGGTCAGCATTTCGCCGAGAAACAGAATGATCAGCCAGGTTGCGCGTTTCTTTACCATCCGCAGAAACGGAATGGTCGTATACGGCTCGTCCAACGCTTCCATGCCGCCGAGTTTCTGGATGTCTTCGGTCGCTTCTTCCTCGGCTACGTCGAGCATGTCGTCACTCGTGACGATCCCGACCAGCACGCCGTTTGAATCGACTACCGGCAACGCGGCGCGATCGTACTTACGGAAGACGTTCAGCGCATCCTGCTGCGAATCGATCGCGTTCAACGCCACAAAGTTTCGATCGCGAATCTCCCTCACCTCGGTCGTAAGCGGCCGGAGCAGGAACTCGCGCATCCGCACGTCGTCGATCAATTTGCCGCGGTCATCGACAACGTAAACGAAGTTTAGCGTCTCGCGGTCGCGACCGTACTCGCGAATATAATCGAGCACGTGTTGCACCGTCCAATCCTCCTTCGCCGCGATAAAATCCGGCGTCATCAAACGGCCTACGCTGTATTCCGGATAGCCGAGAAGCGCCGTGGCCACACGGCGTTCTTCCGGTGTGAGCAGGCGGATCAACTGGCGCGCCGCGGCGCTCGGCAATTCCTCCAGAAGCGCCGTGCGATCGTCCGGCGACATCTCATTCAAGATGGCGACGACCTGCTCGTGCGCCATCGCGCGTAACAACTTCTGCTGTTCCTCGATCCCGATGTATTCGAAGACGTCTGCCGCGAGCGCCGCTGGCAGGACACGAAAGATGATCACCTGTTCGTCTTCCGGCATATCGAGGATCACCTCTGCGACATCGGCCGGCGGCCATTCGTGGAAAACTTCGCGGAGCGCCGTGAAGTTACGGGCGTCGATCAGACTCTTGATTTCCGGTTCTAAGATCTTCCCGACCATGTTGCGTTTCTAGCACTCGCACTTGCCCAAAGCAACGCCTCGCCAAGACTTCTTCAAAACGTTACAAAAGATGGCCGCTTCGAGGTAACTCTGGTCTTCTCCTCTTGGCATTTGTGGGGAAACGTTCCAAAATGAAGATAATGCCTGCAGTTGCTACAGCTCCAATGATTCGGCGCGAGACCAGTGACGATGACATTTGCGTGCTCACCTTCGATCGTCCCAACTCGGGCGCGAACATTTTCGACGCCGCTACTCTCGATGAATTGAATGAGCATCTCGATGCCGTGGAGAAAGACGCTTCGCTTCGCGGGCTGATCATCGCATCGGAAAAGAAATCGATCTTTGTCGCGGGCGCGGATCTGAAGACGCTGTTAGAAGCTGCGAAAACCGGCGAGATGCGCGGATTTGTTGAGCGCGGGCAACAGGTTTTCAATCGCCTGGCCGATCTTAAAATCCCAACAGTTGCTGCCATCCACGGCGCGTCGGCCGGTGGTGGTTACGAAGTTGCACTCGCGTGCGATTATCGCGTCGCGTCAGATGATCCGGCCACCCGGATCGGTTTGCCCGAAACGGGCTTGGGACTTCTTCCCGGCTGGGGCGGTTGCACCCGATTGCCGCGATTGATCGGCGCTGAAAAGGCTGCCGAGGTGATTTTGAAAGGCAAACTTTATTCCGCTCAGGAAGCTTTGAAAATCGGACTGGTGGATGAAATCGCGCCGTCCGATCAGCTTCTCGATCGCGCACGTGAAAAGCTGCGCGCTGGAAAACGCAAGATGGAGGGCGGAGCTCCGTCGACGCCGGGCTCTCAGGAAATCGCCCCTCCAAAACAACGTGGAAATCCGGCGCTCGCACGCGCTTACGACATCATCACTAAGACCCAGTCGATTTCGCCCGATGAATCTTTGCGGTTGGAGCTGGACGGGATTTTGGAGCTTGGCAAAACGGAGTCGACGCAAAATCTCATTCGCAATTTTTTCCTCGCGGAGAAATACAAGAAGGGAACGTCGCGAACGCCGTCCGAAAAAATCGTGCACGCTGCTGTGATTGGCGCCGGTGTGATGGGCTCCGGCATTGCGCAATGGCTTAGCTCCCGTGGCGTCACTGTGATCTTGCGCGACGTCGCGCGCGAACAGATCAATGGCGGATTGGCGAACGTTGAAAAAATCTATGGCGACGCCGTAAAGCGCGGCTTGATGACTGAGGAAAACGCGAAACAGGGTCGCGCCCGGATTTGTGGCTCCACGGCGCCAATGGAGTTGCGGGATGTACAATTCGTAATTGAAGCGACTTCTGAGAAGATGGAGATCAAGAAAGAAGTTTTCCGCGAGCTGGCGATGGAGGCCGGCCCGAAAACCATCGTCGCGACAAATACTTCAGCGCTTCCGGTCAGCGAACTGGCCGATATGACGGTTTCGCCCGAGCACGTGATCGGATTGCATTTCTTCAACCCGGTGAGTCGGATGAAACTCGTGGAAGTTGTTATTGCGAAGCAAACATCCGACGAAACCCGCGACCGGAGCCTGAGTTTTGTACGGCAGATCGGAAAACTGCCCGTAGTCGTGCGCGACAGCCCGGGCTTCCTGGTGAACCGCGTTTTGTTTCCGTACTTGCTCGAAGCCGCGGAGCTGTTTGAGAGCGGCGTGGACGCGGAGCAGATCGATCGTGCGCTGGTGGAATGGGGGATGCCGATGGGTCCGTTGCGATTGATCGATGAAATCGGCGTCGATATTACGATCGATATCGGCAACACACTCGAGAAGGCCTACGGGCAGCGCGATCACGTCCCAGCTGTCCTGCTTTGGCTGCGCGACCAGCAGATGCTGGGCCGCAAAACAGGCGCAGGTTTTTACAAGTACGAAGCCAAGAGGCAGACGCCTAACGACTCGCTGGTGCAATGGCGGCGTGGATTGCACGGTGAGCCGGAGGGGGCTCAAGGACCAAACATTCCACCGAACTCGCATCGCGATCCGCTGTTGGGGTTAAATGAAGAGGAGCTGACTCACCGGCTCATTTTTCTAATGGTGAATGAGGCCGCTCGCTGTGTGGAAGAGGGGGTCGTCGATTCTCCCGAGGATGCGGATTACGGAATGATTTTGGGAACAGGTTTCGCGCCGTTCCGCGGCGGGCCGTTGCGATTTGCGGAACACTTGGGATTAAAGAGGACCGTCGAAGAATTGGAACGGCTTGGGCGAACTGAAGAGAAATTTGCTCCATGCGAAATTTTGAAGAAGCATGCGCGGCATGGGACGAAATTTTATGAGGAGTAAATGTAGCGCGAGCGTCCCGCTTGCGTTCGGTTGTTCTGCAAGCCAGAGGCTTGCGCTACTTTCATGAAATCGCCCCTCGAAGCACCGGAAAAACAAATCGCCGAGGAAACCAGCGCAAAGCCCGAAAAGCCGGTACCTCCTGCCGTCATCGACACGTCGAAGATGGCGAAAGGACAGCGCGAAGCGCTCGAGCTTGCGGAGGCTGCGCGCGATCCGCTCGAAGACCGCGGCAGTTTCGCCAGCAACCTGTTCGTCGGACGTTACGATTTCAATCGAATCCATCCGTATCCGGCACAGAGCGCCGAGGATCGCGCCGCTGGCGAGGACTTTTTGCACAAGCTTGAAACTTATCTACGCGAACATGTCGATGCCGATGAGATCGATCGCACCGGTGAAATTCCGCCGGAGAACTTCAAAGGCCTCGCGGAGATGGGCGCGTTTGGGATCAAGGTGCCGAAGAAATACGGGGGGCTGGGATTATCACAATCGAATTATGGACGGGCTGCAGTGTTGCTTGGGAGTTGGGATGGAAACGTCGCCGCACTCGTGTCTGCGCATCAGTCCATCGGTGTTGCGCAACCGTTGCTCTTATTTGGCACTGAAGAACAGAAACAAAAATATCTCCCACGCGTCGCAGGCGGTGAGATTTCAGCGTTCGCGCTGACGGAAGTTCATGCAGGATCCGACCCGGCGACACTGAGCCTCAAAGCCGAGCCCAGCGAAGACGGCTCCGAGTTCATCCTGAACGGCGAAAAACTTTGGTGCACAAATGGCGTGAAAGCCGGCGTGCTGGTGGTGATGGCGCGCACGCCGTCGAAGATGGTCGGCGGAAAAGAACGCAAGCAAATCACTGCCTTCATCGTCGATGTAGATACGCCGGGACTGGAGATCGCGTATCGCTGCCGGTTCATGGGACTTCGCGCGCTTTACAACGCGGTTGTTAAGTTCACCGATGTGCGGGTTCCGCGGGAGAACATCATCTTTAAGGAAGGTGCCGGACTCAAGGTCGCGCTTACGACATTAAATACTGGGCGGCTCACGCTTCCCGCGGCGTGCGTCGGGGTCTCGAAGCGTTTGCTGGAGATCTCGCGCAAATGGGCCGGCGAACGGATTCAATGGGGCGTGCCCATCGGCAAACATGCAGCCATCGCCGGCAAAATTGCGGAGATGGCGGGCAACGTTTTCGCCATGGAAGCGATGACTTTTCTCACTTCGTCGCTGCTCGACAGCAAATCTGGCGACCTGCGCATCGAAACTGCGATGTGCAAAATGTGGGCAACGGAAACCACGTGGCGCATTGCCGATGAGGCAATGCAAGTGCGCGGCGGGCGTGGATATGAGACCGCAGCATCGCTGGCCGGACGCGGCGAGCCACCAATCGCTGTGGAAAGATTTCTGCGCGATTGTCGAGTCAACACAATCTTCGAAGGTTCCAGCGAAATCATGCGGCTCTTCATCGCGCGCGAGGCGCTTGATCCACATCTGAAAGTCGGCGGCGCGATTTTCAACACGCAACTGCCGATGTCCGATCGGGCGAAAGCCGTTTTGAGTTCCGGAAAATTTTATGCCGGCTGGTATCCGCGCCAGTGGTTGCCAAATGGCGCGGGCAAGATCGACAACTTGCACGAAGTACTTTTGGGCCACGTCAATTACGCCGCGCGCACGAGCAAGCGACTTGCACGCGGATTGTTTCACGCGATGGCGCGCTTCGGCCCGAAACTCGATCGCGAGCAACTGCTCCTTTCCAGGTTTGTCGGTGCCGCGACGGAGTTGTTTGCGATCAGCGCGACGTGTTCGTACGCGCAATGGCTGCTCGGCCAGGGTAAACCGGCCGACGAAATCCTTTCCATTGCGAATTATTTCTGCCGCTCGGCGCGCATGAGAATCGATCATCATTTCGCAGGCACCGCGCGCAACGCCGATAAGCGCGGTTACGATCTCGTGCAGGATTTGCTCGCCGGAAAACACGAGCTGCTGCGCCAGGGCATGGTGTAAGGGCAGCGCAGGCATTTCTGCCCGACAGCTTCGACGACGATTAAGTCCGGGAACCTTGCCAGTCTTGGAACCAGAGCCGCCGGCAACATGCCCGCGCTCCCCATTGACCACGCTCACCGTCACAGTTACGATCTCGGATGAGTATCGCACCCGTCCTCGCGGAGACACCTTCGACTCGAAACCGCAAGCCAAAGATCGAAGCAGAAAAGCCAATGGCGCCTGCGAAAGTCCTCCACACGATCGAGCAGCACGTTTTGCTGGACGGGTTCAAAATCGTCGTGGATCTCGACAAAAGCCGCGGCTCGTACTTGTACAACGCGGTCGATGATCGCCGACTAATAGATTTCTACGGTTTTTTTGGGTCGATGCCGGTCGGATTCAACCATCCGCACTTCGACGAACCGGAAGTGCGACGCGATCTTTCACACGCAGCGAAAGTGAAGATTGCCAACTCGGATATTTATTCAGCCGGCTACGCTGAATTTATCGCGACGTTTGAGCGCGTCGTCGGTTTGCCGCCGCTCCAGCATTATCTGTTCATCGAGGGCGGCGCGCTTGCGGTGGAGAATTGTTTGAAGGCGGCGATGGATTGGAAAGTCCGGAAGAACATGGCCGCAGGTCACGGCGAACGCGGCACGCAGGTTTTGCATTTCCGGCGCGCTTTCCACGGGCGGAGCGGTTACACCATGAGCCTGACCAATACCGATCCGCGCAAGACGGATTTGTTTGCGAAATTTGATTGGCCACGCGTCTCCTGTCCGCGCATCGATTTTTCGCTTCCCGAATCGAAACGCGAGGCGGACGTGATCGAGCGAGAACAGAAAGCCGAGCGCGAGATCCGCGAGTTCATTGAACAACGCAACATCGACATTTGCGCCATTATCATCGAACCGATGCAGGGTGAGGGGGGCGACAACCATTTCCGCGGTGAATGGCTGCAAAAGCTGCGAAAAATTTCCGACGAAAACGATATCCTGCTGATTTTCGACGAAGTGCAATGCGGCATGGGCGCGACCGGTCGCAACTGGTGCTGCGAACATTTCGGTGTTGTGCCCGACCTGATGGCGTTCGGAAAAAAAGCGCAGGTCTGCGGTGTGATGGCCGGCCCGCGCATCGATGAAGTGAAAGACAACGCTTTTCGGTTGCCCAGCCGTTTAAATTCAACGTGGGGCGGAAACTTCACAGATATGGTGCGCTCGACCCATTATCTGCGCATCATCGAACAGGAACGTTTGGTTCAGAACGCCGCGAAAGTAGGTGCCTATTTTCTCGATCAACTGCGCGATCTGCAAACGGAAGAGTCGCTGATTTCCGCCGCGCGCGGCCGCGGACTATTTCTCGCGTTCGATCTTCCCGATGCGAAAACGCGCGAAGAATTTTGGCACGGCTTTTTTGATCTTGGTGTGTTGACTCTTCGCTCCGGCGAAAACTCGATCCGCTTTCGTCCGGCACTGGATATCACTGCGGAAGCGATTGATGAGGCAATGGAATTGATGCGCAAATATTGCAGGAAGCGCAGGAGTTCGAAATGAATCGTCATGGGTCGGTGGTTCCGGGGAGCGCACGCGGCTCGCGTGCTGGTTTCGGCGGCTCGCCGAAACGAACTTCGGGAAGAATCGAGCCGAAGGAGAGCGCCCACACGAAGAAAAGTTCGCGAGAGCGGGCCGCCCTCGCCCGCACGCGAGCCGCGTGCGCTCCCCGGATTGCTGCGGAACCGCCGATCGACATATGAAAACACCTCTGGAAAAACTGGGTCTCACCGACGACAACGCGGGTGTTTTCGATGGTGAATGGCGCGGCGGCGGCGCGACGTTTGACAAAATTTCGCCGATCGACGGGCGGCGACTCGCCAGCGTCCGCACCGCTTCCGCCGACGATTACAAGAAAGCAATTTCGCGCGCGCACGAAGCCTTTGTGAAATGGCGCGTCACACCCGGACCGGTGCGCGGCGAGACCGTTCGCCGCCTCGGCAACGCGTTGCGTGAACTCAAACATGAGCTCGGTCAGCTTGTGACACTGGAGACCGGGAAGATCATCGCTGAAGGCGAAGGCGAAGTGCAGGAGATGATCGACATTTGCGATTTCGCCGTCGGTCAGTCGCGAATGCTGTACGGCCTAACGATTCAGTCGGAACGTCCGAGCCACCGTTTAATGGAACAATGGCACCCGCTCGGTCTGCTCGCAGTGATAAGCGCGTTCAATTTTCCGGTCGCGGTTTGGTCCTGGAATGCAGCGCTCGCTGCAGTGTGCGGTGATGCCACGATTTGGAAGCCGTCGGAAAAAACGCCGCTCACCGCAATCGCCGTCACTAGAATTGCCGAGCGCGTCTGTCGCGAAACTGGTGCTGATCCAGCGATTTTTACTCTACTGGTTGGCGATCGCAAAACGGTCGGCCAAAAGTTGTCGGATGATCCGCGGATTCCGTTGGTGTCGGCTACCGGCTCGACCAATATGGGATTTAATGTCGCCAAAGCGGTTAACGGACGGCTGGGTCGAACGATTCTGGAACTCGGCGGCAACAACGCGCTGATTGTCACGCCGAGCGCCGACCTTGAGATGGCAGTGCAATCAATCTTTTTCGGCGCGGTAGGCACAGCCGGACAGCGTTGTACTTCTACGCGGCGCGTGATCATGCACGAGTTAGTTGCGTCGAAAGTTCGCGATAAACTCCTTACCGGTTACAAGACGCTGCCCATTGGGAATCCGCTCGATCGCAAGACCGTTATGGGTCCGCTGATCGACAGGCAGGCTGTCGACATGGTGCAGGAGTCCATTCAGCGATTGAAAGATGAAGGCGGCGAGGTGCTATACGGGGGCGAGCGGCTCACGGTTCCTGGCCACGCTTACATGAAGCCGTGCCTGGCTGCTGCGAAGCCGGATTTCGAAATCGTGAAACACGAAACTTTCGGGCCATTGCTTTACCTGATGACGTATCGCGACTTCGATGAGGCGATGGCGATTCACAACAATGTGCCGCAGGGATTGACCTCATCGATTTTCACCAATGACGTGCGTGAAGCGGAAAAATTTGTGAGCACGGTTGGGAGCGATTGCGGAATTGCCAACGTAAATGCCGGCACGAGTGGCGCAGAAATCGGCGGAGCGTTCGGCGGCGAAAAACAAACCGGCGGCGGCCGCGAGAGTGGTAGCGATTGCTGGAAGTACTACATGCGGCGCCAGACGAACACGATCAATTTTTCCGGCGAACTGCCGCTTGCGCAAGGGATTCAGTTTGGCGCAGGCGAGGGAAGCGCGACAGCGTAATCTGGGGAGCGCACGCGGCTCGCGTGCGGGCGAGGGCGGCCCGCCCTCGCGAACTTTGTTCGTGCGGTTGCTATTCGTCCGGGTCGTTTCCGAAGTTCGTTTCGGCGAGCCGCCGAAACCAGCACGCGAGCCGCGTGCGCTCCCCAATCCAAAAATTCAGCGCGCGATCGTCAGCGCGAGGAGTTCGCCAAGGTTCCCGAGATTTTCCAAGCTCATGATGCACTTTTGCAATTTTTCGCATTGCTGCTTACCAATGACGTCACCGCCAAGCGCGGTGAATTTCACCGCGATTTCTTCCTCGGTCATCGGATCGCGCGGATCGCCTTTCGGGACATCGACGCGCGTTGAGTATTCTTTTCCATCATTCGTTGTGATTGTTACGCGACTCGGCTGAAATTTCGGAAAGAGTGCTTCGAACTCGTCGTTTGCGACAACTTTCACTTTGTCCATGATTGGAATCAGCGATTTATCGAGCACCCGCTCCTCTTTGAATTGCAGCGGCGTAACCATGCCATCGACGAGTCCGACCGCCATACAGTAGGGGAGCGAATGATCGGCCGTTTCTTTTGAGTCGGGTCGATACTTGTGCGGATCGCCAAGGATGTCGGCGGCGCGCGCGATCACTTCTACTTTGATTTCCTTTACGTCGTCAGCCTTAATCTTGTTTTCCTTGACCGTTTTCATCATGGCAGTGAGCGGCGCATGACTCAGCGCTTCGATGGGGAAACTCTTCATCCCGCAATCGAGAATCCGGTAGTGCGACTTGGGTGAGGTTGGCAGATCTTTGACTAAACCTTCGCCGTCGAAAGTTGCCGGTTGTCCCTTGTATTGGACGTGACTGAACACCGCAAACAAACCTTCTTTCCCATCGATCATGTGTTCCGGACCGGAGAATCCTTCGCGCGCGAGCAGCGCGCTCTCGGCGCCCATGCGACCGGCCCACGGATCGACCGTATTCTTCATGTTCGTCAATTTGCCCGCTGTGACCGCGCCAGGACAAAACGTTCGCGCGGCGCTGATGCCGATCGCCGACACCATTTGATCGGTCGTGAGATTGAGCACGCGCCCCGCCGCGACCGGTGCGGCGAACGCGCTCAACGTTGCGTGATGCCAGCCGTATTCGCGAACTCCCGGGCGCCCGATTTCGCAAAGCCGCATCTCAATTTCGTAGGCGATGATCGTAGCGAGAATTAAATCTTTGCCGCTCAATCCTTCGCTTTCGCAGAGTGCCAGCGGCGCCGCAATAAGATCGCTCGGGTGACACGGGTCGGCCTTCCAATAGATGTCGTTGTAATCCATCGCGCGAATCACGTGGCCATTCATGAATGCTGCGTCGACCGGGTTGGTCTTGAAGCCGGAGACGAATGCGGTGGCTTTTCCGTCGCCGCCCTCGCCACAGGACGAGTCCGCCGTGGCGGACATCGCGCGATGATGCTTGAGCAGGATCTTGGCGTCGTCCTGCTGGCTTCCACCCAGCGCGCAGCCGATGGAATCGAACCAGAACAATTTCGCAGCCTGAATCGCTTCGGGCGAGAGATGCTCGTATTTCAGGCCGCAAGCCCATTCGGCGATGACGTATGAAAGCAGAGGTTTCGATTCAGTTGATTGGTGTGACATGGGGTTTCGTTTTTGGTTAATGACCTTGATCGGGACGGGGCAGATTTCAAGCCGCTTCAATCCTGCGAATTCCGTTTCATTCCGGGCAGTCTCTGCTTTAATGCGCTCGTGCCTCCCGGGAACGCAGAGCAACGGAAACTCGCCGCCATCATGTTCACTGACATGGTGGGCTACAGCGCGCTGGCGCAGCGCGACGATCGGCTCGCTCTCGAATTGCTCGAAGAACACCGCCGGCTCCTCCGCGAAATCTTCCCCCGGTTCAACGGCACCGAGATCAAGACCATCGGCGACGCTTTCCTCGTCGAATTCGCCAGCGCCCTGGAGGCCGCGCAATGCGCCATCGAAATCCAGCGCACCCTCGCCAAGCGCAACCATGACGTCACGTCCGACCGGCGGATTGAACTCAAAATCGGCATTCACATCGGCGACGTGATTCATCGCGACGGCGATGTTTATGGTGACGGCGTCAACATCGCTTCGCGCATCGAACAGCTGGCTGGCGCAGGCGGCATCTGCGTTTCCACGGACGTAGAGCGGCAGATTCGCAATGCCCTCGAAGCGAGATTCGAAAAATTTGGCTCGGCCGATTTGAAGAACATTAAGCTGCCGATGGATCTGTTCCGGATTGTGTTGCCGTGGGAAACGGGGGCAAAGGCCGACGCTGGCCTGCCTCGAGCATCGAAGAAATCGCCCGTCCTCATTCCGGTCGCGGCTCTTCTGTTGATAATCGCATCGCTCGCTTGGTGGTGGTGGATGCAGCACTCGAGTAAAAATCAGCCGGTGGTGGCGGCTCAAGCGTTGCCGGCCGCTCCAACAAATGCGCCCGATCAAAAATCGGTCGCCGTGTTGCCATTCGTTAACCTGAGCGATGACAAAGGAAGCGAATATTTTTCCGATGGCGTCAGTGAAGAGCTGCTGACCATTCTGCAAAAGATTCCGGGGATGCATGTAGCTGCGCGGACATCGGCGTTTTCGTTCAAAGGCAAAAATGCGACCGCACAGGAGATCGGACAAAAACTCGGCGTGGCCTATCTGGTCGAAGGGAGCGTGCGCAAATCTGGCGAAGCGGTGCGGATCGCGGCCCGGCTCACTCGCGCGGATAGCGGCGAGGAACTCTGGTCGGAGAATTTTACGCGCGATTTGAAAGACGTGTTCGCCGTTCAGAACGAACTCGCGGAGACGATCGTGGCCCAAGTGCGCGATCGGTTGACCGGGGGCACGGCCGGTTCTGCCGACAAACAGAAAATTCAAGCGGAAGTGCAGGCGGCGGAGAAAGGCGGGACGAAAAATGTGGAAGCGCATCAATTGTATCTGCAGGGCCGCTTTTATGAAAATCGCCATTCGGAAAAGAGTGCGCGCGAAGCTTTAGCTGCCTACCAACACGCGACGGAGTTGGACCCCGGGTTCGCGCTGGCGTGGGCCGGAGTCGCGGGGACGAATGTCTGGCTAGCAGCGTTTGCGACCGAGGGCGGACAAAAGACTTTCGACGCGCATTTGTCGAGTGCGCGTGACGCAGTGACGCGGGCGCTCTCCATTGAGCCTAACTTGCCGGAGGCGTTACTCGCCCGCGGGTCGATCGAGACGAATTTCGATTTTAACTGGAACGGAGCGGCTCAAACGTTGAGCAAGGCATTCGCGCTGGCGCCGGCAGATCCGAACATTGTGATCGCCGCGGGCAACCTCGAGATAGCACGCGGAAACATGGATCGAGCAATCGAACTCTATCGCAAAGCAGTCGACCTGGACCCGGTGAACCCACAAGCACGAGCTTTTCTTGCCTTTAACCTGGCGGCGACGAAACGATTCGCAGAAGCGCGCGCAGAATTTCCGCGCGTGGTCGAGTTGAATCCAGCGGCGCCCTGGGCGCACGCCGGTCTCGGGTTGTCGTATCTGCTGGAGAACAAATTCGAGGAGGCAGCAACCGCGGCGCAAGCTGACGCGGGTGATTGGGCGCGGCTTTTGATTGTGGCGTGCGCACGCTGGGGCCAGAAAAAAATCCCGGAAGCAGACGCCGCGCTTGCGCAGTTGACCAAGGATTTCGCGGAAACGGCGGCATACCAGATCGCCGAAGTGCACGCGTATCGCGGGGACAAGGACAAGGCTTTCGAATGGTTGGAGCGTGCGCGCCGGCAACGCGACCCGGGTCTGGCCAGTTTGCGCAAAGATCCGCTCCTAACCAATCTTCAAGATGACACGCGCTGGAATGCATTCTTGCACACGATGGGCCTGGGCGACGACCAATTGAAGGTGAGCGCCCGGTAAATGCCTAATGAGTCGCGCTTCGACGATAAGATAAGTGCTTACCGACAGGGACGCCGGTCCAGCACAAGGAGTATGAGTTTCAGCGTTCCATACTCTCTGGAGTACACGCCATGCACTTCGCCTGATCAGCACCCGTGAAGATCGACAACTTCTTTGCCGAACTGAGGCGGCGCAACGTTTACAAGGTTGGGGTCGCGTACGCGGTCGCCGGTTGGGCGCTTGCCCAGGGCTTCGCGCAAGTTTTTCCGGTGTTCGACATTCCGAACTGGGTAATCCGATTGATTGTCCTGCTTATCATCATCGGGTTGCCGATTGCGCTCGTTCTGGCGTGGATGTTCGAGATCACGCCGCAAGGAATCAAGCGAACCGACACGGCAGACGCCATGCCGGAGTCGGCGCGACAGAAAAAGCACACTTGGATTTATGTGGTTGTTGTCGGCGGTATTTTCTCAATCGGATTATTTTTTCTTGGACGTTACACAGCTCAAACACCTCGACCCGTAACGCAGCCGGAGGCGAGGCCGGGCTTTCAAAGCGAGGCGGCTACAGGCCCGACAATCGTGCAGAAATCGATTGCCGTCCTTCCGTTCGATAATCTCAGTCGCGATCCAGACAATGCGTACTTTTGTGAAGGGGTGCAGGATGAAATCCTCACCCGGTTGGCCAAGGTCGCCGACCTCAAAGTGATCTCGCGCACCTCGACGCAGCATTTCAAGAGTTCGCCTGACAATCTCCCGCAGATCGCTCGCCAGCTCGGGGTGGCGCATATTCTCGAGGGGAGCGTGCAAAAAGCGGGCGACGCAGTGCGCGTGAATGTCCAGCTCATCAACGCTGCCAGCGATGCGCACATCTGGGCCGAAACTTTCGATCGCAAGCTGACGGATATTTTCGCAGTCGAAAGCGAAATTGCGAAAACAGTTGCCGAGACGTTGCAAGCAAGGCTCACCGGATCTGAGAAGAGCTCGATGGCGAAAACGCCGACGGTAAATCCTGAAGCTTACGAGCTTTATCTCAAGGGAAAATTTTTCGCCGCGAAGCGGACTGGCGCGGACTTGCGCACGTCGATCGAATATTTCAATCTAGCGATCGCAAAGGATCCTGACTACCCGCTCGCTTATGTCGGCCTGGCTGATTCCCATCTGCTTCTTTCCGCCTACGGCGCTATTTCTCCGAAGGAGTCGATTTCTCCCGCAAAAGCCGCTCTAAAGAAAGCGCTCGAACTGGATGATTCGTCGGCGGAGGCCCACGCATCAGCGGGATTGCTTGCTGGGCTCGAACTTGACCTCAACCGCGGGATTAGCGAATTGGAGCGCGCGATTCAGTTAAATCCGAATTATGCCACGGCGCACCATTGGCTTGCGCGTCCGTTGATGGCAATCGGCCAGTCTGATCGCGCGATTATCGAAGCAAAACGCGCCATCGAGCTAGATCCGCTCTCGTTGATCTGCAATGCCGATCTCGGCTGGATCTACTTTAATGCGCGCCGCTACGACGAAGCCGAAGCGCAGGCGCGCAAGACTTTAGAAATGGATTCGCGCTTCGTTGTGGCGCATTACGATCTTGGGGAAGTCCTTCAATTTAAGGGGAAGCTCCCCGACGCGATCGCTGAATATCAAAAAGCGTTCGACCTAAACCACGATCCGTTCTCGCTCGCTATGTTGGGCCAGGCCTATGCCCGCCAGGGAAAAACGGACGAGGCCCGGAAGGTTCTCACACGCCTGAGAGAAGAGGCAAAATCGCGATACGTCTCCCCCTATGCTTTTGCGGTTGTTCTGACAGCGTTAGGCGATAAGGCGCACGCCATCGATGAACTGGAGCATGGCTACGACGACGCCGGATTCTACATCTCTCTGATCAAAGTAGATCCACTATTCGACGATCTTCGCGGCGATCCGCGCTTCGAAGCCCTTGTGCAGAAAATAACGGGACCAAAAACGGAAGGACGTCGATGAACCCCGATCAAGCGCTCGCTTGCTTGCCATGTCGAAGTCTGACGAAGGCAGGTCGCGCCGAAGCCTGGCGAAGGCGGATGCAGAAGATTGCCCGCGGGAAATAGTTTCGTTAAATCCCGGCTTTCCAGATAGAACCAAGCCCATGCCGCCCGAGCAATCCGCAGATGTAAAATTCGAGATCGGGCACGTTCTTTTCATCGACATCGTCGGTTACTCAAAGTTGCTCATAAACTCTTCGAACTCACCGGCTACATTCTGCGGCGGCGCGGCCAGCAGGAGGAAGGTCTGCGCAATCTGGAGCGCGCGGTGGAGCTGGACCCGCGCAACTTTGATATTCTGCAACAGATCGCGCTCACTTACCAGCAATTGGGGCGCTATGCCGAGGCGATCGCTGCGCTGGATCGCGCGTTGGCGATCGTGCCCGACAACGCCGAAACGCGGGCCACTCGTGGCGAATTTTACGTCTACTGGAGAGCGGATACCCTGCCGCTCCACCAAACAATTGATGCAATTCTCGCGCAAGGACCGGGCGCCATCGCCAGCGCCGCGGCTACCTGGTTTGCTTGCGCTCTGGCCGAACGCGATCCGGCTGCTGCCGAACGAGCGCTCGTCGCGGTGGGCGACAATCAATGCTGGGGCGAGGGCGCGATTCAGCTGAGCCACAGCTTTGGGGAAGGTCTGCTGGCGCGCATGACCAAAGATGAGGCAAGAGCGCGCACTGCGTTTGAAGCGGCTCGCGCCCAGCAGGAGAAGATCGTGCAGGCGCAGCCGGACTATGGCCCGGCGCTATGCGTCCTCAGCTTAATCGACGCTGCTCTCGGGCGGAAAGAGCTGGCGTTGGACGAAGGCCGTCGGGCGATCGCGCTCATGCCGCTGGAAAAAGATGTCGTCAACGGCAGCCGCGTCCTTGAGTATTTCGCCATCACGGCAGCGTGGGCGGGCGAGAAGGAACTTGCCTTGCAGCAACTGGAAGCTGGACTGCGTGCTCCCACCGCGTCGCTCATGCTGAGCCACGGCGCCTTGAAACTGTTCCCGGTCTGGGACCCGCTCCGCGGCGATCCGCGCTTCGAAAAAATCGTAGAGTCGCTCGCACCGAAAGAGGGACACTAATTTCACGAATTGTCACCAATCGGACGACGACTCTCGGTTTGATTCGTGTGGATTCGTGAAGTTCGTGTCTAAAATCGTCGCCTCGTTAGCGCCGAAAGAGGGACACTAATTTCACGAATTGTCACTAACCGGACGACGACTCTCGGTTTGATTCGTGTGGATTCGTGAAATTCGTGTCTCAAATCGTCGTCTCGCTGGGTCCAAAATGAGGTAGGGGCGGTTCACTTAACCGCCTGCGGGCGATTGAGGTCAATCGCCGCTATCAACGAACGATGGCGTAGCCTTGGCGAAGGTGGGTCGTCTCGCTCGCCGCAAAAGAATAGGCTAGCGAAAGAGGGACACTAATTTCACGAATTGTCACTAACCGGACGACGACTCTCGCTTTGATTCGTGTGGATTCGTGAAATTCGTGTCTAAAATCGTCGCCTCGCTGGGTCCAAAATGAGGTACGGGCGGTTCACTGAACCGCCTGCGGGCGATTGAGGTCAATCGCCCCTACCAACCAAACGACGGCGTAGCGTTCCCTTCGCTGGCGGCAAAAGAATAGGCTAGAGAGGGTTGCGCTCAGCCAGTAGAGTCCCGCTTCATGTCTGACGAGCACAAGGCTAAGCGCCTGGAGATTGCGCACGTGCTCTTCATGGACATCGTCGGCTACTCCAAGCTGCTGACCGATGAACAATCAGAAGCGCTTCAGGAGTTGAACCAGGTCGTGCGCGGCACCGAAGCGGCGCGCGAGGCGGACGCTGCAGGAGCGCTTACCGTTTTGCCGACGGGCGATGGCATGGCGCTGGTTTTCACCGGTTCCGTGGAAGAGCCGGTCGAATGCGCCTTGGAGATTAGCCAGGCCTTGCGCGCGCAGCCGAGTCTGCCGGTGAGGATGGGAATCCACAGCGGCCCGATCCATCATGTGAAGGATGCAAACGGGCGCGAAAACATCGCCGGCGTTGGCATCAACATCGCGCAGCGAGTGATGGATTGCGGCGACGCCGGCCACATTCTCGTGAGTAAACGCGTCGCCGACGATCTCGCGCAACAGCGTCGATGGCAGCCGTACATCCATGAGCTCGGCGACGTGGAAGTGAAGCACGGAGTTATTGTCTCGTTAGTTAATCTTTACGCCGAGACAATTGGCAATCCCACACCGCCGACACGACTCGGGAAAGCGCACGGGGGTGTCCGAGCCTTGTCGAAAGGCACGCGCAAAGGACTCTCTCCGGTCGCCCGAGCGATCTTCATTATCGTCGGGTTAGTCATCGCACTCATCTTCGTGCTTGCCATCATGTCAGTGATTTTCGCCCCCGCGATTATGCGTACGCTAGACCAACGCCGGTTGGCGACCCTGCCTCAACCAACCGCCACGGCGCCCCCTTCGTTGGCCGATACCATTAAGAGCGCAGTCGCCAAGCAGATCACCGATGAGTTGCAGAGCGAACTTTCTCGTAAGAAAAACGCCGCGGTCCAGCCACCCCCTACCGCTTCGGCGATCCCGGAGAAAAGCATTGCCGTCTTGCCATTTGAAAACCTTAGTGAAGACAAATCAAATGCCTATTTTGCTGAAGGTATCCAGGACGAGATCCTCACCCGTTTGTCGAAAATCGCCGATCTAAAGGTCATCTCCCGTAGCTCTACTCAAAAATACAAAAGCGCGCCGGATAACTTGCGCGAAGTAGGCCAGCAACTCGGCGTGGCTAATTTACTCGAAGGCAGCGTGCAAAAAGCCGGCAATGCGGTGCACATCAATGTGCAGTTGATCAAAGCTGCGACCGATGAGCACGTGTGGGCGGAGAGTTACGATCGCGAATTACAAAATATCTTCGGAGTGGAAGGCGAAGTGGCGGGCGCCATCGCTGATCAGTTAAACGCAAAGCTGAGTGGAAACGAGAAGCGAGAATTGGGCGTCCGACCCACTAAAAATCCGGACGCCTACGACGCTTACCTGCGTGGCCTCGCTTTCGAGGGCGGCGTCCAAGATTTTCAAGCGAGCCTGCTAAAATCGATAGAGGCATTCGAGAACGCAGTGCGGCTTGACCCTGAATTCGCCATCGCTTGGGCGCACCTTTGCCGCCAGAACGGCCTAGCATTCATTAATAATGTTGGTCAGGCACCAGAGCGACGTGAAGCGGCGCGCAAGGCCCTGGACATGGCCATAAAGTTCGGGCCGGAGTTGGTCGAGACGCAACTGGCGAAGGCCTACTACAAATATTACTGTGAGCGTGATTATGAAGGCGCCAGGGCCCAACTCGAATCGATTCGTCGGCAATATCCAAACAATGCCGTAGTCTTGGAATTTTTGGGAGGTATTGCTCGCCGGCAGGGACATTGGGAACAAAGCCGCGCCCTTTACGCACAAGCCGTTGAGCTCGATCCACAAAATATTTTTCTACTCACCGATGCGGCGTTGACGGATCTGGCAATGCGCGATGCCGTCGCCGCACAGAAACATCTCGGGCGAGCGCGTGATCTAAGTCCGCAAAATTCCACCGTCATCAGCTTTCTTGCCCAGAGCTTTCAGTTGGGTGGCGACATCGCGCAGGCACAAGCGCTTCTCGACACCGTTCAGCCGAAGCCGGGCGATGGCATCTACGTAAGCACGGCCGTAACGAACGCCATACTTTTGCGGAAGTATGATTCGGCGTTAGCGATGCTCAAAGCCCAGCTGGAACGACCCGACGCGCTGGGCAGCGCTCTCGGGGTTTTTGAGAATGCGTTAGGCGATCTGGAGCGACATGCCGGCAACACCGCCGAAGCGACGATGGCTTATCAGAAATCAAAGCAGGCCGTGAACGACTTATTGCGTGCTCAGCCTGAGAATTCCGAGTTCCTGATTCAACTGGCCTGGGCCGAGGCTTGCCTTGGCGACAAAACTACTGCGATCGTGCACGCAAAACAGGCCATGGCCGCATTGCCGGCCTCCAAAGACGCCTTCGTCGGCCCTGGATATGAAGACGCCCTCGCCCGCATCGAGGCTCATTTCGGCGAGAAGGACGCCGCGATCGCCGCTCTGCAACACCTGCTCAGTATTTCCTACGGAAGTCCGGTGACGCGGGCACTTCTGCGGATCGATCCAGACTGGGACAATCTCCGCAAAGATCCGCGCTTCGAGAAGCTCTGCCAGGACGCTAACAAGTGAGCGAGAAGCCTTCATTTTTCGCCGAACTAAAGCGACGCAAGCTTGAGAAGGTTGCTGCATGTTGAGTACGGTCGAAGTCGCGGGCAAACGCGCAATGTTTACAAGGTCGCGGTCGCGTATGTAGTCGACTAATTCGGTTCGTTAAATCTCTGGTTTCCGCGTACAAATACATGCCAATGCTGTCCCCCGAGTCTGCCTCAGATGTAAAATTCGAGATCGGGCACGTCTTGTTCATCGACATCGTCGGTTACTCGAAGTTGCTGATCAACGAGCAGAGCGAGCAGATTCGAACGCTAAGGGAAATCGTGCGCGGGACGGAGCAATTCCATGCCGCCCAAGCCGAAGGCAAACTACTGCGGCTACCGACCGGAGACGGAGGCGCGCTCGTTTTTCGTAATAATCCGGAAGCGCCGGTTCTTTGTGCGTTGGAAATCAGTAAGGAACTGAAAAATCATCCCGAACTCCAGGTGCGAATGGGGATTCATAGTGGCCCGGTCAACGAAGTCACTGATCTCAACGAGCAAGCCAACGTGGCTGGTGCCGGTATCAACATTGCCCAGCGAGTGATGGATTGCGGCGATGCCGGTCACATCCTTCTTTCCAAACGTGTGGCGGAAGACCTGGAGTCTTACCGACACTGGGCGCCACATCTTTACTCGTTAGGCGAATGCGAGGTGAAACACGGGATGCGCATTCACGTTTTCAATCTCCGTACCGAAGACTTGGGCAATCCCGGAGTGCCGCAGAAGTTGCATCTGGCAAAAGGAGCGGGGGAAATAGCCGCTGTGGCCTCCGATGCTTCCGCGCGTCGGGAAGAAGGGTTCTGGGTGGCGGTATCGCCATTTAAGTACGCCGGCGCAAATACCGATCTCAGCGCCCTGGCCGAGGCCTTGTCCGAAGACATCGTCACCGGCCTTTCTCGCTTCTCCTATCTAAGAGTGATCGCCCACAGCTCGACGTTGCGTTTGACCAAGGACTCGGGCGATGCGCGCGCCGTTGGCAAAGACCTGGGCGCGCGCTACGTGATGGGAGGCAGCTTGCGTCAGGCTGGGGCGAAACTGCGTCTCGCCGTGCAACTGGTCGACGCGAGTTCGGGCGCTCATCTTTGGGCGGAGACCTATGAGCGCGGCTTCAGTCCGGAAACTATTTTCGAGTTACAAGACGATTTAGTTCCACGAATTGTTTCGACCGTTGCGGATCACTACGGAGTTCTGACTCATAGCATGAGCGAATCTCTCCGGAGCAAGGGCTCCGATCAGCTGAGCCCGTACGAGGCAGTACTGCGCAGCTTTGGCTATTACGAGCGCCTAACCGCGGAAGAGCATGCCATGGCCCGGACTTGCTTGGAGCGAGCTATCCAACAGTTGCCGAATTATGCGGATGGCTGGGCCATGCTGTCCATAATTTACACAGAAGAATATAAGTACGGATTTAACGTCCAGCCCGATCCTCTCGGTCGCGCGCTTGAGGCTGCGCGGCGGGCGACAGACGCCGCGCCCTCAAATCACTTCGCCTATCTTGCCCTGGCCCCGACTTTGTTCTTTTGCAAAGAGTTCCAAGCCTTCCGGAGCGCCGCGGAGCGGGCCCTCACACTCAATCCCATGGACAGTGGCACGATGGCTTACCTGGGAACGCTAATTTCCTTAGCCGGCGATTGGGAACGCGGCTGTGCCTTGGTTCACCGGGCCATCCAGCTCAACCCGAAACATCCGGGATGGTACTGGTTCCCCCCTTTTTACAATGCGTATCGCAAGAGCGACTACCGGGGAGCTCTCAACTTTGCCCTCAAGATCTATCAAAAACCCACGCCATCACGACCGCGATAATTCTTCGCCGGTTACTTGCCATCCCCGTCGGCGAAACCGTTTCCATCGCGCGATTAAAGATCGATCCGGTCTGGGACCCGATCCGCGACGATCCCGGTTTCCAACAACTCCTCGCTGGAACTGAGCACATCGGACCCTAGCAACGCGCTGACACAATGAAAACCACCGCCCGGACAACCGGCGCGGTTGCCCTACAATCTACATCGCTTGAAGGTGCTGTGTGGCACAAGATCGCGGAGTGAATCCGAAGAACTTCTTCGGCGAGCTAAAGCGACGCAACGTGTACAAAGTTGCGGTGGCGTACCTCGTGGCCGGGTGGGCTCTCGCTCAAGGACTAGCGCAGGTACTGCCAGTTTTCTCTGTTCCCACCTGGGTCATTCAGCTGCTTGTGGTACTGATCATACTAGGTCTGCCGATTGCGCTCGGTTTAGCCTGGGCGTTCGAGCTGACGCCGGAGGGACTCAAACGCACTGAAGATGTTGATGACGCGGCAGCGGCTCGGCACAAAAAGCGCACCTGGCTTTATGTGGTGATTGTCGGCGTACTTATATCGATTGGATTATTTTTTCTCGGTCGCTATTCGGCTGCCCCTGCGCAACACGCAGCGGTCGACACTTCGGTAAAATCGATCGCAGTCCTGCCGTTTGAAAACTTGAGCGACGATAAACAAAACACGTACTTCGCTGACGGTGTGCAGGATCAGATCCTGACGAATTTAGCAAAGGTCTCTGAGCTGCGAGTCATCAGCCACACTACCGTGCGCCAGTACAAAAGCGGCGCGCCACGAAATCTGCGCGAGATCGGTAAACAGCTCGGCGTTACTCACATTCTCGAAGGTACCGTTCAACGCGCAGGTGATCGCCTTCGTATCGCCGCGCAGCTAATTGACGCCCGGACGGATTCACAAATCTGGGCCGAGACGTACGACCGGACCGCTGCCGATTTGTTTACGATTCAGAGTGAGCTGGCGGAATCGATCGTTGCTCAGCTCCAGGCGAAACTTTCGCCGGAACAAAGGGCCGACATCGAGGCGCGTCCAACTCAGGATTTGGTTGCGTTCGAGCTTTATCTTCGCGCCAAGCAAATCGTGGACAGCTATCTGATCGCAGACGATGTCCGGGCTGCGCTGCTCTCCGCTCTCCAATCACTGGATCAGGCAATCAAACGCGATCCCGATTTTGTCTCCGCGTACTGCTATATCGCGCGCGCTAACGATCTACTCTATTTTTTCGATCTCGATCCTACACCCAATCGGATCCTGCTCGCCGAAGCAGCAGTAAAGGCAGCGTTGCGACTTCGTCCTGACTCGGCCGAGGCACATTTCGCGATGGCTGACTTTCTGTTTCGGTGCCGCCGGGACTACGATGGCGCTCTAAAGGAACTGGCGATAGCGCGTCCTGGCTTGCCGAATGACGCCGCGTTTTTCATTCTTTCAGGTTACATCAACCGGCGTCGCAACAATTGGGCTCAAGCCGAGCGAGACTTCTCTACCGCGGTGGCGCTCGACCCTCGAAACCCGAATGCTTACAACCTGCTCGCTGATACATACAACCTGCAACGAAAGCATCTCCTGGCGGCGCAGGTTTACGACCGCGTGCTGGCCGCAGGCGAGCGCACGCCAATTGTTTTCTACCGGCGGGACTCAGCCCTTTTCAATCGAACCGGCAACTCAACACAGTTGCGTCGAGTGCTGTTGGAAAACCCCGACATGGACATAGGCGGTGGACAAACTTCCTACCGGGTAATGTTCGCGTTGATCGACCATGATTTTGCCGAAGCGGAACGGGTCCTTGCCGCTTCACCACGCGAAGATTTTCAAGATATCGATTACAGCTTCTACTCTCCCAAGCCTTGGTTTGAGGCGATGATTGCCAGAGCCAAAGGTGACTCCACGCGTGCCAACGCCGCGTTCTCGGCTGCACGCACAGTTCTGGAGCAGAGATTGGCGGTTAAGCCGGAAGACGCACGAACGATTGCCGTCCTCGCTCAGGTCGATGCCGGCCTGGGGCACAAAGAATTGGCGATTCAAGAGGCGAAACACGCCGTCGATTTGATGCCAGTTTCCAAAGACATTTACGATGGCGCGTTAGTGCTTGAGGGATTAGCGCAGGTCTACACTTGGACTAATGAACCTGATCGCGCCATCGAACTGTTGCAAAAACTGGTGACCATGCCGGGCTACACTAATTATGCCCGACTCAAACTCCATCCCATGTGGAATCCGCTTCGTGGCGATCCGCGTTTCGAGAAGATCGTCAACTCACTCGCGCCGAAAGATCAGAGCAAGTAAACTCGTGGGATGAATCCGAAGATATTCTTCGGCGAGCTGAAGCGGCGCAACGTGTACAAGGTGGCC
>Ga0193747_1000215_pt1 | contig 23636 bp, 47 predicted proteins | sample L1m2metaG_FD_143048 | JGI IMG/M metagenome (GOLD analysis project Ga0193747, IMG submission 143048) | Soil microbial communities from a riparian zone of the East river system, Colorado, United States - L1m2 | ecosystem: Environmental > Terrestrial > Soil > Riparian zone | place: USA: East River...
GCGTAAGGTGCAGGCGGCTAAAGAGGCTCGCAGAGCTATTGAGGGACTGACACAGGTAGGTAGATAATGGCTGGACCTTTAGACGGCTTGAAGAAGGCAGGTAAAAACCTAGACCCTGAGACCGCAGAGCTGTCTAGGGCTGCGACAACAAGGCACAGCGGTAAACTAGAGAAGGACTATATAGTCGATATCTCTGGGAAGAAGACTGTACTTTATATGAGTGGGAATGAAAGCCCCTTCCGCTGTGGACATTGTGAGTACTATGTAACCCCTAGAGCTTGTAGATTAGTGGCTGGAGATATAGACCCTGATGGATGTTGTTCTCTATATGAGAAGGCTCCTGAGGGCCAGGACCAAAAGGACTAATATGTTGGTTGCAGTTCGGCATGGAGAGACAAGCCTAAATGCAGGGAACCAGGAGCGTATGCGTGGCTGGCTGCCCGTACCTTTAGATATTAAAGGTATGCGCCAAGCAGAGCAAGCAGCTAAGCATCTCCAAGAGTTTAAGAATGTCACGAGCATATATGCCTCTGATCTAGTACGTACTATCCAAACTGCTCACGAAATAGCTCGCTTAAGACATATGGTCATGGAACCTGTTGAAGAACTAAGGGATTGGAACACCGGCAAATACGCAGGAGAACCAGTTAAAGATGTCCTTCACATTATACGCTCATATATGGATGTACCTACTAGGAAGATACCAGAGGGAGAGTCCTTTCAGGAGTTCTTGGACCGTGCTATACCCTTCCTAAAGGCTAAGGTTGAGGGCAAGGAGACTGTCATAGCAGTTACTCACAATAGGGTTATAACCCTCCTGGTAGGCTTACTATCAAGTAAGGGTAGAAAGCCTGATATGGGTATCTTGAAGAAGGAGGGGCCTATCCAAGCTGGGGAGATTATGGTTATCCATTCTGATTGGACCCATTTTATACCTAAATTGGCTAAGGCTTGACAAGGAAAGGAAAGTATGCTATACTTGAGTAATGAGTCAAAAAAGGGCAAAGGAGATAGATGGCAAAGTTTGACAATGCCTCATATCGTAAGGAGTATAGACACCAGGATTATTTAAGTAATAAAGATAAACAAAGGGCTCAGAATCGAGCTTGGTATTCTAGAAATAGAGAGGAAAGACTAGCCGCTACTAAAATTTATAGAGCAAACAACCTTGCTAGAGAGAGAGCAAATCAAATAAAAAGGGTATATGGTTTGTCAATCTCAGAATATAATAGGATGCTGGAGGAGCAGAACAACACTTGCAAATTGTGCAAACAACCTATGGCAAAACCTATGATTGACCATAACCACGAAACAAAAAAGGTGAGAGGAATTGTTTGCTGTAAATGTAATTGGTTAATAGGTTATTACGAAGAGATTAAGAGACGAGCATTATTTGATACCTTAGAACAATATCTTATGGCTACTGATACCGAAGGAGATAATTATGAATAGTTCCCCTCGCATCCTGCTATACGATATTGAAACCTCACTAGAACTAGTATCCGTTTTTGATCTCAAGTACAACGACTTTATAAACCCCTCTAATATTTTTCTAGAGAGGCATCTAATTTCAGCAGCCTGGAAATGGTTGGGAGATACCAAGGTTAAGAGCGTTTCTCTATTGGATGCTCCTAAACTATATGCTAAGGATCCCCATAACGATAAACACGTTTTAGAAGTGATATGTAGAGTATTGGGAGAGGCTGACGTTATCGTTGGACACAATTCAGATGCGTTTGATATAAAGTATATAGAGACTCGGATGCTTTATCATGGAATGTCTCCATTACCCCCAATAAACTCTCTAGACACTTACAAGATAGCCAAGTCTAGGTTTAGATTCAATAGTAACAAACTTGATTATCTAGGAACTTTTCTTGGTGTAGGGCGTAAGCTACCAACTTCGTCTGAATTATGGCTTAGAGTTCTTAAGGGTGATAAGAGAGCTATCCGAGAGATGGTCTCGTATAACAAGCAGGACGTAGAGCTGCTGGAGAGAGTGTTTCTCAAGCTTAGGCCCTATATGTCTAATCATATTTCACGAGGACTATTCGGTAAGTTGGGTTGTCCCCGCTGTGGTAGCCACCACATCCAGTCTAGAGGCACGCATAAGGCTATTACAAGAACGTATCAGAGATTCCAGTGTCAGGCTTGTGGAGGCTGGTTCAGGAATCTTAAGAATGATTATAATCCACAAACAGTTCGCGTCATCTAGAGGAGACTATGCAGAATATAACTATTAATATAAAGGAAGCTGATGGGCACGAAGTCTTTGAACGCTCTGTCATTACAGGTAAGGTTCATCCTCACAACACTCGTGTTCAGGTGCTTGTGTTCTCAGCTGATGATCAGTGGTACCTTCAGAAGGATGCTGAGGTAGACTGCAAGAATGGCAAGTGGAAGTGTGATTGTGCTTTTGGTAATTCTGGTGTTGGTAATAGTCTTCATGTCTTTACTGTAGTGGCTGTAGCGGGTGGGGATGCGGTTAAGACTACGCCAGTAAGTCACATCCCTTCTAAGCCTGCTATCTCAGGTAAGATTCACGTAGCTCGTATCGCGTAAAGGTCATAATGTATACAGTCACAGACCATATTCATGAGCCGTTGTACGTTGTTACAACGGTCTTCAATTCCCCTCGTTTCAAGACTCGGTATAAGCTCTATCAACGCTTCGCCAAATATGTGAAGGATAGTGGGGGTGTGCTTGTAACTGTAGAGGCTGCCTTCGGTGAGCGTCATCATGCTATGCAGGAAAGTAAGGACCAGCATGGCCAATTGATTTATGGCCGTGCTCCAACCAAGAACACTGAGTTCCATAAGGCTCGTTCAGAGAACCCCCATCAATATATCAGAGTACGTACAGATCATGAGATCTGGATCAAGGAGAACCTACTTAATATTGGTATCTCTAGACTCCCCGAGGACTGGAAGTATGTTGCTTGGGTGGATGCTGATGTAGTGTTTGCTAGACCTAACTGGGTAGGAGAGACTATACATCAACTACAGCATTATAAGCTAGTACAGATGTTCTCTGAGGCTCAGGATTTGGATCCAGGTCAGGGTACAACAACCAATAATAGAGCTATGGGCTTTATGGCCTGCTTTTTGAAGGGTTTGGAGAAGACTCGTAACCCTGGGCATTACTACTACGGTGGAGTTAAGGGAGGGCCTATCTTCTGGCATCCTGGCTTTGCTTGGGCAGCCAGGCGCGAGGCAATCGATGAGCTTGGTGGGCTAATTGACTGGGCTATCATGGGTGCAGGGGATAATCATATGGCCCATGCATTGATTGGTGAGGTTGACCAGTCTATGCATCCCAGTGTAGAGGGCCCTTATCGTGAGAAGCTGAGAGAGTGGCAGTATAGGTGTGATAAACACATCCGTAGGAACGTAGGCTTCGTAGAAGGTCTGCTCCTCCACTACTGGCATGGTAAGAAGATAGATCGTCGATACTGGGAGCGTTGGAAGATATTGGTTAATAACCACTTCAACCCAGACCTTGATCTAAAGTACGATAGTCAAGGGGTATTACAGCTAACAGATAGAGGGGATGCTCGGTCTATCGAACTGCGAGATAAGATTAGGGCTTACTTCGAACTGCGCAATGAGGATTCCATAGACCTATAATATGAAGCCTGTAATAATTACATGGAACGACACAGCAGACCACGACTCCTCATGGGTAGACGTAGCCGATGTGGATAAGTGGTCTGAGAAGTCCTGTACTATTACCTCTATAGGTTTCCTTATTAAATCAACAAGTAAGTATCATACTATAGTTGGTGACTGGGACGCGGATAACACTAACTTTGGACGTGTAACTAAAATCCCAGTAGCCTGTGTAGTATCTATAGAGGAATTATGCTCAGAACCATCCTCGCCCTAGCTCTTACCTTTGTCGTAGGAGCGAATCCACACACTAAGACCATGACTCCCGAGCAACTTATTAAGTATGTTGCTCCTTCCGTTGTACGAGTATCGTTTGTAGTAGGTGATGAGACACACGTCTGTACAGGCTTCTCCGTAAGTGCAACTAAGGGCTGGATTCTTACAGCTGCTCATTGTGTGGATAAAGATAATGAGATGTATGTGGGGAGTCAGTGGGGGAAAGTTATCAATCAGAATGAGCAGTTTGCAATGCTCAAGGTTGCGCCTATGAGTGTTCCTCCCCTGGATATTAAGCCTACCTTAGGAGAGGTTGGAGAGCAGGTTATAGCTTTTGGATGGGGGCACGATATCTACACTGCTCTGCCTAGAACTATCGCCCAGACTCTGGATGGCGATCTCGCACTAGATGGTGTAGTATTGAAGGGAATGAGTGGAGGGCCGATAGTTAATACGAAAGGATTAGTTGTGGGCCTTACCCAAGGCATTGATGTTTTGGGCATAGCCTGTGGCTCAGGAGAGATTAATGACTTTATCCGATCCACCAAGCCCTAATGGGGTGATTCCCATGATACGCATAGCAGCTAAGGAAGGAAAGGTCTACGCTGAACGGGTCCCAGGATACTGGGTTGTCGTCACGGACAGCGTAGAGAACTTCAAGGCGTGCAATCTAGAAACCAAAGTATTTCTGATCCAACAGGCTATCACGACGGGGATAGATGTTCCTTTGGAGGTAATTGAGGAGGATATACTCGGGTAAGTACCTCGTGTAAATAACCCATAACGTTGAATAGGAGCCCACAGAGAGCAATCTCTAAGGGCTCCTTTGCTTTGTACCCATACCCTCTTTGATAGAGCCATACGTCGTGGAAGTGTCTCCACATAGACTTCATGTATACTGGAAGTGGAATGCCCTTCTGCCAGTTATCTGAGTCCCGCGTAGAGCCATCCTTCTGGACCCTATTAGTAGTCATGTACTCATTATACCGCATGATAACAAGAGGGCTTAGGAAGCCCTCAGGGTCATGCTTGGTGGTATCCAAGTCTCTAGTTGCCCCTGTGTCGAAGGTACGGACTATTTCCTCTACATAAGCTTGTGGGAGCACTGGGTCGTAGGTAGCATCAGTTGGTACCCTACCTAATCGTATAGCTATCTCTTCCATCTCCTGTCTATCCAAGTTCTGCTCTATCATAGCTTTGTAAGCCTCCTCAAGTTGCCTAAAAGTTATAGCCATCTTCTTTATCTTTGACCACTTATGAGTTCGCACCGGCTCTAACCTTGGCCACAGCCAACTGAATAGCTCTAGCGGCATCCTGGCTATCGAGTAGGACCTCTACGATAAGTATCCAGAACTCTTGCCCAAACACATCCCCTACCATCTCAAGGGTAAGCTCCTCTCCCGCCTTGAGCTTAGCCTTAGTTCCTTTAAGCCCTTTTGCATTAACCATAAGCCTCCACTACGATTCTATATTCCCAAAGGCCATTACGCCCTGCAACCCTTCTACCTTCTACTAGATGTCGTCCAAATCTTGCTTTCCTGAGATCTCTAATCCTCGCACTTATACCAGTAGCCGTACCTCCTACAAGGTTCATTAGTTCTGTGATAGTATGCCATCTACCATCTAGCATAATATTTCTTACTCCTACTAATTGAGTGCTTAAACGGACTTGATCCAATCTAGGGTCATACGTAACACCATCAAAGTTATACAATTGTCTACCCAAGTATAGCCTCCTTCCCAAATCTCTCAGTCACTTGACCCAACTCTGGGTGCCTACTGGCCAGCTTCTTCTTATTATACTCCAGAATCTCCTCAATAGTGAAGCCAAATACATCTAAGCATTTAAGCCAGTAATAGAGTACATCTCCCAGCTCTGACAGCAGCTTTTCACGGTAGAAGCTGTAAGGCTTCTCTGAATGATACCAGTACTTCTTACCTATATCCAGCGCTTCCCCAGCCTCACTAGCAAGCCCTATTAGAGCATTAACTTCGTGGTCCTGCCTAGTCTTACACCTTCCTGAGAAGTTCCAAGTTTGGTTCACGATATCGTTTAGATGAGTGTATAGGGTTCTGCTCATTCTCCTCCTGGTATTAATCCAGCTTTATCTAAAGCATCTGACACATTCTTTGCTACCAATATTCTCTGCTTATATACTCCCTCATTGTAGGGTGCTAACTTAAGATAGAAGTGTTTATCCTGTAACCATCTCTCTTCGCTTGCTACTTTATACAACTCTATCATAGTCTCTGGCTTATCATCTATAAAGAAGTCTATGCTTAACAGCCTAATAAGAGGAGTTTTATCCCCTGTAAGTATTACTGTTGGGAAGTCAAAAGCATACTTGAACAACCATTTCTCCGTTTGATACTTAGCTTTAGCCCCCATACGATTGGTAAGGAAGTATATGTTATGCCCTTGCTTAGCCAAATCATCCAGTGCCTTAAGGTCCTCCCTAGCACTAGGCATAGGCTTAAGATTTAGCCAGAACTTATCATTAGCCTTGATGACCTCCCAGACTTTGTGTATCTGCTCTCTAGTATATCCTGCCTCTTTATCATAATCCCATACTGTGTGGTAGGTCTTATATAAGGTCTCCTCCCAATCCTTAGGAAACATATCTTGTCCGGTGACTTGTTGGACAAGTGGGATATACGCTCTATTGAAGTCAGCTAAAACTCCGTCGCAGTCCACGGCGATATTCAATCTCCCCTCCTCTCAAAAATACTCAAACATCTGGCCCTGGTGTTGGTTGATACCAGCACCATAATGGCCCCTACCTGCTTCCATTCTACAGCTCTGTACATGGGTCTAACTGTGTCGAGCCATGCTAATTTGCCTCCAGGTTCCATAACCCTGGCAATCTCAGCCATGACATGCCTCCTACTAGGCATTGTTGTGCTGTAGTTTGCTGCATCCTTAGCCGAGTATGGCGGATCAGCTAGGCAGAAGTCGAAGGATGCCTCACCAAATGGCATCTTGCGGGCATCTCCTACGACTGTAGGCTTGACTAAATCAGTGGCTTGACAGTCTAGGGTTATCTCCCCAGGTTGTGCCACCAGAGTGCCACTGAAGAGGTGCAGGGTCCTATTCCTATCAGGGAATAGGCTCATAGTACGCTTTAGGAAGTTCCCTGGGAAGGCTCCATAATAACCACTGGTGCGCTTATACATATTGCCCAGGACCCAAACACCCATAAGCCAACCTTTGTCGAGAAATATATTCGGGTAATGTGGGAAATTAGCATGATACGCTTCAACCCTATCCTCCAGACTTAAATTCAATTCATTACCACCTTATCCCCCTCGTCCTGTGTACCTGATGTTCCCTCAAGCCAGCAGCAAATATATTGACTAACGTCCTTTACTCCAGTCTGTAATTCCTGTGGAGTAAGTAGAGGGTTCATAAGGATAAGTACTAGAGACAAGCAACTGATAATTGCATGACCCCTTGGTGCGTCTTGTAAAACGTCCTCTATTTTAGTAACGATGTTATTAATTTCCTCTCCTGTTGCGACCGCATGGCCTATATGACTTTGCATTTATTCTCCCTTAATATCCATAGTCCCCAGTTGTGATCGCCAAGGGGAGGAAGGTTACGAACCCTCTACATTAGCGTCGTGTGGCGTTGATGAGCAGCTTTACCTGTTCTGATAGATTCAGACGCTATAGATTCGTTATTCTTTACTACTACCATTCCTAACTCTATTGAAATAGAAGCCTATGATTAGGAATAAAGCACTACTAAGTGCTGGGGGGTATTCTGCCATAGAGCTACCGTGTACAACTCTATACACGGCTACCCCCATGTTGGTGACTACCACTATGATGGAGATAAGAGCTTGAGTTCTCTCCCATAGTAGACTTACTGGTTCTAGTGACATAGCCATATCCTCTATGTGTAAAGATCCCCAGTCAGCTTAATCCCAAAGAACGAGACTGCAGCATGCTTATAGAATGGTCTAGCTTCTAAAGCGGCTACACGAGCTTCTACCTTACTAGCTGGGGACAATCCCAACATCTCAAGAGCTGTGATTCGTGCAGTTAGAGTAGCCATAGTATTGGTAATGACAGTAGCTGCAGCAATGATGGAGGCTGCCGCAACTTCAAGTTTAGCGACACGTTCCTCAAGTGTTGTAGGCATAGGTATAGGCTCTGGTGTTGGGGTTGGTTCAGGTGTGGGTGTTGGGGTAGTTTCTGGCTGAAACTGTGCTGGTTGATCCCCCAACTTAGGGTCTACGCTATCCAGTCCTGAGAGCTTCAACTCCCAATACCTGCTCCAACCTGCTCGGAGTATGTGATCTGAGAACTCCCCATAATGATCGCTAGCGGCTACCCAGTAGTTTGTATCATCTATACCAGAACGTGGAGCCCCTGTAGGGTCTCGATGATATAATCCACGAAAGCTAGCTGTGAATGCAGCGACCATTGAGTCATGATCAAGTGCTGTTAGTGCTGGATGTTGTTCTGCCATATGTCTCCTAATGCGCTTCTGCCCAAGATGCGCCATGTTTTACATCAGCTGGAAGCTTAATGCCCCCTAGCTCTGCTATAGGTTCCTCAAATGCTTCCTTCGCTATCTTACTATAATATTCTAACTTATTGGTTGGAACTGAAAAATCTAATTCATCGTGTACCTCTAAATAGGGTAGAGAGAACTCATCTAACCGCTTTTCATACCAGATACGGACCATTGCTCTAAGAAGCGCATCAAAACCTGCTGATCTTCCAAGGAAAGCAATGGCGTACTTCCATCGGTCTCTTCTAGGGGCACAATCACTACAGCTGCACCAATATTTTTTTGCATCATTATGCTTACTCGCAAAATCCCTTGATTCGCCATACTTGGCACGAGAAAAACACAACAAGCGTCTTCCAAAGGAGTTTGTAACAACCAGTGGATTATCTCGGCTACGTTCCCAGAGATCATTTCTAAACTCCTGTGTTTTGGGAAACTGATCTAGCATCTTATCGAATATCTGGCTACACTGTAAGACCTGTTGGCGCGAAGGCTTCTCAGCTTTAAAGATATTACGAGCTAGATTATAAGGACTCTCTCCCTTATCAAAGCCATGATTGACGACCTTGCCTTGGTTACGATTAAGATGCAAGCCAAATGCTTTATTCAATAACGCTGCTGTGCCCTCATGGGATACTCTTTTCTCTAGGGTAGCCTGGACCCTATCCCAATCATGAGATTCTATGGCGTTGGTGATAGTTTCAAGAGAACTAAAATCAATCCCAAGGATAGAATGACTACTATCCAAGGGAACAACAGATCTACGCAGAGGCGTAGGTCGAGGGTCTTCGGATGGCCGTGGAAAGTTCTGTATGTTAGGGCCACTAGCGATAGCACGATCAGGACTACCACATATATCGTACCGGGGATAAATATACCCATCTTTATCTACCTTGCTGAAGTCTAAACCATCCTCTGTTTCTTCTACTTGCCCTAACCAGTGGGCATCGTTTGCACCACGACCAAGCTCGATGATTGCGTCAACAAAGTCTCTAGCTCCTTCAGGGAGATTTGGGTTAGATGCAAGCTTGAGCCAAGTTTGTCGTTGCAAGTTAGCAGGACGAATTCCGAACTTGGACTCAAATAGATCCAATACTTTAGGGGATCTCCAGATGGGGACTCGTTTAATGACTTTCTTTCCTCGTTCTTCCCAGAGTCCAAATCTCTCAATGTTCTCCTCCAGTTTCCGTTTACGCTCGTTGTGTATCGTCTCTAGTATAGTACGATCCAGCTTAACGCCCCTCTCTTGCATCATGGCAAAGATAGGGCTCACGAGATGAGCAACCTTAAGGACTCCCTCTAGCTTATGAGCCTTAACCTGTCTGTCTAGAGTGGGGTAACACCAAAGGGCTGCTGCAGCATCCATTGCACAAGTACGGTGTAAATCACTCGCATACTCCTTCCAGTCTAGCGGGAACCGAATACCTTTCTTACCATTAAGCAGAAGTACGATAGAGCGCAAATCAAAACTTCCGGTACCAGATAAATGGCCATGAGTAGCATGCATAGCAAGCCGTATATCATATACATTAAAGCCACTAGTATCTACCCCTATACTCTCTAGTTGTCTAAAGTCTGCATCTATCAGGTTCTGCCCTACGACTAACTCTGCCTTGGATAGGGTATCTATAAACTCCTTAAAGGATTGCTCTGTGCATTGAGTGGCTGTAGCCTTACGACCCTCATCCCAGGATAGCCCCAGGATATCTATACCTCCTCTAGTCCACTCCATATCCATACCAACTATCATGCAAGCTCCTGTAAGGCTGTTTCCCAGGTTATGTACTGCACTTCTAAAACCTTGGTCTCATTGGCTGCTATAGCTAAGGCTCTCTGTCCATGTTCTACTAAGCTAGGCTGCCTTAGGATGAATGCTGGATGTAGGGCGAATACCCATCGTTTACCATCCTTATTATACACTCTGCCTGATCTGCCCATGACTCCCTTTAGCTCATGGCCAAGCTTTTTATCTGTAAGGTCCTCAGCTTCTAGCTCCTCTCTAAAGTAAGCGTATTGGGCTGAACCTCCTAGCAGGATAACAGTATGAGCATTGCCCCAATTATCGTACTGAGAACAACACTTCTCAGCTTGTTCTTTCTCCACTCCAGTAGGATACGCTCTACCTTGTTTCTCAGGAGGTAAGCATCGTAGGGTATTAGCATAAGTTATGAGCCCTTTCTCATCAGCTATCTTCAACTTACTCACAGCTTGCATCATCCAATGCTTGAGAGCAAAGCCAGCCTTACCTACGAAGGGTTTGTCCTGCTGTACCTCGTTGCCCCCTGGGGCTTCACCCTTAAAAACATACTCTGCATTAGATGAGAGAAGGTCGGGTACAAATCCGACCCCCTTATCTCTCAATGGGCAGTCCTGGCAGAACTGACCTTTAGCCAACATTAAAGCAGAACTGCTTTCTTCCCTTTAGGCGCAGTATTGCTGAAGTCAGATACCTGCTTATACTGCGGATTGCGATTGTCAGGTGTAAGCTTGAAGTAACCTGTTTTACCGTACACTGGAGTCAGGTCCAATCCTCCATCTGGACTATGCTGCAGCTGGCGTACTCCGGCAATATTCTGCAGCTTACCAAGGCTCTTGAGAGCCATGAATGGGCGAAACAACGTACCCCACTGCTCACCATCCTTGACCTTCTCCTTGTAGGCAGTGATCTTCTCAACCATCTCCTGAGTCAAATCCTCGGGACGATAGTTGATGAATGCACTAGTGTTGTGAGTGCGACCATCGCTTTGGCGTTTAATCTCAATCTGCAACCGAATATTACGACTATCTGCATTCTGAGAGGGTGCGTCGCTACTCACAAAGGTTACGTCGTTACCATTACGGTCAGTAAACGCTCGCTGAGCCAAGATGGTACCAAAATACCATCCATCTTGAAATGGCTCGAAGCCACTATTGGACTCAGTTACTCCACTAAGGTCTGGGATATCTCCAAGATTCATCGTTGTCTCCTCTACATCACTATACATTTTCACTCTCCTCTTTATGTCCTTCTGGGCATGTTCCATCATCGCGTAAGTCACAACCACATACTTCACAATGTAACTTACTATCTATCGTTGCGTCCCCTATTGTATCCAGGTCCTCCTCAATATCCTCATCTGTTATACCGTCTAATACCTCCAGTAACATCTTTTTCCACTCCGCACTACCTGTGCTTGAGCTTATGTTGAGCTTATACTTCTCTATATTAGCTCTAGCTGCTGCTATTCTCTCCTTGGTTGCCATTATTCCAAGTCCCCTTCTGAGGGCATTGAACTAGCACCTGTACCTAGTACTAAGCTTATAGCCTTCTCGGTAGCTCTCGTGGCTAACATATGTGTGGGCTTTTCCTTCCACACGGGGCTAGAGCTTACATACCATTCACTAAGCCAAGCAGAGTAATTAACATGCTCCTTATTAGTAACAGCACCTACTCGCATAGCACACTTACAACCAATGTCTCTCACAAAGCCATCTCTCTTTGCCTCCTCTCCAGCTTTAGTCATACGGGGTACTTCGGTCCAATCTCGGGATAACTCCTCAAGCATGGGAGGTCCAGTATCTATTCCCTTAACTCTGAGTAGAGCTTTCTTACCTGAGAGGGTGACGTTCACGCTAAATCGAGAAGGGTCAAAGAATACTTCATCCCCAAAGGGAGACAACCCAAGCTCGTAGCACCGTACAGCAAAGTATAGTGCCTGTTTAAAGGTTAGGAAAGTCTGCCCACCACCCTTAGCGGTAAAGGGCTTAGCCATAAGGATGAGGGCTGTCTGATTGGGCTTCATCTTAGCCCAGTCCAGGCTATCCAGCTGTTCAACAATCTTGAACATTGGACGGTCCTGTTCCTTGACCATACTTTCGTTATCGCTTACCTTCATCAAGGCTGTTTCTACTACAACTTCTGCTTCCTTAACTGTATTCATATTATTTTCTATGGTCATCACTACGTTTCTTATAAAAGATAGATGTTTCTTCGTTTAGTCCTTGATCGCATAGGAGTTGATAGCTACATATACCTACATAGTTCTTAGTTATGAGGCAACAATCTGTATGACAAATGTAATTATCAGGATTATCGCCAAGGCTACTAATAGTTTCAGCGAGACTGTTGAGTCCGGTTTTCCATTCACGTTTCTGCTCCTTTGTAACCTTAACTATAGGCCCCCGGAATACTTGATATGGGGGATCCTTCCAAGCGAACTCTATACAGTATCCATCTGCATCCGTCATAACACAATAGAGCTTGACCTGGATGCTATTACCAACCTTCCATAGTTGCTCTGTGAGATTAGGGCTACGTGAGGTAGATTTAACCTCATGAACTATGTTATCATTGCTTAGGCCATCTAGCTTACCTACAAACCTATCGTTCTCAATCCATAGTTCACTCCCCTTTCCTCGCATCCCGTCGTTGACATCAAATGTCTGATAATATTGGGGCATCAAGGTTTGGAAAGCTTTAGTCTTGATGTCTCGTTTCTTATCATCTACCCAGCCATCTACACCATCCAGCCATGCTTTCATTATCTGTTCACAATTATAGCTCTCTTCTACACCTTTATAAAAGCTATCTGTGAACTCTGCCCAGAGCTTACCAAATAATAGGTCATGGTCAAAGTTGGCCGTAGATTGCTGGATAGGTATAAGCTTAGCTATGTATCTCCAATAGAATTGGCGGGGAGATTCTAGATAACAAGCTAAGGCAGATGCGCTAAGCTTACTCATCGCCCTCTACAACCTCGACCTCCCCAAGTTCCTCAATATCTATATGCCCAATACCTTCCATGAATCTAGGTCCCTCCATAAGCTTAAGTATTAGCTTATTATGATCCACTTTAGGCTCTACCTCTACGGCTATAAGGAACCCGTATGTCTTAACTTCAGTATCTTTATCTCCTACAAGCATATTACCTCTGTTTTCTATTCAATTCACTAATTAAGGTCTGTAGAGTCCTATTTATGTGACGTGTTCTACTTTCTGCAATCTCTAGATCGTTCTGGTTAGCCCAAACTTCATAGTCCTCAAGTTGCTCGATTACGTCTGCTAGACAAAGCATAAGGGCATTATAAGTCTCAGTATTAACGCACTTCATCTTGCCTCATTCTTTGTTTATTAGCATACTCATATAAGTACTTATCATAATCATAGGTTATAAAACAGTTAGGACATACCCATTCAATCTCCCCATCAATATCCGTACTAACTGCTTTACATCGCTCACGTTCTTTGAGACATTCACTACACAGTTTCTTACCCTTTTTAGCCATTAGGATACCGACCCTTCAAATAGTCTTTTGTCTCCCTTAATATGAATCTGTATGAACTGCTCATAGTAACTATCGCCCTTCCAAGGAGGATTCTCCAAGAAATTATCAATCAACCTAGTGGCTTCAGCTTCTGTTTGAACAACTTTACATTGGATGAAAGCAGGATAAACCCCCCACTTTACCGCTATAACATCATAATCACCGTGAGAGCCTGCGGTGCGAAGTACTTTATAGCCAGCTTTCTTCCACTCTCGCATGACAGTCCATTCCCATCTTCGGCCTGCTTCATAGTTACGATTGGGCATCTTCCGCCTTATGAGCATGTATTGTAATAGATACCCCTAGATCTATAGCGAGGGTTAGTAGTTCTTCAATTATGTCATGTGGTACTATGTCTATTACTTCAGATTCTATAGTTACAGTAGGCTCAAGAGTATCACTGTCCATTAAATTCTCCTAGGCATAACAGATATTAAGGCCAATAAAAGCACAAAGGCAGCTATGACCATCAACACCGACCTTTCTGTTGAGAGTTGGATTCGAGAACCAGTATAGCACAGATTTGGTTGGTTGTCAAGGGCGAGATTCAGCTAAGGAAATGCCCTCTTTGTTGTCGGTCCAGGAGGCGTTGATGTCGATGTAATGGCGGAGCCCAAAGGCCCTAGTCTTGGCTGGGATAAGGCGCTTATTGGTTAGGCCATCGAATCGAGGCTTGCCCTCCTGGTTTACAACGTAAATTATACCATCTACAGCTCCTTCCCATGCTTTAGCACCACGAAGTGTGTAGCTTCCGCTCTCTGGCATAAGTCTTGCATGCTTAAGGACTATGGCTGTAGCACAAGGATGTGTAGTCCCTTGAAGTCTCCGTACAGCTCCTATAACTTTAGTAGCCTCTGCGTTGTCGTTTTCATCCTGAATGTGGAAGCATGGAGTAGCAGTATCGAACACTATGAACTCTGGTTTGTGTTCATTAATCTCGATCCTTGCACTGTCTTCCCACATAGATCCTCCTAATACGAAGGGAGCACACCAGAAGTTATCTGCCAATAGCTCTAGATTAGGCTTGTGGAGGCCGTGCCATGCCCAACGTTCGTATTGGACCCTATCGGGAGTGCTATTCTCTTGATCGAAGTATAAGACCCTGTAGGGCCTCTGTGGATGGGTTCCAAGGATAGGTATTCCACTAGCTAGGGCTAACCCAATGGTGTAGAATAGGAAACTCTTACCTGCTCCTGGGGATCCAGCTATAGCCAACAACACACCTTGGGGGATAAATCCTGGGAGGATCCAGTTAACTACTGGATCCTTACCTATTAAATCCTTAATGATGGGATTCTGCATAATCTCTATCCCTTCATCTTCATAAGTCCCAATGCTACTAAACATGCTCCTCCCCAATAAATGGTATGTCCTGTATCTTGACCCTTGATCAAGTAATAGAGGAAGGCCATAATGTTGACACTAAATGCTACATATTCTGGTCTAAAACTCAATGTCTCTCCTTTGACTTGACAAATTAACAAATCCATGATATAATAAAGACGTTGTTGGTCGTGGTAATATAGTAGAGTGTTTATAGGTTTATCTGGGATCTATCAGTACCTTCGAGGAGTACCTATCGATAGAGGACAGATTGTCCTGCGATGATTAGGCTAGGTAGCTGGGGTAATAGGGACCTCTTCATAGATAGCGTATTTACCTGCTTCAATAAGCTTATACTTTACCTTATGATACACCCCTCCAACGGGGAATAGGAATGTACTCTCCTCTGGAGGGGTATCTGAGGTCTCCTTCTCCATTAACCCTCCGGCTATGGATCTATATATGGCTCGCATTAGAAGAAGAATTGGAGGAACACCGCTGCCCAAATACAGCCCCATAGAAATGCAGAACTAGCTAAAGCCCAGAAAGGGATTCTATCTGCAAACCTAGCTAGTATAATGCCTGGTACAAATAGAAATAAGAACCATAGTAACTTAGCTATTGCGTAGATGTCCATCAATAGTCTCTCTCCCAAGGTTTAACAGTTATAAAACCATATACAAAGCCATAAAGAGCACTTAGCCCTAAGTATATCCAAGGGGGTAAGTTTATAAAGCCTGCTATGGTAATAGGTACCAACAAACCTGCTATATACAGTATCCAGTCAATCATACTTAGTCTCCATTATGGGGTATCCCACCTTCATGCATCATGTCTGCCATAAGCTTCTCATCCAATTTAGCATCCTTACACGCATGATCACAAGGCTTAACAACCTCTTCCTCAAATGCTTGCTGTAGAAGTCTCTCTTTATACCACTCTGGCAATCCTTTGGTTACTGCCCTACGAATATGGGGCCAAGCCCAAGCAAAGAGCGTATCCTTTAACTCTTCTTCACACTCTTTCTTGATATCCTCCGGGATCTCTTTAATAATCTTGCCAATGTCTCTGGGACTATTTTCCAATGCTCCCTCTTCCCTAAGGTGTAGTATGGCTTTACTCCAGCGGGCTTGAGTCCCATATCTCTCCCCCACAATAGCCAATATATCCTTGCCTGTTGGGTTAGCATCTTTCCATTCCTTATTATGGACTTCTTTGAATGCTTCACTGACATATTTCCCCATTAGACATTTCTTGTCCCTCCCAAAGAGTTCGTATCCTTTCGGCTTGACAACCACTCCTTCAATCTTTTGATTGCCGAGGACGGACTCTCGATCAAGGAACCCGAGTATATCATCCACCCCGCGGATATAGCCATCATGCATAAGGGGAACAACCTCCAGTCCAAGCCTAGCAGCTTCCTTCGCCTTACTTTCGTAGTCAAGATACTCTTCCTCCCCAATATTGATATCAAACAGGATAATATGCCCATTAGGTACCCTACCATAAGCTAAGGCATTATGCTTAGGCTTCTGAAGATACTCTCCACGATAGGTCCACTCAGGCTTAAGCATATGAGCTATAGACTTAATATGTTCCACACCCTTGGCAAACATCTTCTCTGGGGCATCTGGGTTCATAACGGATCCTTTGCTACGAACTTTAAGCTCCATTCGGCTTCCATCTACGTCAAACTCTACTAGGACAGGATCTTCAAACACTCCAAAGCTAAACTGGCTGTTATGTGAAAACAGCCCATCAGCAATATATGTCCCTGTTGATGTACTAAGGCCCATGACTGAAAGGTTTGGATGCGGAGAATTGACAGATTCTACTTCGACATCTGCAATACCGTTCATTGGGGCATTTAACCAGATTTTATAGGCCTGTTCGAGTAACCTAATGGGCCTAATATCTCCCAAGAACTCCAAAATCTTGGGCCACCCTCCCTCTAAAATTGTGGCCGCCACCGTGGAATACCCTTTTTTCCTGCGTCTTACGTCACGTCGAAACACATATCCCAATCCACTTAGGAGTCTTATAACTTGATTATCAAACGAGCCGAGTCGTTGATAGAAAGAAAGAATTCTTCCATCCCCGCTTCGGACAAGTGATGCTTCGCCATCATAGGCTCCAGCCAAATAACCTTTTTGTTCAGTTCTCTCTTTAGAATCCCAAACAGGAAATGCGACAATTCTCATTCCTGGTTTAAGGTCTATAGTTTGTACCCACTTCTTTCCGTTATTATTTAACTTTTGCCGAACTAGCCAGGGATGATTTACAGTAGCGGGAATTGCTCTACCGTCCACAAGATTTACGGACAGAGTTGGCGCAGAAAACGGTGCAGCATGTGTAACAATACTAGTTCGCAAGCGTGGATTGTTAAGCTTGTCGTCGAAACCTATTAAGGAATCTCCAATAGTAAGGTCACCCGCTCGAACATAGCGAAGATCGGCAGTAAGGATTCTGGTATTAACACTAACACAACCATCAACCTTCTCTTCAACCAACACAGGACCCTTAAGCAAGTCTATTATGGCCCTATGCCCCAAGTTATAGATTGAACTATATGAATGCCATGAACTCATAAACTCTCCTAATACTGAGGGTAATATCTACCCTCTCCGTGCTTACCACATGTACAACATATATAGGTTAGCCTTAGATTGCTTCCCATATCTACATTCCCACGTCTACACTTAGTTGGTATATGTACTTCCCCCGTATAATGCCAACAATGTAAGAGCCAACATGGATTATAATTAGCTCTATGCCAAGCTAGGAACCTCTTAAACCATCTCATATTGCCCCTCCACCATCGCAGGAAAATCTGTCCACTGTGGATAAGTACAGTACTTACAGTACTGTACTACACCATATCACAACTCTCTCCAACAAAAACTGCCCTCACCTTCAAATAGTCCTGCTGCCTATGCTATATCTTCTAACATTATGGTGTAGGCGAGGGGCATACTGATAAGGGTGCGTCTAAATCGTAACTCTTTTTAATACCGTTGAATCTCATTGCCACTGCTTGAGGACAGAATTGGCTGAGCGAAAGACTATATTCTGCGACGAACACAGCTTTACCAGCAAGTATAAACGGAGTAAGTGTATCACACTCATCATAATCAAAGCATTCCTCGTTTATTGCAAAGTCAAAGTTACCTACCAACTGTGAAGTCTGATCCACATCATTCTTCAGTCCAATACTCAATCCCCGCTTATGTGCCTCAGTAGCCAGGAATCTATTATACGTAATCTGATTAGCCCCTGTCAAGGAAAACCCAGTATTATTAAAAGCTCCATCAATATTATCTGGTTCCAGCCCATCAAATCCCTTACTCTTACACATATCCATCCTAGCAGTCATAATAGGTCCCAAGATAGATATCTGTCTAATATCCAACCATTGTTCCCCTGGCCACCCATTACGCCGTCCCTTAACTGAAGCAGGGAACTTACTAGCATCCGGTCGCCAGTTCTCATAGGTCCCAGCAGAGATATAACACACAACCTTCTTACCCTTAGCATGAAGACTCGCCACAGTGCTTGCCGATACATCGAATCCATCCACATCAAACATCGTCACATTCTTCGTTTGATCTATCGTCCCTTGAAGCTGCCACTGCCATGTCGTCACCTGTGCTGGCTTCCAGTACGTTACTTGAGCTGCCGGTACATTGATCATTCCTATCACCAGCAATACTGTCGCAATAATAACCTTCTTCATTCGTTCTCTCCTTTAAATAATAGACGGAACACTCTACACTACAGAAACAAGGCTTACTAGCCCACTCTTCCGGTACCCAGAACTCTACAGTCCCTCTAGGCTCATTAGGTCTCTCGTGATGTATCCGTCTAGAGCCACAAGACGAACTAGCACACTTAACCTTGATCATATTAAGGATCATACTTATCTATAACCTTCCTTAATTGCTCAACACACCAATCCAATCCAGCTGCCCATTCCATATCTAAGGACTTCTCTGCTTCCAACTGCCACTTATGAATCTCCTCTACTAAATCCTGTATAAGTAGAGACATAAGCATAGAGTGATGTAGTTCTGCCTTCTTCTTTACAACAATCGCCATATACCTACTCCAACACAGTATATCCCCCATCCTACCAACACTACTATAACAGTTGCAGTAATAAAAGTCAAGACGTTCTCAATAACTATAGCTTCTCTATCAGGCGGTTGGTATTCCATGAACATAACTCCCTATAACTTAAATACTTTCTTCCAAGCTGGCAATCTACTAATAGGTATCTCAAAGAAGCTATGATATGTCCTATTCTCCAGCGCTACAGCCCACTTATCGTCCCCTTCATGGTACATAAGGCGCTCTACACCTATACGATTATGCACAGTCTTCATAACTCGCCACCCAGATTTGACTTTAAATGCCAAATCCATAGCCCTCCTCCAATATCAATCCATGGTCCCCCTTTGAGTCACATTCATGGCATATCCAGCGTAGCATTGTATCCACAAAGTAATGCTTACCCATACTATCCGGTGTATATTCCTTACAAGCATAACACTTATGTTTAACACCAGCCCAGGATCCAGTATATTGACCAACCCGGCTATCGTGACTCATAATACTCCTAGCATAGTACCTTAAGTACAGTACTGTATAGTACTATGTACCCTTCTATGACTCGCCTACCTCAACACTATACCCACGACCATAATCATTATCCATATCATCAAGCTTCTCACAAATATCACTTATTTGCTCCTGCAAATCAGCAATAGTATCTATAATCTGATCTAACTTCTCTACAACCTCATCCTTACCATTAGTCTCACTCATTGTCCTTCTCCACTCTCCCTTATGGGTTACTACCAAAATATTCACATCACAAACACATCTATCCTTAGCCCACAATAATTAAACTTACGTATAACTTCATACTTAGATGTCTTTACAGGTGTATCTGGGACCATTGTACCTCTCATATATTGCCACCCACGTAACCTATTAACTGGTGTATCAGGTGGCACCATATCTTGAAATCTTTGTCTATCTGCAAAATACCCTGTCATCATATTACGCATAGTATCTTCCTGGACTTGTGCTGGAGTTCTCCCAAAATTAGTTACTCTAGTACCTCCTGTCGTAATATCCCTATCTATACCCATATACGTACCAGCATCCGGTCCATCTATAGCAGCAGGAATACCTTGAATCGGATTGCCATGCCCTAATCTAGCATGATACTCTAGCTCTGTTTCCTCTCGTATAATGGTCTGTATAATATCATCTCCCCTCATTTCCACACGAAACAAGGTAAACCGTCCATCCCTATCCCTCCACTCATACCTTACATCAGGATTAGTCTCATTCATCTCTTCCGGGGCTACATCTTGTCCAAGCGGCCAGTTAGTAAATCGTATTGGATTAATTGCTCCATAGGTTCCCTCTTGAGTATCCATAGTAACCCCATATGCTCTCCCAACAGACTCAGACTTGTCCCACATAGTCTCTAACCACTCTATAAGCTTATTAGGCTCCGCTTCCTTCTCATTATTCATTGGTAGAAAGTATAAATCAAGATCCTTCTCACTCTCTCCCTTATTCAATACTCCCCCACCTAAGCATATATGATAGTTGTACATACTATGGCATGTAACCTGTATGCACCGTATAAGCTCTAGAGCCTCCTTAAGTGTCCAATGCTCAGTCATTATGACCTCAATGTTCCTATTACCATATAAACAGCATCAACCATTGATACTTACCCCCTCAATTAGTATCATATAATCCTTAAGCCTTACAACTATATGATTGCTCTTGACACCAAGTAAATTCCTACTCGATACCACCGTACCCCCTGCATCAGGATGTACTTTAACTATAGTAACAAGCTCGTCTATTAATTCTTGTAGTGTCATGCCACAACCTCTGCAGTCTTTACCTCAACCACAGGAAGTATACTAGAAATATACTCCCCACTTTTATATGGATTAGTTCTCAACTTCGCATCCCAACAAGCATTCAAATAAGGGCATGCTTCCCCCTGTGCTGGCCTACACTGAGCAGTCCTCTTCTCAAAGTGTATACTACGTAAATGGACATTAGTAAAGCATATTTCTGTCTTAGCCCCTATCTCTCGTTCTCTATGCAATCTTCGAGCCACCCACGAATCTACCAATGCGTTATCAAGCTCAATAAGCGGTGATTTAGGGAACTGGTTAGCAGCTATTGTTTCTCCACACATCTGTACCCAAGCAACCACTCCACCTGGATAGTTCCACACTGGGGCAATCTTCCACTCATCATTCCCCCCAATTTTATAGGTCACACTCCAAGCATCAGTCACCTCGTTATGATAACCCCACACATAAGGATGTACCAATCTATAGTCCGCCATACTAACGTACCCCTCATGCATCCCTATCACTTGCCCAAAGTTCACATGCTGCTTAACACTCGGCAGATCCTCAATAGCAGCCATCCCAACATGCAACCGTATATTATACCTCCACTGTTCTAGCCACTTTGTATTAGTCAATCCAGCGGGCATCGGAACAAATTCTTGGTATATGGTTTCTTCGATGGTTTTGCTCTTAATAATTCTATCAGGTTGTGTAACAATCCAGAGAGGATCATGATCAAGAACAACCTCACTGTCAATATCAACGTACCAATACTTCTCTCTAACCTTTGGTTCCATGTATAGTGCATAGGCCACAAACCACCCTAATCTACGATACAACAGCTCCATCTTCTTTCTATCAGTACGATCCTCCTCAGTAAGCTCAGCTATGGCATTGTCCACCATCCACTGTAGCGCTTTAGGAGAAATATCCATCATCTTCTGAAGATATCTCATATCTTCATGCGTTTCAGCCAGCAAACTAAGGGGCACTATTTGATCCTTCCTAATAATCCCCCTACCTCCCTCTTTCCTACCAAGCCAAGTCTTTCGCCCACATGAATCATCTAGCTCTGCGGCCTCAACACTGGTTATAAACGCCTGTTCGGACAAGTTGTCCTCCCTTCTATCATTTCTTTGTGCATCTTATCATTACAAAAATCGCATAACATATCACACTTAGCTATTTCGATTATAACTTCTTGTATACCCTGGACTGTACCCATTCTTTTAGTGGCTTCGGATATCTTGAATTTATTAGTAGTTTGGTCTCTATGTCTGAAGTTAATATGATCAGTTTGGCCACACCTAACACATACTAAGTCACCTTTAATAACGGTAAGTAGTTCCTTCCTCCATTGCCGTTCTTTGCGAGCAAACTGCCGCTTGCCCTCTATTTTTGACCACAGGACCCCCCTCAAATTGGCCTCAAATTCCGTTTTTTGGGCCCAGTTTTCGACGAAAACCTTCAAAATCTCTAACAATTCTCGACTTTCCATATTTCGCTCTTAAGAAGCTCCGGTGTCCTTCGCTCTAAATTCATTATACCACGCTTTCCAGCCAATGTCAAGGGGCTTCACAGCATCAATCCTTTGGCGCTTCGCTCGGCCTCGCGCTTCGCTCGGCACGGCTCGCAGAGGGTCTTCATCCATCCAGTCTTAGTCACTGTAGCCTTATAGAGAGGCTTACCCTCTTTATCCCACCCCCCTATCCCATTCTCCCCACACATCTCACAGGTATGGTAGGACGCAGCTTCTACAGCATCCACTACATCCTGTATCTCCTGTGCTCGTTCCCCATAGATATAGAATCTAAGTCCCCCAAACTTCTCCTTAATCTGCATAACCCGTACACCATACAACTTACACAGATCAATAAGAGGGTCAGTAAGCTTACTCCACCCATCATCACATTCTTTATACACCTTATCAGGGTCTCTCATTGAGCATCCTTTCTGCCAAATCAATAGGTATCTCAATTATACTATCACGCCTTAACTTACAAGCTAATCGTACAAACTTAGTATAAGGCATAACCTTAATTGTCTTACCCCCCTCATAATGAGAGGCTATAATTATAAGCTTACGCTTAGCCTTCTTATAATGAGCTACATAGTTGTATTTAGGTATCATAACAGGTCCTATAGAGTAAGCAGGTTGTACTGCATACACAGGTACCTCATCCTCTATCCAAGTCTCGGCCTCACTCCGTATAAGCTTAGGCTGTACCCGGCATGTTCTCAACTCAACCCATTCTTTAGAACGTACAGCCCATATACGAGTACCCTTCCTAATCTTCATCCCTCTCTCCGTATAACTTTATTATACCATCGCTCTAAAGCTCTCTCATTAGGAGTCCATACCCACACAACAACCGTATGTATCCCATTATTCTTATTAATTCTAGAAGGGCTCCTCATCACAGTCCCAAGCCTATATTTTCTAATATACGCTTCAAAGTTAGGGCCATACTTATAACTATCCACAGGACCATCATATCTCTCTGAACTCTTTATTACCCCAGTAAAGATATAGAAGGTACCCACACAGCCAGCATTACTATTATAGAAGCCAAGCATAGCCTCCTTAGCACTCCCATACTCTCTTAGCTCTGCAATCTCCTGTACAGCACAACAAGACGTATCGTTGATATGCATTGTTACCTATTATCGAATAGCGCCAGTAGTAGACATAGCAGTATTAACCGCAACCAATGG
>Ga0193747_1000216_pt1 | contig 23571 bp, 21 predicted proteins | sample L1m2metaG_FD_143048 | JGI IMG/M metagenome (GOLD analysis project Ga0193747, IMG submission 143048) | Soil microbial communities from a riparian zone of the East river system, Colorado, United States - L1m2 | ecosystem: Environmental > Terrestrial > Soil > Riparian zone | place: USA: East River...
AACAAGAACAGTCCCTGCTTAGTTGTAAATAAGATTTAGCACTCGCTAGGCCAAGGTGAAACAATAATTCTAGTCGGATAACACTAGCAGGGGCAACCCAAGGACGAGCACGACGAGAAAGAAGTAGTGAGGAGGAGAAAAAATGATCATAAATCGTCAGTATATTCTTACTGATGACAGAGAAGACTTATGGCCATTTTCATACTATTGTTTCTCGTAGCGCTGTATGCGCTACCGCTATTTTCGCAGAATACTGAGCACAGCAGTGCAGTGATTGCAGTCAGAATATCGAATGTTCTGTACCAACCCTGGCAGGGCGTTGGTAGCTGTCTTGTGAAAGGTCCTTGGCAAGAAATTACATTGTAGGAATAAAGTAGTATTCTTTATTCCATCGACTATTATCAAAAATTGAAAAAGCATTCATCAAGACTTCGTCGTTATTCAAAGGTCTACAATATTCCTATGAGGTAGGAAGGTAACCGCAATTCGACGTTGGAAATACTTTAGCATGAGCCCTTAGTAATATTATTGATAATCCCTCTACTTGCTAAAGTAATAGGCCAATAGCGCTATTACCGTTCACTAGGCTGTCTACATTGCCACTCTCCATTGCTTGACCAAACGAATTCCCTTTTATCGACCGTAAGCCGATTACAATACGTATGCGTAACGATCAATATCCGTGCAACATCGCTAGTCATACTCTTTTTTTGGGAGTTCGTCTCATCGAAGCGAGATATTACAATATACTTATATATCCATGCGAATGATACTTCAGGATTCGAGGATGACGAAGTGGACTATCGGTCTCTGCTTGTCACCCGATGAATATGGGAGATGCTGTTGAAAGATGTCTATAGAGAAAAAAGTAGTAGAGATTACCAATCATACATATCAACCCAAACACGAAATTTTGTCGAAGAGTCAAGCAGAGGAAATTTTAAAAAAATATAATACGAAACCGAGTCAGCTCCCATACATAATGATAAATGATAAGGGGATAGTAGATCTTGACGTGCGACCTGGTGATATAATAAAAATTACCAGGAAAAGCGCCACCGCAGGTGAAAGTGTATATTACCGCTATGTGGTAGAAGCTTGATTTATTATGATGTGGCCGATAATTAATGATGTTTTACGAAGAGATGGCATTGCTAGACAGCACTTAAATTCTTACAACGAATTCATGGAACGTGGACTGCAGAGTATCATCGACGAAGTTGGAGAAATTGAAATTGAGACGGCTGAATATCCATATAAAATTAAGCTTGGGAAAATAAAATTACAACAACCAAGGATTATGGAATTAGATGGTTCTATCACACACGTTGCCCCCATGGAAGCCAGGCTCCGTAACCTTACTTATGCATCACCGATCATGCTTGAATGTAGCATTGTGGAAGATGGAAAAATTCTAGAATCTAGGTTTATCCATGTCGGGGATATGCCTGTGATGGTCAAATCTAATGCATGTATCTTACACAATTTGCCTGATACAAAGCTTGTAGAACTGGGTGAAGACCCACGCGATCCGGGTGGCTACTTCGTAATTAATGGATCCGAGCGTGTTGTTGTTGGCCTAGAAGACCTCTCTTATAACAAGATTATTGTGGATTCTGAAGAGACCACCGGGGCATTGCTTTACAAAGCAAAAGTCTATTCTTCCATTGTAGGTTACAGAGCGAAACTCGAGTTGATTATGCGACCCGATGGGTCGGTAGTTGGCAAGATTCCGGGCTCTCCTGTAGATATTCCGCTAATTACCTTGGTGCGAGCATTGGGTTTGGAGTCAGATAAGGATATAGCGAGTGCCGTGACTTTGAATAAGACCATTCAAGATGAACTCGAGCCTTCATTCGAGAAAGCTGGCGAGATTATTACGAGCAGGGATGCTATCGTATATATCAGTAAAAGAATCGCACCGGGTATGCTCGAGGAGTTTCAAATAAAGCGTGCAGAGACATTGCTTGATTGGGGATTGCTCCCGCATCTCGGAAAGAATCCTGATAACCGACATGAAAAGGCATTGTTCCTAGGAGAAGCCACGAGTAAACTGATCGAGCTCAAGCTCTCATGGGTTGATTCCGATGATAAAGACCACTACGGAAATAAAGTAATCAAGTTTGCCGGCCAAATGCTGGCAGACTTGTTTAGAACTGCATTCCGCAACCTAATTCGGGACATGAAATACCAACTTGAGCGGTCTGGTCAGAAACGTGGTATCAATGCCGTTGCCGCAGCTGTGAGGCCAGGTATCATTTCTGACAAACTCAATAACGCTATTGCTACTGGTAACTGGGGCCGCGGAAGAGTTGGAGTTACCCAATTACTTGATAGAACGAATTACATGTCAACCATCAGCCATCTACGCCGAATCCAGTCTCCGTTAAGTAGAAGCCAGCCGAACTTTGAGGCAAGAGATCTGCACGCTACGCATTTCGGTAGGATCTGTCCGGCTGAAACGCCGGAAGGTTCTAACTGTGGACTAGTGAAGAATTTAGCGCTTTCGGCGGTTATTTCCGTGAGTGTCTCCTCTGCGGAAATCGTGGAAAAGTTGTACGAATTTGGAGTCGAACATGTCGATGAGGCTAACGAAAAACTAAGGAGCATCGGCGCTAGGATATTTGTCGACGGCCGATTAATAGGATATGCTGAGGACGGACGCCGATTATCAAATGCCCTTAAAGACATGAGGAGGTCGGGAAAAATTCATCCTCATATTGGCATATACTTTTACTCCTCATTGAACGACAATGCCACTAAGCGCCTTTACGTAAGTTGTAACGCTGGCAGAGTTCTTAGACCGTTGGCAGTAGTTAAAGATGGTAGGGCTCTCGTAACTGATGAGATAATTGAGAAGGTTAGCAAGAAATTTCTATCATGGACTGATCTCCTCTACATGGGCATGATAGAGCTGGTAGATGCAAACGAAGAAGAGAACTGCTATGTAGCTGTCGAAGTGACACACATAGAAAATACTCACACGCATCTCGAAATATTTGCGTCTGCTATTCTTGGAGTAGGAGCTTCCATTATCCCATATCCTGAACACAATCAATCGCCGCGGAATACGTATGAAAGTGCCATGGCCAAACAGAGTCTTGGTTTTTCTACGCCTTTGATGAATGCTAGTACTTACGTGAGGCAGCATTTTATGCTATACGCACAGACACCCATGGTCAGTACTAAGGCAATTAATCTACTAGGTCTTGATGATCGTCCAACTGGGCAGAACGCTGTTGTTGCTGTTTTACCATTTGAGGGTTATAATATCGAAGACGCAATCGTGTTCAACAAATCCTCAGTCGAAAGAGGACTTGGCAGAACATTCTTTTATAGGGTATATGAAGCTGAATCAAAACAGTACCCTGGTGGAATGAAGGATACCTTTGAGCTTCCAGCATCAGATGCTAATATCAGGGGCTTCAGGGGAGAAAAAGCGTACCGTTTACTAGAACAAGACGGGGCCATTATGCACGAGGCAGTTGTTACGGGTGGCGATATTTTGATCGGCAGGACTTCTCCTCCTAGATTTATGGAAGAGTACAAGGAATTTGAGGTGAAGGGTCCCTACCGCAGAGACACGTCGGTGGGTGTGAGGCCATCAGAGAACGGCGTCGTGGATACGGTTATCATGACTCAGTCAATAGAGGGAGGTAAAATGTATAAGATAAGAGTGCGGGACATGCGCATTCCGGAAATCGGGGACAAATTTGCTTCGCGACACGGTCAGAAAGGAGTAATAGGTATGCTGGTAAGCCAAGAAGACTTGCCTTATACTGAAGATGGTGTTGTACCAGACATTATGATAAATCCACATGCTTTCCCTTCACGGATGACTGTTGGGCAGTTTATGGAGTCATTAGGGGGCAAAGCCGCTTCCTTGAGGTGTCGAGCTGTAGATGGCTCTGCATTTCTTGGCGAGAAATTAGACGATTTGAAGGGTGTCTTGGAGGAGCATGGCTTCAAGTATAGCGGCAAGGAAACTATGTATGAAGGCAGGTCAGGCAAAAAGTTTCCTGCTGATGTTTACGTAGGAGTAGTCTATTACCAAAAACTGCATCATATGGTTGCAGACAAGATACATAGCAGGGCAAGAGGACAGGTCCAGATGCTTACTAAACAACCAACAGAGGGGAGGGCACGGGGCGGTGGCCTGAGGTTCGGGGAGATGGAACGGGATTGCCTAATCGCATACGGAGCCTCAATGATGCTCAAAGACAGATTATTAGAAGAGTCTGACAAAGCCGAAGTAAATGTTTGCGAACGGTGTGGCTTGTTATCCTACTACGATGTGAAGCAACGGAGATACATTTGCAGAGTCGACGGTGAAAAGGCAAAGATTTCATCGGTCGTAATCGCTTATGCCTTCAAGCTTCTGTTGCAAGAGATGATGAGTCTTAACATCGCTCCCCGTTTGATAGCGAAGGAGAAAGTTTAACAAAGGGGTGTTTTGGGGAAAATGGAACAACCTGTAAAAGTCCTTGGTGGAATTAAATTTAGCGTTTGGTCCCCCGTAGAAGTGCGCAAGTTCAGCGTGGCAGAGATTACAGCGCCTGAGACTTACGATGAAGACGGCATGCCGGTTCAGGGAGGATTGATGGATAACAGACTCGGGACATTAGAGCCTGGTCAGAAATGCGCTACCTGCGGTAACACCTCGGCTAAATGCCCCGGTCATTTCGGACATATCGAATTAGCTGAGCCCGTTTTACACATTGCTTTCGTCGACGATATACATAAGCTGCTCTTAATCACCTGCAGATCATGTAATAGGCTAAAACTTAGGGTTGAAGAACTCGCGAAATACCAGCATCTGAGGGATAGCAAAGCAGCATATGCAGTTATCACGTTGGAAAACGTCAAGGCAGACATCATCGAAAAGGCCAAGAAGGTAAGAATTTGTCCTCATTGCCAAAAAGAGCAAAACGATCTTGTATTCACGAAACCGACAATCTTCGTAGAGAAGACTGATGCGGGTGAAAATCGGTTGCTTCCTATCACTATTAGGGAGAGGTTGTTGCATATTTCTGATGAAGACCTTGCGCTTTTGGGGTACGATCCAAGGACTGCGAGACCGGAGTGGTTCGTGCTTCAAGTACTGCCAGTACCACCTGTGACGGTAAGACCCTCTATCATTCTAGAAACTGGGATCAGATCAGAAGATGATTTGACCCATAAACTCGTCGATATTATTCGCGTTAATCAAAGGCTAAAAGAAAGTAAAGAAGCTGGTACGCCACCACTTATCGTACAGGATTTGGTAGATTTGTTACAGTACCATGTTACTACTTACTTCGACAATGAAGTTTCTGGTATCCCACAAGCTCACCACCGCTCGGGTAGACCCCTGAAGACGCTTACCCAAAGACTGAAAGGTAAAGAAGGACGGTTTAGAGGATCCTTGTCAGGAAAGAGAGTAGATTTCTCTAGCAGAACTGTAATCTCGCCCGACCCGAATCTTGGAATCTCTCAGGTCGGCGTACCGGTGGATGTTGCTAAAAAACTCACCATTGCAGAAACAATTTCTCAGTGGAATACAGATGAATTAAAGAAATTAGTCATTAACGGGCCCAATGTCTATCCAGGTGCGAACTATATTATAAGACCGGATGGCGTTAAGATAAGACTTGATTATGTTAATGATAGGAAGATAGTTGCTGATTCTCTTGCTGCCGGCTATATGGTTGAAAGGCACCTTGCCGATGGAGATATCGTGATTTTCAACAGACAACCGTCGCTACATCGTATGTCCATCATGGCGCACTATGTCAGGGTTCTTCCGTATCGTACCTTCAGGTTGCACCCGGCGGTTTGTCCTCCATACAATGCGGACTTCGACGGAGATGAGATGAATCTTCATGTTCCACAAAGCGAAGAAGCAAGAGCTGAAGCAGCTCTATTGATGAGAGTCCAAGATCAATTAATATCGCCTAGGTACGGAGGGCCAATTATAGGTGGAATAAGGGACTTCATAACCGGTGCATTCATTCTAACAAGTGATAACACCACCCTGACGAAAGAAGAATTTGCAAACTTTGCTCTGATAGGCGGATATAAAGGTACCCTCCCTGAACCGCACGTTAACAAAGATGGAGAAAAATTGTATTCTGGGAAACAGCTGTTCAGCCTTTTTCTCCCTCGGGATTTTAACTTCGTGATCACTTCTAAATGGAACAAAGCAATTAAAGGTGAAGGAAGGGATGTTGTTATAAAAAATGGCGAGCTACTCAGCGGAGTCATCGATAAGGCCTCGATAGGGGCTGAGGAGCCAGATAGCGTCCTCCATAGAATTGTGAAGGATTACGGTAATGATATTGCTCGGACATTCCTTGATTCGATACTGATTATGCTGAAGACGTATATTACTCATAGAGGTTTTTCATACGGTTATTCTGACCTCTGGCTAGAGCCTGAAAAAAAGGAAGAGATTACAAATGTTATTCAAAAGGCATATGAGAAGGTTCATGATCTTATTCAGCAGTACAAGGATGGCTCACTACCGTTAACAAGGGGACTGGCCCCAGAGGACGCCTTAGAACTCTATGTTGTTAATGAATTGTCGAGAGCAAGGGATAGAGCAGGAAAGTCAGCCGACAGAGCATTTCCAGACGATAATTCAGGAGTCATAATGGCATCCACCGGTGCTAGGGGTTCTACTCTTAATATTGGCCAAATGACGGCGGCTTTAGGTCAACAATCTATTAGGGGAAGGAGGATTTACAAAGGATACCGTAACAGAGCCCTACCTCATTTTAAGACTAACGATACGAATCCAGATGCAAAAGGATTTGTGAAATCAAATTACCGAGATGGGTTAAACCCCTTGGAATTCTTCTTCCACGCAATGGGGGGGAGAGAGGGTTTGGTCGATACTGCGGTAAGAACCCAACAATCAGGGTACATGCAAAGAAGACTGATTAATGCTCTGGAACATTTAAAAATAGAATATGATCAAACTGTGCGAGATCCTCATGGAAATATTATTCAGTACTTGTATGGTGAAGATGGGATCGATCCAGCAAAGAGCGACCACGGCGATGCCGTCAATATTTCAAGGCTAATTGGAAGCGAGATCGTTGAAGACGATGGCAGAAGGGCAACGGAGCAGGAAATAAAAACACTTGTCGCAAAATATGCAACGGAGCTTAATCCAAAAATACAGAATGACTTGCAAACCATTCTTTCCGAAAACAGGTTGAGTAGGGAAGGGATTGATAGGGTTCTGAAAAAAGCAATTGATCTGACTAGCAGGGCGATGGCGGAGCCTGGAGAGGCTGCAGGAGTCGTTACGGCACAGTCGATAGGCGAACCTGGCACGCAGATGACTCTTAGGACCTTCCACTTTGCCGGAGTTAAGGAAAGGAATGTAACACTGGGCTTGCCAAGACTGATCGAATTAGTAGACGCTAGGAAAAAGCCCGTAACGCCCACGATGGATATTTACCTCGATAAGGAATATCGGATAACCAGAGAAAAAGCACTTGAGGTAGCTAAGGAAATAATCTATACGCGAGTAAGTGATTTGGTCGAAAAGACTGACGTTGATTACGGAGGGGATCTTACGTTTCACCTATCGGAAACGAAGCTTGCAGAGCGAGGCTGTGAGTTACAAGATGTCTATCTGGTACTGAAAGGGTCCAAAAAGAAATACGAGATCTCTATGAATGAAAAGAAATTTTTAATCAAATTGGCTATCCCTGGCGATCCCGATGCACAGACTCTTCTCGCCTTAAAGAATAAGCTATTGAATACAAGAGTAAAAGGAGTGCCTGATATTGAAAGGGTGACGATCGTCAAACAAGAGGAGGAGTGGGTCATTCAGACTGCTGGTTCGAACCTTTCAAAAGTGGTGGCGATCAAAGGGATTGACACCTCGAGAATCACGACCAATAATGTGTATGAGATATGGCAGACACTCGGAATTGAAGCCGCGCGAACCGCTCTAGTAAAGGAGATCACAAACACATTAGAGGAGCAGGGTTTGGAAGTCGACATTAGGCATATAATGCTAGTAGCGGATCTTATGACCTCGAAAGGATACTTGCAACAGATAGGTAGACACGGTATTGCTGGAACTAAGACTTCCGTTTTAGCTCGCGCGGCTTTCGAAATCACAGTCCCGACCATAGCCAGAGCTTCACTTGAAGGACAGGTAGAGACATTAAGAGGTGTGACAGAAAACGTCATAGTAGGTGCTACTGTACCTGTGGGGACAGGAATGGTAGATCTCTATATGCAGGTGAAAGAAAAAAATGCTGAAGATAGAGAAAGCACTTAAAGACGCAGTCGCTGGCAGCAAATTGAAATGTGGCCATAAACAGGCTCTTGAGTCTATAAAAGGGTCAAAACTTATCGTAATTTCAAGGTCAGCTGACGTTACAACCAGACGAGAACTTGAACAACAGGCTCTAGCGGCAGGAGTTCCGATTTATCAGTTTGAAGGTAATTCCACGCAGTTAGGCAAACTATGCGGCAAACCTTTCAGAGTTGCTGTGGTTGCCCTTAAGACCGAATAGGCTTCATACCATTAGAAAACTTTAACGTATTGACAAGCTGATGAAAAGGAGAAATATTGGCCCAGTCACAAATCAGGTTTCTTGATATAATGAAAAGCCGTGCGAACTATTTACCAGAAATGAGGAGGTAATGGTGCGGATCAATTTTTATAAATTCCGATTTCGAAGGACAATCTGTCATGTTAGGTTGCTGCGCCGGTATGCCAGGGGTATCAGCGTGAAGACTTAAATTGGACTGTAGCAATCAGCATGAATTGTCATTTGAACCCTTCAAATTGCACTTATCGCAGAGGTAACATGAAATGACTGAAAAGATCAAACTGACTCCTGACGAACTTCGTTTGATATCTTTGTTCCAGAGTGTTACAAGTGCAAGTGCTAGAGATTGCATTGTTGACGACAAAATGGAGCGTGTTATTTTTATCGTTAACAAAGGTCACATGGGACTAGCAATTGGTAAAGGGGGAGCAACAATTAAGCAGTTACAGAATGTCGTTGCAAAAAAAGTTGAACTAGTGGAGTATTCTGATAACGCGTCTGAATTTATTCGTAATATTTTGAACTCTGAAATGGTTAATGACATTAAGATTAATGAACGATCCGATGGATCAAAACAGGCTGTTGTCTTTGTCGACCCAAAGAGAAAAGGGGTTGTTGTGGGTCGCGAGGGCAGGAATGCAGAGAAAGCAAGGCTACTGGCAAAACGTTACTTCCAAATATCTAATGTTCTGATCGTGAGCCCTGAACAGAGCTCAGAAAGTACGAGTCAGGTGAATTTCTGAATGGCTAAATCTCCATTAGGCTTATTTGCAGGGCGAGTTTTACGAACGAAAAGGAACCGGGGCAGATGGTCCAACAAGTACTACAAGAGAAGAATGCTAATGTTGGATAAGAAGGCCAATCCCTTGGAGGGTGCGCCACAGGCGAGGGCGATTGTGTTGGAAAAGGTCGGTATAGAATCAAAACAGCCTAACTCAGCTGTCAGAAAGTGTGTGAGAGTTCAGCTAATCAAAAACGGGAAATCAATCACTGCCTTTCTTCCAAGGGATGGTGCATTAAATTTTGTCGACGAACATGATGAGGTCATACTAGAAGGCATTGGTGGGTCAATGGGAGGAGCAATGGGAGATATACCTGGCGTCAGATGGCAAGTTTTTAAGGTAAACGGTGTTTCCTTAAACGAGCTGGTTCGAGGTAAGAAAGAGAAACCGAGGAGATAGCAGAAATGAGTGGTAAAGAACATGTCAATATATTGTTATTCAACAGATGGGTTACTGACAAAATCCAAATAAAGGATTTAGGCCTTCAAAAAGTAATATCTTTAAAACCGGCTGTTATTCCGAGTACGTCAGGGAGACATGTGCGCCAGAGGTTCAAGAAAGCAGATGTAAACATTGTAGAAAGATTGGCTAACAAGATGATGCATTTCGGAAAAAGATATGCAAAAAATACAGGCAGAATGGGTGGCAAAAAAGCAAAGATGTTAACTGTAATCAGAACTGCCCTAGATATAATTCATTTACAGACAGGAAAAAATCCGGTGGAATTGCTAGTAAGCGCCATCGAAAACGCATCGCCAAATGAGGACACCACTCGCATCGTGTACGGAGGAGTAGTGTATCATGTATCAGTAGATGTCGCGCCGCTACGTAGAGTTGATCTTGCCCTTCGATTCATAGCTGAGGGTGTACGAGAATCGAGTCACTCCAATCCTCAAACAATCGATGAAGCTCTAGCCAAAGAAATAGTTTCGGCGGCAACCAATGATATGTCGAGTCATGCAATAAAGAAGAAGAATGAACAAGAACGCATCGCTATGGCTTCCCGATAGAGAGGAAATGGATATTTCGTTACTAGTAGTGTGTTAATAATCGTACATAATCTCTGAGTGATACTAAGTATTTTGATTATATCGCCATATTAAAGTTAAATAACGAGCTACTATACTGAAACCCATACATGAGCAGTAAGGACGAATTCATCTTCAAGAAAAGCGCTCTGATGAGTACTAAATCAGGGAAAGATATTATAAAACATATTATCCTCCGTGAGAAGGGCTACCAGCAATTTCATAAATATAACAAAAATAATGAACAAGAATTTCGAGATTTCACTAAGAGATATTTACTTTCCTTACACACGCAGATCATTTCTGACACTAATCCATCAATTACACTTAAGAAATTTACCGAGGAAATAGGATCGCCTGAATTAGGCTTGGATGATCACAAAATCGATGAGGTGAAGGCTAGAATATCGAAACCCGAGGTACTAGCCGACCGTGTGGACAGGCTCTTAAATTCTAATTTTGTAATCATGACCTTCCCAGTACTACACGCTTTATTTGACGGTGCTTCACAATTTCAAAAAGAAACGCTTCCGACGGAAATGAGGAACGCGATTATAGATGGCCATATTATTGCTATCGATCTTAGTGAACCGATGGACAGGATCATTGATAAAGATGAGGACCTCGACTACCTGGATGACTACAAATTAATGAATCCGTACATCCTTGAGATCGCTAGGCAAAAAATTTCGCAGGGTGGAGAATCTATCTTGAAAGCCTTCGAAGAAGGCTTTAAGGACGCAAGAATTGGCCAATATATAGACGCAAAGCTGAAAACAAAACCTGAATCGATAAGCGACGAAAATATGATAGGTTGTTACAAGAAGTACCGAGCAATAATGGGAACAGCTGGTAGAAACATGGCACTAAATCGCCGACCACTCGCTGATATTTTTCATTTAGGCATGGCAAAGGCTGGGGAATCTGTGGGCTGCGGAAATGAAATCCAAGACGCAATTAGAAATGGTCGCATCAAGATTCCATCATGGCCTCTGTTTTTTTCGATCTTGAGCGGAGATGTCAAGAAGGGGTTTGAACTTACAATTAAAAAGGGGAAAAATTACCTCGACGAAGCTAAGCTTGCTCTTGACATGCTTCCAGATGATTTTCAACACAAACCATTCTTAGAATTTCTGTTACTGACTGTCAGTCATTATAATCAATATTGGTACAACGAACTGAATAGGAGAGACCTTTTTGCCCTTTTACAAAAGAACATGAATGGGACAATGAAAGTCTAGACTAGAAGCAGAGCGAAACCAACGCAGGTTGGATCTAGGTTATTTTTTTATTTAAATTGATGATCACTTTTGCAAAAGAGTTGTAATAAATAATAAGTGTTGGTTGCACAAACGAGCATAATCCGGATAATATTTTTCAGTCGAATAGTATATCCATATTTCGCAACCCAGTGAGAGAACGAATTCCCATTGAACTTATGGATAGTACTATTAATTGGATTCGATTAAAGGAGTTGCTTCAAACACCGTGCGAATAATTGCTTTCGCAGATTCTGAGCTTTAAGCCGATTACATGCTAACGTACTCTGAGACACCAAGGGATGTGAATAGAATAGCAAAGATTAAAAATCAGAATTAATTGTAAGGCATCGAAGAATGTCAAGTGATTACGAGCGAGACATAGCGAAGATGTTAGTTGAAAAAAATGAACAATTGGAAAAATTAAAGAAAAATCCTGAACGGAATAGCTTAAAGATTAAATTGCTTATGCGAGAAATTGAGGCTCTCCAGGCTTTATTTGAAAATTATAATTTAGGCATGAACTACTTTCGCCGATCCCGTGGTGGAAGGGCAGGACTTAGAGACTGAATTCAAGGATCGATCCTTTTTTAAATTCTCCAGTTGAGTCACAATGTGACATAATGCTGGATCAATAGCTGGCGTGCTATTATCAGAAAGAATTGGGTGTAGCCATTTTCTGTAATGAATTTATATAGGCAGGATTGGCATTAAATGCATTTCTAAATGCACGATGAAAAAATCAAGCGACTGTATCATCTGAAAAAATTGGCGGAAGGAGGCGGTGGACCGGAAAAAGTCGAAGCTCAACACTCGAAGGGCAAGTTGACAGCTAGAGAGCGGATTGACATTCTTTTGGATGCAAATACGTTTGTTGAGATAGACAAATATGTTACACATCGGAGCGAGGATACAAACGAAAAAAAATACTATGGAGACGGTGTTATCACCGGGTTTGGCTTTTTGAACGGCCGTCGGGTTTTCGTATACGCCTATGACTTTACAATTTTAGGAGGTTCCTTGGGCGAAATGGCGGGAAGAAAGGTTGCCAAGTTAATGGATCACGCATTGAAATCTGGCGCGCCACTCATCGGCATTATAGACTCAGGGGGCGCCAGAATTCAGGAGGGTGTGATGAGCTTAGACGGGTACGGGGATATCTTTTTTAGAAATACAATGGCTTCAGGTGTAATTCCACAGATTACCGCCAGTATGGGCCCTTGTGCAGGTGGAGCAGTATACTCTCCAGCCATGACTGATTTTGTTATAATGGTAGAAAACGTTGGTCAGATGTTCGTAACCGGCCCTGAAGTAGTAAAAGAAGTCCTGAGCCAGGATGTATCTTTCGAGGAATTAGGCGGTGCTAGAACGCACGCCTCAAAATCAGGCGTAGCACATTTTGTGGCCAAAAATGAGTATGATTGCATAGATAAGATAAAGACACTATTGTCTTTTTTTCCCCAGAATAATGCTGAGGAGGTTCCAATGTTTGACACGACCGACGATGTAAATAGAATCGATCCAAACCTTGTGAACATATTGCCTGAAAATCCGTATGAGCAATACGACATGAAGCAGATTATAAAGTCGATTGCTGATAGCGGCGAATTTATTGAAGTTCACGAATTGTTCGCAGAGAATATTATTGTAGGGTTTGCGAGGATGGGCGGTAGATCTGTCGGAATTGTAGCTAATCAACCTATGTACCTGGCCGGCGCATTGGATATCAATTCGTCATGCAAGGCAGCGCGCTTTATTAGATTTTGTGATTCATTTAATATTCCAATTGTTACTCTTGTGGATACTCCTGGTTATCTGCCTGGAGCGGATCAAGAAAGCAATGGAATAATTAGACACGGCAGCAAGCTACTTTATGCATACTGTGAGGCGACAATTCCTAAAATAACTTGTATAGTTGGTAAAGCGTATGGTGGTGCGTATATTGCAATGGGAAGCAAAAATTTGGGTACGGATTTGAATTGTGCGTGGCCTACCGCTGAAATCGCCGTTCTTGGTCCCGAGGCAGCCATTACAATAATACACCGAAGAGATTTGAAACAATCTCTTGACGCAGTGACTACTAAAAAGAAGCTGGCCAAGGAATTCCGTGATAAGTTTGCTAATCCGTACATTGCAGCCGAGAAAGGTATCATTGATGCGGTATTAGATCCTGCAGAGACTAGGCCAATGATAATCCATTCACTAGATGCGTTTGCAAACAAGAAGGATTCTAGACCGTTAAGAAAACACGGCAACATAAATTTGTAGATAGGGGCAAGAAAAATGGGCCGAGTTATTTCCAGTATTTTAATTGCAAATCGAGGTGAGATAGCTCTTAGAATTATCCGTGCGTCCAAGGAGCTTGGAATCAAGGCCATCGCCGTTTACTCCGACGAAGATGCACGATCTCTCCATGTAAAAAGAGCTGACGAAGCGTATCACATCGGTCCCTCTGCTGCTTCAGAAAGCTATCTCAATACGAAAAAGATTATTGAAACTGCAACGACGGCTGGAGCGGATGCGATTCACCCAGGCTACGGGTTTTTATCTGAGGATGAAAGTTTTGCAGATACATGTGAGAAGAAAGGTATCATCTTCATCGGGCCAAACAGTAAAGCCATGGCTGTGACAGGTGACAAGATGAAATGCAAATCTCTAATGAGGAAGGCAAACATCCCAGTTATTCCTGGCAGTGACGGAATTATTGATGACGTTGATAAAGCAGAGAGCATTGCTCGTAACATTGGTTATCCAGTTCTCTTAAAATCAGCATTTGGCGGTGGCGGTAGGGGTATTAGACTGGTAAAAGACGAGAATCAGTTAAGACAGGAATTCGAGATCGCTGCCGCCGAATCAAAGGCCGCTTTCGGGAAGGCCGCGCTCTATGTCGAGAAGGGTCTCGAACGGATAAGGCATATAGAATTTCAACTTGCTCGAGATTCAGCTGGGAACACTAGGCATCTATTTGAACGTGAATGTTCTATTCAGCGGAGGCATCAGAAACTGATCGAAATGTCACCCTCTCCCGTGGTTAGCGCAGAAACGAGGCAACAAATAGGAGAAATTGCAATCAAAGCGGCCGAAATCGTAAATTACCTCAATGCTGGCACAGCGGAATTCTTGCGAGATAAAGAGGGAAATTTTTATTTTATTGAGATAAATTCTAGACTTCAAGTTGAACATCCAGTCACAGAACTAGTGACAGGATTGGACCTTGTAAAGCTACAAATTTCCATTGCTCAAGGGGAAGAAATTTCTTTTAAGCAACGCGACCTCAAAATGCATGGATGTTCTATTGAATGCCGAATCAATGCAGAAGATCCTTTTTACGACTTCGCACCCTCAGTCGGCACGGTTGGCCAATGCAATCTCCCGCAAGGCCCTGGAATTAGAGTAGACAGCTACCTTTACCCTGGATGTACTGTATCAGGTTATTACGACTCCTTGGTCGCAAAAATAATCACATGGGGCCAAGACCCTCAAGAAGCTCGCTCGAGAATGAAAAATGCTCTGAGAGAGTTTAGTGTCGAGGGCATTAGCACGACCGTACCATTACATGAAACAATAATGAATAACGATGATTTTATCAGAGGAGATCTCTCGACAGATTACCTTGATAGGTTGAACATACTAGATGTAATGCGTAGAGAATATAGGGATATGTCTAAAAGGAATGCCTTAGTGGCAATAGCTGCGATACTCCTTCAATCAGAATCCATTAGGAGAACAGGGGGCGATTTCTCCGCTATGAAGAAGAGCGCGAGGGCCTCGAGCTGGAAGAACCTGGGGCGGAGCGGTAGTGGAGTTTAAGGTAGCTGAATCGCAACAGGAAGTAGAGGGAGAAGTAGTCCATTCACTCAGCGAGGGATTGGTTATATTAAAGATAAATCGTAAAGAGTACCGAGTCCGACTGCTGAAATCGGGCACAGACGAAGTTGAATTCATATTTGAGAATTCATTTCATCACGCGAAGATACTTCGATCTAACAGCTCTGAAACAACGATTCTCCTCGATGGGTACCCATTGACAATAAAAAAACATTTTAGATTTGCTGACTTGATTTACAAGACGTTATCGTCGACAGTATCTGTCGGAAATAACAATTTAACTAGCCAAATTCCTGGCAGAGTAGTAAATATAGTACTCAATGCAGGATCAGTCGTGAAGGCCGGTGACTCTGTAATAATACTTGAATCTATGAAGATGCAGGTAGCAATAAAAGCGCATAAAGATGGCAACATACGTGAAATAAAGGTCAAGCAAGGAACGACCGTAGGCCGGTACGACGTTGTCGCAATAATCGAATAATGGATTTATTTGTCTATTTGGTTTTTACTCTTGACTTCAGACCTTCCTTGATTTGCTGATAATTAGTTTTATTCAAGGTTGGCTATATTCATCCATTATCGTCGAGTATGGCAAAGAAGCGAAGTACTCTTCCACAGGACCTACATCTTTCAACTAAGCGACATTTATTCGTGATCTCACGTTTATAGTCGTTCAACAAAACAAAGTTAAGGACCTTCTGCATATTTTTATTTTCTTATACGTGCTATAGGTCGAGTATGGCGTCCTTCGAATTACAGATCTCAGGTATCATCCACGGCAGATAAAACAACCTGAAGCTGCTCCACTGTCTAATTTCATATTAACCTCTGGAAGCTCAAAACTCCATCATGTGTACCGAGACCTGGAGATGATGCTTTAGCCAAATACGCATGAAATTGCCAGATATGAGATAATAACGCTGTCGATCAATTTTGTTCATCGGCTCCTAATTCGAATGGAGAGAGTTTTCGCAATTCTTCCACTGCCTGTGACAAAATTGAAACAGCATTGTCTATTTCCTGCTTTGTATTTAAGATGCCGATGCTTAGACGAAGAGAACCAGTTATCTCGGCGTACGAGAATCCCATAGCCCTTAGGACATGTGATGGCCTCCGATGCCTTAATGAACATGCGGATCCAGTGGAGGCAGCGATTCCGAGCTCATCGAGTTTGGTGATAAGGTCTTCGCCGTTGACTCCAAAAAACGTGAAATGGGCAATATTGGCAATCCTCTTTTGGGTAAAACAGTTTAAACGAGAGTTAGGTATTTCATGCACCACTCGGTTGATCATATAGTCTCGAAGAGCTCGAATTTCTGTTTCGTAAGTGACCAATCTTTGAGCGGCAATTTCACAAGCTTTTCCAAAACCTACGATTCCTTGAACGTTTTCGGTCCCAGATCTGAGAGTTGATTCTTGGCCTCCGCCGTGAATTATCGCAGCTAATTTCAAATCCTCACGTTTGTACAATGCCCCGACACCTTTCGGCCCATTAATCTTATGGGAGGACGCCGAAAGAAGGTCAACTCCTAAGTATTTGACATCAATAGGCATTTTCCCGACCGCCTGAACAGCATCAGTATGAAATAGCCCTCCTTTCTGGTGAGTTATCGTTGCGAATTCCCTGATAGGTTGTATTGTGCCCACTTCGTTATTTGAAAACATTATGCTTACTAATGCTGTTCTGTCATCTATTATAGCTCGTTTGAGAGCAGCAGTTTCAATCTGGGCTTCTCTTGTGACTGGCAGGTAGCTTACATCGAACCCATTTTTTTCTAGGTCTCTAAAAGCTTCCAGAACAGATTCATGATCTATAGCACTAGTTATGATACAATTTTTTTCTGGACTCGATTTTCGAACGAGCTCTGCAATACCTTTGATCGCAAGATTATTTGCTTCGGTGCCTCCCGAGGTGAAAATTATTTCGTGCCGCTCGCACCCGATCAGAGAAGAAACGCGCGCTCTAGCACTCTCGATTGCTCGCATCGTTACCCTCCCAAAGCTATGCAGAGAGGACGGGTTACCATAATATTCTTTAATGTAAGGTAACATTTCTCTTATTACCTCGTCCAATATTGGGGTCGATGCGGCATTGTCAAGGTAGATAGGCAAGGAAGTACCACCTGATGTGGACATCTTCTTTAGTTTGGAGTCAAGACCAGACTTCCAGTACGGTACCCTTTTGCGTCTATCGAAACATATTTAAAGCCGAGTTCCTTTAGTAGCGTATCCAAGATTTCTAATTTCCCCACATCAAACAAACGGATAATCTCCTCCTTCTGAACTTCGATTCTTGCGATGTCTCCATGATCCCTAACCCGAGCCTGCCTGATATTAAATAATTCTTTCACAATAGTCTCTGATTTCTCAATCCTCGCAAGTTTTTCGTATGTAACTGTAGAGCCTTGTGGGATGCGCGAGGCAAGACATGAATTTGAAGGTTTATCGTGTATCGAAAGACTGAATTTCCTAGCAATCGCACGTATTTGTGCCTTGGAGATGGCTAGTTCAAGCAAAGGACTTCTCACATTACATTCCTTCATAGCTCTAATTCCGGGCCTGTTGTTGCCAATATCATCCAAATGCGTTCCATCCACGATGAGGTTTGCATTCCATTTGCTCGCTTCGTGCAATAGTCTCATTCCCAGTTCTTTTCGACAATGATAACATCGGAGCTGATCATTCTTTGCGAAGTCGGAATTTGCCACTTCGTCATATTGAATCAGCTTGTGCCGAATCCCTATCTCTTCTGCAACAACATAAGCAGAGGACAATTCTTCCTGCGATAATGTTTTATAATTTGCAGTAATTGCTATAGAATTATCTCCGAAAGCTTTTTTTGCTGCAAGAGCCACCACCGCGCTATCGACCCCGCCAGATAGGGCGACAATTACTCGAGTACCGTTTCCTGAAAACCATCGGATCAACTCTGGAAAACGGTCCGTCTCCTGCGACATTCTTTATCCCGCATTTATTTTGTAAGTTACTTGAGCACACACCAGCTCCAAAGCTCTCTTGACGGAAATTCCGGTAGTAGAAGCGATAACCTTAACGTCGTCGAACTCCGGCTTAACGCCTAATGTCTCAGCGTTTAATCCCCTACTAATTTTTACGCGGACATTAAAATCATAACCAGAAATATTGACTGGAATGGTTACAATACTCCTCGGGAGAACCAATCGTTGTATCTCTTGGAATCTTGCACCAATTGTACCTGTTTCCCTGAAAAGAGTCGTCAAGACATTATTTAGGTTCGCATGATCACATATAATTCTAATTAAGTGTGCAGGTCGGTTTTTCTTAGCTATGCCTGGTATTGCAATGACATCCTTCACAGCTCCTTTAGATAATTGTTCTATCAAATTTCCGATAATTTCTCCAGAAATATCATCGACGGTGGTTTCTACAAGACAGCTGGTATCTGAGTACGCTTTGTTGACCAACGATGACCCGCCAATTATGAATCTCAATATGTTTGGGAGATGATCGAAGATTTTCTGTCCTGAGCCGTATCCTATTTTTAGGGGTGTAAATGTTGGGTAATGGCTAATGCTTTCAGAGGCAAGATTAACTAGAATGGCAGCGCCTGTTGGAGTCGTTATCTCTTCGCTAACCTGACCTCCGGCGAGAATAAAATGTTTACCCTTGAATATCTCAAGGACTGCACTTGTTGGATTAGGGACTGTACCATGGGAGAATGTTACAGTCCCTCCTCCAACTGCAACTTTTGTAGACAAGATTCGGGATTCGAATAGATTCAGATCCTGCAAAGCTGCTGCACACCCAATTAGGTCAGCAAAAGTGTCTACGCTAGAGGTTTCGTCTAAATACACCTGATTAGTATCTTCCCCATGAATGAACGCCTCGGCGACAATGACTGTTTTAAGGCACTCGAGAGCGAATACTTTGGCGCGTTGTTCTAGGTCCAAGGAATCGCAACAAGCGGCAAGTGATCGATACATGTCCATGCCCCTGCGTCGACGAGTGTTATCTGTATACTCTAAACTCAAAGTCATCGCTGAGAAGCCATGAGTGATCGTCTTGGAGAACCCAACACTCTCGATCTTGCTTCCATTTAAAAAATTTTGGCATGCGAGAATAGCGTCTATGATTCTCCTTTCGTTTGCGCCAGCATCGACCAAACTAGCTAATAACATATCACCAGAGATCCCTGAAATTTGAGAATCAATTATCGCTATCCCGGTCAAGGGTATCAGATGATTCTAGTGTTAATATATGATTTGCCTCAACTGGCATAATGACTATCACTTTGGCCAAGTGATCTTTCGTGAAAAACTTTTAACTATATACAATCACTTTTCTTTAAGAATGACTATTACGATCATTGGTTCGGGTAAAGTAGGGGCGTCAATCGCTTTAAACTGTGCAATACGAGATTTAGATGATGTATTATTGGTTGATATTGTGCAGGGACTTCCGCAAGGCGAAGCTATGGATATAAGTCACCAATTATCCGAAATGGGGATAGATCGGCTAGTACGCGGCAGCAACAATTATGCCGATATTAGTGATTCTGGTATTGTGGTACTGGTTGCCGGCCTAGGAAGAAAGCCTGGAATGAGCAGAATGGATCTCTTACACACCAATGCCAGTATCGTAAGAGATGTTTCAATGAAAGTGGCATCCTATGCAAGAAATTCCATCTTAATTGTGGTGACAAACCCACTTGATCCGATGACTTATCTTGCGCTAAAAACTACGGGGATGCACAAGGATAAAGTTATGGGAATGGGCGGCCTGCTGGACTTGTCAAGATTTAAGAGCTTCATTCGAGAAGCTAGCAATGTCTCAGGTGAATCCATTCAGGCCATGGTCATAAGTGAGCACGGTGAGAATATGCTCCCGTTGATTAGATTCTGCTGCATCAGTGGAATACCGCTGATCGACTTTATTAGCGCTGAGGCACAATCTCAAATCTTTGAAAATACGCGTAAAGTAGCAGCTGACGTAATCGCTTTGAAAGGCGCCACTACCTATGCGCCGGGTAATGCGGTGGCAATAATGGCCGAGGCGATAATCAAAGACAAAAAATCTGTCATTCCAGTATCGGCACTTCTTGATGGTGAGTACGGCGTAAGCAATATCTGCATTGGAGTTCCAGTCGTCTTAGGTGAGAACGGCATAGAACGAGTAATTGATCTCAAGCTAAATAGTATTGAACGTGAGATATTTCACAAAGGAATAAACAGCGTCAGTGAAGCGATAAAGGCAATTATGCCTTAAATTTTTATTCCGAGAGACGTTACTGACAATGCTGGAATGGATTTAAAAACTATTTTAGAAAAATTTGCAAAAGGCGAACTTGCTCTAGAAGATGTGCATAAACAGATTTCAATCCATTCGATAGAATATGTCGGAAATAATCTCTAAATTGGATATCGGCAGGGATTTCAGAAAGGGGGTGCCGGAAGTAGTCCTTGGGGAAGGCAAATACTCCAGAGATATTGTAAGAATTGTACTGTCCGCAGTAAAGATCAAGGGAAACGTAGTCGTGAGTAGAATACGGAGAGAAGACCTGTCCAAGATCTGCAAGACTCTAAAAAATAAGAATTTGCATATTCAAGTAGGAATGAGTAGTACAACAATTCTCGTTAAAGCTAAGATCGATGCCAAACAGCACTCAGGCGGGAAAGTTGGAATTCTGTCTGCGGGGACCTCGGATATAGGTATCGCAGAGGAAGCACGCTTGGTAGCCGAAGCAATGGGGTGTGATGCAATTACATATTACGATGTAGGAATTGCTGGATTGCACAGACTCCTTCCTGCAATGCAGGAAATGATTTCGGCAGACGTTGGGGCAATAGTGGTCGTTGCCGGTATGGAGGGTGCTCTTGCATCAGTAGTGTCGTCAATGGTTAATGTACCAGTCATCGGTGTACCAACTTCCGTAGGCTATGGGTTTGGATCGGCCGGAATTGCAGCTCTCTCCTGTATGCTCCAAAGCTGTGCATTGGGTCTTGCAGTCGTTAACATAGATAATGGCGTAGGAGCCGGAGCGTTTGCAGCGCTGATAGCGAACAGAATTAAGAGAAATTTGTTCGAAGCAAAAACATCGCAGAATCTGAGGATACGGAGAGGAAAAGAGTCTTGCTAAAACGTTTATAAGTGCTTCTGCTGCTCGTGTTTTGACCGTCAGAACTAGGAGGAAAAAAATTCATGGTTTATACTGCTGTTCTTAGGAGAAATAGACAAAATCGAACTAATTACCGAAAAAGGGTAGCGATGCTTATTGGAAGACACTCTTTTGTGTCAATTACTGTTAGCAATGAGAACATCATGGCTCAAGTCCTTAAACCTTTGGCTGGGGGGGACAGCGTAGTCACCGCCGCTCGTAGCAGAGAACTTCTGAATTACGGATGGAAAGGCTCTATGAAGAGCATACCAACATGTTATCTGACAGGTTTGCTTTTGGGTATTCGAACACTGGAAAGAGGAATGAATAATTTAATTCTTTATACAGGCAAAGGATCTTTCACTTCGAGGGTTGCAGCATGCTTGAAGGGACTAATTGATGCTGGGGTCAGTATACCGGTATCTGAAGCTTCATTACCGAAAATTGAAAGGATAAATGGCGGACATATTGCCCAATATGCAGAGGTGTTAAAAAAAGATGAGGAAAAATATAACTCACACTTTTCTTCTCTTTTGAAAAATGGCTGGGTACCTGAGAATTATCCAAACTACTTTGAAGAAGTTAAAACTAGAATTACTAAAAACGTGAAAACGGTACCGGATTCTACTTTGTCTGAGAGGTTCAGGTCTCCTACTAGGAATCCTCCGCAGTGATGATTAGAGGACAGAAAAAGATATGAGCAGGTATTATAGACAGCAAGAGCAGCATATAGAATGGCAGCCCCGTACCACACTCGGCATGATGGTATCAAGCGGTAAAATCAATTCCATGGATCAGATTTTTGAAAATGGGATGAGAATTCAGGAGCCAGAAATTGTCAAGCATTTGCTTCCAGACATCAAGAGCCAGGTTATCCACGTGGGCATAGTGCAGAAACAGACGGATGCAGGTGAGATGACTCGATTTAATGCATTAGTTGCGGTGGGAAATGAAGCAGGTTGGTTTGGAATAGGGAAGGGAAAAGCAGCGCAAATGCGTGTTGCTATAGAGAAGTCAACCACGGCGGCACATCTCAACGTTATTCCTGTAAAGTTAGGCTGCGGAAGTTGGGAATGTAGGTGCAATCAACTTCACTCCGTACCATTTAAAGTCAAAGGAAAGGGCGGAAGCGTAGCTGTTGAAATTATCCCAGGACCGCGAGGTCTGAGTTTAGTAGCAGGCGAGAACATTAAGGGCCTTTTAAAGCTAGCAGGCATAAAGGATGCATGGACCAAGTCGTTCGGTTCCACAAGTACGATGTCGTCGACAACGAAGGCAATATTTGCGGCTCTTCGCCGTACCTACCTTACAGGCTGATGCAGATTGGCATATCTTGTAGTCAGGATACGAGGCACTGTGAACGTGCCATCGTGGGCGGCTGCGACCTTAACCTACTTGAATCTCAATAAAAAATATCGTGCCACACTTATACCAGAAAGTCCGCAATCGCTAGGAATGCTAAGGAAGGTAAAGGAACTAGTCGCATGGACTTCTGCGGATCCAAGCATCGTTAGAGAGTTATTGGAAAAGAAAGGACGAAAGACTGGCTTTGAACCGGTCTCAGATTCTGATCTGCCAAAGGAATACGATGGCATAGATGCATTTGCAACAGCAATCTCGGAGAACAGAGTGTCAATGTCGGAAATCCACAATATTAAACCCTGGTTTGCCCTAAATCCGCCAAGAGGGGGATTTAAACGAAAAACGAAAAACCAGTATAACGAAGGGGGCATACTTGGAGAAGACAAGGATTTGGTCAATATTGTCAGGAGGATGCTATAGAATGCAGCAAGACTTAAGTAAGGTATCATCATGAAAATAGTTCGCGATTCATACAAAAAAGGGATGCATCAATAATTATGGCTACTCGGTTGAGAAAAAGCAGAAGACAGAGGGGCACCAGGTATTGTGGATGGGGGCAGATAGGTCAGCACAGGCAATCCGGTAGCAGAGGCGGTGTCGGGGGCGCTGGCAAACACAAAC
>Ga0193747_1000217_pt1 | contig 23484 bp, 19 predicted proteins | sample L1m2metaG_FD_143048 | JGI IMG/M metagenome (GOLD analysis project Ga0193747, IMG submission 143048) | Soil microbial communities from a riparian zone of the East river system, Colorado, United States - L1m2 | ecosystem: Environmental > Terrestrial > Soil > Riparian zone | place: USA: East River...
AATTGCAGCAGGGAAATTTTAGCGAGACCATAGTGCAAACTCTTAAAATAACCGGACTCGAGCCGGACTGTCTCGAGCTTGAGCTTACCGAGACTTCCATGATGCAAAACGCTGAGTCGGAAGTTGAAATACTCGCCAGCCTCAGAGAGATGGGTTTGAAAATCGCAATTGACGATTTCGGCACGGGATATTCGTCCCTGGGTTATCTGAAGAACTTGCCGATTGATTCAGTAAAGCTCGATCAGTCCTTCGTCAGAGGCGCCACGACTGATCCGGACGATGCTGCGCTGGTGATGGCGATCGTTACGTTAGCGCATAACTTGAGGCTCAAAGTGATCGCCGAAGGGATCGAGACGGAAGACCAGCTCAAATTTCTGAGGCTGCTGAGATGTGATCGAGGACAGGGTTACTTGTTTGGGAAACCGGCTCCAGCCGATCCAATCAAACCGACTCGCCATGCCAGGTATCTGCCGGAGGATCGATACGCCATGTCATACTCTTTGCCTCCGACGTAGGCGAGATTTCTTAGAGTATCGGTGTCATCACCGAAAGAAGCCCCAAATATCTCATCACCCATTGTCAGGAATGCGCGATCCTTTGTAATTACATACGCGTAGCCAAAGGCGTGATGAATTGTCGAGTTGAGTTGCCTGCCCTGAGTGATCATCCCCGCATCGCCCTTGGTCGCTCGCTCTCCCTGGCCATGCTCATACGCCCGAGGATTGGCAACCGTTCCCCCACCCCAGAAGTACCACAGCGAACGCCAGCGAAACTGGGGCATGTCCTTCACGACCTCGGCGCCGCGATAAGCATCCCGATAAAGGTGCCGACACGCCCGCGTAATCTGGTCTTGCAAGTTTGCTTTGACTTGTGGATTTCCAGTCAATTGATGCAGCAACACCGCCGACTCGAGGTAGAGCCCGATCAGGAATGGCTGCTCAGTGTTCCGGTGTTGATCTGTTGCAGCCGATCCAGTGTCAGCATCCCAGCGCCACGATCCATCTGGCCGTTGCAAACGTCCAAAGAAGTTCACCGCAATATCTTCCACGTCTGCGAGTAGTGACGCCCGCTTGAGCGCGCCATCGGTAGCGACTCCTGTCGCCGGCGTCAAAGTGCCCTTGGCGTACAGCGCGTATCGATCGGGAAACACCTGGGCCAGCATGACCGCATATAGCTGCGCGAAACCATCCTCGCGGATGTCATAGTAGAGCGTCGGATTATTACGATTCCGCTTGAGCCAAACATCGAACGTCGAACGCACTTCGCGGTAAAGGTAGTCCCAATATTCCGGCTTGCCGTCAAGTGCCCGCAACATCAGTCCGGCGAACGCCTGAGAACGGGGAGGCAAATGATTTGGGCCTTGCGTGACCGTCCCGAAGTCAATGTACTGCGAAGCCCACAGAGCATCAGCCGTCTTGCGGGCGTAGTCGAGGAACGCTGCGTCGCCGGTTCGGTAGTAATTGATGTACTCAACCAGCGCCGTGTCGTAGTACGCGGATCTAAGGTAGTGGTCGTAATTCCAGATGGCCTGGGTTGGCTCGTAGTGATATGTGTCTGCTTTCGCGTTATCAACCGGCCCAAATCTCCAAACCGAAGTCAGCGTGAGTTGCGTGTCAGACTGAACTGACGCCACTTTCACTTCGCGATCGGTTGAGCCTTCCAGAATTCGCAGCCAGCCGTCATAAAACGGAGCTTGGCCGCTGGGATCGAGTTCAGCGCGAAATCTTGTTCCCACGCCTCTTACGATTCGAGAGTTCGGCCTCGCCATTACTACTCCCGTCAGAATCCTCGGAGCAATTGAAGGAGCTTCCCGGCCGAGCATATGTCCGTAATGAACCTGTGTAGAATCGAACCAGGGATAAGGGTTGAGCCGGCTATTAGCTTTGAGTTGCACCCCGCAAATAAAAGCGATGTTCGTTTTTGGATAGGTGACCAGGTCGATCGATTCGGACGTGGTGATTGTTGAAACGCGAGCGCCAGGCTCCGCTGGTTGAGAAACGCTAACTTGCGCGGCGGCATTCACCTGCCGAGAACGAGTCTGACTTTGCGCACCCAACTCGGCTTGAATCGAAATCAGTGCGATGCCAGACAAAGCAGACGCTGCTATCACCAGGAGTTTTAGCCGCATTTACTCAAAGATAGTGTGAATTATTCTTTTATTCTATTCCACGGAGCGTTGCCTTCGTGCGATTATGTAATTTGGAGTGCGCTCTGCCGGCGCTCCGACACTAATTAGTCGAATGCAGCCCACGATCAAACTTCTCTCCTTAATTGAAGCCACTACGGTCACAGGTCCGGCCAAGAACCTGCTTGATTTTTGTCGTCTGGCGCGCTCACCAAAGCTGCACAAAGCAGGATTGCCGCGGTTTGATCTTTCAATCGTTACTTTTCACCGCCTGGACGTTCACGCAAAAAGCAACCGACAAGGCGACCAAAATGTAGATTCCGCACCAAACCTGTTCATCGCCAAAGCGCGTGAACAGGGCATTGAAGTCGACGTCATTACTGAGCGATTTCGCTTTGACCCTTCGGCAATCGGCGAACTGCGTCGCGTCGTTGCACGCCGGTCGCCGGACATTATTCAAACTCATATGATTAAGTCGCACTTTCTGATCAAACTCAGCGGGATCGGAAAGCAATATCCCTGGATCGCTTATCACCACGGATATACGACCACGGATCTGAAGATGCGCGGGTACAATCAACTCAACCGCTGGTCACTTCCGTCGGCGACGCGGGTCATCACCGTCTGCGGCGCTTTCGCGAAAGACCTGTCACGAGCCGGAGTTCGATCCGACCTCATCACCGTCTGTCACAACTCAGTCAACGCCCCGCGGAATGTGACCGTCGAGGAGCGTGAGGCTTTGAAAAGCAAATTGGGTTTGGGCGATGACGAGCGAATTGTGCTTGCAGTCGGCCGACTCTCTCGAGAGAAGGGTCACAGGGATCTAATGGAGGCACTCGCGTTGCTGCGTGAATCGAACCCTGAGTTGAAATTCAAGCTGCTCGTCGTCGGCGAGGGTCCTGAGCAGGAACGTCTGGGGCAGGCGGTGGAAACGAGGGGACTAAGCGCGCGTGTGCGCTTCATCGGACACGTTGAAGATGTCGCACCTTATTATGCAATTGCCGACGTCCTCGCCTTGCCATCGCACAGCGAAGGTTCGCCGAATGTGTTGCTGGAAGCAATGGCCGCCGGCGTTCCCGTCGTGGCCACGAGTGTTGGCGGCGTACCGGAGATAGCGATCGACGATGAAAGTGCCTTGTTAGTGCCGGCGCATGAGCCGCGACTTTTCGCGAACGCCCTGCGTCGCATTTTGGCCGATGCGGACTTGGCCCAAAACATTCGCGCAAATGCGAAAGTGCGAGTCGCCTCACATTTCTCTCCCGAGTCCTACGCTCGATCCTTGATTAGCATCTATCAGGAACTCGTTTCAGTATCCCAAGCGGTCTCTTCTATGCCAAAGGCGTTTCATAACTCAGCCCAGGGTAACAGCCCGGGAGTCGCAGGAATGCGCGAGCATACGCTGAAAGCGTTTAATAATGACCGATGAAGACCAACGCGCTGAACGAACCATAAGACCCTTACAGGGTAATAGATCGCAAGGAATTCTCGATCCCAGGATGTCACCCTGGGCTATGTCATAAAACGCCTTCGGCGTGAGGAAATGGCTCGTTCGCCAGTCGTCTAAGTTTTCACATATCCTCGATAGTGAGAGAAAGTGCCGTGCGCATCTCCGTAATCATTCCGCTATTCAATAAAGCGCCCTATATCAGCCGGGCCCTTGCCTCGGTCGCCGCGCAAACCTTCACGGACTTTGAAGTGATTGTCGTCGACGATGGCTCGACTGATGGAGGAGTGCAGATGGTCGACGCCTGCAAGGAGCCGCGCCTTCGTCTCATCAAGCAAGAGAATGGCGGCCCAGGGGCGGCGCGCAATCGTGGTCTCGAACTGGCCCAAGGAGAGTTGGTCGCGTTCCTCGACGCAGACGACGAGTGGCTGCCAGGCTACCTCGCCGAAAGTATTCGTTTGTTGGATCAGAACGGACCCGACGTCGCTCTCATCACCTCCGGATACATCGAGCATCCAACCGGCGTTTCGCGGGAACGAATGTGGCGACACCGCGGCATTACCGAAGGCGTTCACCGCTTGGGGCCGACTACTTCACCAGAGGTTGTGACGTGCATGTTGGCTTATATGTCGCCGTGCACCACGGTCGCTCGCTCTGCGGCGGTGCGCAGGTGGGGTGGCTTTTACGATCGTGAGCACTGCCGATACGCCGAAGACGCGTATCTCTGGCTCAAGATTCTGCTGAACGAATCTGTCGTCATGAACCTGAATCCGCTTGCGCGCATTCACTTCGAAGCCTCAGGTCCGACGCAGACAAGACGGGCCGCGCGACCGGTCGAGCCGTTCTTGATTCATCCCGAGGAGATCGAAGCATCTTGTCCGCTGCATCTGCGCGAACTTCTCTCGCGCGTGCTGGCGATCCGCGCGCTCAAGACGGCATGTGTGCTCGGTTATTGGGGCGAGTGGCGGGCAGCGCGTTCTCTCACGAATCGGTTTGCGGTTCCTGGAGGCTGGCGACTTCCAAAATATTTTCCCGCGAAAGTATGCAGCACACCGCTAGGACCGGCATTGGGCAAAGCCTGGCGCTGGTTATCCGGTTCGGGGCAGGCGCGTACAATCGTTGAGTAGATCGGTCATTCCACTGGGCGCAGGAGCTCTATCTTCTGAAATCCAAGTCTTATTTCAATTATTACTTGATCGAAGATAAAGTTTGTGATGGATCAAAGCCTTGCAAAGGCTCTTCCAGAGCCGTCAACGCCGACGATTGGGCAAGCAGCATTAAGTGGATGCGAATGCCCGAATTGTCGTTCCACGGCGACCAGAGCCAAGTTCGTTAAGGTGCACAACGAGCAGAGCTGGACCCTGCGACAGTGCCGCAAGTGCGGTCTCCATTTCACCGATCCAATCCCGCGGCCTGAATTCCTTAATCACTGCTATGCCGGCGATTATCACCACGAGCTCCGATCTGATGGCGCAACCGAGTATCGCTTTGGCCGGAAGTATCAGCGTTACCTCAATCGAATTGCGCAGCATGTACCTCCGGGAAGCCGTGTGCTCGACGTTGGATGTTCAACCGGCCTGTTAGTAAAAATGCTTTGCGATCGGGGGTACCGTGCGGAAGGAATCGAAATGAATTCCGAGAGCGCGGCGTGGGGCCGCCAACACTACGGCATCACGATTCATGAGTCTGCGATTGAGGAGTGCGCCTTTGCACCTGGATCTTTCGACGCGATAATTCTGGCCGATGTGCTGGAACATACCCTGCACCCTCGCCAATGCCTTAGCGCAATTGGTCAGTACCTGACTCCGGACGGGTTTGCGTTCGTGGCTTTTCCGGACATCAATTCGCTGGAGTCGCGCTGGTTTTTTCTGATGGCTAAGATAACGTCGACCTCATGGCTGTGGAAGACCTGTCATATTCCGCTTCACGTCTGGGAATTTACGCCGAAGACAGCGTTGGCTTGTTTTGAAGCTGCCGGATTTCGGCTGGTCGAGTTTCAACGAAGCCAGGATGCTCCCGGCAACGATGCAACCGGGTTCCTGAAGCTCATAAGTTTCCCTTCAGAGATCGCAGCCTGGCCTATCGTGGCCACGAGATGGGGCACTCAGATGGAATTTCTAATCCGTCGCAGAAGCGAACAAGCAAACTCTTAGTAAGCTTTGCCCTGTTTCAGCACAGCCAGCTAAGTTGACGGAACCGCACGGCTCATTGATTTAAGTCTGTTCTACGAGCCTCATTAGCCCGATATTATAATTTCCGGCGGATTGGGAGTGTTATCCTAACTGGAACAGAAAGTACCTGTTCCGAGTGTCTATGACGAATCGGGCAAACACAAAGCGGGCGATTAAGCAATCATTAACTTGGGCACATCTTAACGGCGGTCTGAAGGATGCGGTACTTTTGACTTTCGACGATGGTCCCCACCCGGAATCGACTCCGCTGGTGTTAGAGTTACTCAAGGAATACAACGCGCGAGCCATCTTCTTCGTCGTGGGGGCACGAATTCAGCGCGCCCCACATCTCCTGAGGAGGATACTTGATGAAGGTCACGCGGTCGGCAACCATTCCTATTCCCACCCGCTCGAAAGGCAGTTCTGGGTGGGTTCGTATTTGCAGGACCTGAAGCGGTGTCAAAATGCCATTGAGCAACTTACTCACGAGAGACCCAAGTTTTTCAGACCGCCTCTCGGAACCTTCTCTCTTACCAGTCTAATTGCGCCGCGGCTGCTCGGGCTCACAACCGTGCTTTGGTCAGTCAGTGCCAATGATTGGGATTTGAGAAGCGCTGAGGATGCTCGCAACGCGGCTGAACGTTTGGCCGAAGAATTGATCGCAAAACCGTCCCGCAAGGATATCGTGCTGATGCACGACGACCATCCCTTCGTGGGGCAAATTCTTGAGACTGTTCTTCCCCAACTTGCAAAAGAGAACTGCGACCTCTTCTCTGCCTTAGACTCAGTTAGGTAATCTCACATAGGATGAGTGATTGTAAGCAACCCAGTAACACTATGGGCGGAGTCAATATTTCTCGCTGCCTTGATCATGAATTGATCGCGAGCATTTTACGCCGCGACTACTTTGATGATCCCATCCCGTATCTCAGCGAGGGAGTGATACAAACTCTCGCGCGCAAATGGATCGCCAAACGAAGCCAGGTATACTTACTGACCGCTGAGGCGGATGATGCATACGCAGGGTTTGTATTCGGACACACACTCGGCCCGCGATTTTGGAGACTCTTTGCGGGTAGCCATCCTAACTACCTCCCCGCTCTAGCGTGGGCTAGACTGAAGATGAGATTTGCGCCAAAGATCCAACTAAGCGCTGCACAATTGCCACCGAACAAAAAGCGCAATGATTTGGAGGCACAGATCGCGGAGCTCAAAATCTCTACACTGACTCAGCCTTTCGCGTGGGCTCCTGAAGGCAGCGGCACCGGGATTATTCCGCTCGTCTTCGTTCATCCAGATCAGAGAGGGAAAGGTGTTGCACCGCACCTGCTGAACCAAATTGTGAGAGAGATGTTTCGAGATGGCGCAGGGTCTGTCGAAGCTCACATAGATCTAACCAACTTGCCGTCCGTTCGCGCTTTTCTAAAGGCTGGATTTGAAGTTTACCGGATGGCCACAAATGACTTTTGGGCGCGAAAGCTAAAGGCTGACTAAGCCACGAAAGCAACGATGATCGCCCAAACAAATGATATCCCTTACCGGCTCTCGATTTTGAGACTACCAGCGGAATGGGACGAGCCCCAGCTACGTAGTCGCTGGGCCGAAATAACCAACAAGTCAGAAAACATAAACGCATTGTACGCGTCGCCGGTTTGGTTCGACTTACTACGCCAAAGACACCGGGCCGAAGAACTGGCGCTCGCGGTCGCGTATCGTCCGGCTGGAGACGTGGCTGGCGTAGCGCCGATTCTCTTCAAGAATTATCCTTTCCAATATTACATCTCTAGATATCCCATAATTACTCGTCAGTTAAGAGCGGCGCATCTCCTCGGCAGCGTGCCGATGTTGCCAGCCGATCCTCAGGTCAGCTCACAATTACTAGATCTGCTTCTCGATGCTCAAGTCGATTGCGTTTACATGGACACAGTGCCCGTAGCGGATCCCTTTCTGGCGTCTGCGATGGAGACGTGGCGAAATAACTACCTCGTTTATGCGCCTGGAGGATCTCGCCCTTGGCACCTCTTACAGATTCCGGCAAATTCTGAAGAGTATTTATCTCGGATGAGTTCTAAAACACGATCCACGTTGAGAAAGAAAGCGAAGAAGCTGGCCGAATCGGCTGGCGGCAAACTCGAGATGACTCGCATTGATTCTGAACATCAAGTCGGAGAGTTCTTAGCTAACGCGGTCATTGTGAGTCGAAATTCCTGGCAGCACGAGATCCTGGGAAATCGCATCAGTGACTCGGAAGACGAGCGCGCTTGGGGTCAGCGCCTCGCCAGAGCCGGCTTGCTGCGCAATTACCTTTTGAAATGTGGCGCGCGCTCCTGCGCATTCGTGGTCGGCTATCAGTTCAACGGCGTGTTTCACGATGTGGAGCTTGGTTACGACCGTGAATTTTCAGAACACTCTCCGGGAACTGTCCTGTTGCATATGTTGATACAAGACCTATGTGATCATCAGCCCCCAGCGCTGCTAAATTTCGGCCTGGGCGATGCTGATTATAAGCAGCGTTTTGGAAACGTGGAGCGGGAAGATATATCAATCGTCGTTTTTCGGAAGAGTCTGAATAACTATTTGCTGGTCCGAAGTCATGCGTTGCTCAGATACTTGGTGCGCGCAGTACGTGGGATCGTTAAGAAATAGACAAGCAAGCGGGCGTGCCTGTGGAAGCTCATGGATATTCCGAGTATTTACTCCTGGAGGCGTTATTACATTCGACTGTCTTGGCGAGATGCTCCCGCCGTTTGTCAGCATGCTATTGCGTCCAATTTGCGGCAGAAAGAAGAATCAATGCTTGCTCATCAAAATTCACAAGGAATGATCGAACCACATTCGTCACTCGTGCAGAATTTCCTGGCGCGGCCTGAGATCCATCAGCGCTGGGAGCGCGACTACCGGACTGCCGACAACGAAAGTTTTTACGAGCTGGCGTTTGATTACCTTCTGCGCGCGCTGAACCCTTCGCCTGGCGCGACCTTTCTCGACGCCGGCTGCGGCAGTTGTGCGCACTCGGTTCGGCTGGCGCGGCGCGGCTTCAATGTCCGCGCGGTGGATTTTTCCGAGAGCGCGCTGGCTATGGCCCAGGACTATGTCAACTCCAAGGAGCTTCAAGATCGAATCACGCTGGGCCGCGAGAGCCTGCTCGAGCTTTCATTCCCCGATGAAAGTTTTGACTATGTTCTGTGTTGGGGAGTGCTGATGCACATCCCGGAAGTTGGGCGTGCGATTTCTGAGTTGTCACGAATCATTAAACCCGGCGGATCGCTCGTCGTCAGCGAAGGGAACAAGGCTTCGCTTGAAGCGATCGGCACTCGAAACCTAAGGCGCCTCCTTCGAAAAGAGAAAGCCGAAGTCAGGGAAAAGCCCGAAGGCGTCGAGTATTGGACCGAAAAGAGCGGCGATGCACTGGTTACCCGGCAGGCCAATATCAGATGGTTGATTAAGAGCTTTGAGGCGCACGGACTGACGCTCACGCAGCGCATCGCAGGGCAACTCTCGGAGAGCTACACGAGATTCTCCGCGCCGCCACTCAAACATCTTGTCCACGGCCTCAACAACTTTTGGTTCCGGCACGTGATATGGGCTGGGCCCGCGTTCGGTAACATTCTCTTTTTTCAGAAGCAGCAGTGAGTCTCTGCGTTTTCACGCACTGGATTGTCAAGACGGCTCACGTTGGAAAACAAACTCATTGCAGCCGAGTCCCACGCCGCCGCATTTTATTCTCGTTAACCGAAAACCGCGCGACCGGTAGAAATCGAAAATCCCTTCGGGCGTTGCCACTTCATAAGGGTAGCCGCCAACCCAATCGATTACGTCGCGCCAGCGGCTCATTCCTCTATTCCGGTTATACTGGGTCCATGATCTTAGATACTCGCCCGGCTTCAGCAGCACCAACGAACGCAGCAATGACTTGGCTTCTTCGGGCGCGATGACCGTCATCGCGAAAGGCGCTTTGAGGAAACGTGGCAGATCGTTATAGGTTTGCTTGATCCATCGCCAGCGACGGCTGCGGCTGCCGAGATCATTGTAGATGGCGACGAATAATTTTCCGCCGGCGGAAACTGGTAGTTGAGCATTCTCCAAGGCGCTCCACATCGCTCCCGTGTGATGAAGCACACCCCAAGAGTAAACTACATCGAAAGATCCCAGCGATTTCAGGTAGTCAGCGTCGAGCGCCGAGCCTTCTTCAATTCTCCACTCGCTATCGTTATTGAAATAGCGCCGTCTAAGTTCCTTCGTGCAAGCTACGGATTGCGGATCGTAATCAAGGGAATGTACTCGCGCTCCCAAGCGTCGCGCGGCGAGACTAAACAAACCGCTGCCCGAACCGATGTCCAGAAAACTCTGTCCCTCGAGGCTTTCAACTTCCAGCATCTGCTTGAGCGATTCTTCCGCGCGCGCGATGCGCCCATCGTCAAGCAAGGCGAGAAAGCGGCTCCAGTTCTTTCCGAACTCGAAGCGTTCACCTCGGGCAATTTCGATTGCGTGCGTACTCATTAATGTTTCAACCGATAGTAGATTATTTTCAAGTATTCGCCGGGAACTAATTTCCAACCAAGTCGGTGCAACCACCAGGTGGCGGGCGTTGGAGATTGTTCTCCCGGCTCAACGGAATCGAGACCGATCGCGATGTCGCTGCGCTCGAAAACGCGACGCAATGTCCACAACGCGCGCCGCGACTGATACGCGGAAGTTACGACCAGAATCGATCGCACACTTCGTGCAAGCGCGTACTGACGCAAACGCACCGCTTCGTCATAGGTGTTGGTGACCGCGCCGGGAACGATTTCGATTCTGGCGGCAGGCACACCTTGGTTCGTAAGTTCATCGAAAGCCTGCTCGACAAATAAAGGATTGCGCTGCTGTTCACCAGACCAGCCGCTGTGCAGATTGTCATTCGTAAGCGCAATTTTCGACGCGCGTCCTTCGTGAAAGAGCTGCGCTGCCCGGTGAGTGCGCTCCAGATAAGTTGACGAACCTGCGAGGACCGCGATCGTATCAGCCTGCGGCAATTCGGCGTTTACGATCAACCCCTTGGCGGCAATCCAGCCGAGCAAAGGCCAAGCAATCAGCAGCATGAGCAACCCGACGCGGCCTCTCCGCCAGATTCTTTTTCGGACTCCCGATTTGTTCCTTGTAGCAATCATGCTTTTTCTTGACGCAGGCTCGGTGCCGCAGACGCAAAGTTCATCGCCGGGCGTTTCAATAATGAATCATACAAAGCGAGCGTCCGCTCCAGTTGCGCCGTGCAGGAAAATTTCTTGGCGACAATTTGCTTTCCGCGTTCGCCCATGGCCCGTGCGTGTTTCGAATCGCGCAGCAGCTCGATTATGCGCTTTGCCATTTCTCCGTCGTCACCGGCTGGAACGATGTATCCCGTTTCGCCATCGTTGACGGCTTCCCGCGCGCCACCAACATCGGTGACGACGACCGGCCGTGCCGCGGCCATGTACTCGAGAATCGAATTGGAAAAACCTTCGGCCTTTGAACTAAGAACGCAAACGTCTGAAAGCGACAGAAGCTCGGCAATTCTCTCGCATCTTCCGAGAAAAAAAACGTCGCGTTCCAAACCGAGTTGGGCCGCCTGCGCCTGCAGGCTCGCCATCAACTTGCCCTCTCCCGCCACGACAAACACTGAATTAGGAACAGCGGCATGGACGCGAGCCGCAGCTCGCAGAAAAGTCTGGTGGTCTTTTACTGGATGATTCACATTCGCCACAATCGTCACGAAGCGTCGTCCGGGATCGTTTGGCAGGGCAAACATCGCCAGCGCCGCTTCGCGCGACAGTTCGGCTGGCGGGGCGATGCGGGCTGTCTCGAGGCCATTGTAAAGTGTGACGATCTTCGCCGCAGATGTGCCTTCGCGAATCAGTTGATCGCGGACTGCGTTTGAATTAGCGATCACCCGATGCGCAACCCGATACACGAGGCGTTCGACGCGCTTCTGCATCGGCGTGCGAAATCCATCGGTCTCTCTTTTCGAGGCTATTCGCACCGGCACGCGGGCAATCGCGGCGGCAGTGATTCCGAAAATGTTCGTGTAAAACTCGTGCGTGTGAACGATCATGATTTCGTTTTCTTTCAGAAAGCGAACGAGGCGGCGAAGCTGTTGGACAAAGTTCAGATCGTAAAAGCTGGTAAGCGGGTACTCTGGGATTGGTCCGAGGTTCGGCGTTTCGGCGTCATTTACGAGCAGCCCGTGGCGCTGCAAGCACGCGAGGCGAACGCGGTAATGGCCATCAGAGTGCAACATGCGCACAAGTTGCAGCGCCTGGCGTTCGGTGCCCCCCTGCTCGAAGCTATCGATGATGTGCAGAACGTTTAGTTTCAACTTAGATCACCATCGGGGCCAAAGTCTGATTCAGTTGCCGGTCAAGCCCGACGGCGCCAGGTATGTCGATGAACCGGCGATGCCACAACTCGAGCATAAATAGCGCCCAGAGTTCGCTGGCATGATCGCGGCGGCCGCGCTCGTGTTCATCCAGCAGGACCTTAACGTAGCGGGGCTCGACATAGCCGCGTTGCGTCGTTTGCGGTTCCGTAAGCGTTTCGCGAATGCGTTCGCGCAATTGCCGATTGATCCATTCCTTTATCGGAACCCCAAATCCCTGCTTGGGCCGGTGCAAAATTTCCGCAGGAACCAGATCAGCGACGGCCCGTTTTAAGATGTGTTTGGTCTCTAATCCTTTCATCTTCATTCCCGCCGGAATGCGTGTGCAAACGAATTCAATCAGCTTGTGATCGAGCAAGGGCACGCGCGCTTCCAACGAAACTGCCATGCTCACGCGATCCACTTTCGTGAGAATGTCGCCCGGCAAATAGCTTTTGCTGTCCAGATATAGCAGCGGGTCAAGCCGGCAATCTGACCGGGAGCGCGCCGCAATTTCGCGAAAGGACGCGGCGGTGTCTGAGCTGTTGAGTTGTTGTCTAAAATCATTCGTATAGAGCGACGGCTTGTTAAGACGCGTAAAGACCGAGACGTCTTCGATGTAGCGATCCAGCGGTCCGAGCGCGACGTTGTGTAGATAGTTGCGCCCCCACGCGCCATGTGGAAGATTGCGGCCGAGCGGCTGCATCAAACCTTTGCGCACCGCAGGTGGAATTTGATCGAAGCCGTTACGCTTTCGATCGTTTGCATAACGGGTGTAGCCGGCGAACAATTCGTCGCCACCGTCGCCCGAAAGCACAACCTTGACATGTTCGCGCGCGAGTTTAGAAACCATGTAGGTCGGAATCGCAGAAGAATCGGCGAAGGGCTCATCGAAGTGCCAGACCAGTTCGTCGATCACCTCACAAATATCGGGAGTGACAATGAATTCGTGATGCTCGGTCCCAAATTTCTTCGCCGCAAGGCGGGCGTACTTCAGCTCGTCATAACTGTCTTCATGAAAACCAATCGAAAAAGTCTTGACGGGTCGATCACTGTGCTGGGACATCAAACCTACGACCGTGCTCGAATCAATCCCGCCGGAGAGAAATGCTCCCAAAGGCACGTCCGCAATCAGGCGCATACGCACCGCTTCGTCCAGCAACGTGCGCAGTTCTTCCAGACAGTCTTCTTCATTCTGAAACGGTTTCGACTGCGGTTGCTGGTAGGGAAAATCCCAGTACTGATTAACCTGGACACGGCCATTCCTAAAAGTGAGGTAATTCCCAGGCGGCAGCTTGTGCACGTTACGAAAGATCGTCAGAGGATCGGGCACATATCCAAAGGTTAGATACGCATCAAGCGCTTCAAAATCGATTTGGTTAAGGAACTCCGGATGCTCGCGCAACGACTTTAACTCCGAACCAAAGATAAGCGTGCCACGAGCTGTGACGCTGTAGTACAGAGGTTTTTTTCCAGCGCGATCGCGCGCGATGAAAAGTTCTCGATTGTTCGCGTCCCAAATCGCGAACGCGAACATGCCGCGAAGATGCTCAACGCATCCCTGGCCGTACTCTTCGTAAGCATGAACGATCGTCTCAGTGTCAGAGTTGGTCTTGAAACGGTGGCCTTGAGCCTCGAGTTCGCGTTGCAATTCGCGATAGTTGTAAATTTCACCATTGAAAACGATCGTGAGGCGCTCATGGCATCCGGACATCGGCTGATGGCCACCGGCAAGATCGATGATCGATAGTCGTCGCATGCCCAATGCTGCCGGTCCCTCAATCACCATGCCTTGATCGTCCGGCCCGCGATGCGCGATCACGCGGCACATGCGATCGAGCACAGCGGCTTGGTCGTTGTCCCTGTCCGCTCTCTTGTTGACGAAACCTGCGATGCCGCACATAGAGACTCTCCCTCTTTAGCCCAGGGGATCCATCGCGCCCCGCCAGAGCAGGCGCCGTTGTATACGCGCAAGATGCTGACGCACGAACGCGCGCTCGTCCAGCGTCGGGACGCGCAGCAGCCAAGCGCAAATGAGATAAACGTAACCGAAGGCGACGCCGCATACTGCGAGGACGACGAAAGGTCTGAAGCCCGACAGGCCCAACCGCACCACCGCCGCGCCGAGGCCGGCGACTGCGGCCGCCAGCGCCAGTTTGCCCAGGTCTTGCAACAGTCGCGCGTCTCGGCGCCTGACACCCACGATGCGCCAGGCTTTGGCCGTCTCGATGAACCGATCCACGAGCGCAGAGCCGACCATGATCGAGATTGCGCCAACCGGGCCGAACCTCTGCGTGCCGAACCACAACGCGCCGAACAGCACGACCACGGTCGCCGACCGCACCTTCAATAAAAAGAAGCGGTGCTCGGCGTGCGCGCGCATGATCGGATCGACAATCAGGACGAGCGATGGCAACAGCGTCAGGTTGATCACGAAGATGGGCCAGCTACGGAGATATCGGGCCGTGAAGAGCAGCATGATCAGGTCGCGCCCGACGACCAGCAGATAGGCGTAGAGCGGAAAATAGATGGCGGCCAGCTTACGCATCGCGCGCGCCGTCAGTAGCACAATCTCGCGCGACGCGCCCTGGTTTTGCAACTCGCTGACGCGAGGAATCATGACCGAGCCGACCGACTCGCCGATAATCCCGACGAGCGGCAGACTGAAACAACCCACCGAATAGAGTGCGAATTCCGCCGCGCCAAAGCGACGCGAGACGAAGTAGTTGTGCAAGTCCGTCATCACCCCGAAGACCAGGCCCGCACAGCCAATCGGCAGCGCATAACTCAACTGCCGTCGCATCAGCGCCCAATCAAACCCGCGCCAGAAATCTTTGAACCGCGCGCGCAGATACCAGAGCAGCATCATCGTTTGCAGCGCGCCCTGCGCGAGCGCTGCCCACAACAGCGCGCCGATTGAACCGAACAGGGCGGCTGCCGTCAATAGCAAGGCGGTCTTCGTAAACTGTGCCGTTATTATGAAGATCGTCGCGAGCTTCGCCTCCTGATGCGCAATAGCCACGACCTCGAGAAAGACCGAGATGATCCAGAGCAGTATGACGACGCCGATGAGCGGCGCGTAGGCAATCAACTCGTTACTGCCGAAGAGTGCGCCGAGCAGTTGCGGGCGCAGCACGAGCGTCAGCGCCGCAAGACCACCAACCGCCGCGTTGAACAGAAGGATATTGAATACGACCCCGCCCCGCCGCATCGGTTCACGCGGCAGAAAGTAGAACGCGCTCATGCCGAAGCCGAGCGGCAGCACGCCGAGCGACGTAGTCACGACGAGGAATGCCTGCTTGTACAGCCCGTACTCAGCTTGACTTAAGCGCCGCACGAGCAAGAGAGGCAGGGCGAAGCTGAAGACAAAGCCGAGCGTCTTGGCCAGCATTAGCCAAGACGTCCGAGCCGTCAGCGAACTGCCCGCCCGCGTTGCTTCAGTCATAACTAACACTCCCCGCTCCGCGCCGCGGCCAGGCGCTGAGCTCCCGACTCGACACCGCTCGGCCGGTCTGTCCTTCGCCCTTGCGCAACAACGAGCGATAAAGGGCCGTCACGTCGGCCGCGAACCGCTCGCAGCGGGGCATGCTCCGTGCCGCCAACGCAGTCCAGGGCATGATGTGTGCGACGTTATAACGTGATTCGTGCATCTCTGCTCGCTGCGCGCGCGAAGAGCGACCGCGGAGAGGTGGGTTCGCTATGCTTCAGATAGAGGCGCTGCGCCAATCGCGGCGCCACGTTAAGAGAAAGGAGTGTGAGCCGTAGTTTGAGGCCGCTCAAGCCTGCGGTGCTTTGCGCCGCGCGGGCGCGGTTTAAGTCGCGCGCTGCCTGCTCGAACTCGCCCGCGGCCAAAGCGCGCTTACCCGCCGCGAGGGCCAGGCTGAACTTGTACTTCGCAATCTGTATTTCAATCAATTCGTGCTGGCGTGGTGTGAGAGTGATTCTGCGCTCAAGGTTGGCGTAGACCTCAATGGCGCACTCGTGCATCCTCATCTGATCGCCCGCGAGGCTATCGGCACGCAGCCGATGGCGTGCGAGCACTTGTCGCTGGTATGCGATGCGCGCGCCACCGTGCGCGAGCCGCACCCACAAGTCGAAGTCTTCCGAGCGGCGATAGTTTTCGTCGAACAGTCCGGCTTGCAAGAGCGCCTCGCGTCGCGCGACCACGCAAGCCGTGATTACCGCACACTTTTGACCGAGCAGACTGTCCAGCGTGACTGGGCCGCGCGAGGGGCAAGTCTGCATGAAGGTCCGCCCGGCGGTCGCGCCCGCGCCGAACAGTAACGCGTCCGCGTAGATCAGATCGAGTTTCGGGTCGGCCGTTAGGACATTCAACTGATGTTTCAGATAGTCAGGCAGCCACATGTCGTCCGCGTCGAGGAGCGCGATATAACGGCCGCGAGCGCGCTGAATTCCTGCGTTGCGCGCGCTGCTAGGTCCGCGATTCGGCTGCTTGATGTAAATAATCCGGTTGAGATGCGGCTTCAAGGCGCGCTCCAGTTCTTCGGTGTCGTGTGATCCATCGTTGATTACGATAACTTCGAAGTCCCTGAAGGTCTGGGCAAAGACCGACGCAAGCGCTTCGGGGAGGTACTGCGCGGCGTTGTAAGCTGGAATTACCACACTGACTTGCGGAGCGTTATCATGGTCCGAATCGGCTCCAGCAATGGCGGTGTGAATCTTGTCTGACGCTCGGGCGAACTGGTTATCCCGTTGAATCAAGTCAGGCCCGGCTGCCCGCTCTGTTAGCTTTGCTGATTTTGCCGGAGATTGCCGGATGGGCTGCCAAATCGCGTAACGCTCGCCGCGCAAAAACTGGAAAAGACCGAGCATCGAGGCGAGATTCGCGAGCACAAAATACTGAGGCAGTGCCAGCACGGGACTGTGGACACCGGACTGTTCCAGGATCCATGCCAAGAGCGAAGCAAAGTAACATCCAAGTTGAGCGGCCAGCACAAGCAAATAAAAAGGCGATGCACTGGCGAGAACCGTGGACACCGCGAGTATTGCAAGCAGAAAGAAGGGCACGAAATAGCGCATGACTTTATGCGAAAGGAGCTGCACGGCATAAAAGCCGCTCTTCAGCGGATTAAGCATGGATCGATGGCGCCATAAATCGGCGAACGTCTGTGCAATCACGCGCACGCGCATTTTCAGTTCTTTGTTGCTCCGGCGATTTGTCTCTTCCGTGCAGATGGCATCCGGCTCGTAAACCGCCCGCAAGCCTTGCTCGACTATTTTGGTCGCCATGATGAAATCGCTACAGGCTTCGTGATAGAGCGGCACGTACGCCGAGCGACGCACCGCGTAGAGACAACCCGACGCTCCGATCAGAGAACAGGCGCGGCTCTCGTGTTTCTTCAAAAATGTTTCGTAGCTCCAGTATGAACGCGCGCCGCGGCCTACCCTCGACTCCGATGGATCGATATAGATAAGACGCCCAGCTACACAACCCACGGTCGGGTCGGCAAAATTCGGGACGAGCGCACGCACGACGTCCGTTTTGTAAAGACTCGTAGCATCAGAGAAGAGAATGATCTCGCCGCCCGCTTGCGCAACTGCGGCGTTCTGCGCGGCAGTCTTGCCCAGGCGCTCAGGCTGGCGAATAAGTTTCACGTCTTGTCCGCTGTATTTTCTAACGATGTCGTCGGTGCGATCGGTCGAACAGTCGGAAGCAACGATGATCTCCATTAGCTCATGCGGATAGTCGAGGGTGAGTGTATTCTCAAGCTTGGCTGCAAGGTCGAGTTCTTCGTTGTACGCGGTGATGACGAAACTGACGGTCGGCTGATAATCGCCGGCTCGTACGGTCAGGGGGCGAAGTGTGCTGACCATGAAGAGCAGAAGTGGATAGCCCGCGTACGTGTAAAACAACGCCGCAGCGCTCAACCAAAAGACGATCTCCAGCGCAATCTTCATATGATCGACGGGTTCCTTTCGCCGATCAGAGACGGGACGTGCCGCTGGTTTTTTCGTGCTTTCTTAACTTCGAGGGCGACCGATTTTCCGGTTTCCGCCTCAAAGAGGCGACGCAAACAAACGGCGTAGCCTACGAGGTAATAGACGTACCAAACATAAGCCACCGAGGCGAAAAAGCTGGAAACCATGTAGCCGAGGAGCGAGGCCTGTAAGCCAATGGCCAGATAGTAATAACTCGAGCGGTTGCGCTCCGCGAAGGTTTCGCGGGCAACCTGGCCGAGGTTCTTGAAGGGAGTGACTATGAACATCGTATAGGTCGCCAGCGCTGCGATTCCCATCTCAGCTGCAACCTGCGTGTAGGCGTTATGACTCACCATCTCGCGAATCGAGACGTTATGAAAGTTGCCCATCCCGATGCCGAGTAATGGATGCCGTATGGCCGTGGAAATAGAGCGAAACAGAATTTCACGACGCATCCCGGCCGAGCCAACAGGATCGAGGCTGGGTACGAAAATCGACGCTACCCTGGTGGCGTAGTTCGGGGCGAGCGTCAGAAGCAAGACCAACAAGGTCAACCCTACCACGACAATTGAGAGCCGCTGGCGATAACCGATCTTCCAAGCCATGAAAGCCGACGCGACCAGAAGACCGATGAATCCTCCGCGCGAATATGTGAACACGACCGCCATCACCATCAAGAACGCCGCCACCGCGTAAGATATTTTTCCTGCCGAGCGACGGGCTGCAAAGCAGAGCGCTATTGCGATGGGAATCATGGTAACCAAATGAAGTGCCATGTCGTTCGTGTTGCCGAAGAGGCCCCCGCCGATGCCGTTGACGCGGTATCCTTCAACTGTCATCAAGCCCAGGCGGTAATCGTTAATCGCGCTCAGGCTCAGCCAGATGCTCACACACAGCGCCAGGAACAACAGCGCCTTGAGTCTTGCATGTGTTCGTACAACGTTGACGATCACGATGAAGATCACAACGCAGCGAATGAACGTGCCGCTGAACTCATGCCAAGCGTCTGCGGGGCTGATGGCGAGCGGAATCGAAAGCAGTCCCGCCAGACCGAAGAGCAGGACAAGATTCACTTCTCGCAGAGGGGCTGTCAGCGTCCCTTCCAAAGCAAGCTGAGTGGGAACAAATAAGGCCAGTGTGATCAGTCCTACGATTAAGGCTATCGAGGCGGTCAACGCCGACGGATAGAACTCTCCCGGGCGGGCGTAGAGAAGTAATGTGAAAAGCCAAAGCATGGCAAAAGGGATTACATGCCCGCGCTTGAGGAAAGTTTTCGATGATCCATTCAATTCCGAATGATTCTCATTCAGGTCAGTAGCCCTGGGATTATCGAGAGGGAACCGTTGATCGGTTGTGACAGGGCTTTCGCTTATGAGAGACGAGTCTGCCAACGCAAAGTCGCTCGCTGCGCCCAATGCTCTGGATCGCTTCACAGTTTCATAATCATTGCGGGGGCGGCGTCTCATCATTTAAGCATATCGATCTGAATTACTCTCAAAAACTGAAAGAAGCGCAGGGTCCTGCGCTTCTTATCTCAGCATTACTGCACCGTGAGTCTCGCAATCGGAACTAGACTACAGTGCTCGGCTCGTCGGCGATTACGACCAAAGTACGGACGTGCTCGCGCAGCGCTAACTCAAACTGCCGCGCTTCTTCGACTTCTTTGAAGGAAAGGGCGCGCAATTCTTCCTCAATGCGGCGCCGATAGTCGGACACCAGAGAGTCAGAAACGCCTAATGTAGCGGCAACTTCCAGTTGTGTCGCCGTGTCGGGGCTCAAATAACAGTGCCAAAGCACGCCCAGCATGCGGTTGTACTGCTTGACCTTGCCTCGGACATTGGCTTGCAGATTCGTCAGGAACTTTTCGACTGACCCCGCGGCCTCGCGCTCCGATTCGAGTCTCAACAAAGACTGCTCGGGATTCTCGCGCTGATCGGCAGGATCGTAACGCGGTCCTTCCGAATCTGCGTCGTCGCCACCCAAAGGCACGAGGTAAATATCCATGACCGGCAGGCGCGACATAACCAGACTTCGCAGAGTTCGCACATCCGCCGGCGAATCAATGGCTTCCAGCACCGAAATTATCAGGTCCTCGAGGTCAGAGTTACTAATCACAATCTGCGCATCGCCCGTGCACCCTACCATCCGCGTATCGCGTTGGCGAACCGGAATCATGTGCGCACGTTGTTCCATTTCATGCGAGCCGCGGCCCCGCTTGTTGTCCGGCCACTCGCTCAGTCCGTAGACCCGATCGGCCAAACGCCGGTGTTGCTCCTCAGAGTTGCCGTTGCTGTCAAAACGGCGGAAGTTTGCGCTTGATTGAATGAGTGTCGAAATCCGGCGGGCCAGCCGGTAACTTTCCGGGTGACGTTTCCGCAATTCAGCCGTGAGTAAGTTTGTCAGTTCGATCTGGCCGATCTCGCATTCAATCTCAGCGTCTGTCATCTCGGTATCGAGGTAATGCTGAAACCGAGACTTCGTTAACAACTGGACGAATAACTCCTGGGTTAAATCTGTGTACGCGCTGGTCGCGCCTTCTTCAATCAACAAGCCGGCACTGCGTGAAGCACGCACCAGCGGATGATTGCTGACGATGCGATGCAGCTCGGCCCACAAACGGTTAACGTCTGAAGTGCGCAGGCTCTCAACCCAATGCCCGGCCCTTGCGCTGCGTTCTGAAAGTCGCGTCGAACGTGGCACTTCGCGAGCCATGTTGACAGTAGGATCTGGCGTAGTTTTTTGAGTGATTGATTTCACGATGGTAGAGTTTTGTCCCGAGAAGATGGATGACAGGTAGCGTGATCAGGCTAAAATCAAGCTCATCTGTCATGCGCTGTGGCCTGGGCCTTCGGTCAGCGTAAGGATTGTGAAGCTCGCTGGGGCAACCGGTGCTCGACCGAAGACAGGAAGCCTGGTCGAGGCGCACAGCTATTCACTTGTCATTTTCAATCCCGAAAAGATGTTGCTTGTTCCGGCCGTTGTGCAGCCGGCCAAACGCGGGAAACTGGGGTTCGATGTACGCGGCATCCTTTCTGCGTCATCGAAGAAGGAAATCAAGGAGTAAAAGCGCTCCTCGATCAACCTTGAAGAATCTTAGCAATAAATTGAAAAATGGGCAACAAGTTTTTACACGACTTGCAACTGCTGAAATAATTGGAGAAAGCGGCTGCGAGCCAAGGCCCAGTCTCTGGAAATCGAAATCGATTCGACTTTTTTAGGAGTTGGTAGAGTCAAGTCTAAAGGAAAGTTCAGTCCCGTTATCGATGGTGAGCATGTTTCGGAAGCGCGCAAGTTGCCCCTCATCGCAAGAGCTGCTTGGATATCATCTTTCAAGCGTAACCGATGAGCAGAGATCGCGCGTTCAGGCTCATCTTCTCTCTTGTGACTTCTGTAACGCCGAATTGCAATTGCTGACTCGACATCGCGGCGACGTTGAAGAAGATGCTTTGGTGGAAATGCCCGCTCAACTTCGACGACTAGCAGAGCGGTTGTTGCGGCGCAGCGCAGCAGCGTTTAGCGAATTGTCGGAACTCGTAAATACGCGCCAGCTCTCGCACTGACGAAATCGTCAGGCGTTCAATGCCCCTGGGCCCGCAGCTTTCATGGTAGTGTTGTGCGGCAACTCGATCGTGAATTGACTTCCTTCACCAAAACGAGATTCGACGATCACCTCTCCTCCATGCGCTCGCGCCAGGTGTTTCACTATCGCCAACCCCAGACCCGTTCCTCCGAGTTCGCGCGAGCGTGCGCGATCCACTCGATAGAATCTTTCGAATAGCCGATCGAGATGGTGGGCAGGAATTCCCTCGCCGCTGTCTTCAACGCGGATGCGATCAATACGATTGCTATTATGTCTAATCGTAACGGTGCCGCCTTCGCGATTGAACTTAATTGCGTTGTCGACCAGGTTCGTAAGCATTTGGACGAGCCGATGCGGGTCAGCGAAAACCTCGGCTTTCTGATCGACGAGATCGTTGACAGTAATCTTTCGAGCCGCGGCGGACGCGGAGAGGCTCGCGATAACATCTTCTACTAACGGATAAAGTTGAATGATTTCAGGTTTCACCTTTACGTTTCCGGCTTCGATCGCGCTCAATTCCAGAATATCATCAATGAGGCGGCGCATGCGGTCGGCATTCTTTTGAATGATGGAAAGGAAGCGGCGATTGTTTTGGTGATCTTCGATGGCGCCGTTTTCAAGCGTCTCGGCCAACGCTCTGATCGATGTTAAAGGTGTGCGCAGTTCGTGAGAGACATTCGAAAGAAACTCTTGCCTGATCATCTCCAGCCGCTCGAGTCGAGTGACGTCGAAGAAGACGCCCACTGCGCCAGCGGATCCATGACCGTTCGTCGATCGCAGGGGTACAACTCGCAAGTCGAAGACCCGCCTTTCCTGGCCGTAAGTTTCGACCTTTACGCCCGTGCGTTCTTTGCCGCGGACAGCATCGAGAAACGCGTCGTAAATCGCCGGATTTCGGGTCAATTCCGTCAGGCGGCGCGAGTCGATCACGTCGTTAAGATCAGAAAACAGATTCCGCGCGGCCCGGTTTGACGCGACGACGCGCATGTCCGCGTCAATCACCAGCAATCCTTCGCGCATTTCCCTTAGGGCGGAATCGAGAAACTTGACCGAGAAGTGTGACGAATTCAAACCGCTTGGAACTGTGTCGAGATCGGTTTCGCTGTCGTTTACCCGCTCTCGTCTTCGTCCCAGAAGCAAGCCAAGATAGAAACCGAGGACTAGTGCCAATGCCACAAGTATAAGCACGCGAAGCAATCCGGCGAGGATGAGCAGCGCTATGAGAGCGAGGACGATCGAACCAAAAATCAATCGAGCTTCAATCATTCGTTGAACTTGCGGCGGCCCTTGTTTCAGGTGCGCAACCAATGAAACGATACCCGACGCCGACCACAGTTTCGATGCAGTTCCCGCAGCCGCCCAGTTTTTGCCGCAAGCGACGAATATGAACGTCCAGGGTGCGCGCGTCGCCGTAATAGCTGTATCCCCACACCTGATCCAGCAATTGCGTGCGATTAATAACGCGGCCGCACTTCTTTGCCATCGTTGAAAGCAGGAGGAATTCTTTGTTTGTCAGCTTCACATTCTCACCGTCACACGAAGCTCGGACGTCGGCGAAGTCGATGGCCAAGCGGCCATCATCGTAGCGTTCGGGTACGTCTTCGTCAGCGCGCCGCAGGACCGCACGCACGCGCGCCATCAATTCGCGGACTGAAAAGGGCTTGGCGATATAGTCGTCGGCGCCCAGGTCGAGTCCGGCGATGCGATCCGCTTCCGAGGTTTTTGCCGTCAACATGATGATGGGCGTGCGACGCGTTTGGCTCTCGCGACGCAGGCGGCGGCACAACTCCATTCCGTTCATTCCGGGAAGCATCAGATCGAGGACAATCACACTCGGCGGGTTCTGTGCGT
>Ga0193747_1000218_pt1 | contig 23462 bp, 28 predicted proteins | sample L1m2metaG_FD_143048 | JGI IMG/M metagenome (GOLD analysis project Ga0193747, IMG submission 143048) | Soil microbial communities from a riparian zone of the East river system, Colorado, United States - L1m2 | ecosystem: Environmental > Terrestrial > Soil > Riparian zone | place: USA: East River...
CGTTCGGAACGCCGGTGCCCGGTCAGCCCGCGGAGAGCGGCTTCACCGAGACGCTCACCCTCGCGCCAAACAGCTTCAGCGGCTGAGCCCTACTCAACCCGAGCGCCTGCCGCGCCGATAGGAGCGACATGGACTTTGCGCTTGCGGCTTTCTTCCTCGCGCCCGGCCTTGCGGTCGGCAGCTTCCTGAACGTGCTCGCGGCTCGTCTGCCCCTGCAGCGCTCCGTCGTCCAGCCGGCGTCGGCCTGCATGTCCTGCGGGACGGAGATTCGCTGGTACGACAACGTGCCGCTGCTCTCTTACGCCCTCCTGCGCGGCCGCTGCCGCAGCTGCGGCACGGGGATCGGCCTGCGCTATCCGGCAGTCGAGCTGACAACGGCGCTGCTCGTTTCGGGCTGCGTGCTCGCCTTCGGGCTCACCGCCGACGCCGCAGTCGCCGCGCTCTTCTGCATCGCGCTCGTCGCGGTCTCCGCGACCGATCTCGAGCATCGGATCATCCCGAACAAGATCGTCCTTCCGGCCGCCGTCGTCGTGCTCGCCGCACAGACCGCCCTGCACCCGCGCCCGGAGTGGGCCCTCTGCGCGCTCGGCGCCTCGGGCTTCCTGTTCGTCGCGGCCCTCGCGTACCCGGCCGGAATGGGCATGGGAGACGTGAAGCTCGCGCTCCTCATGGGCGCGATGCTTGGACGCACGGTCGGCGTCGCGCTGATGATCGGGATGGTCGCCGCTCTCCTGCCGGGACTCGTCCTGCTCGCGAAGCACGGACAGAAGGCGCGCAAGATGGGGATCGCATTCGGGCCGTTTCTCGCGCTCGGCTCGGTCGTAGCCCTCTTCTGGGGACACGCGATCCTGGACGGGTACCTCGCTCTAATGGGGTAACCGGTTCGGCAGAAAGTCCTAAGACTTTCTGCTTTTCAGCCGATAACTCGTTCGAGGGATTGCCTTGAGCGAGTTCGACCCCCAGCAGCCGCCTGTCCTCCGCACGGTTGGAACCCCGGGCGAGACCCGCACGCCCGCGGACCCGCTCCAGCCGCACGCCAACGTCAACGCCACCGCAGAGCTCGTCGCCGACCTGCTCGCCGCGACAGGCCTGGTCGCCCCGGACAAGCTCGCCCTCGTCCGCGGCCGGGCAGGAGCGACCGGCTCGCTGGCGCAGGCGATCATCGACGAGGGCGTCGCTTCGGCAGACGGCATTGCGCGAACCCTCGCCGCCCGCCACCAGCTTCCCCTGGTCGACCTCGCGGTCGCCGTGGTCGAGGACGAGGCGGCAAAGCAGATCGCGCTGCACGTGCTCGAGCGCACCGTCGCTGTTCCCTACGCGATCGTCGACGGGCAGCTGCACGTCGCCATCGCCGACCCGGCGAACATCCACGGCATCGACGAGCTGCGGCTCGCGACGCGGCTTCCGCTCTCGCTCGCGGTCGCCTCGCGCGACGACATCCAGGTCGAGATCAGGCGGCTTACCCGCGCGTCGGAGGCCTTCGGCGCCCGAGCCGTCCTCGACGAGGAAGCGGCAGCCCTCGAAGCCGAGGAGGAGGAGGCCGACGACCTTGAGGCCGACGACGGGATCTCGGACGCTCGCCGTGCGCTTCCGCATCGACGGCGTACTCCAGGAGGTGCAGCGGATCCCGAAGCGGATGGCCGCCGGCGTCACGACCCGGCTCAAGGTGCTCGCGAAGCTCGACATCGCGGAGCGCAGGAAGCCGCAAGACGGGCGCATCTCGCTCAACGCCGCCGCCGCGGGTCGTACGCTCGACGTCCGTGTCGCGACGCTGCCGACCGTCGAGGGCGAGTCGGTGGTCATGCGTCTGCTCGACAAGTCGAGAAGGGCGCCGACCCTCCAGGAGCTCGGGCTCTCCGAGTCGATGCAGTCGACGCTGACGCACCTCGTCTCCCGTCCGACCGGCGCACTCCTCGTCACAGGCCCGACCGGTTCAGGTAAGTCGACGACGCTCTACGCGGCGCTGACCCAGATCAACCGTCCGGAGATCAACATCATCACTGTCGAGGATCCGGTCGAGTATCGGCTCCCGGGCGTCAACCAGGTCCAGATCAACCAGCGCGCCGGCCTCACCTTCGCGACCGCGCTGCGCTCGATCCTGCGTTCCGACCCCGACGTGGTGATGGTGGGTGAGATCCGGGACGGCGAGACGGCCAAGATCTCCATCGAGGCCGCGCTAACGGGTCACTTCGTGCTCTCCACGCTGCACACCAACGACGCGCCCGGTGCGCTGACGCGCTTGCAGGAGATGGGCGTCGAGCCCTTCCTCGTCGGCGCGGCCGTCACGGGCGTGCTCGCCCAGCGCCTGGCCCGAAAGCTCTGCACGCACTGCTGTGAGATGTACCAGCCCTCGGTGGACGAGCTGCTGAGGGCGCGCGTCTCGCCCGAGGTCGCCGCAGCCTCCGACGGGATGGCCTTCTACCGCAAGCGCGGCTGCCCCCGCTGCGGCCAGACCGGTTACAAGGGGCGGATCGGCATCTATCAGCTCCTCGCTATGAGCGAGCAGCTCGAGGCGCTGGCCGTGCAGAAGGCGAGCCGCGAGGACATCGAGCGCGCGGCGATCGAGGAAGGCATGCGCACCCTGTGGGACGACGGCATCGCCAAGGTGTCGGCCGGGCTCACCTCGATCGAAGAGCTCGCCAGAGTTTCCGTCTGAAGTTTCGGCCTTCGGCCTCGACTTCAGACGGCGCCTCGAGCCCGAGCGGGAGTGAGCGAGCACCGGCAAAGCCGGCACTCGCGGCCGGAACCGTTGAAGGAACACCGCGGCTCGCGCCCTGGCCCCTGCGTTGCCCTGGCGCTGCAAAACCGAGTTTGTGGCTCTGAGCCACAAACCGTCCAGTTGTGACAGTCCATCTGCACTGCGCTCTTGGAGCGAAGCGGATTCGACTGTGCCAACTTTCGCGATAGTGGCTCAGAGCCACTAAGTCCGACAAGGCCGGTGCGGACGTCTTGGTCTGTGGCCCGCGAGTGCCGGCTTCGCCGGCGCTCGCACACTTCCGCCCGGCCGTGAGTACCGTCAGAAATCGAGGCCGCAGGCCGAAATTTCTGACGGCTACGAGGCGTGGATGTCGCAGCCGAGGTACATCAGAGCCTCGACGGCTTCCGTGACGAACGCCGTGGCCTGGCGTGCGTCTCCGAACGTGTACGGGCCTGCGTGCACGGCCTCCAGTGCCCCGGCTGGATACACGTTCGTCTCGACCACGCACGAGTCGCCGTAGTCGACCGCACGAAGCACCGCGATCGATCGTCCATCGCGGCGTGCGTGCCGGACGAAGAGCTCTCGAGGAGCGGCGTGGCGCTCGCCCCCCGCGTTGGACGGTGGTGTGCTCGGCGGCCGAAGCGCGCCGAGCCGGGAGCCGCCGTCGCTCATCCGGCGGCGGGGTACGCGTTCTGGGCTGCCTGCGCGACCGTTTCCTTGTCGGCAAAGCCGGTCAGCTGGACGTACAACGCAGGCTGGCCCGAGCTGGGACGACGGAACACGAGGATGGTCGGAGCGTGGATGACGCGGAGCTGCTCGGCGATCGCCTGGATCTCCGAGCGGCGCAGGACGTTCACCGGCACGAAGCCGGCGTGTGCGAGCGCGGCTCCAGCCTTGGCCTCTGCGGTCGAGAGGGCGTCCGTGCGCGCCTGCGGGTCGTAGAGCACCGCCACGACGACAGCGTGCATCGCCAAGGCCCGAGAGATCGCGAGCGGGAGGCCGTCCGTCGCGATGGCGACCGGGGCGGGGCTCGCCTTGGCCTTGTGCCTCTTCACCGGCGCCTTGACCTTCGGCGGGGCGAGCGGAGCGCTCTTGCGCTTGCCGGAGCGCTGCAGTGTGTGGCCGAGCGTTCCGAGCGAGGACTTCTTCTTCCCGACCGCCACCTTGGTGCCGTGCGGATGCGGGTTGACGTGCGAGACCGGCGCAGGCGAGCCTCCGAGCATGTTGAGCCCCAGGAACGCGCCGACCGCGGCGAGAATGCCGACGAGCGCGACGATCTTCACAGGCCTGGAAACCTTCAGCTCCACAGGGTTTCTATCGGCAGTCCGGCGCCCCGGCTTTACGCAAAGAAAGGGGCGCGGTCTCCCGCGCCCCTTGAGTCACAGCTCAGATCCGGATTACGGACCGGTGCAGGCGTTCGTCGTGATGTCGCCGCCGGGGCCGCGCTTGTACCAGACCTTGGTACCGACCGTCGACTTGACGCAGTACGAGGTCGTGTTGGGCGCTCCGAGGAAGACGACGTTCTTGATGCCCTGATCGTAGGCAGTCAGCTTCGCGAGCGTGAGGCCCGTGTAGCCGGCCGAGTTGTCGGCGTTGTACGCCTCGATCCCTGGGATCGATGCACGAACGTTGGCCTTGGCGGCCGAGTTGTTCGCGCGATCGCGGAAGCTCAGGTACGAAGGAATTGCGATCGCGAGCAGGATGCCCAGGATGATGATGACGACCAGAAGCTCGATGAGGGTGAAACCGCTCTCCTCACGGGCCAGTCGCTGACGAATGGTTGAAATCACAGCAGTGCTCTCCTTCCACGCAGGGTGGGTGGTGGCTGTTTCTCCTATCGGCCGCCTCCCTCAAGTTGGGCGACCCTCGTTCGGGTGAATCGCCTGCACGCCGCGTTCGCGCGCAAAAAAAGGGGGCGCGGTCTCCCGCGCCCCCTTGGCAACTAGCTCAGATCCGGGTTACGGACCGGTGCAGGCGTTCGTCGTGATGTCGCCGCCGGGGCCCTGCTTGTACCAGGACTTGGTACCGACCGTCGACTTGACGCAGTACGACGTCTGGTTCGGCGAGCCGAGGAACGACACGTTCTTGATGCCCTGGTCGTAGGCGGTCAGCTTCGCGAGCGTGAGGCCCGTGTAGCCGGCCGAGTTGTCGGCGTTGTACGCCTCGATGCCCGGGACTGCGGCGCGAACGTTGGCCTTGGCGGCCGAGTTGTTCGCGCGATCGCGGAAGCTCAGGTACGAAGGAATTGCGATCGCGAGCAGGATGCCCAGGATGATGATGACGACCAGAAGCTCGATGAGGGTGAAACCGGACTCCTCACGAGCGACGCGCTGCTTCAGAGTGGCGAACATGCGTGGTGCTCCTTCCGTACAAGGTCGATAGCGGTGGCTGAACGTGCGTATCGGCGGCGGTCCTGCCCGCGGTGAGCCTCGAACGGGGGATCGCAAGGCGGTCCTCTCACTCAGGTTGAGGTAGCCCCTCGATGGAGTGATCGAGACGGCCCAAAATCCGGCTTAAAGAAACGGACAGGCGCTGCCGATAGCTCGGTCGAGGGAGCTATGGCGGAAGCAATTCATTCAATCGATCACCTGCTCGAGCAGATGGTGGCGCTCAAGGCGTCCGATCTGCACATCACCGTGGGCACCCCCCCTGCGATCCGCGTGAACGGGGAGGTCCGGCGCCTGGACGAGTACCCGGCGCTCGATGCCGAGCAGACCCAGCAGCTCCTGTACCGCGTGCTCTCGAGCGAGCAGCAGAAGCAGCTCGAGATCAACCGTCAGATCGACTTTGCGCACAGCGTTCCCGGTGTCGCGCGCTTCCGCGTGAACGTGTACTTCCAGCGCGAGAGCCTCGGCGGCGCCTTCCGCGTCATCCCCGAGGAGATCAAGACCCTGGAGGAGCTCGGGCTCCCTGCGAGCCTGCACGCGCTCGCCGAGCTTCCGCGCGGCCTCGTTCTCGTGACAGGCCCGACCGGCTCCGGTAAGTCGACCACGCTCGCCTCGGTCATCGACGAGGTCAACCGCACGCGGGCCGAGCACATCCTCACGATCGAGGATCCCATCGAGTTCGTGCACCGCCACAAGCGCTGCATCGTCAACCAGCGCGAGATCGGGGTCGACGCGGTCAGCTTCGCGGAAGGACTCCGCGCGGCGCTTCGTCAGGACCCGGACGTCATCCTCGTCGGCGAGATGCGGGACCTCGAGACGATCTCGACCGCGCTCACCGCTGCCGAGACTGGCCACCTCGTGCTCGGCACCCTGCACACGCAGAGCGCCCCCTCGACGATCGACCGCATCATCGACGTCTTTCCGCCTTCCCAGCAGGAGCAGGTGCGGATCATGATCGCCGGCTCGCTGCAGGGCGTCGTCACACAGGCCCTCATGCCGACCGCCGACGGTCAGGGGCGCGCGCCCGCGCTGGAGATCCTCCTTCCGGACGACGCCGTCCGGAACCTGATCCGTCAGGGCAAGGTCGAGCAGATCTACTCGATCATGCAGACCAACACCTCGCGCGGGATGCAGACCATGGAGCAGTCGCTCGCCGAGCTCACCCTGCGCGGTGTGATCACGCTCGAGACCGCGCTTTCGCGCTCGAGCCGCACCGAGCAACTCGTCGGTCTCCTGGAGCGCGCCGGCTTCGCGGTCGATGCGGCGGTCGTGAATGCTCCCGAGGAGCCGGCCTTCGGCGGCGCCCTCCGGGTGGCGGGGAGCTGACCGTGGCCGACAACCAGTCGATTTGGAAGAAGGAGATCTCGCTGCGCAAGGCGGCCCCGAAGGCTGAGCCTGTCGCGCCCGAGGCGGTCGACGCGCCGCCGGCGGCGGACGCCGTTCCGTTCTGGAAGAAGGAGATCAGGCTGTCAGGCGGCTCGAAGGCGCCGAAGCAGCCGAAGCAGCCGAAGGCGGAGAAGCCTGCCAAGCAGCCGAAGCCCAAGAAAGCCAAGAAGGTCAAGGCCGAGCAGCCGGCCGGTGAGAAGACGTCGATCTGGAAGCGGGACCTCTCGCTCGGGAAGAAGCAGCCCGCGCCGCAGCCCGTGGTCGAGCCCGTCGCCGATGCCTTGCAGCGCGTGGTCGCGGCCGCTCCGGACCCGGTCGAAGCACCCGAGCTGGTCGAGAGGCCCGTCGTCGGGGCCGACGGCTGGGACGCGCCGGAGACGCTGCCGCCCGCGCCCGAGCCGGTCGCAGAGCCCGCCGCCGCCGAGTTCTCGTTCCTGACCGTCGACACAGCCGAGACGGCCGCGCCTGCGCTCGCCCCCGAGCCTGTCCCCGTCCCCGCGCCCGCGACTGTGGTCCCCGAGCCCACCGTCGAGCTGCCGGCTGCGCCCGTGCAGGAAGTCCACCCACCCGTGCCCGCCGCTGAGCTCCCGCCTCTCCCCGAAGAGGCGAAGCAGCCCTTCTGGAAGCGCGACCTCGGCAAGCCGAAGGCCGACAAGCAGCCGAAGGCGGAGAAGCCGAAGCGCGACAAGAAGCAGAAGGCCGTCAAGGAGCCGAAGGCAGACCGCGCGGAGAGGCCGAAGCGCGTGCCGAAGGTCAAGAGCGAGAAGAAGTCCCGCGACCACACCCCGAAGAAGCTCGTCGGCCTCAAGATCGGAGCGTCCCAGATCGCGGCCGCGCGCGTCTCGAACAACGGCTCGATCGAGCTGCAGAGCGTCGCTCGCGAGACTCTCGAGGACGGCATCGTCGTGGGCGGCGAGCTCCGCAACCCGGAGGCTCTGTCGGCGGCGCTGAAGGAGTTTTTCAAGAAGCACAAGCTGCCGCGCAAGGGCATCCGGCTCGGCATCGCGAACAACCGCATCGGCGTCCGCGCCTTCGACATCGTCGGGATCGACGATCCGAAGCAGCTCGCGAACGCAATCCATTTCCGCGCGCAAGAAGCGCTCCCGATTCCGATCGACGAGGCCGTGCTCGACTACCAGGTGCTCGGCGAGCACACCGACGAGGACGGCGTGACCACGCGCAAGATCCTGCTCGTCGTCGCCTACCGCGAGCTGATCGACCGTTATGTCGCGGCCTGCAAGAAGGCCGGGCTGACCCTCGCCGGGATCGATCTGGAGGCCTTTGCTCTGCTCCGCGCCCTCGCACCGCCGCAGGACGGCACGGCGGAGAACTCAGGGGCTGCGCTGGTCGCGGTCTCGGTCGGCCACGAGCGCTCGACCTTCGCCGTCTCGGACGGGCGGGTCTGCGACTTCACACGCGTCCTGGACTGGGGCGGCTCGGCGCTCAGCGTCGCCATCGCACGCGTCCTCGACGTAACGCCTTCGGAGGCCGAGCCGGTCAAGCGCCAGCTCTCCCTGATCGAGGCGCACCCCGTCGACGGCCTCACCGACGAGCAGCTCAACGCTTGTCGCGAAGCGGTTCAGAAGCAGATCCAGTCCTTCGCGCGGGAGCTCGTCTCCTCGCTCCAGTTCTACCAGAACCAGCCCGGATCTCTCGGCATCGGCGAGATCGCCCTGACCGGCGGAACCGCCCATCTCCCGGGCCTCGCCGAGGAGCTGCAGCGCCTGATCGGCGTCAGTGTCCGCATCGGAGATCCCCTCGCGCGCGTGCGCGTGAACAGAAAGATGGCCGACCCCGAGCAGGTCGGTTCGCTCGCGGTCGCAATCGGATTGGCGATCGAAGACTAGTTGTGGCTCACCTGGCGACAATTACCGGCGCCTCGCCCGCTATCACGCGGCGCGACGCTGCGTCCTCAGTCGGGCCCGGGCTGTCCAGCCCGAACCCTCCCTGCGTCCTTGCCTCGCTTGGTGCTAGCGACCGTGGCATCCGGCATTGCCACCAGGAGAACCACTGATGCGCGCTGTCAACCTCCTACCAAAGGACGCAGTCCGTGTCGTCACGCGAATGCAGAAGATCGCGGTCGGCGTGGGCACGGGCGGCGCCGTGATCCTGACGGCGTTGATGGCGACGATGTTCCTGTCGGCGAGCTCGAAGGTTCACGACTCGCAGCTCACGCTGGACGACCTCAAGGCACAGCTGGCGATCATCCCGCCACCCGCGGCGAGCCCGTCGGCCGGCGCGACCGCGCTGGCGGCCCAGCAGGGACCCCGCGTCGCCGCCGTGACGTCCGCCCTGCAGCGCCGTGTCGCCTGGGATCGCGTGATGCGCGAGCTCTCGCTCGTCCTTCCGGAGGACGTCTGGCTCGCGAAGCTGTCGGCGAAGTCCCCCATCTCGCCCAGCGCCCCGAGCACTCCCGGCACTCCGCTCGTCCCCCCGCCCGTAGGCGCGACACCGACCGAGATGACGATCGACGGCTACACCTACTCGCATGACGCCGTTGCGCGGCTTCTCTCGCGCCTGGCCGTGATCCCTGATCTGCAGAACGTCGCTCTTCAGTCGTCCACCCTGACCGGAATCGGGAAGCAGACCGTCGTCCACTTCACGATCGCCGCCGACCTGCGCGAACCGGGACTCACCTCATGACCAAGACCAAGCTTCCGCCTCAGGCGCTGATTCCCGTCGTCGTGCTCGCGCTGGCGATGGTTGCCGGGCTGGCATATCTCGTCGTCGTCGGGCCGCAGCGCGCGAAGGCCGCGGATATGCAGTCGCAGGTCACGGCGATGACCAAGGAGGTCGACGCCGCACGGGCGAAGAGCATCGACGGCCGCAAGGTCCCGCCGATCAAGATCGCCGACCTGTTCAGACTTTCCAAGGCGATGCCGGACCAGACGGACATGTCCGGCCTGATCCTGCAGCTGAACGGCCTCGCCGCCGATACCGGGATCGTGTTCGACTCGATCACGCCCCAGGCGGTCTCCTCTCAGTCGGGCTACGAGGTCGTTCCCGTGCAGGTCATCTTCCACGGAAACTTCTACGACCTCGCCGATCTGCTGTATCGCCTCCGGACGCTCGTCACGGTCAACGGCGGACGCCTCGATGCGACCGGCAGGCTTTTCGCGGTCGACACCGTCGACTTCGCCGAGGGCAAGGGCGGCTTCCCCGAGATCCAGGCCAACCTGCTCATCGACGCATTCGTGTACGGAACCGGCACCGCCACCGGGCCCGCGACGGCGAGCACCCCCGCGGCCGGAACGACCACGGACACCACGGCGACCGCTACCACCCCGACCCCGACCCCGACTCCGACTCCCACGCCGGCGACCGGCAGTGCGAGCGCGACAGGAGCCCAGTAGATGGCCAAGTCACTCGCGGCCGACCAGAAGGCCAAGGTCAAGAAGCAGAAGATCATCCTCGCCGTCGGCGGTGTGCTTCTTCTCGGGCTGCTGGCGTTCCAGGTGCCGAAGGTGCTGGCGATGATGAGCCAGAAGCCGCCGCCTCTCCCGCCGGGCGCCGTCGTCCAGCCTCCGAACGGCTTCCCCGCGGGAACCGCGCCTCTGGCTGCGCCGAGCCTCGGCGGCTCGAACGGGTCCACGGGCGCGGCCACGAGTCACACCAGCACCGGGATCGTCGACGCGAGCGCGCTTTCCTCGCCGCCTGCGTCGGGCCAGTTGATCGCGTTCGGCCGGTTCTCGAGCAAGGATCCGTTCGCGCAGCAGGTCGACACGAGCCCGGGCGGAGGCACGCCCAGCTCCGGCGGCGGCACGACCACGCCCAAGCCGGTTCCACCGGTCGGTCCGCTCGGCCCGACCCCCGGAGGCGGGACTCCGGCCGCCCTGCCGCTGCCCACCACCGCGCTCATCTCCGTGAACGGAACCCCCGAGATCGTGGGCATCGGCGTCGACTTCCCGGTGGCAGCGCCCGTCTTCCACCTCGTCTCGCTGACGCGAACCTCGGCGAAGATCGCGATCGCAGGCGGCTCCTACGCCGACGGCTCGGCGACGATCACGCTCAAGAAGGGCAAGGCGCTGACGCTCGAGAACACCTCTGACGGCTCGCGCTACGTCCTGAAGCTGATCGCGCTCGACGTTGTCGCCGTACCCACGAGCAGCCCGGGATCGACCACGACCAGCACGACGCCGACGTCCACAACCGCGCTTACCCCATAGGAGTGCAGGCACTCAACCTCGGGCGCCTGCTGCCGATACCCCAGATGGTGCGTGAACGACTGCGGTGTGAGAGGGGCTTCGGAATCCTGGAGCTCCTGATGGCGATGACGATGCTCAACATCGGCATCCTCGCCCTTGTGGCTGCCTTCAACTCGGGCGCCTTCGCCCTGCGGAGGTCCGGGATGTCGTCCACGGCTTCGGCCCTCGCGGACCAGCAGATCGAGCTCTACCGGGTCAACACCTACAGCGCGATCCTCCTCGACACGACTGCGGAGGCGACGGCGCGAACCAACACGACCTACAACTGCGACACCGCGCTCAGCGGCTGCGCCGGCGGCGTCGCCCAGGTCACGGCCACGTGCACGTCCGTGAGCGGCTCGCTCAGCGGCGAGACCGGATCGCCTCCGCCGCGCTGCAACCCGATGCAGACGGTGATCGGGCCCGATCACCACAGCTATCGAATCGACACCTACATCGTCCCCCAGTACCCGACCGGCTCGGGCACGAGCCGGCAGAACAAGCTCGTGACCGTCGTCGTCCGCGACGGAAACAACCTCTCGACGGTGCTCGCGCGCGAGCCCTCGACCTTCGACGCGGCGACGGGAACGTAGGAGCGCGCCATGGCCGCTTTCGCCTACCAGGCAATCAACTCCGTCGGGCTCGAGTCGCAAGGGCAGATCCACGCGCCCGACCCCAACGCGGCGCGCGAGCAGCTGCGCGTGCGCGGCCTGCTTGCGCAGGCGCTGCGCGAGCTCCCGGCCGAGGGCGAGGAGGGCGCGCGCACCGCGTTCAAGAAGATCAAGCCGAAGTCGCTGCAGATCTTCTCCCGCCAGTTCGCGACGATGATCGAGGCCGGCCTGAACGTGGTCAGCGCGCTCGTCATCCTCGAGCAGCAGACCGACGACAAGTACCTCGGCGCGGTGATCAAGGAGCTGCGCGCCGACGTCGAGGGCGGACTGCTGCTCTCCCAGGCGCTCGGCCGGCATCCGAAGGTCTTCTCGCGGCTCTACGTTGCGATGGTCGAGGCGGGCGAGGCAGCCGGAATCCTCGACACGGTGCTCGACCGCGTCGCCTTCCAGATCGAGAAAGAGACGCAGATCAAGCGGCGCATCAAGGGCGCGATGATCTACCCGACGATGGTGATGATCTTCGCCACCCTCGTCCTGACGGGAATGCTCCTCTTCCTCGTCCCGATCTTCGTCAAGATCTTCGCGCAGCTCGGCGGCCAGCTCCCGACCCTGACGCTCTACGTCGTCGGCGCCTCGAACTTCCTGCGCGCCGACTGGTACTTCATCTTCCCGGGGCTCGGCCTGACGATCTGGGGAATCCGCCGCTTCAAGCGCACCGACAAGGGCCGCCGGCTCTGGGACAAGATCAAGCTACGGATCCCGATGAAGATCGGCGACGTAGTGCTCAAGGTGACGATGGCGCGCTTCTCGCGCACGCTCTCCACGCTCGTCGCGGCCGGCGTGGACATCATCAAGGCGCTCGAGATCACCGGCCAGACCGCCGGAAACTGGGTCGTCGAGGACGCGCTCGCCGGCGTGCGCCAGAAGGTCGGCGAGGGAGTCCCGATCGCGACCCCGCTGCTCGAGAACGAGGTCTTTCCCCCGATGGTCAGCCAGATGGTGAAGATCGGCGAGGAGACCGGAGAGCTCGAGAAGATGCTCGGAAAGATCGCGGACTTCTACGAGGACGAGGTCGACGCGTCGGTGCAGTCCCTCACGTCGATCATCGAGCCCCTGATGATGATCGGCGTCGGAATCATGGTCGGCATCATCATCATCTCGATGTACTTGCCGATGTTCAAGATGCTCTCGCTCGTGAAGTAGCACGGCACTGAAACGAAGTCTACGCGTGCTCGCTCGCTACGACGGCGCGGGCACGCCAACCTGAGCGCAAATTGCTTTCGCCGTTCCGAGAGGAATGTCGCGATGTCGGGGGACGGACGATCGGTCACCTTCAGGCCCCTCCCAGATGGAATGGCGCTTGCCCTCGCGCACGCGACGGCAGCCGGACTGGCGAAGATGCGCCTCGAGCCGGCGCCGCGGGATCATCCAGAGCCCTTCTTCGAGCGCCTCTTCTTTCGTCCGCGGGGGCCGAATGGTGGGAGCAGCGTGTAGTGCGATTCCCACGTAAATCCGTCTGGGGCGAGTGGCGCGACCTTACGAACTCGAACACGCTTGAGCAATCCCTCGTCGACGAGTCTCCGGAGTCCACGCCCGACCGTGTCCGCGGAAACTCCGTACCACTTCTGTGCGTGTTCCGCCGGCAGAACGAAGCCATCGTCCAGTGAAAGTGCGATTAGCAAAACTGCCTTGGCAGGTAAGTCGAGGCGCTGATACCAGCGCTTCGAGTCGAGCCAGAACTCGTACGGGATTTGGAAATAACGCTCGCTCTTCTCGCTTGGATGCTTGTACGGCTTTCTGGAGCCGTCCTCACGGAGGAGCGTGGGTGAGCTGATGCGGCCTCTTCGTCCCTTGGCGACAAGCCCATTCCGGATCAGCCACGCCCACGTCTTTGAGACCGCCGCTGTCGAACTAACGCTCTGACCGAGGCCGAGCGCGCGCGCCCAGATTTTCGAGTGCCGCGCGACGTTATACGGCGGAGCGCTCGCCGCTGCGTGGAAGAGCAGGTACTGATCCAGTCCACGATTGTTGTGTGTACGAACGAACTCAGCGAGCGGGCCCTGCCCGGCGGATCGCCCAGGCTTCTGGACAAATGAGTGTCGCAACGGCAAACTCGAGCGCTTGGACGATTCGAGGATGGCCGCGACCGTTTGATGTGCAGTGGCAACTTTGGACTCCATCGGTCTGACCCGACTTTATCGATTCCGGCGGCTATCCATGGTCGTGCCGCCGTGACGCGGTTTACCGTTCCGGCGGCAACCATCAGAGGGCAAGTCATAGTCCAGTCCAAGACCAAATCTCAGGTCAGTCATATGGCCAAGAGCGAATCGCCCGGGCGGCGCTCGACCCGCGGGACGGTGGCGCGAGACCGGCGACCCGCTCCACGGGAGATTTAGACTTTCCAGCGGTTCCTCGGGCTATCGTTCGTCTAATGACGGAGGAGTTCACGTTCACCGCGATATACGAACCGGTCGAGGAAGGCTGGGTCCAGGCCCGAATTAAGGAGCTTCCTGAGGTGATTACCGCGGCGCCGTCGTTCGCAGAGGCGAAAGGGATGTTGATCGACGCTCTGCGCGAGTACCTCCTCTCGCTCGCTGATTCTCAGACCGTCATGAAGAGCACGCGCGGAGCGACGAAGGAGCTCTTACACGTGCGGGTCAGCTAAACGGAGACCACGTGCTGCTGCCCGTGCTGCGTGCGCGGCTTCGGCTCCTCCGATTTGCGGGGTCAGGCAGTCGCCAAGCGCCTCGCTGTTAAGAACCTCCGCCGATGAGTTTTCGAGGCCTCCGCCGTCTAAGGTGAAAACCACGACGAGCAGGAGGCTCAGATGTCCAGTTTGAAGACCAAGTTGAACCTCGAGCAGGTCGGCCGCGTCTGCGTCACCGTCGCCGACACCGACCGCGCGATCGAGTTCTACGTCGACACGCTCGGCTTCGACAAAGTGATCGACGTCCCGATGGGCGACGCGGGGCGGTGGGTCGAGGTGCAGCTGGCGGGAACCCCGACGACCATCGCGCTTGCGCCGCCGCCTCCGGGGACCGAGTCAGGCGGCAGCCAGACCGGCATCTGCCTCGACACGTCGGACGTCGACGCGGATCACGCGACGCTGAAGGAGGCCGGGGTCGACGTCGACGAAGAGGTCGCGCGATACGGCGGGAACGTGCCGCCCATGTTCTGGCTCCGCGACCCGGACGGGAACTCGCTCATCGTCGTTCAGCCCTCGGCGTAGTCGCAGCATCGTCACAGCTCGACGCGTAGCGGAAAAGCGCGACCGGTCAGCGCGTGGCCGGTCGCGCTCGCGTTCACATGCGCATGACCGCGGCGCGGTACTTCGCCTCGAACGGTGAGACGCGCAGGATTGATCCAGGGTCACCTTTCCCGCAATACGCAAAGACCGGATCCGTCGGAATTTTGATGAGAATCGCGGACGACGAAGCAGTCGGGGAGACGACAACCCGGGCCGACAGGGCGTACCTCTTTGCTCCTAGGTCACATCGGTACTGGTCGAACCCCAGGTAGACCGACATTCGTGGCTTGATGACGATGATTCGTGATTGACGCACCCGCCTGTCCTGCGGACGGCACAGCCACACGCAGCGCTCGTTGTAGCGAGTGACGTAAGGCAGGGCACCCCGCTTGTCGACCAACTCGAATCGAGGCCGGCGCGCAAGCGCGCAAGAACGCCCGCCGACGTTCGTGAGCCGTAAGACGCGCCCTGACATTCCCGTCCCCAGACCTACCAGGCCTACGTTTGCGATCGACAGCTGCGGAACCCGGCAGGCCGCCGCGTCCGCATGAGAGGCAGTCGCTGTCGTTGCGACGGTGGCGACGAGCGCCAGACCTGCCGTCAGACCGATCAGCGGCGCCCCTAGGCGGTCGCGAAGCGCTTCGCGGCGCGCGCCTTCGCGCGCTCGCGCTCGATCTCGCGGTCCTTGGGCGCCGCGTTCGTCACGAGCGCGTCGAGCAACCGCTGCGAGGCGGCGGTGACCTCTTCCACGGCGCGCGAGAATGCTTCCTCGTTCGCCTGCGACGGCTTCGTGAAGCCGCTGATCTTGCGGACGAACTGGAGCGAGGCCGCCTCGACCTCGTCGCGCGTCGCGGGCGGCTCGAAGTTGTAGAGCGTGTGGATGTTTCGGCACATGAGCGCATCGTACTTCGGCCGGAGCAGCCCGGCGAGCGGTCATGGACGTGCTTTCCGCAAAGCCCTACGGTCAGCGAATCCGCGCTCGTGTCCTTCTGTCGATAGTCGCCGCCGGTCTGGCTGCTGCCGGTGCTCTAGCCCATGGCGCGGCCTCCCGTACCAGCGGGTGCGACGTTACCGCCCTGATGTGGCCCGCCGAGGACATCGCCTCGTTGTCAGCCACATTGGTCGCGTCGATCGGGAATCAGGGCTGTTCATTCTCTTTCTCGTTCGTGCTCGACAGTCCGTTCAGCAACCTCATCACGCAGCCGCTGCACGGTTCGGGCCCGGCCCAGACTTCCCCAAATACCGGCTTCGCGTCAGTGGCCTCGCGCCCGGAACGACGTACGTAGTCACGGGTCTGATCGGCGCGAACGGACCCGCGAACATCTACTTCCAAGGCCCCAAGTACATGCCGCCGCAGTTCACGACGCTCGCGCGCCTGGACGTGTTCCTGCGCGGTGCGGGGAGCGTCGTGTCGTCGCCGGTCGGGATCGATTGCGGAGCCGTGTGCGAAATCGACCTGCCGGTCGGGGGCGGGGTGACGCTTTCGGCAACACCTGCGCCGGGATACCGCCTCGGCCACTGGGAGGGAGACGCCTGCGACGGCACGTCTCCGTCCTGCGCCGCGTGGGTGACCTCGTGGACGCGGACGGCCGCTGTCTTCGACCAGGCCAGTCTCGTTTCCGTGACCCGTGACGGCACGGGGGTCCGGAACGGTGTCAGGCTCTGGCGGGATCGCGTGCGGGTCCGCCTGCACCACCACGGTCGACCCCGGTACGGCAGTCACCCTTACGGCGTAGGCCGACGGGGTCGCGCTTCGCCGGCTGGACGGGCGCGTGTACCGAAAGCGGCGCGGCATGCACGTTCACCGCGACAGTCGGGACGGACGCCGTCAGCGCGCGATTCGTGAAGCAGGCGATCCTCACGGTGCGTCGGAGCGGCCGGGGTGTCGTGACGAGCGACGTGGGCGGACTCGTCTGCGGCACGACTTGTTCAGCGACCCTCGACGACGGAGCTGCGGTGACCCTTCGCGCGGTGCCTGCCCGGGGCCGAGTGTTCACCGGTTGGAGCGGAGACTGTGTCGGCAAGACGAAGGCGTGTGCGCTGACGATGGCGGCTGCGCGGACCGTGACCGCCAGCTTCAAGGTGAAACCGAAGCGGAGAGTCGAGATGCCGAGAAGTAGGCGTATTCCCGCAGAATGAGGTTGCTTGCAGGTTTGGGTCCGCCCCGATCTCCGGCCGATACCGACGTGCTAGGTTACGGACGGGAGTTCGGAGTGCGGTCGCGTCTCGAAAGAACGCGCTGTTTCCAGGGCGAAAGGATTTCTGTCTGGTCCCGGTCGAGTTCGCTCGCTCGGGGTTGCCCGCCAGTCTTCAGTTCAAGCTGGGGCGACGTACGGCGCCAACGGCAGAACGCCAAGGTCCGGGCTCCCCACCGACCTTCTTTGGTCGGCTGAATCGGAGGACTGGGAGGTTTGCCGTCGCGGGTCATGCGAACTTCGCCGCATCCGTGGTGCTCGGTGAGCCCCTGCTCCAGCGGCTGCTTCGGATCCTCCACGGCGCCGGCCAGATCCCGCACAAGCTCGGCGGACAGACGGGCACAGTCAGCGCCGACCTGTTCCTGGATTGCCCGCGAATCGTGTGCCTTAAGGCCAACGTCGGCCGGCTCGCGCTGTACATCACAGCGTGGGGTCCCGTCACCATTACAGCGCCAAACATCGCGAAATCGACCCACGACATCGTTTTCAGCGCTCGCGTTCTCATCCGACCGGCCCTGACGCTGCAGGGCAGCTCGATCACCTTCGGCCTCCAGGCCACCACGGCGACAGTCGATACCATCACGGTGGAATCGATAGGCGGGGGAGCCTTCTCCGCCATCGAGGAGGCTTTCCTTGGGTCCCCGACGTTCGAGCACGAGGTGCAACAGCTCGTCCGGACCGAATTGGGCAAGGTAACGCAGCTGGCGCCACCACTGAGTGTCGCCTTTCTCGGTCCCGTCGCCACCGCCGCTTTCGCCGTGACGGGCCAAGTGGTCGACGGCGCTCTCGCCCTGGGGCTCGATGCCGACTTCAACGGGTCAAGGACAAGCGGTGACCCCAACGGACTGGTCGACAGCACCGGCGGTAACGACGTCGGTGTCTGGATGAACCCGTCGACGCTCTCGCTATTCACCGCAGCGGCGGATTCCGCGGTCCGTCAGGTCGTTAGCGACCAAGGCGCGACGCTCAACTCGCTGGCGATCGTTCTCTTGGAGGGAAAGGTGGGTGTTTCGGGGCAGGCGTCGAAAGCCGGTGCAGGCTCGGTGGCCTTCTCCCTCGACCTTGCCCCGCGGCTGATCGTCCCCGCCCGCACCTACACCTGGACCGACGAGGATGGGCGCCGGTACTCACACACGACGCCCGCCCGCGAGGAGCTTTGGTTCGAGCCGCAAAATGTCCAAATCGACGTCTATCGCGAGTGGTGGATTTATCTCGTCGAGGGCTTCCTAGCGGTGTTGAGCGTAGGGATCGCCATCGGCGCCGTCGAGTCGTTCATTGGGATGATCCGCAACAACATCTATTACGGGGTGAAGCTCTCCGGCGGTGTCCCCGTGAGTTCACGAAACCAGGACTTCGTGTTCGCCGGCACCGCCGAGCCCGTGATCCATCTCCGGCTTGAGCAGTGGGGACTACACGCCGATGGCATCTTCACCGGCATCACGTTGAAGAATGACTTCCGGGCCGGGTCCGTCAGCGGGACAAATGCGATCGAAATCGAAGAAGCGGCCACGGCGAGGGTTCATTTCACAGTGACCCTCCCCTTCGGCGCCTTCCTCGATGATCCCCTCCTACGGATCCGGTGGACGGCACGTCGCTCGGATTCTGGCGCGATCATCGACGATCGCGACCTCCCTGCCCAGCTGGGGACAACGTTCGACCTCACCGGTCACCCGGTCCTCTTGGAGGCTCCGGCCGTCTGGGTCAGCTGCCGTGTCTACAGGCCGCTGGGATCGCAAACCACCGAGGTGTTGGGAGGAGTGATTCTTGTCGACGTCGAGGACCGGCTCGATCGATCACACCCCTACGTGCGCTGGAGCCACGTGGTTAAGGTACCCAACGTAGTCATCGAGGCTGACGGCTCACGAACATTCCACGGCATGAGCGAGGTAGCGCGTACCTCCGCGCTCCACCGCACCGCCTACCCGGGCCGGTGCCGCATGGCCACCGCGTACTCCACGTCCGTGCACCAGCTTGACTACCTTGATGGCCTCCCCTTTCCGAGGTCGCAACTCGATGTCTACCGAGAGCAAGTCTGTGATTACTGCTTCTACGGAGGCCCGACGAAGACCGCAGCGCTGATCCCCTAGCCAAGGCCCTCTCTGAGCGTTGCCCGCCGTCCTCCCCCAAGTGTGTGCTTCGAGAAGCCGATTCCGGCGGGTGGCGAAGGTAGACCAGATCGTGGGCGGGCCCACTTGTTGGCACTGAACCTGGAACCCGTCAGTAGCGGCGGTAGGACTCGAACCTACGACACGCGGATTATGATTCCGCTGCTCTAACCAACTGAGCTACGCCGCCACGCGGGCCGCATTTTAGCGCAGGGCGTGTCCGGCGAACACCGCCGGTCCTCGCTACAATCCCGAGTCCGCGCCTTCGAGCGTCGCTCCCGCGCGGCTGAGTTCCTTACGGAGAGAAGAGATGGCAACCGGAGTCAGAGTCGCAATCACGCTCGCCTGCACCGACTGCAAGCGGCGTAACTATCAGACGAACAAGTCCAAGCGGAACTCGCCGGACCGCGTCGAGCTGCGCAAGTACTGCCGCTGGTGCGGACAGCACACGCCGCACCGAGAGACGCGCTAGTGGCGAAGCCGACCCGACAGCAGCGCCGCGAGCGACGCGCGGCCGCCGGCGACCAGTCCAAGGCGGTCCAGCGTGCCCGCGCGCGCCAGCAGGCGGTGCGACCGGGCCAGGCGCCCGTCAAGAGCCAGGGCGGGCAGCGCCACGCCGCGCCGCGCGGCCGCTTCGTCGCCGAGTCGTGGGCCGAGCTCAAGAAGGTGGACTGGCCGGGGCAGTCCCAGGTGATCCAGGCGACTACTGTCGTGCTGATCGCCTGCGTGATCGTCGGCATCTATCTGTTCGCCGCGGACTACGTCTTCAAGCACCTCGTCCAGAACGTCTTCCTCGGCCAATGACGGAAGGGTCGTCCTAACCAATGTTCCGCTGGTACGTGATCAACACCTACTCCGGGCACGAGAACAAGGTCAAGCAGAACCTCGAACACCGGATCATGTCGATGAACCAGGCGCCGAAGTTCCGCCGGGTCGTCGTGCCGACCGAGCAGGTGATCGAGACGAAGGACGGCCAGAAGGTCCAGACCGAGAAGCGCGTCTGGCCGGGCTACGTCCTCGTGAACATGGACCTGAACGACGATGTCTGGTCGCTCGTCAAGAACACGCCGGGCGTGACTGGATTCGTCGGCTCGGGCGCGAAGCCCGTCCCGCTCGCGCAGCCCGAGGTCGACCGGATCCTGCACACGGGCACGGGCGCCGACGCGCGGGCGCGCACGACCGTCGAGTTCTCGCTCGGCGAGTCGGTGAAGGTAACCTCCGGCCCGCTCTCCGACTTCGACGGGGAGATCGTCGACGTCAATCCCGACCAGCAGAAGCTGAAGGTGCTCGTGGACATCTTCGAGCGCCAAGTGCCGGTCGAACTGGGCTTCGACCAGGTCAAGAAGCTCGACTAACGCGATGGCGAAGAAAGTTCTGACACTCATCAAGCTGCAGATCCCCGGCGGCCAGGCGAATCCGGCCCCGCCGGTCGGACCTGCGCTGGGCCAGCACGGCGTGAACATCATGGAGTTCTGCAAGGCCTTCAACGCGCAGACCGCGCAGGCGAACGGCCGCATCACGCCGGTCGAGATCACGGTCTTCGAGGATCGTTCCTTCACGTTCATCACGAAGACGCCGCCGGCGGCCGTGCTGATCAAGGAGGCGCTGAACCTCGAGAAGGGCTCCCCGGAGCCGAACCGCGAGAAGGTCGGCCGGCTGACGAACGCCCAGGTGCGCTCGATCGCCGAGATCAAGCTCGAGGACTTGAACGCCCGCACGGTGGAGCAGGCGATGCGCGTGGTTGCCGGCACCGCTCGCTCGATGGGCGTGGAGACGGACGTCCTGCCATGACGCAACACGGCAAGGCATATCGCCAGGCGCGCGCGAAATTCGACCGCGAGACGGAGTACTCGCCCGTCCAGGCGATCCGGCTGCTGAAGGACTTCGAGACCGCGAAGTTCGACGAGACGGTCGAGGTGCACTTCCGGCTCGGCCTGAACGTCCGCCACGCCGACGAGCAGCTCCGCGGCACGCTGATGCTCCCGCACGGGACGGGTCGCGAGTCGCGCGTCGCAGTCTTCGCCGAAGGCGACAAGGCGCGCGAGGCGCAGGAGGCCGGCGCAGACGTCGTTGGCTCGGCCGATCTCGCCAAGCAGATCGAGGAGGGCTTCACCGACTTCGACGTCGCGATCGCCACGCCCGATCAGATGGGAACCGTCGGCCGGCTTGGTCGCATCCTCGGCCCGCGCGGCCTGATGCCGAACCCGAAGACGGGCACGGTGACCATGGATGTCGCGAAGGCCGTCTCGGACGCGAAGGCCGGCAAGCTCGAATACCGCACCGACCGCGGAGCGAACGTCCACGTGGCGATCGGCAAGAAGAGCTTCGACGAGCGCCAGCTGACCGAGAACTACGCCGCGCTCGTGGACGAGATCGTCCGCGCCAAGCCGTCCGCGTCCAAGGGCCGTTACATCAGGCAGATCACGCTTACGTCGACGATGGGGCCTGGGATCCACGTGGATCCGGCACGCACCCGCGGAATCGTCGAAGAGCTCGAGGAGAGCGCAGAACCCGTTTCCGCTTAGCCAAAACGCCCGTTGCCGAAGACCGGAGGCAGCCCGCAAGGGCAGAGGACCTCCCGAGGCGCGCGAAGGCCGAAGGATCCACCTCTTCGTCCGAGCCCGCCCGTGTGCGGGCTCGACTGTTTCAGGGAGGTGATTCGATGCACAAGGAAGACAAGGAACGGCTCGTGAGCGAGCTGACCGAGCGGCTCAAGGGCTCGCAGACGCTGATCGTCGCGGACTATCGCGGGCTCACGAACGCCGAGATCGATGCGCTGCGCGGCAAGCTGCTCGAGGAGGGCGCGCGGTTCTCGGTCGTCAAGAACACGCTGACGCGGAGAGCGGCCGAGGCCGCGGGAGCCGACGCGTTGCTCACGCTGCTCGAAGGGCCGACCGCGATCGCGTTTCTCGAGTCGGGCGGTGACCCGGCCGCGGTGGCGAAGGCCCTCGCGGACACGGCAAGGACGACGCGTGTTCTCGCGATCAAGGGCGGCCTGCTCGAGGGCAGGCCGATGTCGGCGGAAGAGGTCGACGCCCTCGCCAAGCTCCCGCCGGCGGACGTCGTCCGGTCCCAGGTGCTCGGGGCGATCACGGCGCCGCTCACCACGCTCGTCGCGCTGTTCAACGCCCCGCTGCAGGACCTCGTGGGCCTGATCGCCGCGAAGATCGAGCAGCTCCAGGCCGAGGGTGACACGTCGGCCGCGCAGGCCGAGGCGCCCGCCGCGGAAGCTGAGGCTCCCGCTTCACCAGAAGAGACAGAAGCAGAGGCTCCGGCCGCCGAGGCCGAGCCTGTCACCAACGAAGAGACCACGCCCGAGCAGGACGCAGAGACGTCCGAGCCGGCTGAAGAGGAGGAGTAACGAAATGGCTGCAACTGGAGTAGACAAGGTGTTCGACGAGCTGGGGAAGATGTCCGTCCTCGATCTCGTCGAGCTGAAGAAGAAGATCGAGGACGAGTGGGGCATCACCGCCGCCGCTCCGGTCGCGGTTGCCGCCCCGGGTGCTGCCGCGGGTGGCGGCGACGGCGCAGCCGCCGAGGAGCAGTCGGCGTTCGACGTCGTGCTCACGAACCCCGGCCAGCAGAAGATCCAGGCGATCAAGGTCGTCCGGGCGATCACCGGCCTCGGCCTGAAGGAGGCCAAGGATCTCGTCGACGGCGCACCGAATGCCGTCAAGGAAGGCGTCGCCCGCGAGGAGGCCGACTCGATCAAGGCCCAGCTCGAGGAGGCGGGGGCCGAGGTCGAAGTGAAATAGCTCCGGTGCCAGGCTTCAGCCTGGCTTCGGCGTGCATTCAGGGAGGGCCGCTCAACCGGGCGGCCCTCCGCGTTTCACGCGCGGGCCCCGGGATACAAGCCCTTCCTAGTCAATCGAGGAAAGGGGACTGACATGGCGGATTTGACCGCATTGGAAAGCAAGATCGGCGAGGTGCTGGGCCTGGCGATGGCGGCGCAGGGCGCGACCGACAAGGTCGCAAAGCTCGTCGAGGACGAAGGCGGGCACGACGACCTGCGCACGACGCTCGAGCGCATGCACGAAGAGGCGCGCGAGACCGAGGAGCGAACGACCGAGCTCGCGGGAAACATCGACGGGAAGAAGACCGCGATCCTCGAGAAGGCCCGGGAGACGAAGCAAGAGGCAACCGAGATGATGTCGACCTACCTCGGCGACGACGCGGACGCCCTCGACGGCTTCGAGTTCCTCACGATGGCGGAGGCCGGCGAGGTCGGCCACTGGTCGATCGTGGGCAAGCTGAACGAGCGCGCGCGGCTCGCCGGCCTCGGTGAGCTGGTCGATTGGGCTACGCCGATCCAGCAGAAGCACTTCGAGCAGACCTTGAACGGCTCGCTCGAGCTGGCCGCGGACGAAGACCCGAACGAACCCGCATAACAGCGCGGGTTCGTCACCCTTTCCAGGGACTTTGCGGTAGGACACCGCAGGTTGCGCCGTGCGGCGGCATCTAGACAAGTAACCCCGCTCCGCAACCTCCCTGGAGGCACGCCGCCATCATGAAACCCAAAGCACTCCTGCTCGCGCTCCTCGTCGCCGGCTTCGCGACGTCGATCGCACTCGCGAGCACACACACACAGCAACAGGGCTCGACGACGACGACAACGACCGGCTCGACGACGACCACGACCGGCCCGACGA
>Ga0193747_1000219_pt1 | contig 23458 bp, 24 predicted proteins | sample L1m2metaG_FD_143048 | JGI IMG/M metagenome (GOLD analysis project Ga0193747, IMG submission 143048) | Soil microbial communities from a riparian zone of the East river system, Colorado, United States - L1m2 | ecosystem: Environmental > Terrestrial > Soil > Riparian zone | place: USA: East River...
GCAGAACATCATCATCCGAAACGGTCAGGCGCACCTGATCGATTTCCAGGGAATGCGACCCGGTCTTGCCGAATACGATCTCGCGTCGCTCCTTTATGATCCTTATGTCGATCTTCCGGAAAGCGAACGCATAGAGTTCACTGCATACTACCGCGGGCGTCAGCTCGAAAACGGTATCACGATCAATGGCGATTTCGATCTCAAGTTGCGGCTCTGCGCCATGCAACGCCTGATGCAAGCGTTAGGTGCTTACGGATTTCTCGGCTTGGTCAAGGGTCACAAACATTTCCTCAAGCATGTCGCTCCCGCGATGCAGTCGTTGCAGCATAACGTAGCGGAAATCGACGGCCTGACCGAACTGGAGAAAACGTTGCAGCAACTGACGTAACCAGCTGGGATTATTTCACCACAATTTCGGTGAACGGAAACACATAGGCCTGTAGCGAAACCAAAATGCCCACCAGGGCCGCCAGCGCGACGCTGTCGAAGACGACGCTGTGGACAACGCAACGTTATGCAGCGGATCGTAGTTCTGGGGCCAAGTCATTTCGAACGCCGGACAGGGGAAAGGAAACTAACCGTACATCTACTTTAACAGAATGCGCAAACCCCACGAGAGCCTGCGCCCGCCGCGATCAGACGTGCGAAGCGTCGCCTCTCCCCTTCGGAAGGGGAGAGGACAAAGGTGAGGGGTTCGGCAGTTAGATTCACGACGCAGCCAAATGCAACCCTCACCACTCCCCCTCTCCCTTGCCAAGCGCGAGGCGCCCACTTCATGCAAAGCTTCTAAGTCATCCGAACGCGCAACCGGCAATTCACGAACATTAGTACGTCAGCCTGGCAGTCGTTTTGCATTGCGAAGTCGTTCATGATAACTTTTTTCCTACGTAAATTGTTTTATGCCTCAACTTGATCGCAACTCGCAAAGGGATAACAAACCCCGCGGGAGCGAACCGAATTTTAATTGGCGCGGCGTCGTTCTCATCGTGATCGCTTTCAGTCTGATCGCGATGGCGATGCTCTTTTACCGGGGCGGGATGCAACCGGTTGAAGACGTGCCGTATAACCGTTTTCTCGAGCTGCTGGACAACAAGCAGATCGTTAGCGACAAAAATTATCCTCTCCAGTTGGTCGTCGAGGATGGCCGCCCAACGCAGACACTGCGCGGCGCGTACATCCGGCAGGGTGCAGGCGCAGCGCCCTCACAACCGATGCCGTTCCGAACAACCGTCTATTTGAATTTCACCAATGATCTGCAGAAGAGGCTCTCTGACGCCGGGATGCAGCCCGCCATCAAGACAGAATCAAACATGCTTGCGCAGACGGTGGTTGGTTTCCTGCCGATCGCGCTTTTCCTTTTGGTCCTCTATTTCCTATTCCGCCAGCAGATCCGGATGGCCGGCAAGGGCGCGCTCAATTTCGGTAAATCCAAGGCGCGGATGCTCGCCCGAGACAAAAACAAGATCACGTTTCGCGACGTGGCGGGCGTGGAAGAAGCCAAGGACGAAGTGCAGGAACTGGTTGAGTTCCTGCGTGACCCGAAAAAATTTCAGAAACTCGGTGGCCGCATTCCCAAGGGCGTGTTGATGGTCGGCCCGCCCGGCACTGGCAAGACTCTGTTGGCGCGCGCCATCGCGGGTGAAGCTGACGTGCCGTTCTTCTCCATCAGCGGCTCGGATTTCGTGGAGATGTTCGTCGGCGTCGGCGCCTCGCGCGTCCGCGACATGTTTGAGCAAGGAAAAAAATCCGCGCCGTGCATCATTTTCATCGACGAAATCGACGCGGTAGGTCGTCACCGCGGCCATGGCGTGGGCGGCGGACATGACGAGCGCGAGCAAACATTAAATGCGCTGCTCGTCGAGATGGACGGCTTCGATACGCAGGAAGGCGTGATCATCATTGCTGCCACGAACCGGCCCGACGTTCTCGACCCGGCGTTGTTGCGACCGGGCCGCTTCGATCGCCAGATCACCGTCAATTTGCCGGACGTCAAGGGCCGCGAAGAAATCCTACGCGTGCACGCCAAAAAAGTGAAGCTAGCCGAGGGCGTCGATCTTGCCGTGATCGCGCGCGGCACGCCGGGTTATTCCGGCGCAGAGCTCGCGAATGTCATCAACGAAGCGGCATTGCTCGCCGCGCGTCGCGGATTAAAAGGAATCACGCTCGCTGAACTGGAAGAAGCGCGCGACAAAGTTCGCTGGGGCAAAGAACGCCGCAGCCTCGCGTTGAGCGAGAAAGAAAAACAGAACACCGCTTATCACGAAGCAGGCCACGCGCTGTTGCTCGTCCTTCTCCCGCACACTGAGCCGTTACACAAGGTCACCATCATCCCGCGCGGACCATCGCTTGGCTCGACGATGTGGTTGCCGGAGGAAGACAAATACACCAATCGCAAAAACGAATTGCTGGCCAGTCTCGCAGTCTCCATGGGCGGCCGCGTCGCGGAAGAAATTATCTTCGGCGACATCACGAACGGCGCGCGCGGCGACATCAGAGGCGCCACAGCCATTGCGCGTCGCATGGTCTGCGAATGGGGCATGAGCGAAAAAATGGGGATGGTCGAATACGGCGAGCACGAAGATTACGTTTTCCTCGGACGCGACATTTCTCGTGCGCGCGATTACAGCGAAGCGACTGCCGAACAAATCGACCAGGAAGTGCGCAGGCTCATCGACGACTCCTATCAATTGGCCAAGCACACGCTCATTACCAATCGCGACACACTCGAAACCATCGCCAAAGCGCTGCTCGAGTACGAGACCTTGGACGGGTCCCAAATCAAAGAAATCCTCGAGCATGGCCGCCTGATTAATCCGCCGCCAGGCGTTGGCGGGTCACCCAGTAAGAAACCGGCGCCAGAAAAACCGCCCAAGCAAGTCGTCGCTCCCGACGTCGCCCCGCCGCTCCCCGGCGCCCTAGGCGGCGCGCCGGCATAATTCGGGATTCGACGGTGGGCGTTGAGCGTTCGGCGTTTTATTCGGTCGTTTAATCCAGCGGGCTCTCATCCAGGCATTTGGGCTCGCGCCTAATGGCAGATTGTGGCGGACTCGTGCTCGCTTAAACTTCACGCCCGTTGTTCCAATCAGGACCTTCTCTAATCGAAAACAGCCCGGATAATGCAATCCGCTGATCTTGTGTCTCGTTAGGCGACGAACGCCGCATCCATGCCACGAGTGAGGATGAACTTTGATGCAGTTCGAAAAATTGCACTGGCATGGCCCGGTGTTGAGGAGGGCAGTCTCCATGGCGCTCCAACGGTCAAGGTATCCGGCCGTATCTTGGCCGTTACTTCGAGAGCCAAGGTTTCGAGGGGACGCAAAGGCGATGACCTTGCCACATGAATTCGCCTAACAAATCGCTCGAGCAAACCGCTGACCAGCGTGTAAGTTCATTTCTAGTGATTGCAATTTCCAAACTTTGTAGCGGGGCACGCGGTCGTCAGTGGTCGCTTTGGCTAGACCGCGTATGAAACTGCTCTTGGCCGTATTAGGACTAATCAGCGCGGGCGCAGTTGCCGCTGATTGCCCGAAGGCCGCAGATTGGGCGCGCGCTTTCTACTCCGAGCACTATCTCTTTTATGCCGACGCACCAGATCTGTCTTGCAGTTGACCACGCCAGAGTTCGGAGCGCTACTCAAGAAGGAATGGGCATATTCGAAGGGAGAGGTCGGGCATTTTGATTACGACCCTTGGCTTGGAGCCCAGGACGGAGAAATTGGCAAGCCGGTTCGCTTCTCCGTCGAATCGGAGTCGCCGGATATGGCAATTGTCTCCATGTCATATCCGTACGTGCTTGACCCCAAGCGCCGGCCCGAACGGCACACGGTGCACCTGATACTGCGCAAGCTAGAACACGAGTGCTGGCACCTTCACGATTTCATCACTCCGCTCGGCGAATCGCTGTCATATGTGTACTCAGCTGTGGAGCCCTAACCGGGCGGTGCAGTCGACCGGCGCCTTCGGCGCGCTTCACAGCTGAGTTTGGAGGTTAGGCCGCATGAAAGTTCTCGTCTTCGGCAACTCCGGTTCCGGAAAGAGCACTTACGCACGATCCCTTGCCACACGGAAGGGCTTGGCGCATCTGGATCTGGACACGATCGTTTGGGAGCCCGGCAAGATTGCCGTGCAGCGCTCGAATGAGTCAGTCGCGGCTTCTCTTCAAGGTTTCATTGATTCGCACGCTGCTTGGGTCATTGAAGGCTGCTACGGCGAACTGGTTCGAGCGGCGTCGGCTCATTGCACGCTGCTGGTCTTCCTCAACCCGGGAATCGATGCGTGCCTGGCAAACAATCTCAAGCGCCCATGGGAGCAACACAAGTACGCGTCCCTTGAGGCTCAAAACGCCAAGCTCAACCAGCTTCAAGAGTGGGTAGCCGGTTACTATCAGCGAGAGGGTGCGTGGTCATACCGGGACCATCGTGAAATCTTCGATGCCTTTACAGGACCAAAGGTCGAGCATCGTGAGGTTGGCGCGTATGCTGCCTAACAACAAATTCCAACCGTGACTCAACTTGGGCGTTAGACGGCATGAGTGAACTTCTCGCGGGGAAAATTCAGGCTGGCTTCGGCGACGCGGCTCGCTGGTTGAAACTCTTTAATGCCGCCTACAGCGAGAAGCTAGGGATGCCCGTATTCCCGGGCTCGCTGAACATCGCGCTCGATCACGTGTTTGATTGGTTTGATGCGCACTACGAAGCTCACAAAATTTGCTTCGGCCGAGAAGAGTACGGCGGCGAGCGCGACATACTGCTGCTTCCCTGCCAACTAGTTAGTCTCGATCATCGAAGGGCGTTCTTGTGGACGCCGACGACAGCGGCAAGGGATCGACGAGATCCTCGGGTCGTCGAGATCGTCGCTGACGTCAATCTAAAAGATCATTTCGGCTTGCAGGATGGCGATGTGATCGAGATTAGGGTACCCATTTAAGCTAAACTCTAGCCAATGATGAGAGAAATCCCCAGCGGCTGCGGCCCACAGCAGCGCGGCGTGTTATGCAGCGGGACGAAGATGTTCCTTTTCTGGTGTCTTCCGTCGTTTGTATTTGCTCTCGGCTTCTTTGTATCGCCTGGCTTGAGAACGGTTTTGTGGACGCTATCACTCGGGTTCATGGGCACACTATGTTTGCTGAATGCCTCGCGGTGCGGCCGCATTCACTGTTACTTCACGGGCCCGTTCTTTATCCTCAGTGCTGTTTGCTCCCTCGGATATGGAATTGGGCTGCTACCATTTGGGCCGTCCGGGTGGAAATGGATTGGTAACATAACAATTATTGGCGCGATCGTGCTCAGCTCCATTCCGGAATTCGTTCTCGGCCGGTATCGCAGAAATAGACCGCGATGAATTATGAAGGCTGAACGAAAATAGATCGTGCCACCGCCTTCTATGGCTTATCTCTTTGAGCTTTCAGCGGATGATCATTGGACATTGAACACCCAGCTTATCGATGACTGAACGAAGCATAGCGGCTTACGACGTATCGCAGCGTGTGAAAACGTACGACGCCGATATGGAGTTGATGCACCCGAATCGATCAAAGATGGTCCAAATCGCTCTTGAGCTGTTGCCGTTTCCCAAGACAGCAGCTCTTCGAGCGATTGATTTAGGAATCGGTACCGGTTACTTCACCGAGCGTTTTCTCAACCGCTTTCCGAACAGCCGTGTTCTCGGCATTGACGGCGCTCAGGCTATGATTGAGCTGGCGAAGGCGCGCCTAATGTCATTAGCGTCACGAGTCCAATTCGTCATTGGCGATTTTCGGAAGTTGCAGGAACTGACTTCGGGCGCTGGCACGATCGATGTTGTATTTTCTTCGTATGCGCTTCACCACCTGAGTCGCCCCGACAAGGAGACAGTGTTAAGACGCGTGGTTGAACTTCTTGTGCCGGGCGGTTGGTTCGTGAACGCCGACCTGATTGTCGCCGATTCACCGGAACTAGAGAGCCGGTTACAGGAACTCCGTATTGCTGGAATTGTGGAACGCGCACATGGCTCGGACAACCGATTCGCTGATTCCGCATCGACACGCCGTTTCCTTGCTAATCTCGAACGGAAGGAAGTTGATCAACCACTCACCCTTGCTGAGGATTTAACGCTCCTTCGAAGTTCTGGTCTGAAAAATGTCTCCGCGTTCTGGCTCGAATTCCGCGAGCTGGTGAGTGCCGGACAAAAATGACGTTCGCGATCAAAGCTGCGGTTGGCGCGCGGGATCGCCCGGCAAACGCCGCGGGTGAGTATCACCGTCAAACGCATTGCGCCAGCGAAGTAGCGCCTGTGGCAAAGCGAGCTCAAACTTTTTTCCCACTGGAACGATGGGCGACCCGAGACAGAGCTCAATTTCAAATTCTATCGTCAGGCAACGAACGAGATCGTCGCCATCTCGGATGAAGCGGCGGCGTTCCTCCACGGATTCTTTGACGCGCGCCTGGAGAGCTTGCCAAGACCGATGCCATTTGCGTATCACCAGATCACAGGAATCATTATTCAGTGCACGTTATCCTTCCGTATACACTGGCGTATGGAGATATCGCTGCGGCGGCTTTCGCCACTAAGGGCGGCGGCAAAATGTTCTCGGAGAAATGAGACCTAACCAGTCGCTCCAGCTACCCCCGCCTTAGGCGCCCCGTCGCGATTTAAATATTTGATTTTCATGAAAGGTCCCTGCTCGTGTCAGTTTACCCCATCGCGGCGGGCCAGTGATGACTTAGAACCTTCTCGTTAGGCACTACAGGAGATTTGAAGATGAGAATTGTCGCATTGTTCCTTACGCTCGGGTTTGCGCTGATGTACCGCCCGGCAAAGGACCTCGCCGAAACCCCTCAGGAAGCAGCACCGAAGGCGACGTACCTTGTCGTCTATCGGCCGGGTCCGGCGTGGTTGACCGGAAAGTCGGTAATGGATCAGCCACTGAAAGAGCACGGAAAGTACATGCTGAGCCTTTACATCAAAGGATCTATGAAGCTAGCGGGCCCTCTTACGGACAATGCAGGTGGAGCCGTCTTACTGGAAGTTTCTGACGAATCAGAGGCAAAGGCGATAGTGGCGAACGATCCGGCAGTAAAATCCGGAATCTTCTTATACGAAATGCACCCTTGGAAGCTGGTACTATGGGATCAATTAGCAAAGAAGGCTAAGGGCGCCGCTCAAACTTCACGCCCGGCGGACGGCAAATGAACTTCGGTGTCAGGCAGGGCAGACCATGACAACAAAACCTTAGACGGCGACCAATGGGAACAAAGACGATCGCGGTGCTCGTTACGGTTGCCTTCAGCGTGATCGGTGTATTCGGTGACTACTTCCTCAAGCTCGCGAGCGCGCGCGAGCAACCGCTGCGGACGAGTTGGTTTTACCTTGGCTTCGCTCTCTACGCGTCGACCGCGTTCGGCTGGGTGTTCGTAATGAAACAGCTGAAGCTGGCTACCATAAGCGTCATTTACTCTGTCTCCCTGGTGCTGCTGCTTACCGCGATCGGCGTAGTGTTGTTCCGGGAGTCACTGAATTACTTTGAGGTGATCGGAATCATGTTGGCTGTGGCCTCGCTCGTGCTATTAATGCGCTTCGCTTAGTGTCGAGAATATCGGGAGATTCTTATGCCTGTTTGCGATCGGTGTGGTAAAGGATATGAAGCAAGTGAGCGCGTTTGTCCGTCGTGCGGATTGCCACCCGACTCCACTCCGCCGCGCTGTGGTCCGGTTGCAATGTTGGCGATGCGGATTGCCTGGGAGCTGCGTTTATCGCGGTGATCGTCTGTGTTCTTGGCGGCGTCGTTGCGGTTATTCGGGGGGCGTGGTTTGGAGGGGCACTGCTCATCTTTATTTTCGCGCCAGCGGGTTACGGCCAACACGTGGCGCTTGGCATGGCCATTCGTTATGCAGAGGGCGAGAACTAAGTGATCGCCTAACGAATCGTCCCAGTTAACCCTAACGATTCGCTGGTTGCACCTCATGAAAGCGCCTCTCGCAATCTTACCGATATTGTTATTCGTCGTTTGCGCACGCTCTGGTGAAGCTGACCGCAAGCCACTGGATGAAGAGTTCCTTCGCAATTACATGACTGGAGAGTATGACCTTATCGGACGCAAGGCTGATTCGAGTGGAACTTACAATGGACATGTAACGCTTCGAGACGAAGGAGGAGTTCTTCAAGTGACTCGAACCGTCGAAGGCAGTACCGACAAATGCGCGGCTCGATTCGATACCGTAGCAGGGACTGATCGTATTCCCGTGTTAAGAATGCATTTTCATTTTGACGGCAAGGAATATGACGCCACCTACAGCTGGCAATCTGATCCTGACAATTACCCACGACTCACGGGCTACCTTTGTCTTTCCGGCACCAAATCGCCTGGCCTCGAAGCGCTTTTCCCGATCCATAAATGATCGCAAGGGAGTGCGAAAAGTTGCTTTTGATTTTTGCGAACAAGCTTTCGATGTTGAGTAGCTGATGAAAAGCGAGGAGATAGCGGTCATTCTGAAATCGTTCGACGCGCCGGATGAAGTGCGTGTGATGCAGAAAGGGAAATTTGAGCGGGTCCATCTCGGCGGAATCACAGTTGGTCGTGCGACGTATGAGCCAGGATGGAAATGGAGCGAGCACATCGGTCCGAGTGTGGGCACGACGCGGTGTCCCGTTGAACATGTCGGGCTCGTTCTCTCAGGAACCGCAACAGTAGCGTTCGATGATGGTCGCGTAATTGAACTTCACGCAGGCGATCTGTTTTACGTTCCGCCGGTGCCGCACGATAGCTGGGTCATTGGCGATGAGCCGTATGTGTCGCTGCACTTTCTCGGCGCCGAGAAGTACGCGACTGAAAGCCGAGGCTGATACGGATCTTACGGCCTGACTCATCGGATTGAAGCCGGGACTGCGCGGCCCCTCGAGTGGGGACTGGACGATGCAACGGCCTTTGTTCTAAAACCGGCGCATGAACAAGTTGGTCCCAATACTTTTGCTCGCAACGATGACGCCATTTTGCGCACGAGGACAACAACCCGGCGGGACACTCGCTGGCGCGCTTGCCAGCCAGGGACTTGCCGGCGCAAAGCTGGAACGACGCTACGGCAATCATCTGTTGGTTCCGGTTTCCATAAATAATCGGCGCGGCGCGCTGATGATCGATACCGGATCGCCCTATACGCTCGTCGATCGGAACAGCGTAAATACGTTCGGTCTTACTGTGGAAAAGACTGACTCAAGTGTCGGCGGTTTGTTTGGCCGCGTCTGGGAACGTTACGGGACGAGCAAAGTGAAAAGCATCGCCATGGGCAATTGCATGTTGACAAATGTTCCTGTGGCAATCGCTGATTTGTCCGGCATGAATCCGGGTCGCAGCGCTGCGGCGACCGGAACGCACATCTCCGATTCCAAAGCCGTGGCACATTTCAATGGTGTGCTCGGCGCGCGCGAGATGGTCAAGTTTGGGATGATCATCGATTGCACCCGGCAGATGCTTTACATCAATCCTAACGGCGCAAGCTCTGCCGTGAGCCAGAGTCTCGCGAGTTTTCTGGCCGGTCGCGGTTTTACGAGAGTCCCGATGCGACTCAATGCGAATGCTCACTACGATGTTGAAGGCGCACTGAACGGACACGCGACACGGTTTCTCGTGGACACCGGCTCGTCGACCACGCTAATCGACACGCAAGTCGCGGTGAAATCTGGAACGGGTGTGAACCCGCTTGCGGGCTACGGGGCGGGAGGCGCCGGCAGCTTAGTGGAAGGTGTGAATCGCGCCGGCGTGAAGGAATTGGCGATCGGAAACTTCAAACTGGCAAATGCCGAAGTGGTCGTGGCGCACGTATCGGGCGACGTTCTGCTCTCGAAGTCGGCAGCGGAATCCAATGCCGGCGTCTTAGGCGAGGATTATTTGTCGACCAATTTCGCGGTGATCGACATGGGCGGCAGGGCGCTCTACCTTCGCCGACCCGATTCGCGTTAGCCCGATTGGTAGGGCGGGCAGTCCTCTGCCCGCCGCGTGGCATACACGTGATCGGCGCGCACGGAGTGACGCGCCCTACCTTAAACAGCGCACAGGGCCGTGACTATAGTTCCTGCCGCCACGCGTTTAGCATTTGACCAGTTTCGGAACGGTCGCCTTTGCGAGGCTCGTGAATGCGACGACCGCGGTGTTCGCTGCTGAGTCGCTCAGTCGCAACAGACCGATATCCAATCCCAGATTTTTGCCGCGCAAACGGATGGCCTTCAACTTCAGGTTCTCGCGGCCGCGCAATGCGATCTTTGGCATCAAGGCGGCGGCTTGCGATGGACCGAGCGAGCGAAGAAGCGTTTCGATAGCGTTGATCTCAGCAATCACATGCGGGCGGACCTGATGTTTTCGACAGATTTCGTCCGACATTCTGCGCATCACAAAACTGTCGGGCAGTTGAAGCAGGCGTTGCTGGTGCAATTTTGAAAAATCAACTATGCGCCGGTTTGCCCAGGGGTGGTTCTGCGCCACGATCAGCGCGAATTGATCCGTGCAAAGACGCTCGTAACGCAGATTTGGAGAATGGCGGGTCAGAAAACCCAACCCAACATCCATGCGGCCTTCTTCAAGTGCCGTCTCGATCTCAGTGGACGAGATTTCTTCGACCGTGACGCTGATTGCCGGATGATCGGCGACAAATGCGCCGAGTAGTTGCGGCACGAGCGGCACATTCAACACCGGAATCACACCCAGGCGCAGTGCGCCGCGTAATTCTCCGGGTTCACCATTGAGTTCGCGGAGAAGATTCTCCACCTGATGAAGAAGCGCCCGAGCGTGCTCCTGAAAAATCAAACCTCGTGGAGTGAGCAAAATGCGTTTCCCACGGCGCTGGAACAGCGGCACGCGAAGAGCCGCTTCCAAATCCCGCATTTGCTGCGAAACACTCGGCTGCGAAATTCCGAGCCGGTCAGCCGCGCGACTAAAGTTGCCTGCCTCGGCGACCGCGAGAAAATACCGGAGATGGCGAATATCCAATGGCTCCGACATGCGAGAAGCAATATTGTTCGGCGGACTTGCAAAATGCAATCAGGAGCTTGATTGCGGGCGAGAATTCTGCTTGCATAGGCAAAACTTATCGCGTCATTTCCAAAACCTTCACTCCAATGACCGCCAAGCCTCTCGTCGTTGCCATTTCGCTGAGCCTGTTGGTGATGGCAAGCTGTAACAAGAAGTCCGGTTCGACCGTTCAGAATTCAAACAAAGTCCGTGTCGGTTACATCGGTTTAACCTGCGAAGCTCCGATCTACGCAGCTTATGAGAAGGGGTTCTTCAAGGAGGAGGGACTCGAGCCCGAACTGGTGAAGTGCAGCTGGTCAACCTACAAGGATGCATTGGCGCTCGGCAGCTATGACATCACTCATCATCTGGTTATGTACTTTCTGAAGCCGATCGAGCAGGGCTTGGATGTCAGATTTTTGGCCGGAATCCACCGCGGATGTTTGCGCGTTCAAGCGGGCGTGAAAACGAACATTCACACGATTGAGGACCTGAAAGGGAAGCGAATTGGTGTACCCGGAATGGGGACGCCCCCGTTCGTTTTCGCGAATCGAGTTTTTGGAGTCCACGGGATTGATGCGGGGAAAGATATTACATGGAAGGTTTATCCGGCGGGCGAATTAGGTCTGGCGATCGACAAAGGCGAAGTGGACGCAGTCGCCAACGCGGAACCGATTGGAAGTCTTCTGATCGCAGAAGGTAAGGTAAGAAACATTGCCGATCAGATAATGGATGCGCCTTACAAGGACGAGTATTGCTGCGAAGTTATCGCGAACGGCAAATGGGTGGATGCTAATCCTGACACCGCGGCCAGAGCAACGCGTGCCCTATTAAAAGGCGCCAAATGGGTCGAGACCAATCCAAGGGCTGCCGCAGTTATGGCGGTAGAGAAAAAATACCTCGCTTCCACGCCTGAACTGAACACCGTCGCGCTCGCGCGCTTGCGCTACATACCCAGTGTACAATTGGCCGAGGAGTCCGTACATACTGCCGGCCGCGAAATGAAAGTCGCGAAGATGCTCTCGCCAGAGACCGACACTGAAGCACTAGCGAAACGCGCTTTCATGCATCTTCCCGGCGTGACGGACGAGTGGATTAAGACCCTCGAGGTCGAAAAAATTGCCGGGGCCCAAGTTTCACCCGACGAAGATATCCGGCTGATCGCGGCGTTGATCCAAAAGGACAGAGGAGATTCGTGTTGTCGAAGAAAGATGTTCGATCAACCCGACCAGGATCCGCCGAATCTCGCCGACCCCGACGCGCCGTGTCTTCAGAAAAGCACGGTGGCTGCGCAAAAATAAGCCGAACGCGAGAGAACGACTGATAATCGCGCTGTCATGTTGGGCGGAGCGATGCAACGAAATGCAAAGCATGAGGCCGGCCTTTTAAACATCTCAGTTTATTTCTGCGCAAACATGGCCGCAATTAATCCGACATTGAAAGCCTGGCCTGGCGGACTTCGTCCACTGCGTCGCAGCTTCGCTTCGCTCAGAATGAGATCGATCAGATAACTAATGAACGCGGACGCCGCGGTTACCGACAAACCATCGACATTGCCCTGGCCGATGCAGCTCGCTGTTCCGGTCGCGAGTTTAATTACGTTCGGAACTCACTGGCTGATCACGCAAAAAGCGCCGCCGCTCGAGATGCATTCTTACATGCTGCTCTTTTGGGAAATTCTTGGCGTCTCAATTGTTCTCGCAATCGCACAACTTTTCTGGCCAGCGTTGCGCAAATGGATGCGCCACATGTGGCCGATTTTTACTGCTTCAATCCTGTTAATTGGTGTTTGGGACGTGATAACGGCAGGCTTGCACTTGCTTCCGCTACCGTACTTTCCCGGACCTGCAGCGATATTACGCAGTCTGATTAGCGATCGGGCGCTTTTGCTTGATAGCACGTGGCACTCGCTCGTTTTGCTCCTGAGTGGCTACACGCTCGGCGTGATCATCGGACTTGTTAGCGGGGTGTGCATCGGCTGGTCGAGTCCGGTGCGCTATTGGGGAATGCCGCTGCTTAAAGTTGTGGGGCCGATTCCAGCTACAGCATGGATCCCTCTTGCCATGGTGGTTGCGCCTTCGGCAATCGTGTCAGCAGCGGGATTAGTCGCGCTGGCGGTATGGTTCCCGGTTACGATGTTGACTGCCTCCGGGATTTCCAATACGCGCGCATCCTACCTTGACGTCGCTCGAACTCTGGGCGCAGGACGCCTCTATTTGATCTTTCGCGTCGCGATACCAGCTGCAGTTCCGAATATTTTTATCGGCTTGTTCATGGGACTCGGTGCCTCGTTTCTAACTCTGGTGGTCGCGGAGTCTGTGGGAGTTAAGTCCGGTCTCGGTTGGTATCTTAGTTGGGCGCAAGGCTGGGACGAATACGGCAAAGTTTTCGCTGCGCTCATTATTATGGCGGCCTTCTTCTCCACAGTGATGACTTTGCTGTTCAAACTGCGCGATCGAGTCCTGGTCTGGCAAAAGGGAATCATCAAGTGGTGACGACGAATATTGATGCCACGTCAGGCGTTCGCGTTCACGAAATCTACAAAAGTTTTCCGGTGCCCGACGCACCCGGCACAAGCCGGCTTGTCCTCGGCGGCATATCCTTTTCCATCGCCGCCGGCGAGTTGGTTTCGTTAGTCGGACCGAGCGGTTGTGGAAAGTCGACGTTGCTTCGACTTATCGCCGGCTTGGATGTTTCGGATTCGGGTGAGCTGCTTGTCGGCAACGAAAAGATTGTCGGACCGAGCGCGGAGCGTGGTCTCGTTTTTCAAGATCCAAATCTGTTCCCGTGGCTGACTGTGCGCCGGAACATTGAGGCTGGCCTCGCTGCGCGCGGTGTGTTGCGCGAAAAACGAAACGAAGTCGACGAATTCATGCGACTGGTCGGACTCGAAGCGTTTGCTAATGCGTATCCGCATCATCTGTCCGGTGGCATGGCCCAGCGTGTTGCGCTTGCACGCGCACTCATCAATCATCCCAAAGTTCTCCTGCTCGATGAACCGCTCGGCGCCCTTGACGCCTTCACCCGCATGCGGATGCAGGACGAAGTGCTGCGCCTGTGGGAGAATCGTCGCACCACGATGCTCCTCGTCACTCACGACATTGATGAAGCAATCTACATGAGCGATCGCATCCTCATCATGACCCCGGCGCCGGGGCGAATCGACCGCGAGATCGATATCGACCTCGCGCGACCACGTGATCGCACTAGCGATTCGTTTCTCCACTTCCGCAGCGAGATTCTCGAACATCTGCATTTCGCCGGCAAGGCCGCCGATGTTTCGACCTAAGAAACGGTCGTGGAACGAGCCGATATTCTCGAAAAGCACCAAACCCGACTGAGCACCGCGTCTCAAAAAAGTAACAAAAATGTCCCTTTATCGCCTGCAAAATCGTTGAAAAATATGAGCCATGGACGCCAACCATATCGCACAGAACGGCCACGGGTTGACGGCAGCCCACGACGTTTACGAGGTCCGTCCCCGCAGGGACAGAGATGGTTTTGAGCTAATCAGCGATGTGTTTCGATACGGCCCGATCTGGTATGCAGGGCCTGATGCGGTCCGTTATGCGATCGCATACGCGAAGTATCGCTCGCACTCTCGCTCGCAGCGGGCAATTATCCGAGTGTTGGACGACTCCGGCGCTGTAGTCCAGATGCACGCATAGAGAGGTGCCTTCCGGTAGCGCTCAAACGCTGTTGTAAGCATTATCTTCCAGTACTTCACCGGGCGTTACTAGAGATCGGGCGCATCAAGCTGACCAGCCTGCAGTCTTGGATGTATCTGCATACCGGCACCATTGTTTGAATGACGACGCAATGGCGCTGCGCTGCCTTTGTTTGCTATTTCGCTGATTCGTTTACAGAGTCGTTGAATCTCGCCGTCGTCGAGAGGCTTATGTTTCCCATGGTTCGTCGCAACGGAGTCTGCTTCCCTTGCTGCGGGATAGCTCAGCCATCGTCGTAGCGCGGCCAGGATGGTGGCACGTTCTCGTTCTGTCACTCTAACTACCATTGATCGTTCTGTGTTTGATCCCGAGTCTCTATCAGACGACTGCGGCGTTGTCACGAAATTGTAACATTTGCCTTTCCACCGTGCACATCCAGCGCGCGCCCAACGTAATACAGCTGAGACATCCTCCAGAACTTTGTGATTGGTTGCGCGGTTTTGGCGTGTGCTTTCAAGACGCCTCATATAGCCTCGCGGGTTCCGGGAGGGAATCAGGATGCGAAAATGGATCATCTTCTTCAGTGCGATCGCACTTGCGGTCACGGCTCAATCAATTTCAATCGCCGCTTCAGATACGGAATGGGATCGATCTGTTCTACCGCGTCCGCCGCAGCCATTTGAAGGCGTTACGAAACGGACGCTCGAGGGATCTGTAGCGTCGTTCACCCAACCGGTTAAAGCCCCGCCAGGTGCGCCAAACATTCTGCTCGTGTTAATCGATGATGCGGGGTTTGGAAATCCGTCCACGTTCGGCGGGCCTGTCGCTGCTCCGACATTCGATAAACTCGCGGCCGGGGGACTTCGCTACAATCGGTTCCACGTAACAGCACTTTGTTCCCCAACGCGCGCAGCGTTGTTATCGGGACGAAACCATCATGCCGTGGGATTCGGGTCGATTTGTGAATTGGCTGGCGGTTGGCCGGGCTACAGCACGAACTGGCCGACGAGCGCCGCGTCAATCGCTAAGACTCTTCAGCTCAACGGCTACAACACCGCTGCAATCGGCAAATGGCATCTTACGCCGGATTCGCAGCAGGGATCCGCCGGGCCTTTCGATCGCTGGCCGAACGGGCTCGGATTCGATTATTTCTGGGGCTTTCTTGGAGGCGAAACCGGCCAGTTCGATCCGGTTTTGGCTGAGAACAACAGCATCCTCGGCGTGCCGAAAGAAAAGAATTTCTATTTCAATGACGCGATGGTCGAACACTCGATTTCGTGGATTCGCGATCAGAAAGCACAGGCGCCGGACAAACCGTTCTTTCTTTATTTCTCAACCGGTGCCACGCATGCGCCACATCAGGTGCCGAAAGAATGGAGCGACAAATACAAAGGCAAATTTGATCAGGGCTGGGACAAGCTGCGCGAAGAAACGTTCGCACGTCAGAAGCAGCTCGGGGTAATTCCCGCGAACGCGAAACTGACGCCGCGTGATCCTGCGTTTCCGGCGTGGGACAGCGTCCCTGCGGACGTAAAGAAAGTTTATGCGCGACAAATGGAAGTTTATGCCGGCTACCAGGAAAACACGGACAACGCTGTCGGTCGTGTGGTGAAAGCGATCGACGACATGGGCCTCACTGATAACACGCTGATCATTTATATCTTCGGCGACAACGGCGCGAGCATGGAAGGAACGGAGACCGGCACGTTCAACGAAGTGACCACGCTCAACGGCGTCCCGCTGACGGCCGATCAACAGTTGAAAGCCATCAAAGCCTACGGTGGTCTCGAAAAATGGGGTGGACCCGACATGGCTCCCCATTACGCAGCGGCGTGGGCGTGGGCTGGCAACACACCGTTTCAATGGGGAAAGCAGGTAGCCTCTGCTCTCGGCGGCATTCGTAACCCGATGGTGATCTCGTGGCCGAAACGCATTAAAGACAAAGGCGGTGTGCGCAGCCAGTTCACTCATTGCACGGATGTCGCACCCACTATTCTTGAAGCGGCCGGCCTGCCTGAGCCAAAGCAGGTCAATGGCGTCGCGCAGATGCCGATGCATGGTGTGAGTTTTCTCTTCACCTTCGATGACGCCAAAGCGCCCTCCCGCCACACTCAACAATATTTCGAGATTCTCGGAAACCGCGCGATGTACAAGGACGGCTGGCTCGCATGCTGGCGACTCGACCGGATTCCATGGAAAATCGATCCCGAGACGCTCAAGCGATTCGCGCCCGGAAAGTGGAGCCCCGATCAAGACAAGTGCGAATTGTACAACCTCGACGAGGATTTCTCGCAGGCCGACAACGTTGCAGATAAGTATCCTGACAAAGTACGCGAGCTGACCACGCTCTTTTGGTCAGAGGCGGAGAAATATCAGGTGCTGCCGTTGCTCGGCGAGATGGCAACCGTATGGGGTTTTCCCAAAGGTTTACCGGACCAGACGAAGTTCATTTACTATAACGGAACGGAAAACATTTCTTCCGGCATGATTCCGCCGATCTACAATCGTTCCTACAGCATCAGCGCAGATCTCGACAATCCTGGTCGATCAGGCCTTGGACTGCGTCCGGGAATCGCTGGCGTCATCGTGGCGGAGGCCAGTTTTCTTGGCGGCTTTTCTCTCTATGTGGAAAACGGTTACCTAAAGCACACGTATAGCTTGCTCGGTTTAAAACTGGACACCATCAGTTCGCGCGACTCGGTGCCCACGGGCAAAGTAAACGTGCGCTACGAGTTCACCGCCGATAAACCCGGCGAGTTCGGCACCGGCGGCACAAGCCGCCTCTTCATCAACGGCAAACAACAAGCCGAAGCGAAAATGGAACATAGCGTGCCGTTCCGATTCGCCTCGTACGAAGGTATGGACATCGGCACTGACAACGGACTTCCAGTCGTGCCAAAACTCGAATATGCTAAAATCCTGCCGAAACAATTCAGGGGCACGATCGAAAAAGTAGAGTTCGATCTCGGCCCGGCAAAACTAAGTGCCGAAGATATCCAACGGATCTATTTCCAACGCTTCGCCACGGCAGTTCGCAACTAAGCGAGCCAGCGTAAGTCTGGCTTGCGCTAAATCGAAAATCGGCAATCGGCAATCTAAAATTAGGTGAGCCGGCAGTCGGATTCGAACCGACGACCTGCTGATTACAAATCAGCTGCTCTACCAACTGAGCTATGCCGGCATTTACGAGGGAAAATAGCGGGTTTCTTTTTGTTTTCTACCGCGAGTGTACCCGTGATTTGTACCCGTTAGCTTAAAATCGAGCAGGATTGTCAGCGATTTCCGATTTTTGCACAAGTCTTCCCGCTGCTCGCCTTAATATGCTCGCTGATTGGAGCACACCGCGCGGCCGGCTTCGCCAGAATTTCACCGCGCCATGTTGCAGACGAGTCAATCGCTTTGGGAAAAGACAAACGTCCAGAACCTTTTCGCTATCGGCCTTCAGGAACGTACTTCGCGCGGTTCAAGATTGGTGACAAACCAATCCGGCAGAGTCTCGAAACAACGGTTTTCTCGGTTGCTAAACAACGCTTGCCGGAAAAGATACGCGAGTATCGTTCGCGCCACGAATCCGCGACATAAATGTCGAATAGCTCACGGTGAACATCAGGAAATGCACTTGCGAAGGCATTTATAGAGTCGCCAATATCCTGTCCGTAAAACTTCATGCCAGAAGAAATGTCGCACATGTATCCTTCATCGGAGAAGAAGGAGAGAAACTTCGCGATGTCTTTACCGCTCCCCTCCGCGGCGGCGTAGAGTTCCCTGACAAGTTCTTCATTAGTAGGCATCATCAGTCCTTTTCTCCATTGTTAAACATCATCAATCCTTGGCGCAGTTAGTTAACGTCCATTTGGTGCTTCGGCAAAGCGTTGCCGCTGTTCAACGTATTCGCTGACTTTACGAATCGTTTCGTGTGGTATCGGTGTCGATGGGTCAGGGCTTGGGGCTCGCGTCCATCTCAGAGGCCCGCGCAAGGGCGAGCGTGTCGATATACTCCCGGACTTTAGTCAGTTTGCCATTTCGAACGGTAATGGCGAAGACCCAATGGTCCTCGAACGTCTTATTCGTGGCTTTGATTCTCCCCATAGCGAAGCCGACGACCAGAACCCGATCTCCCTGCGCTATGAACTCAGGGGGCTCTGGGTAGGAAGTTTCCACCGTTTCGTTAGCCTTCTGAAGTAAATTCTCCAATCCCGCGTGCCCGCGGTGCGTGCCGGCCAGCGGCCAGTCCTCGCCCGGAATGATCCACTCAATATCTTCGGCAGACAACGCCAGCAAACCTTGCTTATCGCGGCGGCCGAGTGCCGCAAGAAAATTTTTCACAATCTGTACATTCTCTTTTATGCTCATCGAAATCTCTCCATTTCTTTTACATCGGATCGTGTCCGATCTAATCTGACGTTTTGGAATCGTACTTCTCGGGCCAAATCACACGGTCGACGATCGATTACTGCTCCTTCTTGAACAAATCCTGGAAGATGAGCTGACCCCAAGTGCGGCCGCGTGCGTGTTGGCGACGACGGTGGGTCCAATCGCCCGAGCCTGCGGTGCCAACGCCTCGGGCGGCCGGCGGCTCGCGACGGTCACGTCGATGTTTTTACGGGCGAAGGCGTGGGCGAGGGCCTGGCCTATCTTACCGAATCCTACAATCGCATAGCTCATAATGTTTCTCCGATCTCGTGTTAGAACTAAGTTCGAGAAGCGACCGTGCCGGGGTCAGACCTGCGCCATGCCTCCATCGACTGCGAGATCCACGCCGGTGATATATGAACTTTCATCGGAAGCAAGGAACACGACGACGGCAGCGATTTCCTCGGGCTTGCCTCTGCGGCCGAGCGGAACTTGCGAGGCGAACTGAGCTGCCGCCTGTTCTACCTGTTCAGCGGTGAGGCCCGCCTTCTCCAAAGCCGGAGTTTCGATTGGGCCAGGACTCATCGAATTCACACGAATCTTGCGATCCTTTAGCTCCACCGTCCAGCCGCGAGCGAAGCAGCGCACGGCTGCCTTGCTAGCGGCGTAGGCGGTAAACGCTGAATCTCCCCTTACGTTCGCGACTGAAGAGGTCAGGATGATCGAGCCGCCATCTTTGAAGAGGGGAAGGGCCTTCTGCGCCGTGAAGAACGTTCCCTTCACATTTAAGTCGAAGGTTTTGTCGAAATGAGCTTCGGTAGCCGTCTCGAGCGGTGCGACTTCACCCCAGCCGGCATTTGCGAAGAGAATGTCGATGTGACCGTGCTTCTCTTTCACGACGGCAAAGAGCCGGTCCAGATCTTCTAAACGCGTTACGTCGCCCACGACCGTCGTGACGTTTCTCCCGATCAAGGCTGCGGCCTCTTTCAGCTCTTTCTCTCGTCGGCCAGTGATCACGACGTAGGCGCCTTCTTCCACGAAACGCTTAGCCGTGGCCAAGCCCATCCCGCTGTTGCCGCCTGTGATTACCGCAATTTTTCCCGACAATTTTTGTCCGTGGATATTACTCATATGTTTTCTGCTTTGTTTTTGTTCTTCGTTATCAACATTGCCAAGGTACGTCTTCTCGATCCTTGTGGATAATGCCGGTTCGTGATTGTAGTGATGCAAAATGTGCATCACTATTTCAATCATGCTGGAAAAGCTTCGTTTGTTCTTAGTGGTCCTTGAGGAAGGCAGCCTCCGTCGTGCGGCTGACCGTCTACGCATTTCTCAGTCCGCCATCACGCGACAGATGCAATCACTCGAACTCGATCTCGGTGGGCGCGTTTTGGAACGAACATCGGCCGGGGTGCGTCCCACGAACGGAGGACATGCCCTTGCCGAAAGGGCAAAAACGCTTCTGGCAGATTATGATTCCACCATGGCTGAAGTCCGCCGGCTGGTTCGCGGAGAAAGTGAACGATTGCGTATTGGCTATATTGCGTCGGCCGTCCAGGAGTATTTTGGGCCGGCTCTGGCCGTGCTGCGGCGCGCTTATCCGAGGCTGAAAGTCAAAATGCTCGATCAAACGCCCGGCGAGATGATTATCGCATTACGGCAAGGTAAAATTGATTTAGCATTGACCTTGCACGGTATAGACCTGCTCTCGCGCGATTTCTATGCTCGTAAATTGGCGACTGTTAGGAGCCTTGTTGCGCTTCCCGTCAGCCACCGGTTCGCGACCGAAAGACAGGTGTCTCTTTCACAATTAAAGGGCGAAACGTTCGTGCGGGGATCGGACGATGTGGTGCCGGGATACACCAAGGGGATCATTCAGTTCTGCCGCAAGTATGGCGGCTTCCGTCCCCGCCTGGCCACCATTGACAAAGCAACTAGTCTTGTGGAATCTCTCGCCCTGGCAGCGAATGAAGAAGCGATTTCGATTCAACCAGCCTTCATTTCTCACCTGAACGTTCCGAACGTGGTAATGGTTCCCATCGCTGACGCCGGTGCAACCTGGGATTTGTTCGTTGTCTGGCAGCGGGGCAAAATTGCCGGCCCATTGCGGACCTTGCTGAGCGAACTAAACCTGAAGTCTCAATAAATAACGGGTAGGCGGACAGGGTCAGTCCTAGGACTGACCCCTTACGCTGCATTTGCCTTCTGCGTTCGCCTTAAGTAAGCGGTATTCCGCACTGACCCCGGTCTTCTTTCGGCGCGCCGTCCTCGCGAAATACCTCGCGGAACCGGAGCGCTATGAAGTTGGGGACGGCGACTTGCAGTGCTCCGGCTTTTGGAGCTTGCGCATGGACAATGACCATCCTCAGCACGTAATGGCATGGCTAAAAGATTTAGGGCAAAGCCTACCCACCGCTCCAATCCTCCGACCGCCCTAGACGTATCGACGAGTCAGGCAGATGGTTTACGGACGGCACAGGCCCCCCAACTGATGAATTGACAACCCGCAATCGAAAGAGGAAAACGATATGACCAGCAAAGAAAAGCGCCCGGTTTCTAACGCCGCAACGAATTCAGGTTCCATTTACTACAAGGACGCAACGGAACTGGCTGCTCTGATTCGGACGAAGCAGCTCTCGTCACGCGAAGTCGTTCAGACCCATTTGGATCGTATCGCTGCGGTAAACCCCAAGGTGAACGCGATCGTAACCTTGATCGCGGATGACGCGCTCCAGAGCGCAGACGCTGCGGACAAGGCTGTGGCCAGTCGTGTCGAACTTGGCCCTCTTCACGGCGTTCCGTTCACCATCAAAGATGCCATCGATACGGCAGGCGTGTTGACTCAGCGCGCCTCCAGGATCTTTGCGGGGAATATCCCCGCGAAGGATGCAACAGTTGTTACGCGTTTCAAGGCCGCGGGCGCGATTCCACTGGCGAAGACAAATCTCCCTGAGTTTTCTGCCTGGCAGGAGACAGACAATCTGGTGACAGGCTTATCCAGGAATCCCTGGAATCTTGACCGCACCCCCGGTGGTTCGAGCGGAGGGGAGTCGGCAGCGATCGCAGCGGGCCTCTCGCCCATCGGTATCGGAAGTGATCTTGCGATTTCGGTACGTGGTCCGGCTGCACTGACGGGCATCGTGGGGTTGAAGGCTACTCATGGCCGCATCCCTTATACCGGCCATTGGCCAGAAGTGCTGAATCGGTACTTCCATATCGGCCCACTGGCCCGCAGCGTACGCGATATTGCGACGGCATTTTCAATCATGCAGGGGCCGGATGGTATCGATGGGCTTGCCATCCACGCGAAAGATACTGAGACCTACAATGGACCGGTCGCCGGCGGACTCATCCGCGTCGGATGGCTGGTGGAGCCTGGCTTCGGGGCGGTGGACCGCGAGGTAGCATCTGCTGTCGCTGCCGCCGCGGACTTGTTGAGGGATGCGGGTTGCGATGTCGAGGCCGTGCGGATTCCGGCCCTAGAGCAGAACAACTACTTCGACCCCGCTATTACGCTGTATGGTGCGGAACTGGGACGTTACGTTCGCAGATTCGTCGGTGATCGCCAAGCAGAGTTGCATTTTATTGGGAAGATTTATGTATCGTCGCCGGATCCCACGTTGGCGGACTACATCGACGCAGAAATAAAGACCGATCAGCTAAAGTCAGCGTTCGCCAGATATTTTCAGAAATACGATGTACTGCTATGTCCAGTCATTCCTTTTACCGCGCCACCGCCAGGCCTTGAGGAATATGTCGTCAACGGGGAAAAGGTGCCGTCGACACATATGATGCGGGCGACGGTACCTTTCAACCTGACTGGGCTGCCTGCGCTGTCGGTGCCATTCAGCTTCAGTTCCGAGCAACTCCCCATCAACGTCCAGCTCGTCTCAAAATGGTTCGACGAAGCAACAATCCTCCGGCTCGGTCAGTTTATCGAGTCAGCAACCGACGCACACAAACTCCATCCGATCCTGTAATGGTTGCCGATTGGGCGATTTTTCTATGGTCCGTTCTACGGTCGCGCAAAATTTTGATGCAAAACCGCGCAACTCTGCGCAACGCACTGCGAAAGCGAAATTACGAATCACCTAGCGTCAGCAACGATATGCAAAGCAGTGAAAGGCTGCGCAATTCGTTAGTCTTGAATACAAATCAGCTGCTCTACCAACTGAGCTATGCCGGCGCTCGCCCATACGAAAGCCGATTTTAGCGAGTTCATCAAGACTTCGCCATGACCCATTTCGCGCACCGCGCTGCAAAAGGGCCCAAAATTTCACGGTATTTTTCTACGGCACGAGAAATGGTTTAGGACTCCCGGGGGGCCGGGGTCGTCCCCTTCAACACGGTCAAACGTCCAAACTGATAACGGTCCTCGGAAATTTTTCGGCAAAAGACGACCTTTGCCGCAGACGACGAGACGCAAAGCCACGACAGGATGTCATGGCGGCGTCGGCCGG
>Ga0193747_1000221_pt1 | contig 23310 bp, 13 predicted proteins | sample L1m2metaG_FD_143048 | JGI IMG/M metagenome (GOLD analysis project Ga0193747, IMG submission 143048) | Soil microbial communities from a riparian zone of the East river system, Colorado, United States - L1m2 | ecosystem: Environmental > Terrestrial > Soil > Riparian zone | place: USA: East River...
GCCGCAAACCTTCGACATTCTTTATCATCTTGGTGTCGGTCTCTACAACCTCAAGCGGCTGGACGAAGCCCACAGCGTATTCGAAGCTGCTTCGGTCCTTTCACTCAATGCCGCTGAGCCCATTTATTTTCTTGGCCTGATCGCTTTTGAGCGGGGCCAGGACGAAGCAGCGAGTGACCTGTGGAAAAAGGCCTTGGTGCTGCGCTCAAACTACCCGGAAGCGAATTTCATGCTGGGAGAACTTTCAGCCAAACATCAGGACTACTCAGCGGCGAGAGACTATTACGAACGAGCTTGGCGCCAGGACCCGACGCTATCGGTTTATTACATCCGGCTGGGTGGCGTTTACCTTCTGGCCGGCAACGTCAATCAAGCGCTGAAGATTTTTCAAAGTGCGGCCGAGCGCTTTCCCGCCATCGCAGAAATTCACTACTTTACCGCGATCGCTGCGCGCGGTGTGGGAAACTACGACCTGGCCCTTGTCGAGTTGCAAAAATCACTCTCGTTACAGCCGAATAGTGCCGACTCACTGGCGCTGTCCGGCGCGATCAATCTCGATCGCGCAAACCTGGCCGAAGCTGAAAAGCTCTTGCGCCGCGCCCTAACTTTCAATCGGCAACATTTCAATGCTCAATACGATCTTGGACGGCTGCTAGTCAAAACCAATCGTTATGCGGAAGCGTTACCTCTGCTGCAACGCGCCGCGGAGATTAAGCCAAACAGCGTTGAAGTTCATTATCAACTCTATCTTGCACTCTCGCGTCTCAAGCGAAAGACAGACGCCGACTACGAACTCGAAGTTTACAAACAACTAAGGGAGAAAGAGAAATTGCAGAAGCCCGACCGTTAGGGGCGCCACAATTTACCCAGCTCTCCGACAGCCGAAATCTCAATCTAGAAGCTAAACCTTACTTGAAACTCGCCCACTCTTCCCGCCAGCGCCGAGATCGCTCTGCCGAATGTCGGCAACTGAACGCGAGTCGGATCGCTATTGGAATCAAAGGGAGCAAGATTCAGATTATTGAAAATGTTAAAGAAGTTGAAGCGCACATCAACTTTTGCGTTTTCACCCATGAATCCCCAATTACCCAAACCAAATCTCTTCGCAAAGGTCATATCGACGTCAAAGTAACGCGGACCTCGGAAAACATTTCGACCAATGGCCGGTGGGTTGGCGAAGGGATTCGAGCCATTGACCGCGGTTCCAAAGATTGTCGTTCCGGCGACGCCGAAAATTCCGAGGGGTCGTAAGAAGTTCGCGTTGGTATTATCGGCAGGCTGGGCGCCGCTGTAGGATGTCGGACGTAGATCGCAAAAATTTGCCGGACTATTCGCTTGCTGTAAACAGCCGAAGATCTTTGGCGTCCACGGGAAGCCATCGTTCCAGGTCACGATGGAACTGAGTTGCCATCCGCCAAGAACCTTGCCCTTAACGTCTTTCCGGTTTTGAAAAAGTGGCAGGTCCCAGGTAGCTGACGCTACATAGCTATGTCTGGCATCAAAGTCAGAAGGACCGCGTTCCGTTCTCTGATCAATCGGAAAGCTTTGATTGGTACAGGCGCACGGCGATTCAAACGAGGCGGTATCGATGCTCTTGGCCCACCGAAAATTCATGTCGAACGAGAGTTGTTTCATGAATCTTCCCTGCAGACGCGCAATCATCGCATTGTAATTTGAATTAACATCGGGTCGGGCGAAATAAGCCGCGAAGACATTTGGATTGGACCCCACAGTCGTGATGTGGACGGGGTCTATCCTGACAAAGTGCCGGCCTTGGCTGCCTTGATAGCCCAGAGTCGCGACTAGATTAGCCGGAAGTTGATACTCACCCTCGAGTGAATATCGGTAAACCCTGGCGTCGGGTAAATGACGCGGAGCTCCGTAGATTTCAATTGCGCCGGAGTTTGGCAAGCCGGACGCTGGATTTGTTCCGCCGCCGAGCTTTGGATTCGCCGGAAATCCGAAAATTGTATTGTCGCTGCTTTGGACATAGGTAATTAGCCCGTCTACGAAGGGCGTTCCAAACCCATCGGTGGTGCCGTTAGTGCCGCAGCAAATGCCAAAAATGCTTCCGTTAGGTGGATTGCGACGCGCATTTGCCAACAGGGCGTTTGGCAATCGATCGTAACCAATTCCACCGCCACCGCGAACCACGAGCTTGTTATCGAATCTATTCGGGCTCCAGGCAAAACCAAGTTGTGGAGCGAAGTTTTTCAGGTTGTTATCCGTTAGGTTCTTGCGAGTGGAAATCACCGCGCCCGTCAATCCTCCTGTCGGCCCTAAGTTAAGGTTTCCAATTACGCCGTTGTTGGGCGTAATGGGCGAGAACCATTCCCATCGCAAGCCTAAATTCAAAGTCACGTTCGGGCGGAATTTCCAATCATCCTGCCCAAACAATCCCAAATCTCCAGTGTGGAACTTGGTATTATTCGGCGTGGGCTTGCCTTGCTGATTGGCAACTATCTGCTCGAAAATCGGCGTGCCATTAGCAAAATTCCACAAGCCTCTGAATGAATACAAAGGACGTGCGCCACCGACTTCGCCATTGCTGTTCAAGTCGCGGCGATATTCGCCGCCGATTTTTACCGCATGATTTCCCATTACATGGGTAAGGGTGTCCCGAAATTCAAACTGCCTTTCGTTAATAATGCCTGGCGTATTAAGTCCATAGGGCGCGCCAAATCGTACCCGGTCGCTGAACATGGCCTCAATTTCTATGCGTGGAAGTCCAAAATTGGCATTTGGATTAGTCTTGGTTTCATCAAATCCCCATCGCGTGACGTTGAACCGTGCTTCGTTGAGCGTCGTTGCTGAAATCGTCCGCTGGTAGATGAAACCCAAGGCGTAACTCAAACGCTTGGACGTGATATCCCCCATTAGCCGGCTTGCCGAACCCGAATCCGCTACGTTCGCCGTGTTCGGAACAATATACGTTGAGACTGCAAGGTGATCTTTTGAAGTGGCTTCGAAGTCAATCCTTGTGTTGTACTGGTTTCCACTAAACTTCGATGGAACGGCAAATGTTACCTTTTGCAAATCGGCAATCCCATCAAGTCCTCCACCAGTCGGTGCGCCATTGGCATTGAAAGATTGAACATAGGTGCCGTACGTTCCCGTAATACTGCCAATGTCCAACCCATTTCCAACTACTTTACAACCCGCGTTAAAGTCGCCAGTCAAGTCGGCGCAGCTCGGAGTCAGGACCGAAACGATGCGTGGTGCGATGCCCGGATCTGCCAGAATCTTCGCGCTTAAAGTACCGGCGCGGGCGGCAATCACTGCCTGGCGGTACGCAGCAGTTTCAACATAAACCGGAGTGGCGTTGACATTATTCGAACTGCTCCTTAATCCTTCATATGCAAAGAAGAAAAACAAACGATTCTTGCGAATGGGTCCGCCAAAACTTCCCCCGAACGATTTGTTTTTTAGCTCCACGCGGGTCGGACCACCGCCAATGTTGCCAGGCAATTTATTAAAGGAATTCAGCCTTGGATCGTCGATCTTGAGAAAACCGCTGCCGTGCCATTGATTCGTTCCGTTCTGTGAAACGACTTTGACTTGGGCGCCACTGTTGCGTCCATCTTCGGCCGAGTAAGTGCTTGAAGTGATTTGAACTTCCTTAACACTTTCCTGAGTTGGGGTAATTACGGCGCCGCCACCCCACGTCTGACTGTTTACGCTCGAACCATCGATTTGATAGTTATTTGACGACACACGTTGACCGTTAGCTGAAATCGGCTGCCGGTCTTCAGTTGCGAAAATTGAAACGCTTGAGCTGCTGGGTCCGCTGGTGTTTGGGAAACTGGTGCCGGAGCCATTGGCGCTGCGAGCTCCGGTACCAAAGACGCCCGGCGCTAAACGTGCAAGTTCATACGGATCACGCCCGGGTTGCGGGAGCTGCAAAACTTCTTGCGTAGTTAATGTCTTTCTCACATTGGCATCTTCGGTTTCCAATGGCACATTTTCGGAGGTGACGGTAACCACCTCGCTAATCACGCCGGCGGCCAGCTCAACATCAACACCCTTGACCGACTCGGCTTCCACCTTAACGTCGTCGACAACTTGTTTCTTGAAACTTTGTTTTTCAACCGTGACCGTGTACGCGCCTGGAGCGAGCCCCGAGAACCGATAGAACCCGCCGTCACTCGTGGTGGTTGTTTCGGACTTATTGGTTTCCTTGTTGGTGAGTGTCACAGTCGCACTAGGAACGAGCCCTCCACTTGTGTCCTTCACCGTACCCTGGACACTCGCCCTGAATTGTGCGTTGGCACTGGCGGCCAACAAGAAAAGGAACACTCCACATAAGATTACACGCAGCGAGTTACGCATGATTCAAACCTCCGTATCCGAAGCGTTGGGCGAGTCCAAAAAAGACATCTTGAGTCGGACGAGCCGGCAATGCTCTTCGCTCTTCTTCGTCAACAACGAATTGTCAGGGGAACTGGGGTACGCACACGTTACCATTGAAAGATCTAGAATTCAATGGAAAAGAATCGATTGGCTCTGTTAATCTTGGTCCAATTTTAGAGCATATGCTTCCCAACTTTCGTCGGTTGTCACAATTGGCGATAAACAACAGCCAGACAATAGAAGACTGGCGGGGAGTACGACGAGAGCGTATGAACAAGCTCATTACCGGTTCTTTCCTAATCCTGGCTCTCACTCAGTTGTCGTTTGCGCAACGCACCCAGCAAATGACTGCCGCTGACATCCTGGCTCGAGTGGCCTCAGTGTACTCTTCATGCCACGCTTATTCTGACGAAGGAAAAGTGAGCACCAAATTCAATATAGCCTTCTCGACACCGATGATTTATCGCTTCTCAACCGCATTCGTGCGGCCCGCAGCTTTTCGGTTTGAGCTGCACACCGGCGTGGGGAACAAAGGAAGCCGTTATGTCGCCTGGAAAGCTGGGGATCTTGAAAAAGCGGGGTGGCCGATCGGCGTCCGCCACGAATCGATCGATGAAGCGCTGTTGGGCCTCTTTGGCGCCTCTCAAGGTTCATCGCTCACGGTGCCTGCCTTGCTTTTCCCAGGTCTGTTTCACGGCCAGGGACTTTTCGCTTCGCTGGCCGAGCTAAAGTTAAATGGCAACGAGAAAGTTGACGGCCACCGAGCGTTCAAGATCGAAGCCGCGCTGCAAGACGAGCCTTTCAAACTCTGGATCGACACGAGTCAGTTTCTGGTCCTTAAGATTGTTTTCAAATCGAAGGTCGGCAACTTCGAACAGGAAACGACAATCAAGTATCGACCGCTGTTGAATGTCGAAGTTTCCCCGGCCCAGTTGGCGTTCAATCCTCCATCGGGCGTTGGTGAGAATATTAACTCATCAGCGGCCGCCGGTTCGGAATCGAATGCGCCAACTTCGATCGAGGATGCGCCCCGGCTGAGAGAATTTGGTTCAAGCTTGCGCCAAGAAGGAAACAAAACAATAGACCAGCAGGGGCAGGAGAAGAATCGACGAACTGACGATGAAGACGTCGTGCGAGTGGACACGGATCTGGTAGTTTGCGACACGCTGGTTGTCGATTCCAAAGGGCGGCCGATTTCCGGGCTCGTTAAGGATGACTTTATCGTTAAAGAAGACAACCAGACGCAAGAACTCGGAAGCTTTTCACTGGGAAATAGCGAGAGTGTTCCGCGCTCGATAGTCTTGATACTGGACTATAATGCCAGTCAGTTGCCTTACATCATAACCAGCGTCGAAGCCGCAAAGACGCTGGTAGATAAATTAAACCCACGGGACCGCATGGCGCTGGTTACCGACGACGTCAAGTTGCTCGTGGATTTCACCAGCGACAAGGGGTTATTAAAAGCGAAACTGGATTCTTTGAAAGCTCGCGCTATGAGTGGCTGGTTGGGACGCAGCAAACAATACGATGCGTTGATGGCAACAATGAACGAATTATTCAGCAGAGAGGATTTGCGCCCAATCATTATTTTTCAGACGGACGGAGATCAGCTTGAGGATCTCTACACTACAGAACGCCCCGCGCTTCTCCAGCCCTACGTTCCAGTTAAGAGGTTTACATTTGATGATCTTTTGACCACGGCAGAGAGAACCGGTGCGACGGTTTATTCAATCATCCCCGGTGTTTCTTTTCTCGGACTCTCACAAGCCGAACTGTTGAAGCAGGCAAAAGCGGATTGGGAAAACCGGCAAAAGGCCGACGCGGAATTGCGCCGACTTAATAATATTCCAAACAAAACGAGCTACCCGACAATGTCCGACGAAGGACTAATTCGCTACGCTGAAGGCTGGACTCGCTTACATTTGGCGCTGGCGGGCGTGGCTAAGGTCACCGGCGGTTGGGCTGACTTTCTGGAGCAACCCGAACAAGCGAACGAACTTTATACCCACGTTCTCGACGATATCAACAAGCGCTATGTCATTGGGTACTATCCAACCAATCGTACGCGGGATGGCAAACGCCGCCGGGTGAGCATCGAGGTCCGGGGACATCCCGAATACATCGTGGTCGGACGCAAGACTTACTTTGCGCCGCAGCCCTAAGAGGCGGTAGGTTGAAACAGCGAGATGATTCGCAAAGCACTCATTATGAAACTCAAGCCGGGTTGCCAGGAGGAATATGAGCGCCGGCACAATCCGATTTGGCCGGAACTCCAAGCGGTCCTCAAAGAACACGGTGTCAGTGGCTACTCAATCTTTCTGGATCGCCGGACTGATCAATTATTCGGCTATGCTGAGATTGAATCGAAATCGCAATGGGAACAAATCGCCCAGACAGAAGTCTGCCAACGCTGGTGGACCTACATGAAGGATTTGATGTTAACCAATCCTGAGGACAGTCCCGTGACGACCGAACTGGACGAAGTCTTTCATTTGGATTGATTTCAGATTTTGAGTGCGCCGGCCGAACGCGGCGCTTTTGATCGAATGTCCGATAAACTTCAGTTTGTCGGCTTTTCCCTGCGTTAATTTCTGCTCATGATGCGACAAGCTAAAGCTTATCGAACATCCAAAGCGTCGCCGCCGCTGAGCTCTACCTACGCACTCCAAATGGTCGTCTTCATTCTGATCGCGCTTGGACCGGCGAAAGCGCAGAGCATTACCGAACTACAACGCGGTTTTGAGCGGCCGCCCGATGACGCGAAGATCATGATGCGCTGGTGGTGGTTTGGACCAGCCGTCACCAAACCTGAACTCGAGCGCGAAATGCGTTTGATGAAGGAAGGCGGAATCGGCGGGTTTGAAGTGCAACCGGTTTACCCGCTCTTGCCGGATGACCCAACGCGCGGCATCAAGAATCTTCCATTTCTCTCCGACGAATTCATCGACGCGCTGCGGTTTGTCTCCGTCAAGGCGCGGGAACTTGGTTTGCGAATGGATCTGACGCTGGGCAGCGGTTGGCCATTCGGTGGGCCATCCGTGCCGATTAGCGAAGCGGCCGGAATGTTGCGCACTGAACGCATCAAGCTGCCGGGCAATTCGAGTCGCATTCCAATTCTCAGCCTTACCGCGGGCGAGAAGTTGTTGGCTGTGTTTCTCGCGCGCACCCAGGGACAAACGATCGTTGCCGACAGCCTGCGCGAGCTAACCGACATTCATGACGGCGCTGTGTGGCTGCCGCCGGATAATCTCGAAGGTCCGCACGAAGTCCTTTTCTTCCTCTCCAGCCGCACCGGAATGCAGGTCAAGCGTCCGGCGGTGGGGGCCGAAGGTTATGTGCTCAACCATCTCGATCGCGTCGCGACTGAAAACTATCTGAATCACGTTGGCGATCGATTGATGCAGGCGTTCGGGTCCAATCCTCCTCATGCGGTTTTCTGCGACAGCCTGGAAGTTTATAACCAGGATTGGACCAGCGATTTCCTTGAGGAGTTTAAGCAGCGGCGCGGCTATGACCTGAAGCCTTACCTGCCCGCGCTCGTCGTGGACATTGGTCCAAAGACTTTGGAAATTCGTCGCGACTGGGGCAAAACGTTGACCGAGCTTTTGAACGAACGTTTTCTAGCGCCGCTGCATGATTGGGCCAGGCGCAATCATACGCTGCTGCGCGCGCAAGATTACGGTGTCCCTGCCGCCGCACTCTCGAGCAATGCCTATATCGATTTGCCTGAAGGCGAAGGCCCGCAATGGAAAGTCCTCCGCGCGTCACGCTGGGCTTCTTCCGCCAGTCATTTGTACGGACATCAAGTCACTTCGTCCGAGACGTGGACTTGGCTGCACTCTCCAGTCTTTCGGGCGACGCCGCTTGATATGAAGGCCGAGGCAGATCTGCATTTCCTCGAAGGCATCAATCAACTGATAGGTCATGGTTGGCCCTACACCGCCGAGGGCGTCGAATATCCTGGTTGGCGTTTCTATGCGTCTGCTGTTTTCGACGAAAAAAACCCGTGGTGGATCGTAATGCCCGACCTCGCGAGCTATCTGCAACGCTTAAGTTATTTACTGCGGCAAGGCCGGCCCGCGAACGATGTCGCCCTTTACCTTCCCAACGACGACGCCTGGGCGCATTTCACAAACGGCAACACGCACATGATCGAAATCCTGCGCGACAGAGTTGGGCCAAACGTGATACCGGCGATATTGGAAGCGGGATACGACTTCGACTTTTTTGACGATGACGCATTGGCGAAGATTGGTCGGGTCGAGAAAGGCGAACTAGCATTCGGGCCGAATCGATATCGTGTCGTCATTCTTCCCGGTGTCGAGCGCATTCCGCTGGATACGGTGCGGAAGTTGGAAGAGTTTGCGCGTAGCGGCGGAATCGTAATCGCAACTCGCCGGCGTCCTGATGTTGCGCCAGGCTTTAAAGCAACCAAAGCCAATGAAGCTCAGGTCCGCGAAGTCTCTCAGCGTTTATTCGATGGCCCATCCGCAACCGGCCACTTTGTCGAGGATGAGAAGACACAACTTGCAAACACGCTTACGAGTCTGCTTCGGCCCGACGTGTCGCTGTCACCGCCGGTTCCGCAAATCGGTTTCATTCATCGCAGGGTGGACGACGCAGAAATTTATTTTCTTGCCAACACTTCCAACTCGTCGCGGAGTGTAAAAGCCACGTTTCGTGTCGAAGGCAGGGAGCCCGAGTGGTGGGATCCTATTTCCGGAGGAGTCTCGCCGGCCATCGCCGAGGCGCAAGGGCAGGGCGAACGAACAATCACACTCGATCTTGAGCCCTATGGGTCGCGCGTATTGGTTTTTTCGAAACGTACACTGCCACAACCAAGTTTTAAGAGCGCACCTGCGATTCCTGCTTCCATCGATCTAAGCACTGGCTGGAGAGTCGCGTTCGGCCAAAGCGCCAAGCCGATCGTAATGGATCGACTCCAGTCGTGGACTGAGAATGAGGCAACGCGCTACTTCTCGGGAGTGGCTACTTACGAAAAGGAAGTGTTTGTGCCAAAGGAGTTGGTGCAGGATGGTCTTATCGTCCGACTGGATTTTGGAGAGGCCAAACAGCTTTCCGAACAATCTCTACGAGCAGGTATGCAAGCGTGGCTTGATGGCCCAGTCCGAGAAGCCGCCGTCGTCTATGTCAACGAGCGCCGAGCCGGATCGGTCTGGTGCCCACCCTATTCACTCGACGTGACGAGCTTTTTGCATCCGGGAGAAAACAAGCTACGGATTCTGGTCGGCAATCTCGCCCTTAATTACATGTCGGGCCGCCGTTTGCCCGATTATCGGCTACTCAATCTCCGTTATGGCGAGCGTTTCCAAGCTCAGGATATGGACAAAGTACAGGCCGCGCCGGCGGGACTTCTGGGACCGATTCGCTTGCTCGCAAATCGGAGTTCTAAGCCTTAGCCCAAGTGCTCTCAAGTTATCATCTTATGATCTTGCATTCCACGGAAGACGCTGTATAATTGGCCCGCCCAGACAAAGGAATCATTTCGGAAACCGAGATTCATAGGTTTCAGAATCCCCCACTGTAAAGAATTCTGAGAAGCGTCAAACCTTGAAGGCAAGCGACTAAGGTCGCTCACCTCTGAAGATTGAAGGAGATAAACTCATGCGTCTCTTGCTAATAACTGCAGCGATTTTGTTGTGCGCTCTGGCCGGAACTGCACAGACAAATAAAGGCGGTATCAGTGGAACCGTTTTTGATTCCAACGGCGCCGCCGTGCCTGGGGCGACAGTGACGATTACGAACCTCGGCACTGGTCAGAAACAGACGTTAACCACGACGGATACGGGAGCTTTCTCGGCTCAGTCACTCGATCCGGTCAACTACAACATTCTCGTCGAAGCCAAAGGCTTCAAGAAAGCCCTGATCGATCACGTCAAAGTTGACACCGCGGCGACTGCAACTGCGAATGTCACCCTGGAAACGGGATCGGTCACGGAGCAAGTAGTTGTGACGGCCGAAGCACCGCTGCTCAATACCGAAACCGGAACGACGACGCATACAATCACTACTCGCCAGTTACAAGATGTGCCGTTGAATAATCGCAGTGTGCTCGACCTGGCGCTGACGGCTCCCAATGTGACGGGAGATGCGGGCAGTGAGGATCCGGGCGTCAGCGGAGATCAGCCGGTTCCGGGCTTTAACCTGAACCTAAATGGTGGCCGTGCCGGCAGTACATCTATTCTGGCCGATGGCGTCAACAATACGGGTGTGGGCATTGCGCGGGCCGTGGTCAGCTTCACACCGGAGACGGTGCAGGAGTTCACGGTGCAAACCTCAGCGTACTCGGCAGAGTATGGGAACACCTCCGGCGGCGTGATCAACGCCACGACCAAATCCGGAACAAATGATTTCACTGGGGTCGCGCTTTGGTATCATCGTAATCCGAAGTTCAACGCCACGCCATTTTCTATCGGCACCGCTCCACGACCGCATAATAACCTTCGCTATAACCAGGTCTCAGTCACAATCGGCGGACCCATCTTCTTGCCAAAGCCCGGAGAGGGTGGAAAGGCTTACTATAACGGTAAGAACAAATCTTTCTTCTTCTTCGCCTACGAGCCGCGTTGGCGGCAAGACTTCATCACCTCGACCGCCCTGCTTCCCGATGCGGCGCAAGTCTCCGGCAACTTCAATAACCTGGTAAGAACGCAAACCGGGCTGGTGCCGGCCAGCGTCGCCGCTCAGTTCGGCTTGACGTCGGTTGGTAACGCGAACATCTACCAGCAATTCGTGCTATTCAACGGCAAGCTGGTTCCGATTGCGCTGGCTACCGGCAATCAGTATTGCCAGTTCAACGATCCGCGAAGGATCCTGGTTAATCAGGTATTTCAAGGTGTCACGCTGCAGACGCCACAATGCAATTCGACCATCAATGCGACTGCCAATCCGGCGCTAAATATTATTCCGCCGGAGTTCATCGATCCGATCGCGAAACAAATACTCGCGTTCATGCCGGCTGCGGGAAGTTATTTCCTCGATGCCGGCAACGTCCGAAACTATTTTCAGCAACGTTCAGTAGTGCAGAACGAAACGCGCTACACGCTGCGACTCGACCACAATTTCACGGACAAGTTTAAGACCAATTTTCGTTACACGGTCACGCCCGCCGTCGGTATCAGGAGCGCCGGGAATGACATTAATGGTAATACCGGCGTCTACAGTAACGCCAGGCAGTTCTTAGTCGCCTTTAATAACATCATCACGCCGAGTTTGGTCAATGATCTACGGCTCAATTATACCCGCGCGAACTTCAGCGAAGATTATTCCCCCGAGTTCGCGATCAAAACCGGGCGTAGCTTCGCCGGAGACATCGGGCTTCCCCATTTAACGAAAGGCGGCATTCCGCTGTTCCTGCTAACTCAGGATGGAAGTACGTATAGCGGCGCCGATATCGGCTCGGCTGCTTCCACCAACAACTTCAACATTGAACAGCGCTATAACATCAGCGACATCGTCTATTGGACGCGGGGGGACAAGACATGGAAGTTTGGCGTCGATCTAAACGATGCGCGGTTGACAGCCACTCCTTTCTTCGCAGCCTCTGGTGGCAGATGGCAATTCCGGGTCGTTAATACCAGCAGTAATCGTTCGACGACGATCACCAATGGCGGCAACGAAATTGCGAGCTTACTAATGGGCGTGCCGAACTCGGTAGATGTTCGGCCGCTGATCTTCGATTACGATTATCGCTGGAAGAGTGTGGCCGCTTTTGCGCAGAACGATTGGAAAGTGCGACCGAACGTTTCGCTCAATCTCGGACTGCGCTATTCACTCCAGTTGCCGCGCGCCGAGGCGCACAACAATCAAGGCGCCTTCCGAACCGATCTCGCGCAGTCGTTTCCGCTGACCGACGCGCAGCGCCGCGCGCTGGCTACCAACCTGGGAGTTGTGGCGACTGCTCCAATTCCGGATTACGTGCCCGCGGCCATCAGTATTCCGCCATTCGCTTTTGCGGGACGTGGCGGACGTTCAAAATATCTGGTGCCTATTGATTACCTGGGATTTGAGCCGCGCTTCGGGTTTGCGTGGAGTCCAAAGATGAAACTCTTCGGCTTGGATCTGGAGAAGAGGTCGGTAGTCGTGCGGGGTGGCTATGGCATTTCGCACGGCACGCTTACTGGCAACAACCGATCACCAAATCCCGACTTCGGAGGTTTTGTCAACATTGCCACATTAGCCGGAGGTTCGGCCGTTGGCGGTACCCTGGATTCGACGCAACCAATTCGTTTGACGGGCAATACACCGTTACAGGGAACTACGGGCACGCTCGATTCTATTTTGGGCACTGATTCCAACGGCTTGGTCTTTCTTAAGAGCCTGGGCATTCCGGGTTTTGCGGTCGACCCAACATCCAAGAGTGGAAAAGTTCCATACTCGCAGAACTGGAATTTGACCGTGCAATTTGAGCCCTTTAGGAACACAGTCGTTGAAGTCGCGTACGTCGGCAACAAATCGAACCATCTGTTTCTACCTTTCATTAACGTCAACCCGCGCAATGTAGCTCAGGTGGACACGCTTGAGTCACAAGGCATCGACACCACTGGGAATATTGCCGATCCTTTGGGACGTACGAACCTTCAGGGTGCGGTGATTTCGGTAACTCGTGCCAGTGTGTTCACACCGTTCCTGGGTTTCGATCCACTCAACAGCTATTTCGATCCATCCGGCGACAGCATTCGGCACGCGGGTTATGTCGATGTACGGCGTAGGGTTAGTCGGGGATTGACTTTCACTGCTAACTACACTTACGGCAAGAGCATCGATACTGCGTCAGACGCCAGCCCGGATACACGGACCCTGTCCATTGGGCAGGCCCGTCAGCAGGTATCTCTCGGCGGATCGCTGAAACAGGACCGCGCGATCTCAACTTTTGACATCAAGAACAACTTCTCGGCGACAGGCATCTGGGATGTTCCAATTGGACGCAGGCGACAGTTTCTCAGTAATGCGCCAGGAGTGGTGAACCAGATACTTGGAGGTTGGACCATGTCGGGTGTGCTGCGACTGCCCGGAGGTCTTCCATTCTTGCCGTTTATTACCGATCCAAACCATCTTGGGGGCGTGCTTTTCAACCGCGTGGTGAGACCCGACATCGTACCCGGAGTGCCGTTGCGTAATCCTTTGTGGAAGCGCAATTGCCCGGTTGGAAGTTCGGCGCCTCCTTCGGGGTGCGAACCCTACATCAATCCGGCAGCCTTCATGCGGCCAGTGAAGGGAACGTTAGGCAACGCCCCGCGCACCCTGGACATTCGCTCGCCGCGGCAGGAGTTCTTCGACTTTTCACTCTCGAAAGATTTTCCTTGGCCGATCTTTGCCAAGGAGGGGAGGCGTCGCATTAACTTCAGGGTGGACCTAATCAATGCCTTCAACCATCCTAACTTCCGCTATTTCAACACCGGCAATACACCGAATGGCCTGGGGACTTTCCCGACTGAGTTGACGTCCGAAACTTTCAGTGGCGTCACGCAACCAATCACCATCGCGGAATACAACACTTGGGCGAACTCCTGGAACGCACTGCATCCCAACGACACGGTAACATTGCAACCAACTACTTCTGGAGCACCTATTGTTCCTGCGTTGCAGGCGATTCGTAACAATGTGAACGCCACTCGTCAGCCTGGCGCTAGCGGTACGGCGCAGACAGGCGGTCTGCCGCTGGATTTCTTTCACGTTCCACTTCCCCAGGGTTTTGCCACGCGAGACCCGCTCACGTTCGACATCAGGACGCTTCAAGAGTACAAGCTCTACCGCATTCGGCAGACTTACGATTCGAACTTTGGAACGCTGACCGGAAGCGGGCCGAATACGCTGCCACGTTATATTCAATTTGGGATCCGGCTCTTCTTCTAAGCGAAGTGACCGCCTGATTTGTAATGCGATATCAACAAGGGCGGTGGCTCTGGCGCCGCCCTTATTGCAAAGCGGCAAGCCAAGAGAGGCAACCGATAATGAAAACAATCACGCCCTCCGTTACAGAACCGCGAGCGATAGCGACCGGATCATTTTTCATTTGTCATCGGGAGTTGGCTACTAATCGTGGGCGCTGCAAATGGAAAAAGGTCCGGTCGCTATCGCTCGCGGTTCTGTGTCGAGCGGCGTTATTCGTCCTTTTGATTGCTGCAGCTACTGCAAGAGCACAACAGCAGGACATCCCACGCGAATGGGTCGACACGGACACGGGCCATCGCGTGATTCGCTTATCAGATGAGCCGGGCAGTGCCAGCCTCTACTTTCATCAGAATCCCTACACGCCGGAAGGCGAGAAGTTAATCATCACCACCCCCACAGGTCTTTCGGCGATAAATCTCAAGACCCGCGCGATCGAAAAGATCGTCGAGGGTCGTGTCAGTGTCATCATCGTCGGCAGAAAAACCGGCCAGGTTTATTACACAAAATCGGTGAGAAATAACAACTCCTTGATCGTCACCGTCTACGCGACGGACCTCAATACCAAAGTCACTCGCGAGATTGTGAAGTTGCCACCCGGCACCTCCGTCTCTGCAGTTAACGCGGACGAAACGCTGCTCGCAGGAATTATCGATGACAAGAATGCCGCCGCCATTAAGGAAGGCAGGCCACCGGGACCACCTCCAGCGTCGCGCGGAGACGCGTATCCGGGCAAAGGCGAGATGATGGAGAACCGCCTGGCAGAACGAAGACCGCTACAACTCATCACCATCAGCACGAAGACCGGCGAAGTTAAGACGCTGTTGCGTGGTACTGATTGGTACAATCACATTCAGTTCTCGCCGACCGACCCGACACTCCTGATGTTTTGCCACGAAGGCCCCTGGCACAAGGTCGATCGCACCTGGACGATACGTACCGACGGCACAGCGTTAACGCAGATTCATCACCGCACGATGCTCATGGAGATCGAAGGCCACGAGTTCTTCGGCGGCGACGGCAAGATGATCTGGTACGACTTGCAGACGCCGCGCAGTCAGGATTTTTGGTTGGCGGGTTACAACGTTTCGTCCGGCGATAGAATTTGGTATCACCTCCAGCGCAGCGAATGGTCGGTGCACTACAACGTCTCGCGCGATGGGACGCTCTTCGCAGGTGACGGCGGTGGGCCAAACAGCGTGGCCGCGCCCGGGAATGGCCAGTGGATATATTTGTTCCGTCCCGAGCTAGTGCCCGATCGCACCGACGGACAATTGGCAAACTCGAAGGAGCTAATCAGGCCGGCGGTCTTTAAGGCGGAGAAACTCGTCAATTTATCCAAGCACAACTACAGCCTCGAACCGAACGTGACTTTCACGCCCGACTTGAAGTGGATCGTGTTTCGTTCGAACATGTTTGGGCCGACGCATGTCTTTGCCGTAGAAATAGAAAAAGCCAGGTAATAATGTCAGAACCGCGAGCGGTAGCGACCGGATCACAGCAATCAGATTCGATTGAGAGTGATACTTAGTTCGCAAACCAGATTGATCCGGTCGCTACCGCTCGCGGTTCTGACACGTGGACATTCTGCACGGAGAAACGACTATGTCGAATATTGGCCGGCGCGAGTTCATCGGAAGCGCCTTAGTTACCAGCGCCGCGTTGCTCGCGCCGCGATCGGCAATAGCTGCTGACGCCAACATTGAAGTGCTCATTAACGAACCGATCGGAACGATCGCTCCGGAAATTTACAGCCACTTCATCGAACATCTCGGTGGCGTTGTTTATGACGGTGTTTGGGTCGGCGAGAAATCAAAGATTCCCAACATCGGCGGCATCCGAAGCGCGTTGGTGGAACAGATGCGCAAGCTCAAGCCCGGCGCCTTGCGCTGGCCCGGCGGATGTTTCGCGGACAGCTACAATTGGCACGATGGCGTGGGCCCGCGCAGTGAACGCCCGCGGCGCACGAATTTTTGGATTCGCGATTCAACGCAAAACATCGACAGCCCGCAGGTTTACGATCCGAATCAATTCGGCACCAACGAGTTCATGCATTTCTGCAAACTCATCGGCGCGCAACCTTACTTTGCCGCCAACCTGCGCAGCCTGCCGCCCAAAGATTTTTATGAATGGGTCGAATACTGCAACGCTCCCGCGGATCTTTCGTCGCTTTCACATCTGCGCGCGGCCGCCGGCGATCGCGAATCATTCGGTGTCAGGTATTGGGGCGTCGGTAACGAGTCGTGGGGCTGCGGCGGGAATCTTACCGCCGAAGAATATGCTACAGAGTTTCGCAAGTTCATCGCCTGGGTGCCGCGTTATAGCGTGAAGTTGGCGTTCATTGGCTCGGGACCGAACGGTGGCGATCGCCGTTGGACGCGCGGATTTTTTACGAAGCTGGCCGAGAAAGGCGACAACTTCTTCAACAATCTTTACGGTTGGGCGCTTCACTATTATTGCGGCAGCACGGGCAAGCGAAATTCACTCGAATACACCACGGACGAATGGTACGAATTGTTGGGCAAAGCCGATCGCATGGAATCGCTCATCAACGATCACTGGGCCGTCATGGGCGAGATCGATACGCGCCGCCGCGTGAAACTTATTGTTGACGAGTGGGGCGCCTGGCACGAACGGGCTGCTGACATGCCGGAAACTTATCTTTGGGCGTATCCGGGAACGTTGCGCGATGCGCTGGTGGCCGGTTTGAATCTCGACACCTTCAACCGTCACGCCGACAAAGTGGTGATGGCGAATGTGGCCCAGCTAATCAATACGATTCATTCGCTCTTCCTGGCCCACGAGGATAAGTTTATCGTGACACCCAACTTTCATGTCTTCGAAATGTACTCAGCTCATCAAGGCGGAACGTCGGTACGCACCGTCTTCTCGGCGCCTCGTGTCAGTTACATAGTAAGCTCAAACCCAAATCCAAACCCGAACCCAAATCCAACGCCAAGCACTCTGTGGGGATTGCAGGGATCTGCTTCGCTGCATGAAAAAGAGTTAGTGCTAACGGTCGTCAATCCTCATCACAACCAATCGCGGGAAACTGAGATAGCCATTCGCGGCGGGTCTATTCGGTCATGCCGCAGTCGAGTGCTTTCTGCTACCGATATTCACGCGCATAACAGCTTTGCGAATCCGCGCGGCCTGGAACCGAAGGACGCTGCGGTGAATGCCAGTGGTCCAACTTTGGTCTACCAATTTCTGCCGGCCTCGGTGACGCGGCTGCAGATGAGTTTGGTTTGAACAGGATGGTAACCAGAAGTGCTTTGCACAAAAAAGAAGGTTGAGGTTCTTATTCCCGGCTTCAGCCGGGTGATCGGGAATCAAGAGAATACGAAACCGTTTTAAACGGTTTCCAGTCTTAGCTCGGCGCAGCTCACCTGGCTAAAGCCAGGTGTGAATGAGACTGGCGGAAGAATTCGATAGCCTGCAGTGCTGCGAATGACTTTTTGTGCAAAGCCAACGAGAAGGTCCGAGTTAGTTCAAAATTTCCTCTCGCGCGCGTCCAGAAAGATCGTCCATTCCTTGACGTCGGCGGCGACCAAAATATCCTTTTGCGCCCAGGGGTCGTTCTGAAAAATCGCTCGCGCCGCTTCCACGCTTTCGACATCCAGGATCACCATCGACCCGCTGCCGTCTGCGAAAGGCCCTGCGAGGATAACCACGCCGTCGTCGAACAGCGCATCCACAAAGCGCGCGTGCTCGTCCCAGTAAGCTTGCTCTCGAACCGGCTGGTCCGGGTTCCAACGCGATCCGCGACGCTGGAACACAGCAATCGCTTTTTTCATTTATGCCTCCTGTTCCGTGCCTCACCACTTGTTCGCGCCCTCTGCACGTCCGGGCACTTTACCCTCCCCGGGATATCCGCTGCTTAAAGCAATGGCAACGATCCGGTCGATGAAGTGCGTCTTCGCGCGGGCGTAGGCCTCACGAGATTCGCGATCGCTCGGCGCGAGTTGCGTGGCCAAGTCTCGTTTGAGCTGCTCGTATTCACGAGCCACTTCGCCATGTTCGCGAAGATAATCGCGAAAGGCTAACGTCCGCCGTTCTTCCGCACCCCCATTTTGGACCACGTGAAGATGATGCGTGTGTGGCCACTGAGATGGCCGATGGAAGAATGGACAGAATGAGTCGTCAGGGCCGGTGACGTGAAGGTATCCGATGGCGCGCAAAGGCGCGCCGTATGCCACAATCGGTTGAAGTAAAGCCACTGATATCTGGATGTCGATAATAGGTTTTGCGGCGAGGCCCGGAATCGACGTTGAGCCGTTATGGTCGATGCGCAGGGCCAGAGGGCCGAGTGCCTCGCGGAGACGGATCGCCTCCGCTTCAAATGCGGAAGGCCATCGGGGATCATAGGGGACGATCTTGAGTTCGCTGTTCACAGTTGGCATTTCGTTCAATGTCAATACACGGACCACATGCGAACTGAAGCGGCATAATCAAACGCTTGTCCAGTGCTTATTTCGCAACGGAATTTTGCATCTTCATGTAATAACCGTGCCGCGCCCTCACAATTAGCTTGCGCTCCTTGCCGTGTGCGTCACGCGCTTTAACTTTGACTTCCAACTTATGTTCGCGTCCATCGTCCTGCTCGCTCTCCTTGAGAGTGAACCCGAGATTGTAACGCGCGGCCAGATCGCCGATCAGCTTTTCGAGGGCGGCGCCGTAGTCCTCCGCTTGCTTAACGGACTGGGCCTCGCCGCCGGTCTGTTCAGCGATGTGCGCCGGCGCGTAATTGTCAATTCCCGCCAGCCGCCCAATCGCATCAAAGATCGGGCGCGGCGGCAACGGCATTGCGGGGACGTTCCGCATCTTCATAGTTGCGTTTCCTGGGTTGCGAATCAGCGGACTGTAGAACGCGTTGGCGCGGACAAGTCTAGTTGCAATCTTATCGCGCTCAGAGAAACGAATTGGTTCCAGGACCGTAGCCAGAGTTACGATCACAATTTGGGAGTCAGGTCTTTTCATCGTGGCTTGCTCAACCACGGTGAGCACATTCTCTAACTCATCGCGGTACCACTTAGCCTGTGGCTTGGGGAGGCTGCCGATCGTTGTCAAAGCCTCTGCCATCTTCGCCGGGTCACGGGTGAAATCGGTGAGCATTCTTAGCGGCGTAGTTGCGCCTCCAATGTTAACCATGATGGCGACTTCATCTTCCGGCGCCAATTTCTTCAAGGCTGAGGCCAACGACTCCAGCACTTTGCTCCGGCGCAAAGATTCATCGGTGTTAGGCGCCACCAATTCGTCGATAACCAGCACCAGCGCGAGGGGACGGCGGCGGCCTTCCGCAGCGCGTGAAAAGTATGAGAGGGGGCGCACTTTCCCATCCGCCAGCACCTGGAAGCTCTCCCGCGTGAGATCAGCGATGGGGGCGCCAGTCTTCTTGTCCTGAACGAGAGTATCGACGAAGACCACGCGAGTTCTGACTCTTACGATGTCGTCATCATTGCGATTTTGTCCTGGTGAGTAACCTGATCGATAGAGCGGCATCAGGACGAACGACAGAGCGAGAAAGAACTTTATTCTCATAACAGTGCGCACCTCGAAAGATTCGCGAGGGCCATTCGACGAACCTTCGATTCAATCAATCAAGTTGCGAAACGCGCGCCCGGCGCTCGCGTCCCACGATTTTTTCGGCGCGAGTTGGTTAGCTTGTTCAATGTTTCGTAGCCGGCCTCAAAGATAGGATCGTCAAAGCGGCTCAATCTTCTGTCCATTGGATTCACGAGAACGGGCGGCACAAAGCTCTCTCTCGTTGTCCCGTTGATATGATTTAGTCTCTCTCCGGCATATGCGACTCCGATTTTCGTCTGCGGGAGCTGCATATCGAAGATACCGCCATTTAGTCCGGCCATTTGTGTTCCGACGATTGTCGCCCTTCTCATTCCATCCAGGCCAATCGCGATCCCCTCACCCATACTGCCTGTCCAGCGATTGACAATAACTACGACTGGCGCTTTATACGTCCAATTTCCTCCAGGTGAAACCTCCTTGATATATTTCGCTTGGTGCAAAGGCACAACTTGTTGGTAGCCCATCCGACGGTCAATCAAACGCCCCATAATCGGCTCTGCCACATCGGTATTCCCACCTCTCGGTATATCACGTAAATCCAGAATAAGGGCGCGACTCGCCCTCAAGCCGGCCAGAGCAGAATCGAACTGCGAAACGATTTCCGTCGAAATAAGATCGTTGATTTTGATATAGCCAATCTGGCGCGGCAACATCTTCCATTTGACTCTTGGTGTGTAAGTGTAGTTGTCCACAGTAACCTGTGTCGGCAAATCCAGTTGATAAATCGCCACTACTCCCTTCCGGTTTTTCGCCGCGATGATTCTCGGTTGGTCATGCGTTCCTGCCAGGACAGCTCTCAATGCCCAGTTTCTCGCGTCCACATTGATCGACCTTAGCGATTTAGGGAGGCGACGAGCGACCGCTTCTTCAACGGGCAATCCATTGACGGATACGATCTCCATGCCGATCTTGAGGCCAGCCTGCTCGGCACTGAACCCGTGCCTGAGCTGTGTGATTACGGCCCGGTCTTGGCGCCATTCTGCCCATAGATCAAGACCGGTCGGAACTAAACGGGGAGAGGTTTTGAGGTTAGTGTTAAGGCTTGTATGATTATCGTAAAGTTCATCCAAAACTCTTTCAAGTAGACTAACGAAATCGCTTCTGCTCTTAACGTTAGTTAGCATTGGGCGATAGAGTTCTCGTACTTTGTTCCAATCCGTCTCTTTCTTATCGAAGTAGGCATAATTATCGCGCAGACCTGACCACATATGATCGAAGTCTGCAGTGAATTGCTCAGACGAAAAGGATTGTTGGGCACTGATGCTAATACAGAAGAGACCGGTTATGAATACAATGGCTAAGAGTCTCTGAGTAGGAATATTCACTACGGCCCGTCCTTTAATTGAGGATCTAATTACGACAGACTCATAAAGCGCTAAGCTGAATTCACAGTCAGTACTACCTGCGGTAGCGGGTAGGTGTTATGAAACACGCTTCAGCGACTCCCCTCCAAACGGGTTGTTATGCGCGGGTCTGTTCTTGGGCGACAAAAAGTTTGTTTAGCGCATCCGCCAAGCTGCGGTCATAGCTGATGATGAGCATTGTTCGATATTTTGTGAAGTAAACCGGCAGGCGTCCTTCAAATCCGTTTGCCCGATCCGTGTTGGGCCACCTAACGGTGTACTTGTGATAGTTAGGAGTTGAGTCATCAGTTTCTTTGAGTTGGATCTTTTCGACCTCGGCGCTCGTTTCATAAAATAGAACCTCGAGGACACCTTTATCGGTTTTTATCCAAGCCGCTTTAGTGGTACCCGCCATACCGCCGTTGTAAATTGAAAGGCCAACTCGTTCAATGGACCAACCCGAGTCGCTCAGGGTTTGAACGAAACCCTTCGCAAAGCTGAGCGTCGGAGGCACAAGATGCGACACATCTTGTCCCTGCAGAGAGGGAGCGGCATGACAGATATCAGCTTGCAAAACAGGAAGCACGAAGAGGAGGAGACTCAATACTCCATAACGTGAAATTGATCTCATAGCATCAGCCTCCGAGGTATTAGTCTAAACCTTCTGAAAAAAAGCACGTAACGGCTGAGTTGACTGGGCGGCGCGATTCCCTTCAACCTTCGCCGTACCGAGCAAATTGCGAAACACGCTCCCGCCGCTCCGGTCCTACGATTTGGATGGCGTCCCGAATCAAAGCAACGATTTGGCGCGCGGTTCAAGACGGTTCGTATTTCTGGCGAATCCTTTCGGAAACGAACCGTGACCGCGAGGAGGCATTCATGGGAAGCCCAAGCACATTACACCAAGCCAAGACTTCTTCAACATCGACGCCAATCTTTTCGACCCGCACATCGGCGGGGATACCGTCGCGAATCAGATGTTCCGCCGTTTTCAGCCAAGCTTCATATGTTTCCTCCAAGTCGTCGACATCTTCGGAAACTTCGCGAAGCCGTTCCCATTGTTCTGGGCGGTACCAAGCAATGCCAGTTACTATTTGCGATTCGTCAGAGGTCTTTTTCATAATCAGTTGAAAGCGCCGAACGTCTGAGTTCAGGTGGCCGCGCGAGTCGCGACAACTTGAGAGAATAAAGACTTGATGAAGGATACGCAATCGCGGCTCACCTGCAGCGAATTGTCAGGCCGCATCATAGGACGCAGATCCAGGGCGAGGTGTCCGCAACCGACCTAATGGACGGCGGTCGGTTATCAAAAGCTACCTGCGGATTTAATCAATGCGTTTTAGTGGTATGTCCTTACCGGCGATGTGAAGAACCATTATGGTTGCGCGACCCTGGTTGTCGACCTGGAAGCTCAACTCATCGTCATTAAGTTTAGAAAAGAACTTGCTCTCGCTCTCGGCAAAGAGCTCCTGTTTTGGTTCGTCGTTTTCCTGGATGGTGAGGTGATCGCCGTCTCGTTTGATCGTTAAGATCAGGTTCGGCGGCTCTCCGTAACGGCCTGCATATCTGTCCAGCAGTTTGGAATCGACGACGACTTCCTTTCGCTCCTTCAAAAGCTTGCGCGGAGGTAGTTGGCTGTAAGGTGTATAACCTTCCCAATCGATCGGAGTGAATGTATTCCCGATCAGGGTCTCGAGTAGTTCTTTGAAGATACCTTCTCCGTTCGAGCTGTTCGTCATGATCACAATCGCGATCTTCGACTTGTCGAAGCAAACTGCGTAGTTCCGCCAGCCTTCGTCATGACCTTCCTTGAAAAAAGCTTTTCCATAGGGCGTCCAATAGAGACCCCACCCAAGTCCATAACTGAGGTGGATCGATTTGTTTGCATCGTTGGTATCGGTAGCGAGTGTGGGAAACTGATGCTTCGAATAGATCTGAATCTGCGGACTGAGCATTAGCTCTCTGGTTTCATTCCGCAGGAGTTCGCCTTGCGTCACCGCCAGCATGAATCGCGCAAAATCACGTGGAGTCGTCTGCAGCGAACCAGCAGCGTCAGCATTCTTTCGTCGTTCAGGACCTAGGGAGCGTCCATATTCGTCATAGCCATTGGCGTAATCAC
>Ga0193747_1000222_pt1 | contig 23256 bp, 18 predicted proteins | sample L1m2metaG_FD_143048 | JGI IMG/M metagenome (GOLD analysis project Ga0193747, IMG submission 143048) | Soil microbial communities from a riparian zone of the East river system, Colorado, United States - L1m2 | ecosystem: Environmental > Terrestrial > Soil > Riparian zone | place: USA: East River...
TGCTGGGCTTCAAACATCATCAAAGCTTGATCTCGATAATAAACATTAGGCATCCGGATCTTAAGGAGACGCGATCGAGGATCCGAAAACGCAGACGGCACATTTTCTCGCAGTCTAGAAAGACTCGCAGGATCCCGCCAAAGCCAAGTCCCGTGCGCCGCACCTCTCGGATCACGATTCTACACGTCGAGGACAATGAGCCGGTAGCGAATCTGGTTGCTGATATGTTCGCGGAGAAAGGTTGGCGCATCGAGTTGTGCCCCGAAGGAGAAACTGCACTCATACAACTCACGGGCGACGAGCAATATGATCTCCTTATCATCGATAACGATCTTCCCGAGTTGAGTGGATTGGAATTGGTCCAACGCGTCCGCAAGATGAGCCATCGCCGCCGTACGCCGATCATCATGCTCGCCGCCAGCGACTGCGAAACTGAAGCGTGGGGCGTCGGCGTTGACGAGTTCCTCAAGAAGCCAGAACAGATCGGCGAGTTGCCGGCGACAATTGCCAGGCTATTGAAGGATAGATCAAAGCATGTGTAGTCAAGAATTAAGTAATCAAATCAAGCTCGGGCACACTCACTCTTTTACTCATCGATCAGACAGGGCACGTGTTGAGAGTTTGGGTAGGAAAGCTTGATGAAAACCGCGAGAGAGATGTAATGCAGGAATCATTTGAACGGCAGTAGTTATAATGGAACCTCATCGCAGGACGACAGAAACGTCGGTGATTCACTTCCGCCGAAGAAAACCCCGAGCACGGACAATTTCGGGGACGGTAGCGAGCGAGTACGGATCGCCAGCGCTGATAAGCGCGGTTATGTGGGCGCCGCGCGGTCACATCATGCGCGCACTGCTCGCTCGCTACCGACTGGGGCAATTATCAGCTCGTCTCCAATAGAGCTTTTGAGTTCTCTCAATTCTGCTCGTGGTCTATCAAACCATTCAGCTTTTGATCTCCTCCATTATCCGGCACTTCACACTGATATTCAGACCGGTCATATTTCAGTGTCGCATCGCACAGTTGTCCGCGATGAAGGCAGTGTCTTCAATCGGCGATGATTTTAAGACCACACGTTGATCTAGTCATGCCGACGCAGCAGTCGGGCAGCTCGGCTCGATTTCAGATCGGGTTGGTCGAGAAACAGGAGGCAGGCGACGTTTTCGTCCCACTCTTTGCTTCGTCTACTTTACTCTCTCATATAGGCCGTAGAAAACTGCCAAGGCAAGCAAGCCGATGAATCCGAAACGAATCCAATTGATTGAAGGCGAACGCCAAGCAATACCCAATCTCTCGTACACAGGTTGAAGCGTCGCTTGCAACGCGCGGGGCAACGGATTAAAGATGCTGCCCCTTAAGAATGAGTGATTGAATGTGAGAACACGTGCTCTCCACTCGGAGTCAAAGCAAATAAGAGCTCTGATTCTGGTGCGAGAAGTTCTCCAGGACGGATATTCAGGCAAAGGCTGGGGAAAGTATCCTTGGACATTGGAGCGAAAGACTTCATAATTCTTTCGTCCGGATGGCACAACTATCAACAGTTGTTCGGGTTGCAGCTCCTGCGTCGCACGCTCAATTTCAGAGCATAACCCTTCGCCGCTCTTTCCGGCACGCACTATGACCAAAACGCGCGCGCGACATTAGCTTAATCAAGGCCTTCTCCCTATCGCCCTCAACATAATTCCGGGGCGCGCCCAAGGTAGGAAACTTCTCGTGTGGTTTACCGAAGGCGACTAACGGACCAACATCCGCGAAGACCGAGGCCAGCTTTTCTTCTTGCGTCTCTATGTGCAGCCACCGGGGCGTGCCTTCCTTGGCATCCGCGGCGAAGGGCCGTAGGTACACGATCGGAGGACGCGGATCCATTTTCATCAGGATCGTCGGCCGCCGATGGCCCTCTTGATCGCGCATAATGTCGCTTAGACATATAAACGCAGTAAAGGCTGACGCCGGTCACGACGACTGGGTTGAGAGCGCTTTTGACAAAACCAGGAAGTAGGTTCCAATGTTCGAGGAGAATGCGCGTGCCACCAACGCCGATCATGATGACAAAACCCGCAACCAGCCAAAGCCACATCATCGTTGCATCGTTTAGACCGGCTTGAGGACGGCGGCTCCGGTTCTCTGTTGGTGTTCTCAACTTCATCCTCATTTCTCTTGCGTTAAGCGACCTCGATTACGGTGAGCGAAGTGCCAACATACATCTGACAACTATGCTCGGTCGCCGCTGGGTGGCCGCTTACAAGAGTTGGTCATAGTATTGAACTGAAAAGCCCGCGGAAATAGAGTAATAGTGCCTTGCCAGATCGCTCTTTCCCAGAAGATAGTAAGCAAAGCCGATAAAGAAGCAGTCTGCTTTCGATTGAGGTGGTGGAAACACTTCAAAATCCACAACTCGCTCGCACGCGTCCCGAAATTCAGCGCTTCTATATCCTTTGACCAGTCGAATTATTTGGGCATATTCCACGAGGAGTTGACGGGAAAAGTCGGTTGGCTCCGTGAGGACGCAAAGGTGGTCTTCATATATCCTTGACGCTGAGCATAAGTCGCCTGCCTTCAGATAAGCATCAGCCAGATGATGAAACACATTAGGCGATCTTGTTTTGGCACCAACTACTGACAGAATTTCAAATGCCTTCTCGAATTCGCCATGTTCCTGTAGAGCCAGTGCGTAATAGATGGCGGAGGGTTCATCGAGAGTTTGCGAATCAAGTCCACTAAACGCCCTGATTGCTTCGCGAAAGTTACCTCTTTGATAATGTAGGGCTCCCTTAAGAGTGACCAATCTTATTCGCTCTTCTGGGCGCAGTTTCGTCAAATCGAAACCATCTAACACTGATTCGTCCAGCGCAAGGCCGCCAGCGCTGAGAATTGCGACTTGATGGTTAAACCTCAGGTACTCATCCGCACCGTGTTGCTCGACGGCCTTTTGAAAGGCGCGCAGCGATTCGTCGAAACGCTCCAAAGCGGCATAAGTGTGTCCCAATCCGGCGTAACCAAGACCCAACAATGGATTGCTCGTGATGCTATGATTAGCCGTCGCCTCCAGAAAAGTTTTTTCCGCGTTCTTAAAATCCTTAAGTTGCAGGTCACACACGCCCTTGATAACCAGTGGATAGTGAAATTTACCGTCGGGCACCATTTCCCGAACCAGACCAAGAAACAGTTCGGTCTTTTCCTTAGCCCCTTCCCAATTGTCGGCAAGCATTTTATTGGCGCAGCTATTCATAATGCGCAAGAGTTGAACGAAATCGGCGTTGGCTAATTTTTGGCCGTGAATCTCTTCGAGAAATAGCTTGGTGAAGAAAACCCGAGCGTCCTTGAGTGAAGAAGGTGCATACGAAACCGACAACCACTCGCAAATTCGTCGAGTCGCGTCTTCCAACTGTACTTCACTTTCATCCTCGAGCTTGATTCTGAGAATCGGCTCGAGCTCGGGGTATAAGCACAACCACTCTGAGTGCGGATTGTCGAGCAGCACGGGCAGGATCCGACTGTTCGCGAGCTTACAGGAATTGATGGCGTGGCGAACCTCACGGTGGGGGGCGTCACTCAACTGTTGGTCGATGCTGCTTGGGCTGATGATTGCGATAAAATATTCGCACAAATCGATCTTCTCTTTGAGAGACGCGCGCAAATCGCGTCCCAGAATCAGTTCCTGACCTTGATCGGAGTAATCCCAAACGGAGATCTCTTGAATTTCCAGAGCGGCGAAGAGCCTTCTTATCTTCACCTGATCTCTGGAGGAGAAGCTAATGAACAGTTTTGGCGCTTCCGACATAAGTCAGCCTAACGCGGTGTTACTCATTTACTGAGGCACAAACTTTGTCGGTGTTGTCACAAAAGGTTGCGGCGCGGGCGCCCTCTCTATCTGGCTCATGAACACCCGCCATTGAGCCGGATTGCGCTGTTTGCAATAGCGAAAGAATGCTGCGTAACGGAGGATAATGACTCCCGCGTCCCAAACCGTGGGATTAATGGCTCGAAGTGCAGGCGTCTGACTTGAGATCTTTTCACTAAGAGCTGGAATCTCCCAGGCCTTTAGAAGCCGCACCAGCGTTCTCAGAACAACGAGTTGGGCAAGCAGCGATTGCGCCGATTCACTGGTCAACACGGCCCGTCGCCCCGCGCGATCCTCAATCGACAAGAGCTTCCGGAGTTCTGGCTTTTTGATAATCTCGATATCCCCGACAGATTGATCATAGTTTTCGGCTTCGGTAATCACCTGGTTACTAAGCCAAACTAATTGCTCTCTTTGATTAAGTCTTTCAAGTTGTGCCTGCACTTCCATCCCAACTTCAAGGATGGTCTCGCGCCGTTTGGCCTCAGAAGGCATTATGGTCCGGCGCACAAAGGTATAAGAGGGTTCACCTTGAATAATCAGGGTAGACCCTTCGATATGGAAGACAGCCTGACGTCTGCGGTCACTAATCAAGTACGAGTCAAAAGCGTCGTCCAGGTTCGGATTCAACCTCAAGAAATTGTCTTGAGCCCTCTGATTCTGTCGAATGTTAGGCGCTGACTCGCCGGCTCCTAAGACGTAGACTCCGCCGTTTTTCACCAAGTCCCACGAATAAGGATTAATGATTAGATTATCCAATTGAAACAATCGCAATCCCATCAGGGTGTCCTTGAAACTCCCGTGATAGTTAGGAACGTAACCACCACGGGCAAGAAGTTCCCGTTGTTGCTGCTTGTCTTCGAGGTCACCAAAAAGTGTGAAGCATGAGTAGAACTCACTATCGGCGAATTTCGCGATGGGAATTAGTTGCCAGTCATAAATTGGTGCAAGAACAGGTTGATTATTGATGGCAACTGATAGCCGTTCGCCGTCTCGGTAACCAGGTACGTAGTTAAGCGCCACGCTTGTCACCCTAAGGTTATCGGCTGGCTTGGCGACACTATCAAAAGAAACACCCCCAACTCTCATGATCAAGCCCCAATTTACAGCGCCGATACTGACGCGTTTGCGGTATTTAAGAGTTGGCGCTGGAACCGTGCTTAGACCCTGAGGGCCCAAGGCTAGTTGCGCTGGTACGCTGGCAGAGACAAAAACCGCGCAAAGCAGAGTGGCGAGTGTGCGTTTGATGATATTCATTTTTGCCCTCCTTAGGTGAACGCAAAGTAGATTAGGTTCGGACGTTACGTGCGAGGCTAGCGTGTGGTTGCGAAACAACAGTGCGCCGCCGTACCTCTTCCGGCCCGGCCGCGTTCGCGATCGCCTCGACACTCCGGTTCCTACACCCCTAATGCGTGCACATGAGATTTCGTTACAGCGAGTGACAAGACCTCCGAGAGAGAGCCGTCACAAGAAGCCGCCTGCCGCGGCAAGACGACTTCGCGGAGTATGAGGCTTAAGCTAGGTGCTAACCGTGTTCATCTAGGCAGGGACCGAGAGGATCGTCATCGAAACACGCCCGGCGGCCAAACGACTCTTACCTGGCGGTTGTTATCGCGGGCGTACTTGACGACATCTGCTGTGCCGCCTTTGCCCGCGAGTTTGCCGTCCCAAACTGCTATCAAAAGCTCTGAGTTATCGACCACTTGGTATCCGGCATTAAGAAATGCCTCTTCAGATGGACGAGGATAGGGCAACGTGTCTACTCTATTAGCGCGCGCAAACAATGACCTAAATTGCTTGAGAGAATCCGGCTCGACGAACGTGAGCTCGTAACCAAGGCAAGGAATTATCGCGTGCAGCGATCCGCCGTGCTCCAAAATCAGAGTCGCGAATAGTTGATCCGCGCCGACTGCGAGTGACGACACACCCACGACATTGGCTTTTTGCTCATTAATGAGGCGGATAAGAATTGGTCTTACATACGCAACCACGACGGGTGAGATGTCCTGATGTCCGGAAATGCCTAGTCTCATAAGAAGTTACTTCAGTACTCTAGAATAACGATTAATGTCGCGCTAAACTGACTTCGAAAGAGGCCAAATAATTATGGCGAGTCTCACACCACAGCAACTACATGATCGGCTGAAGTTCGATTATCAAGTGGCTATGGCGATGCGGTCTCCTATAATGTCAGTAAGTGCGTTCCGGAGTATTTGGTCAATCAAAGAAACCAAATTATCTCTGAGAAAGAAAGCTATCTCGCAACCCACTACCGAATAAATTATTTCATCAAGACGCTAATTGGACCCGGGCAATACTCGGATAAAACAACCGTGAAGATCGATCTGCTCGCCAACGATAACTAACTACCCGTACTCCGCTCCCTGTTGCTGGGTTATCTCGAGCGCGACGCCGTGGTCTCCGCATTTTAGAGAGGGTTTTCCAATTTGCATCAGCAACGAACTTTGGGAAGACGCCGAGGGAAAGATGCCATTGGGGGGCTTGCTTGTTCATATTGCCAAACTACTGAACCTGGATGAAATCCCTCGGTCCTATTTTTATGGCGGATACAATCCTGAAGCTGCTGAATATTGGCGGAACAGGCTCCTCTCGCAACCCATAACTCCTGAATTGATCTATCCAGTCTTACCCGCCAGAATTGGGTTCGCAAGTAACGGAGCAATTGAGAATAGTATTCTTGCTGTTCCTGAGGAGATAGGAAAAAAGCGCCCTTTGCGTGTTTTTCTGTGCCACTCCTCTAATGACAAAAAGGTCGTTCGACGGTTGTATGATCGATTATGCGGAAACGGCCTTGACGCTTGGCTCGACGAGGAAAAGCTTCTTCCCGGGCAGAAATGGGAAGTCGAAATTCCTAAGGCAGTCAGGAATAGCGATGTAGTAATAGTGTGTCTTTCCAGAAATGCTATTAACAAAAGTGGATATGTCCAGAAAGAAATCGCGGTTGCTTTGGATGTCGCCGCTGAAAAGCCAGAAGACACGATATTTGTGATTCCTTTTAAGCTAGAGCCTTGTGAGATACCTAATAGACTCCGGCACTTGCACTGTGCCCCCTTCGACGAGGAAGAGAGTTACGACCGATTAATGCTTTCGCTGAGAACCTGCACCAATAAATTAACGGATTCCATGATTCATTAAATGCACTTGTGAAGCGGTCATAAACTGTCAATAAAAGCCGCTATACCATCCCATGTCCACGGAATAATTTGTTCACCAATCAGTTCGGACGGATATGTTCGATCATCGCTATAGACCCAGAGGCCGATCAGCTTCTTCTTTTCCTCTTTGGCGCAACTGATCTCCCATTTTTCGCCGGCTGAATCGACCGAATTCTTGCTAACAAGTGCGATCACTCCATCAGATCGCTTGATGCGCGTCCGCACCCGGTCTTTCCAATCGCTCTCATAACGTTCCTTAACGGATAAATCCACATATTCAAACGGAGATTTCGTATTCAGTGACTGGCCCTTTAGGAAATCTCGTTGCCGTTCATCTTCAATTGCGAACGCGACGAATATTACTTTTTTACCTGCCATAAAATGCTCCTCTGGTTAGTTGGTATTAACGCTCTACTGGGCGGGACGAAATGCTGCACCCTTTATCCACTCCGAAAGCAAAACATAATTAGAGGCTGACTCGCGCACGAAGAGCCTATTGCTAGTCAGCGTCAGATAAGGATAGATACCTAAATACTCTTGACCTTGGAAAGACTCCGATGCTTGTTCCTGATCAGTAACAGGAATGATGGCAACCCTGCTGTGCAACCCGTCGCTAAAACCCACTTCCCATGGCATCCATTTCGAGCCGGAAGAGTTCTTGGAGTCAGCGTAAAGCAGACTGTGGCTTCTCTTCATGATATTCCTTAACTGGGCCGCCGTTTCTTTCGTGACATTCACCCTCTGAAGCTCAGGACTCTCGATCCAGTCAACGTAGACGCGGAGCCCGTGTGACTCGATTAACGCCCTGAGAGCTAGGACTTCTTTTGCATCAAGATATCGGTGCGAGAGAAAGACATCGAACGCTTCGACAGACTTCACGCTTCTCGATCTTGCTTCTGTCAATTCGCGTCTCGCCTGGTCAAATGATTTGTAAGCAACCGAAGGTGAGCGATTGAGTATTGTTTTGCTTATCAGTGGCATGAGTTTGTTCTCCGTCGAGGGTAATCCCTGAGGCATTAAACTATTCGTCACGGCATTACGGATTCTCGTTCAGTTCAGATTCTGCTGAAGGTTACAAGTCGCCAATACTCGCGCCCTCGCAGAGTGAGTTCAACAGTGTGACTGCGCCTTGCAACCCAGAAGAATTGCTCATTGGGCACGGACGCCTTCAGTAAGCCGGCATCTCGGTAACTCTTGAAGATTTGGGCAATCCGAACTTTTTCTTCGTTCACTGGCTCATGCAAATTCCCGAATTCGTCTTCTGGCTCGAACTCCGGATCGAGTTTGTATTTATAATCCTCCGTGGAAAAAAGTTTGACAATCTCGTATAGCTGCAAACGATCAATGAGAGGAGCACATTGCCGAATTACAGTGAGCGCCGTTGCATGGGACTTGTACACAGGACGTTGAGACCACTCACCGAAACGACGCTCTACATACGCGTAAATCGAAGATGCTGTAACCCAGCCCATATGATCCGCGGCGCCGCCATCCAAAGCATCAAGCAAGGCGGTGGTGAACAGTCCATGCCCACCTGCCTCCATGGCCGACTGACTGTTTCGAGACGCTGCTAAAACAGTCATGTTCTCTCTCAAGACAGCGATCGGGCTCGATTGCCCCGGTTTGTTCAGTAGCGGCGCGTCTCCGGCATCGCCTGCATGACAGCAATCGAGTATGATCAGAATATCGCTGGCTCTTGAATTGTTCGCGAGCTGGATGATCTCTTGCATAGGAACACCCCAATCGCCAGCTTCGGCATCACAGGTCGCGAAATATCCACCCGTTTCGGTTAGAGCCCCATGGCCAGAGAAATAGAGAACCACCTCCCCAGCGTAGTCGAACAAGTCGCGGCAGGCCTCCCTCAACACGGGGCGTGTGATTCGCTCGCTAGATTGATCCGGCCCATAAATTAGAAGACGACAATCGTAGTTTGGACTACCGTCGGCATTTCGCTGCAGCAGGTTGCGAACCTCGATGGCGTCAGCCACGCATCCCGTTAGCTGGTGTACCTTGTCATAGCTGTCAATGCCGATAATTAACGCGCGCTTGGCCATGTTCGTGTCCTCAAGTTCTGTTTCATACTGTGAAAATAGCGCCGCGACCGTTCACAAGCGATTACCATTACGGTGCATGTTGTTAAGTTTCAGGTCACACTTGCTGTCGCAGCCGGAGTTTCCGCATCAGGCGGCGTTGTTTGTCTTGGATTTGAAGTCGATGCGTGAGTCGTACCTCCGCCGCCGCCATTTCCTGACGGCGGCGTGGGTACTACGAATCTTAGCTTCTTTAGCTCAGCTCGTTTCCACTCAGCGGTGATCAGTCGCGCGATCTCCAATTGAGCTTCGAGGATTTCGGGGCCAGCCAGGGTCTCGAGAGACTCCATTGTCCGCCGGCTCAGTTCGAGCTCCGCCGCAAGTTGCCGCGAGCGCATATTACTATTCAAGGAAAGGTCGGTATTTGTCTCATCATCAACCTCAAATCTCTTTTTCTGCTCCGTGGCGCGAACCTTGTGTTCCAAGCTTTCAAAGATCTCGTCGTACGGTCCACGGTCAGAAAGTAGTTTCACAAAGATTGGCGCAGTCTCAAGAAGGATGAAAAGCAGCACGATAAAATTACTCGCCCAGTTAATTATCGGATGTTTGTTCTTCAACTTGTCTAGCATCTCGAGCCGTTTCAGTAAGCCCGCGGGCTTTTCTACTTCCTCTTTTTCCCTCTTTATGCGAAGTTCTTTTTGGGTCTTACGCGCTTCGATTTCCTGATCGTTCTTCGCAATAACCGGCAAGTTGGAGCGCTTCAGATCTTCAAGTTCCGCACTGGCACGATCGAAGGCCCGCTGTTTTTCTTTGTGAATAGGACCGTCTCCAGGTCTCCGTGAGCCGCCCCAACCATCAAGTTCGGCAAATTTCTGCTGTTGAAGATCGTATTTCTGCTTTTCCTTTGCACTTATCTCATTATTCAAAGTCCGGCTCTTCTGTTCCAATGTTCCTATCTGAGCGAACTCCTCATCTGCTCGGGCCTGAATGTCAATTGCTTCATCAATCTTACTTTTCTCAAACTCTATTCCAATCTCGTGACTGAACAATCTCAGTTCGATGGGCTTGGTGATGACGATTGAGATAAATACCGCCAGGACGAGCCGGGGCAAGGCTCTAGATACTTCATTGAGCTTTTGGGCCAGGCGTTCCCTGCGGCTTAAGTCGCCGCTCGAATCAGCTTTTCTTAAGGAGGAGACAATATACCGATCAAGATTGAAAATGATCGTTCCCCAAAGCAGACCGAACAGAAGCGACAAGGGAACAGAATTGAATACCGTATATAGAGCGTATCCTCCGGAGAATGAAGCAAGAACCGCCGTAGAGAGAATCGTTGCGCCAATACCCAAATATTTATTCTGCTCAATTGCGCACTCGTCTTTGCCAAGTATCGTCCGATCTGCGCCGGAGCATGACAGCAGGAAGTTTTTTATCGATTCAGTCATTGGTCTTTTACAGAGGGCCGCGGTGGCGGGGATACGGGTCGGACCATAGGCAGTGGACTTGGTTTCGGTGTTATATTTGGCCTCACGCTTCGCCTGACTGCTCCATTGTTCACAGCGCCGACCCCGTTGCTGCCAGATGATCGGTTCGCGTTCCTTGGGTTATCTGATCCCACACGAGCTTTTTTCTTTTTCGGCGTATCCGGTGACTTCGCCACCGGCAGTTTGGGATTGGCCGGCAGATCCAAAGACGCCGTCGATTTCTCGTTAGCAGGTATACGGGAAGGATTCTCAGCCGCCTGGCTGTTATCCATTGAAGGCGAAGCTGAGCCACGTCCGCGATCATCGGTCGCCGCAGCCTGTCTCATGTCGGCCAGGGCGCGCAAACGATTCTCTACTGAATAGATCCGATAATTAGTCCAAAGCAAAATTGCAAACGCGCTGAACGTTAATGCAACGAGCAACAGCCGTCGAGACAGGAAGCCCGTCTGAAATCGTGTCTTCCTAACCGAGAAGTCCTGGGCTGAGACACCAACCGGTCTGTTGTGAGGTGCCGAGGAACCGGCGTTTATGGCTTGAGGAGGAGCGGCATTCAGGACTGTGATTTGATCATTAGCTATCACAACCGGCTTCGGGGTGTATGGCGATATGGGCCGTCGAATGTTCGTCCGCGCTACTAGTTGGATTGCGGTCCGACCTCTGTAAACGCCATAAGGCTTGATATCGTCGTTGCCGCTAACAACGATTCCCAGATGATTAGGATCCTTCAGTGTTGATTGCTCTGTGGTATCCACAGAACTGAACTGAGCTGGAAAGCGAGGATGAGAATGGTACCAACCTACCAGGTCCAGACCGTAGGCCGTTGTCTCCAGCCGCTGGCGCAGCTTGGCATGACCGGCAGCCGTGATACGGACATGGCCAGGCGTTGCTTCTGTTTCATCCCCACGCGCGTCCTCGCAAGCCAAAACGAGCGTATACGGACCGTGCGCATCTCTCATTACACGGCCCGCCAGCAATCCAATGGTCTCAAGCGGTTTTGCTCGAACCAGTTCGGCGTCAATCTTGGTGAGCACAGCATGAAGAACATATGCCTCAAAGTCCCCACCATCAGACGCAAAGACTGCGAAGTTCGAATCGTTGGAAGGCCGCATCATGAATGGAAGAGGCGCACGCGGGTCTGAACCCTTCGGGGTAAAACCTTCTTCACGAGTTCGCACTAGTCCTCTATTCATATATACCTTCCGCTTTTAGTTCGTGGGACTTCCCTTGGGAGTGAAGAACGAACTCTGTCTAGTCGCTGGTCGAAAGCCAAAAGGCGCTGCGTCCGGTGACGCCTCGCTGCCGGCATGCGCTTGGGGCGGCTCACCCCCCGCAGACTTTGGCTTGAAAAGCGAGTCATCCGTCGGTTCAAGTCGCTTGAGTCGCATCACGGGATCGGGAATCAGACTAACCCACGACGGCAACGGCGGATAGCACAGTTCTGGATTGATCGGTTGACCATTGAGTTGTGATCGCCAGTATTCAGCGGCTTCCGGATTGTAGCCACCATATGTGTCTGACCGCGGAATCTCATCAAAGTTCAGAAGCTTGGCCACGTGGACCATTAAGGACCCGAGCAGCATCTTGCCCTGATAGTCCTCCCACATTTCGTGATCGATGCAAACGGGAAGATTCTTTCGAAAGTGCGGAGTCCAGGGCATTTTGCTTGAAACGACGTGGCAGCCGGGTCGCGAATACGGATAGTTGCCATTGGCCAGTAAATCGAATTTGACTGAAAACCTGTCGTGATAGGCGCCAGCGCCGATCAGCGTATTGATGTGATAGTCCACCAAGTAATGCGTGGCCAGATGGCCGTCCTCTTCCGAAACGAGTGGGTTGCGTCGTTTTTCCAGATCGTCGTCATTGCGGTACGCGGTGATAGCCATAATGGGACACCGCATTCCCATCGAAACTGCATAGTCGAATCTGAGTCGATCGTGACGTTGTTCGAGAGTAAGTTGTGCCATTGTGTCCTTTCCGCGATAAGGTTCGATTTGCCGGTCCGGAAAAAGAAATCCCGTCGAAGTAGCGCCCGAGACTCATCGCGCTTAGCGAATACTGCCGGCAAAATTCTGACGGCAAAAACAGCCTTCGCAGTCCGTGTTCAGCCTGCCACTAAAATTCTAATTAGCCCCTTGCCCACGTTGGCGCACTTCGACCACCTCTCCGTTGCCGACACCAGCCTCCGCAAACGTCATGTTCGGAGTGATGGCAATCCCTGATTGCTTTACTGCCAACTCGTAAGGCCTGCCGGGAGCTGCGGACTCGATGAAAGGGCCGTTTTCATCGCCGGCAATCAGGCCCCGAATGGCCTGTTGCCCGGTGCATTGCGGACTGATATAGGCGGTGAAAGTCCCCGGGTCGCGAGGATGAGTGAAAATTACTTCGATATCATTGTCGTTCATAAGCATCTCCTGAATTGAAAAGATGGTCGATCGAACCGGCGAGTTCGAAGAATGTGGACGCCCCGCGACGGACCGCAACTTCAACGATCGATAACGGCGGCAATCCAATTTGCCGGCAACTCAAACTCAGCAGTTCTGAGTCAGAATCATTAGTAATTTGCGTATAGACAATTGCCGAGTTGGCTGCCTCTAGATCGTTCGGCGGGAATGGTCCTCCGCAATTGGTACACTTGGGCGACGCTTCCCAAGCCCAGGCCGGTTGCCGTACGTTGCTCATCTGTTCGCATGCCACGCAGGCTGCGCTCCAGACAAGCGGCGTTCTTAGAATGATTGTTGGAGAGTCGTTTAAGTCCTCCGTTAACTCTTGGAGTAGATCAGCCACCGTCTGATCGGCGGTCGTCGAAAGACTGACAGGCGGTATGTCGAGTGCACGATGGATTCCGGGACACGCTGGATCGGTGGACAACTTGACGATCAGTGATCTACCCGTGCGAATGTTAAGATCGAAAGCCCGTGCGTCAAACGCCGCTGTCCGCTGATGTAATGCGGTGATGGCCGCTTCGCATTGGAGACCCGCGAGCGTCGCCGCTGCATTTTGGATAGCTGGAACGAATCCAGCGCGTTCTACTTCCTCTGCATAGAAGTCGCACGAAAAGGCTCCGGCGATGTCCTGGTGTGAGCAACGCCAGCACGGGGTTACGACCGAGGCTTCACCATCGGTTGCCGGATAAGTCGATAGAGTTATTTCTGCCCCATCAAAACCACCTTCGATAAAAGGCTTGCTATGAAAACGGGCTTGGTCTGAAAGATAGGCTCGGGCGCTTGGCTTATCGACACATGAGAGCACTACCGAAGCATTCTTGAATGCTCCATCACCAAGTTCTTCTATCCAGTTATCAGCGTATCGCATCAGCGGATTACTGTTGGTCATCATCGGCCGCAGTTTGCTGGCAACCGCACGCGCTTTCTGCAAACCAAAACGCGCAACTTCTTCAGCAAGCGGATAAGCAGGGCTACGGGTTCGGTTGTGTGGTTCGAATTCGTCCTTATCAACAATTCGTATTTCGCCCACGCCCGCCAACGCGAGATTCTGCGCGACGTTTTGGCCAAGTGCCCCTGCGCCGACGACGAGCGCGGCCGCCCGCGCCAGGCACTCCGGGCCGTATCCTGCCAAGCGTTCACGTGAAAACATTTCGGTGTTAAGACTCACGTTTAGCCCTCCGGTTAACACATTCTTTGCACTGGCAGGTGCCTTTGCGCTGTCCCGTTAGAAAACAAATGCCACCATCGCTCTCATTGCGCCCGCCACCCTTGAACGGCGTATTGGCGGACACAAAAAAACCTTCATGGCTAATCATGAGATCATCGGTCGGCGCAGAATTCGTTCGCCCTCTTGCTGTGAAGTGAATTCGAGCCTCGACCGGGTCCATCTGCCTGTATGGGACGGAAGATTCCACGGGTGCGTGAGTCGGCCGGCGACTCGCAACCTTGGGCCTGGGGGGCCGAGGCGGAAGCTCTCGCACTGAGACAGACCTGTTTGATCCTCCGCCCGCGGCTGAGACGGAAGCCGTAATGATCGCCACCAGGAAAAGGAGCAGGATGAATACCAAAACCAGTGCTAGAATCATGATTCACCATACAAACGCGATTCGAGTGTGTTTCGCCCGCGAGCAACGTTGAATACCCCTCTATCCCCATGGACAAATAATGGGAAACGTTACAGGACGAATGTTGGGTGAAAGATTTGGTTGAGTTTCGGGTTCAGATTAGACATTCCGCGTCAATGACTAGCTGTAAAATACGGCGAACTCTCCGGACGGTATAAGATAGAATGCCGGTCGAAAATCAGGAGGGACTCGCATGACGCAGACAATTCGGCTTGAGATAGATTTAGCCGTTGACCATGCCGGAAACATTCAAGTCGAGGCAACGAATCTAAAGAGGCTGAGCTCCGCGAGCGACCGGAAAGACAGCGATCAAGCGATCTGTTTTCTCACTGGGCAGCCAAAAGTCACGTGCGTATGTTCTGAATGCACTAAGTCTTCCAGCCATGCGCTTGTCACGAATCAACCCAAAGATCAGTACCAGATCGAAGTAGTCTTCACCCACCCTCGGGACCCCGGTTACTTCACGGCAATTGTTAGTTCGGACTGTACAGGTGAACAGGCAGTAGCAGGCTTGGTACTGGGAGATGAGAAAGGACCGTTCCTTGAGCCCGCGCCTCCGGGTAGACCGTATCTGCTTGCGCTGATGAGTTCGGGCGTTTCGATTCTTCCCAACGTGACCTTTGAGGATGCAGGAGTTGTTGATGGTGACAAGATAGAAGTGCGACAAGCTGGCCAAGGCGGCGGAGTCCCATGGAATGCGATTCAACTTTCCTTGGCTTATGGGGTGGGTACCGGTGCGGGACTGGCATTTGTCAAAGCCATCGCCCCCATTCTTCAACAAATGGTGAAGAACAAAGGCTCACGCTCCGTGGAGGTTGAGGTTGCCGGTAAGAGAATCAAGATCGTCGGCAAGAACTCAATCAAGGAGGTGATTGCCGCTATAAGAGAGCTCGCAGAGATGTACGGCTTGAACGAGTCTTCCGAGTCGAAAGAACCTCGCAACCGGCGAGCAAAGAAAGAAGCGCGGAAACTGAAATCGCGCGCGACTAAAGTGAGGCAGGCTGGGCGGCGGGGATCGAAACCGAGTCGCTCTCCGCAGCTGGATGCCGGAAAAGGAACAAACAAAATTATCTCCGTCCGGGAAAAACGAAAGAAGAACTCCCGAGTTAATTAATCGCTGCATTAGTCCCATCGATCGGCTATCGCGGCCTGAACCACCTCGAAACAAACCTAGGTACAAACACGCTGTTCAGGATTGAAGCCACTCTGACGTCGAACTCCAGCCGACTCAGACCCACTCGGTTGCGAAGCAAATTATTCTGTAGCAGCATGTCTACCGCTGACGGGTCGATCTCCTTAGCACTCGACAATGAATTAACCAAGCGCCGCTTCTTGCCATTTGGCTCCGGCATTGCGAAGCGTTGCAGCACGTTCAGCACCTCCTCCTGTTCACTTTCATCCTGTAGACCGTTAAGGATTGTCGCCACAAATTCGCGAGGAGTATCCAGCTTTCCTTCCAGAACATTGTAGGTAAATTCGTAGCTTAGTAATGGCAGCACGCGACTACTACCACTTCTTAGCAACCGCAAGAACGGACGCGCCGAGGCAGGATTGACGGCGTAGGCGTAGGCGAATGCTTGAAGCAACTCTTTTCGTTGGCCTAATGGCTCTGATTGTGCCATAGATTCCAGAGCGGCGTAGGTCTCTTGAGAAGTTTCAGGATTTTCGAGATCAGACACGAGTGTTTGGACGAGCGTGGGCGGATCATAAAAGAGCCTGCTCAAAGCCGCGCGGCGGATCTCGGCAGATACTGGACCAAAAATCGATGGAGCCATCCTTTGCAGTTTTAAGAGCACTTCATTAAGAATCTCGCGATCCTGAGGATAAAAAGCCACCAACGCTCCGACAACTTCTTGTCTGGCGCCCTCAGGCTCGGGCCTCAGCATTTCAGTTAACGTCTGGAACATCTCAACAATTCGCTTCTCCTCACCCAAGCGTTTCCGCAGGTCGGTCAGCAAACTGCCAGAACTCAACAAGAGGTTCTCCCAATAAGCTCTTCTGATCTCGATGATTAATCGTTCATGTTGCGGATCACCATAGCGTCGCAGGCGATCGAGTAGCTTCTTATCCAGTTGGTTGAAGTCTGTTTTCGCAAGTCCGGCAATGAGGAGCTGTCTATCACCATTTGACTCTTCCATTAGTAGCTGGCGGAACAGCCGCCAGGCATTCTTCTTCAGGCGGTCATCATTAATCAATTCCAGAAAGACGCTTGCAACGGTGCCGGCGTCTTGTAATAACAGACCCTCAATCTCACGGACCTGTCGCTGGATTTCTTCGAGATTTCTCGCCCTGGCCTGATTGCCTGAGCTAAGCAAGCTGCAGATTGCTACCCAGCGTAGGTTTGCATCGTCTGAGACCAGCCACCGCTGGATCAGGGCTGAGACTTCTGAATCATTGTGAAAGCGCGCCTGGTTGAGAGCTTGTGCGGCATTGACTCGCGTTGCCACGTGATTGTCCTGCGCCAAAGAGCTCAAGAGAGTTTCGAGATCCGCGGACTGCGCCTTACGCGCCATCTTCTTGACCGCGATTGAAGTGTAGAATTGCACGCTGCGACGACGATCCCTCGCGAGGAACTTGAGGTAATCTAGCGCTCTCTGGTAAACCGCCTGTCCTGAATTCGATGAAGCAAATCTGGTTAGGGGCAGCGCTGTCGCATAAAGCTTAAGAAACGACTGCTCGTCATTTGTAGAGCCCGACCCCCAGCCCTTGAGAAGATCCAAGGCTCGATTAGCCGAATCAGTTTCCTGCGCGCTCTGTTCCAGGGCAATAGCCACCGCGTCACGGATTCTTAAGATCGGATCGGTAGCCCAGTGCTCGATGATACCTGCGATGTCGCTGTCCAAATCCTCCTTTGCGGCCGTGCCGACTAAACGGGCAACCGCCGCTCGGAGCGGTTGAGTCTTGTTGGCCTTGCGCTTTCGCCCTTCGCTATTTCGATCCGCGTCCGTTGTGCGGCCGGAGGGTACGGACCAGTCTTTCAGCCTTGGCAGCAATTCGACGAGGTACTCGCGGTAATTCGTGGCAATCTCGTTATTGACTGCATTCGCCAGACGCGGAACGAAATCCAGAGGTCCTTCTGCGGTAACGTAAGGCTTAGCCTGATAGCGGCCAACGCCTATAGGCAAAAGGGCCAGATGCGGATCAAGACTCCTGAGGTCCTGAACAATTGTCTTGTAGTACTTCCAAAACAGCGGTCGACTTAGTTCAGAACAAAGGGCAACAGTGATTACGAAACATTTCGTGGAATCATCTAGTGAGAGAAACCATGAATGAACCTCCTCGTCGCCACCAGCGTTTTGTTGTAGCAGGGCAATAAAGTCGCTCGGCTGCCTTACCTCACGCAAACTTTGTGTGAAGAATTGATCAATGTCAGCGGGCGTGCACTTTCTAATAATCTCGAGAAATTTGTCGCGGTTCTCTACCCTTAGCCGGTGCTGAGGCTCGTGAATTGACGTCGGTTCATCAAGCATCTTCAGCGCCCAGTTGTAGTGTTTCGGGTGCACGGAGTCCATCTCGAGCGCGAGCTCCAGCAATCCGCGGAAGATAGTTAGCTTCTCTTCCAGACAAAACGTCGCGCTATTAACTCTGGTGGAAGCACTGTACTCAAATGCTTGCTTGAGCATTTCCTGCTCAACTTCCTGAAAGCCTTCTTCAGAGATCGTTACGATAACTGCGTTGGTTCTTTCAACCAGAGATCTCAGACTATCCAATTCAGCTTTTGGCGCAGTCTCCTCAAAATACGCCGCTGGTGTTGAGTCTTGAAAAACTATGGCCGCATCACTAACTACCGAGCTGTTAACTTCAGACCAACTCCGCGGCTTTGAAATCTCATAGATTCTTTCGCGACCGCTGTCGACTGCCAGGGCCAGACCCAGATAATTTCTTACTCCCGCTTCTCCCACGACCCACAAGAGTTTTCGGTCTCGTAATTCGTCTCGGATTCCAGCAAGACTCGATGGTTCGACAAAGCCCGCTTTAACTCGTTTTTGCCTGGATTCGTTAACCACAAAACCCGTCAACCTGCCGTCGAATCTTTTGCTCGGGATTATTGGTTTTGTAATCAACCCTGTCAGGGGTTTTAGTAGTTTCTCTTCATAATTGTCGTCAATTGAATCGATGGAGATGGCTTGAGCGTCGCGCAAGAAACCATTAATGCTTGGATAATAGAGACCTTGAAATCCCAGCCGTACAGGTATGATTCGTGGTGAGCCCTTTTGGTTAAAGTAGAAGTTGGCATAGTCCAACTCAGTGTGGATCCAGGCGCTGCGGTTGCCAGCTTCACTTATGAAGACTATGAAAAAATCAGCGTTGCTCAGTCTTTCTATAATCGCCGCCACATAGTCTTCACTGGGAACGTTATCCTCCAGATCCAGATAAACGGATTCGCAGAACGGCTCCAAGTCTCTTTTGAGCCTCGTGCCGATCTCATCATTTATTGCAACGTCACGCTTGTGGCTAATGAAGACACGCTTCTTTGGTGGTTCAAGATTCTCTGCCAAGTGGTCAGCAGTATCAGGGTCTGTACCGGAGTCCGTATCAGAGTCCACACCGGATAACGTGCTGTCGGGGGGCGCATCTTCCGCAGCTATGTCGAGCAGTATTGGGAGCACATCTTCGGGCTGCTCCCGAAGAAGTGAATCCTCGTTTGGATTGGCTATCGCCAAGAAATCGTTCACGGCTAGTCCTCCCTGAACAATAAAACCTCGTTTGCGTGACGGAATCGCCTGACAACGAGCTGGACATTAAACAGCCATCGATCACAGCGATACCCGTCCGTTCCAGTGCCACGCAGTTACTGTGAGAATTGCCGCTCGCCTATCCTATGTGCGCCGGTGACAAAACGTTACTTTGATCGGAGTTGCACCGGAACCCAAACCCTGGAAAGCGCAGTTATGATCCTCAATAGCCCTGGGGGCCGAAGTTGTAATGTTTTGTCTGCCAGTTGCATGCATGGTGTACGAACCAAAGTTTGGACAAGATTTTCGAAAGGAGGAGGCATATGACCGAGCATAGAGAGACCAAAGATGCGGCCCAGCCGCGGGGTAGCGGCGACGTGTCCGGCAAAGACGTGACACCGCGCGGCGGTGGCGACGTGTCCGGCAAAGACGTAACACCGCGGGGTGGCGGCGACGTGTCCGGCAAAGACGTAACACCGCGGGGTGGCGGCGACGTGTCCGGCAAAGACGTAACACCGCGCGGCGGTGGCGACGTGTCGGGAAAGGATGCGACAAGCAACAAAGCTTGATGCGCAGATCAAAGTCAAACGCCAGCCGGTGGGATTATTACCGACGTCACGGTAGTAAGTATTACGTGACGATTCGACCTCAGAGAACCATTATGAATTAGCGCTCACAGTTTCCGCCGGTTAATCGAACGTCCTCACCTCACTCAATGGGAGCCCTGCGCGGGCTCCTTTTTCTCGTTTGCCGTGTCAACAAACATCGTGGACATGCTTCGTCTTAGGTTGAGTAACCAAGACGGGTCGTTCGGCATCTGTTCCCGTGCCTTCGGGTTGGCGTTGGAACTCTCTCTGTGGACGGGTAGAATAACGCTTTATGCAGCGGCAGGTGGATAACTGCCTGGCCTTAACGCTCCACAAGAGATCTTACTCGCGCGATCTGAAGGACACGATTATTGGTCCTGAGACTGCCTCTATTGAGGCACATCCTTGTTCAGACACATCGTCTAAACGCATGGCAGAGAAATCCTGCTGGACACGATTACCGGTTGTGCTGGTAGCTAAAGTCTTAGCCGCGTTTCTGGTAATTCATTTTGGCGGCGGATGGTCTCATCGTTTCTCGTTTGATGCTGTTCAAGCTCAGAGTCCGTCGAATTGGCCTCTGCTTAGGCTCGGGGCAACACTTTCTCAGGAAATCAATGGAAATGTCTTCCAAAGCTGTGAAGTCGATTTGTCAACCAATCAGTACTTGAATGTCACCATCGCCAAAAACGATCTGCACCTAAAAGTAAAGTTCTTCACTCCCGACGGAAAACCTTCCTCCGAATTCATAAGCAGACGGTCCGGACCTTTACAAATGTCATTCATTGCGCAACAGCCTGGGCGATATCGGATTGAAGTATTTTCGTTGGAACAAAGCGCGTCGTCATCATCATATGTGTTAAAGGTCGATGAGTTGCACGACGCGACGAAGGTAGATCGCACCTACACCTCAGCTTCCAATCATTACTCTGAAGCAGAAATGTTTCGGGCCGGTTGGCAAGAGAGACTATTCAGAGACGCCATTGACCTGTACAGAATTGCCTCACTCGAGTGGTTATCAATCAATAAGGGGCGCGAGGCCGCCGTTGCGCTTGAGGACATTGGCGATACCTACTTCATCTTGAGCGACTACAATTCAGCTTTTGCATCCTATAAGAAAGCACTCGAAATGCATAAGACCTTCGCTGATGTCTCAGAGGAAATCAATGCATTTAACAACGTCGGGTACGTGCTTATTTATCTTGGTCAGAATGAAGAAGCTCTCACGTATTTTCAAAAGGTACTCGATTATTGCAAGAGCAACGGCATTGACCCGAAGCAACCGGGCAATCAGCGACTCGAGGCGCAGGCGCTCAACAACCTAGGTGAGGTTTATTACGCGCTGAGCGACCTGCAAAAAGCTCTCGACTTTTTCCAAAGAGCGCTCAGCCTTTGGGACCTGGCACACGACCGCCGTGGTGAGGCTTTGGCCCAGCTCAACATTGGCTATTCCTACTATGATCTTGGCGATATCGATGAGGCCTCAAAACATTACGAGCAGGCTTTACACTTGAGCGAGACAATCGACGATCGTCGAGGGGGCGCGCTATCTCGCACCGCTTTGGGCGGAGTTTATTCATTCCTTGGCGAGAAACAACTCGCGCTCGACTTCCACAGCAAAGCGATGAATCTGTTCCGCGCCATCGGCGATCGCGAGGGTGAGGCCGCTACGCTGAATGGTATTGGCAAAGCCTACGAAGATCTGAATGAGCACCAAACTGCCTTGGATAATTACAGTCGCGCTTTGAGTATTTATGAAGAAATTGGGAACCGTGATTTTGAAGCCCTTGGCAACTATTACGTGGGAAGAGCTTACAGGTTAGTCGAAAACTTTCCCCAGGCGCTCCGTTACTATAATCGTTGTGTTGCTCTAAGCAGACGATTAGGAACTCGCCGGTTCGAAGCTTATGCGCTGAAAGACATCGGAATTATTTACAACTCTTTAGGAAAGAGAGAAAAAGCGTTGGCTCAATTCCAGCAGGTATTGGAAATCTACAACCAGATTCAAGATCGCCGAGGGCAAGCTCATACGTTAAACGGCATCGGATACGTCTACTATCAGACAGGAAAGCTAACGGAGTCGGTGAGTTACTTCATGCAAGCGCTACCGATCAGCCAATCTGCTATGGATCGGCAGGCTGAGATCTCAATCCTCTACAATCTCGCGCGTGCAAACCGGGACGGGGGAGATCTTCGGCAAGCTCTGTCGCAAATTAAGAATTCAATCAACATCATCGAATCGCTACGGACAAAAGTTGGAAGCCGAGACTTACGAGCATCCTATTTCGCTTCAGTACATCAGCATTACGAGCTTTACATTGATTTGTTGATGATGATTAGCAAACAGAGTCAGGACCAGACTCTGGTTGAGGCTGCCCTTCAGGCTAGTGAACAATCGAGAGCGCGCTCGTTGCTCGAAATGATAAATGAAGTTAAGGACAACGGACGGTATGCCGTCGATCCGGCATTGTTGGAGCGGAAATCGAACCTGGAAAGAGCGCTGGACGCGAAAGCTGAATATCAAATGCGACTCTTAAACGGCCAGCATACCGAGGAAATGGCCAATAAGATCAGTAAGGAAATTCATGAATTAAGCGTCCAGTACAACTCGGTGCAATCAGAGATAAGAACCCAAAGCCCGAGCTATGCCTTCCTCACCCAGCCGCAACTGCTTCAATTCAAAGACATCCAGGCCGAGGTTCAGGATGACAACACGCTCTTGCTCGAGTTCTGCCTGGGCGAGGATAGAAGTTATTTATGGGTCATGACCCGCACGGCGATGACTGCTTACGAACTTCCAAATAGAGCTACGCTTCAAAAGTCGTCTCGGGACGTCTATGACTTGCTAATCGCGCGACAACCAAAGCCCGGCGAAACGTCGTCGGATTATCAGGAGCGGGTGACTGCATCAGATCGAGGTTTCTGCCTTGCGGCGACATCCCTGGGTCAAATGCTCTTCGGGCAGATCGCAGGTCAGCTTGGAAGAAACAAGTTGCTGATTAGCGGGGATGGTGCATTGCAGTATATTCCGTTCGACGCGTTATCGGTTTCGGCTAATTGTCGCCAGCAACAAGGACCCGATCCAAGCGGTGACAGCTTCGCCCCGTTAGTCTTGGATCATGAGATTGTTTATCTGCCGTCGGTTTCAGTGTTGGCTGCATTACGTCACGAGAAGCTCAAACCTACGGACAAGACCGTTGTTGTTTTCGCTGATCCGGTTTTTGAGACGAACGATCCTCGGCTGGCAACTGCTAGCACCACGAGGCCGCAAGTTGAGCCAATACCGGAGGACGCGGACCTGGAGCACGCACTAAGAGATTTAAGTAACTCGGGAAATGATTTTCGTATCGCCCGTCTGCCGTCGACGCTGCGATACGAAAATCATTTCCCGAGTTA